>Ga0115011_10001783_pt1 | contig 15329 bp, 13 predicted proteins | sample TroAtlMetagenome_2_FD_88705 | JGI IMG/M metagenome (GOLD analysis project Ga0115011, IMG submission 88705) | Marine eukaryotic phytoplankton communities from Atlantic Ocean - Tropical Atlantic ANT8 Metagenome | ecosystem: Environmental > Aquatic > Marine > Oceanic | place: Tropical Atlantic...
CTTCGGATAATATCATCCAGTGGAGTCGTCGGCCGGAAGCCGGTGAACTGTTCGAGTTTGTCGGTGACCGGTTGGCGACGTTGCATGTCCTCGAAGCCGTTGTCGTAGGCCTCCTGGTATGGCACGAGTTCGATCTCGGATGTTGATCCAGTCAACTCGATCACCCGCTTGGCCAAGCCAAGGATGGTCACCTCCTCGGTGGAGCCGATGTTGAACACGCCTCCCGGAGCGCGGTCGCACCTGGCCAGGCGCAGCAATGCCTCGACCGTGTCAGCAACATGGCCGAAGCAGCGCGACTGCTGGCCGTCGCCGAACACGCGCAGCGGTTCGCCTGCCTTGGCTGCCTCCACGAAACGGGGGAGAACCATGCCGTAACGCCCGGTTTGCCGCGGGCCGACGGTATTGAAAATTCGGGCTACAATGACCGGCAACTGGCGCTCGGCGTGAAAGGCAAGTGCGAGAAATTCATCCATGAGCTTTGAGCAGGCGTAGCTCCAGCGGCCAAGTGTCGGCGGCCCGATGAGCAGGTCGTCGGTTTCCTCAAACCCTTCGCGCATGCTTTTACCGTACACCTCGGAACTGGATGGCAGCAGCATCGGCTTGCGGTTTGGCGCGGCGGCCTCGAGGATGGCCTCGGTGGCCTTGAGGTTGGTCTCGATGGTGCGGATCGGCGACTGCACGACGAGATCCACCCCTACTGCGGCGGCGAGATGAAACACATAGCCCGACTCGTCGACTAGCGAGCCGAGCGACTCGCAGTCGGTGACGCTGCTTTCAATCACCGTGAGGTTCGGATCGTCGGTGACAGCGGCCAGATTGGCTCGAGAGCCGGTGGAGAAATCGTCGATCACAACGACGCGTTCGCCTCGGCCAAGCAGCCGCTCCGTGAGGTGCGATCCGATGAAGCCGGCGCCGCCGGTGATGAGGGTGTGAGGTGCGTCGGGCACGCCGCTTGGTGTCATCCGGAGGCGTGACTGTCAAGCCGCGCGCGGCGCGTTGGCTCGACAAGACGGCTTGGCCTGACGCATATTCGACTTGCCTTGATGGAGGGCTGTTTCTGTTTCGAAATGAGAATTCTTGTTGCCATAACCGGAGCCAGCGGGATGATTTATGCCCAGCGCCTGCTCGACCGCCTGGGGGTGTACGGGCACGAGACACACGTCGTGCTCAGCGCCTACGCGCAAACGGTGATCAAGCAGGAGTTACCGGACGGCCTGCGCCTGGCCAAGGGCATCGATAAGCATGGGCTCAAGAGCATGAACGTGCCGTTTGCCAGTGGCTCGAACGCGTGTGATGCGATGGTCGTCATCCCGTGCACGATGGGCACGATGGGGCGCATCGCTCACGGCTTTGCCGACAACGTTTTGCTGCGCGCCGCCGATGTTTCGCTCAAGGAAAACCGGAAGCTGATTCTAGTGCCACGCGAGACGCCGCTAAATTTGGTGCAACTCAAAAACATGGAACTATTGCTTCTGGCCGGCGCGACGATCCTGCCGGCGAACCCGCATTTTTATTTTAAGCCGCAGACGATTGAAGAAGTGGCAGACACGGTGGTGGCACGGGTGCTCGACCACTTGGGCGTGGAGAATGAGGCCTCGCCGCGCTGGCAGGAGGAGGAATGATCGAGATGAAACTAGTCAATGCACCGAAGCCCAAGCCGCGCGGGTTGTCTGGTTTGCTCGTCAAATGGGGCGGGTTCGTGAAATTTTCGCACACGCTTTTTGCGATGCCGTTCGCCCTCGCTTCGATGATGGTCGCCTCGCGTGAGCATTACTTTTATATGGAAGGTACCAAGGACGGGTTGCCTGAATTGGCGCTTCGGTTCGGTTTTCCCGGCGTGAAGCTTTTTGTTCTGATCATCGTCTGCATGGTTTGCGCGCGGACATGCGCGATGGCATTCAATCGCATCGTTGATCGCAAGTTCGACGCGAAAAATCCCCGCACCGCCAACCGCCATCTGCCTGCCGGCGAGATTAGCCTGTTCAGTGCGTGGTCACTTTGCTTCCTGAGCGGAGCGGGCTTTCTCATTGCGGCCGGTTTCATCAACACTGCCTGCCTTGTGCTTGGGCCTGTGGCGCTGTTTTTCATCTGCTTTTATTCACTCACAAAACGGTTCACCGACTACACACACATTTGGCTAGGCATCGCGCTGGCGCTGGCGCCGGTCGGCGCATGGATCGCGGTGAAGGGTGGTACGATGGCCGAGTTGTTCCTAATCCTGCCGCTTGGCCAAAGCCTTTTGCCGCCGCTCGTGCTAGGCATTTCCGTGGTGTTTTGGTTGATAGGGTTCGACATCATTTATGCGATGCAGGATTTCGAGTTCGACCGTCAGCACGGCCTGCGCTCTCTCGTTACGGCTTGGGGACCAAAAAATGCGCTCACTGCTGCCTTCCTCTCGCACATGATCATGCTCGGGCTTATATTGCTTTATGGTATTTTACTCAAGATGAGAGTCGCGTTTCTCATCGGTTGGCTGATCATTTTGCTTTGTCTCGCGTTCGAGCACTGGCTTGCGCGGAAGCGCAGCTTGAGTTGGATCAACGCGTCGTTTTTCAAGCTCAACGCCCTAATCAGCTCGGTCTTTTTTTTCGTCGTGGCCACTGAAATATTGTTTCCTTTCTTCCGCCGAATCCAGTGAGTTTTTTTATTTCAGATGAACAGCAAGGCATCCGCGAAAAAACCGCGCTTGGCCAACGGATCGACGAGGCCGACGCGCTGCGACTGCTCGAGTGCGGCGACCTCAATGCGCTTGGCCAAATCGCCGACGAGGCCAACCGCCGTAAAAACAACAACCGCGCCAGTTATATTCTCAACCGCTATTTCAATTACTCAAACTACTGTATCCTGAGCTGCCAGTTCTGCGCCTTCTCGCGAAAGAAACGCGACGCCGACGGCTTCGAGTTGGCAATCCCAAACATGGTGCAAAAGGCTAGGGAGGCCCTATCGATCGGTATCACTGAGCTGCATATCGTCGGCGGATTGCACCCGTCGCTACCGTTCAGCTACTACACGGAAATGATCCGCGAGTTGAAGGCTGTTGACGAGCGCCTCCAGCTTAAGTGCTTCACTGCGATTGAAATTTTACACCTCGCTTGGCTCGCAAAAAAACCGGTGCTGGAGGTGCTCGCTGAGTTTAAGTCACTTGGCCTCGACTCGCTGACCGGAGGAGGCGCGGAGATTTTCCGCAAAGGGGTGCGCGACCGGATCGCACGCGGCAAGGAGACGGCTGAAGAGTACATCGACGTGCATCGTGCGTGGCACACGCTCGGCGGCCGGAGCACTTGCACGATGTTGTTTGGCCACCTCGAGACGCTTTTGGATCGTGTCGACCATATGCGGCAACTTCGGGAGTTGCAGGATGAAACCGGTGGTTTTACCGGCTTCATTCCGCTGCCGTATCAGCCGGACAACAACGAGATCCCGGTCGAGCATTCGCCGACCGGTTTCGACATGCTGCGTACGCTCGCCGTCGCGCGGCTGTACCTCGACAACTTCGACCACATCACCGCGTACTGGGTTGGCATGGGGATGAAACTTGCGCAGGTCGCGCTGAACTACGGCGCAGACGACGTGCACGGCACAATCCTTGAGGAGAAGATTTTTCACATGGCCGGCGCCGACACGCCGCAACTGCAAACGGAAACCGACATGATCCAAGCCATCCGCGAGGCCGGTCGGGTGCCGGTGCAGCGCGATACGTTTTACGAACCGGTGCGCGAATGGAGCGGAGAGGAGGTCAAAGCCAAGGCCTGAGCGATGAGGGAGCCAAAGGCCAAGCGAATCGGCTCCGTGCCGTATCTCAATTCCGCGCCGCTGACCTTCGGGATCGAAGGCGAGACTGAGTTTTTGCCGCCGAGCAGACTGGCCAAGCGCCTGCGCGCCGGTGCCTTGGTCGCCGGCTTGGTTAGCATCACCGAGGTGTTGTTCAATGATCTGTACGATATTCTCGACGGTGTGGCGGTGGCATCCGACGGGCCGGTGAAGAGTGTTTTCGTCGCGCATAAAAAACCGCTAGAGCAAGTTGATGTCATCCACTGCGATACAGCGTCGCTCTCGAGCGTCAACCTGCTCAAGGTGACCTTGGCAAAGCGTGGGCACTCGCCGAGGCTTGAGCCGTTCGGCGACTACGCCCGCGCCGCCGAGCGGGATGCCGTGCTGCTGATAGGCAATCCTGGTCTTGAGTTTTTGCGCTCGCAGCACGACCTCAAAATTCTCGACCTTGGACAGGCTTGGCGCGAGGACACCGGCCTGCCGTTTGTCTTCGCCGTCTGGGCGATTCGCCGCGATCAACGTCCGACAGGTCTTGGGCAAAAGCTTCTGCAAACCAAGCGGGACGGGTTGGCCAAGCTCGATGAAATCATCGCCACGCATCCCGAGTTCGACGCTGAGCTGCGAGCCGCCTACTTCCGCGAAAACATCCGCTTCGACCTGGGCGAACGCGAAAAACAGGGCATCGACTGCTTCGTCGAACGCCTCCGGGCCATCACCGACGAGACCGTATACGGGCCAAAATACATCGCCGGGTTTTAGGTGGCTCATCGGCGGCTTGGTTTGCTACTGTCGCGGGGAGCGATGGGAACGAATAGCGAAGGCACAGCAGCGGACGACCTGTTCCGGGCCAAGCTGTTCCGCGACTTCTCCGGGACGATGCTGTGGCAGGTGCTGGGCAAACTGTTTCAGGTTGTTGGCATGGTATACGCCACGCGCTGCCTTGGCCCGGACAACATCGGCGTGTCGCGCACGATCATTACGCTGGCGATGACGCTGCAGTTGTGCCTCGCGTTTGGGTTGGACGCCGTCGCCGTGCGGCACGTTGCCAAGGGCACGGCCAAGGCGGATGGGATTGCACCGGCGATTTTTACGTTTCGGCTCGTGTTGGGCCTCGTCGCAGCTGTGCTTTGGGCAGCGGGTATTTGGCTGAGCCCACTCGAGGGGGTGGAGCGTTGGACGTGGCTGGCCGGTGCGCTGTTTCTGCTCGTGCTCAGTCTTGACTACAGTTGGCTGTTTCAGGCCACGGAACAGATGCCGCGCGCGTCGCGGTTTCAACTGCTCTCATCGGTCGCGGCGAGCCTTTGGTTCATCCTGTTTTTTGAGAAAGGCCAGGCGCTTGGCAGCGACTTGTTTGTGCTACTTGGGGTCAACGCCCTGGTGGTCGGTTTCGTGTGGTGTCGGATGTCGCGCGAGCTGGGCTTCCGTTGCCTAAGCCTCGAGCGCTTGGCTAAGGCTGGTGCGTTGTTCCGCGAGGCAAGGCTGATTTGGGCGTTCAACTTGAGCTATTTCCTGTTGGCCAATATGGCGCTGCCGATGACCTACTTTTTACTCGGCAAAACCGACAGCGGGCTGTTCGGGTCGGCGCAACAACTTGTGGTTGCATTGCAAATGTTCCTCCACTACTTCGGCATCATCATAGCGCCGCGGCTTGTGATATGGAGGCAGGCCGACGTGGCGATGTTCCGACGGCGGGTGCTTCTTCTGGCGGGCGGCGCGGCGGCGATTGGATTGCTTTTTTCCGGCGTTCTCTGGCTGATCGTTGAGTGGCTGTACCCGCTGATTTTCGGGGAGGCCTACGCGAGTGCGGCGGGGTTGTTGCCGATGCTTGTTCTCGGAAAGTTTTTCGCGGTTGGCACGGCGATGTTCACCTGGGCGCTGTGGGCGGAACATCGCGACAAGCTGCCGGTGCTGTGTTGCCTGCCGTGCTGCATTGTCTCCGGCGTGCTGTATTTTTGGCTGCTGCCGATTCACGGCAACACCGCCGCCGCCTGGCTGACGCTCGGTGCGGAGTCGACGCTGATGCTGTTTTCGGCGTTGGCGTTCGCCTGGGCGGCGAGGCGTTCGCGGCTGGAGTCGGCTTGAAACTACTCCACCGGCTTAGCCCGATAGAAGCAGTGGGGTAGCCAGATACGGCGGGCATCCAGAAAACTGCCCCGGCCGTTTTCGAGACTCACCTGTCCAATGCGGCTCCATTTTTTCATGTCCGCCGACACTTCGATGTCGCATTGCGTGCCATCGACTCCGATCACCTCGAAGTTCATCTGCCCATCGTGGTTCACACTTACGATGCCGGGGAGCGATTGCCATTTCTTTAGCACGTTCGCGGCCTCAATGTGGCGCTTGGCCAATGCGACGATCATCGGTGTCCATCCAGAGTAATCGACCGCGCGTGGGTCCGCTCCGGCTCGAATCAGGGAATCGACCACGGCCACGACGCCTCCCGCGGCGGCGTAGTGGAGAGGCGTCCGGTTGCGCGGCGGTAGGTGCCAGTCATCGCGCTTGGCCAAGTCGGCCCCGGCGGCGACAAGCTGCCGCACTTTGCTCAGCTCGCCGGAAATAGCGGCGTGATGCAGCGTCAGCTTTCGCCCTGGTTTGGCCCCCTTGGCCACGAGCAGCCCGGCGGTTTCCTCCCAGAGATTTTCACGGGCATGGTCGAGCGGCGTCCGGCCGCCGGCGTCCTCCGCGTTGATGCCGAGCCCGGCGTCGAGCAGATCGACGATCCATTCGTCCATGCCGCTCGAGGCGGCGGCGTGTAGTAGCGTGTTGCCGGCCTCGGTGATGATGTGAATATCTGCGTCGCTGTTGCGAAGGAACTGCGCCGGCCCCCTGTATTTGCCGACGACAGCAGCGAAGAGCGGCGTCCAGCCGGCGTCGGTTTTTGGATCAACATCGGCTTTGCGTAGAAGCAGTGCGGCAACGGTCGATGTGCGACCGCGGGCGGCGGCGGCGCTGAGCGGCGTGGCGCCCCATCTGGTCTTGGCCTCGATGTTGCCGCCGCTGTCAAGTAGTTGAGTCGCCGTTACCGTGTAGCCGTCGAGCGCAGCGAGGTGAACCGGCGTTTGGCTGTTAATGTCTTTCGCGTTGGGGTCAGCCCCGGCGGCGAGCAGCAGCGCGAGGCTTGCCCTGTAATTTTGCTCTGCGGCGATGTGCAGCGCGGTTTGGCCAAGGTGCGCCTGGACGTCCACCTTGGCCCCGTGATCGAGTAGCCACCCGACCGACTGCGCCCGTCCGTTACGCGTGGCCCAGTGGAGTGGCGTCCAGAGTTGGTCGCTTTGCAGATTGATGTCAGCGTCGTAGCCGAGAAGCAGTTGCATCGCTACGAGTTGGCTGTTCCACGCAGCGTGGTGAAGGGGCGAGTTGCCGGCTTCGTCGCAGGAGTTAGCAGCTTCGTCATCCTCGGCGAGCAGCGTATTGAGGCGGTCGATGTCGGCCTTGGCGGCGGCAGCCCAAATGTCGAGCGCCGCGGTCTCCTGCGCGTGCAGGGAGGCTGGTGTGGCGATGGAAAAGCCTAGCAGGCCGGCGATGATTTTGGTGAATCCCCTCACAAAAAAGCTCAGTTTGCCCAACCGGCTTGGCCAAGGCGAGCGCAGAAATCGGTTCTAAAAAAAGCCTGAAAACGGATTGACTCTCCCGGGGCTTGGGCTGAATGTTTCCCAAAACCTCTTCGAGTGAAGAGGTAGCAGGGTTGGGCTAAACCGTATGCAGCTTGGCCCTGCTTTCTTTTTTTTGAGTGCAGCTTTTTCAGATGAACTGCAAAAGCAACCCTCGGCATCATATTGGGCTTTGTCGCCTTGATGCTTGTTTTTCTTGCGAGCCGCAGGAACAGCGCAGGGAACAAGAAGTTATTCCAAACTAGTGCAAAAATATTCCCGGCATTGGAACAGCGCTTGGAAGATCTACAGCAGACTGTCAGTTGGTACTCGCGGTTCATCAATCAACTTCGAGCCGATACGATTGGCCAGTCGCGGGCAGAGCTCACGCAGGCACCGTTCGTCGAGCAGCACCTCTAGGATCTTGAAGTGCGCTTGCTTGCGGCGTTGTTGGAATACGATAACCTGGATGTTTGAAAACACTTGGTTATTGAAGGGAGTGATGAGTTTTGAGGATTGGCTGGAGGGCTGCCGAAAAGTTGGCTCCAGCGACCGACGCTTTTGAAGCCAATTTAACGGAGACCGCGGGCTATCATTCATAGCAACTGAAGAGTTGCAGGGGCGTAGCTGATTATCCGTTTGCAGTTTGAAGTTTTTACAAGAGTTTTGGGCATCGTTAAAACACAATCAGATAGATTCGGGGGTATTGCTCGGCTTTATGGGGAGGCGGGATTGCGAGCGCTTGGCCAGGCGCATGTCTGCGTCGTCGGCGTGGGCGGTGTGGGGTCGTGGACGGTCGAAGCGCTGGCACGTTCTGGTGTCGGTGGGGTTACGTTGGTTGATCTAGACGAGGTATGCGTGACGAATGTGAACCGGCAGTTGCCGGCGCTCGAGGGTGGCTTCGGTAAATTCAAGGTGGAGGAGTTAGCCAAGCGTGTCGCGGCGGTCAATCCCGACTGTCGGGTAAAGGCGCGCGCGGAGTTTTTCAACGACAAAACAAGCGGCGCAATTTTAGCGGACGGCTTTGATTATATTGTGGATGCGATCGACAATGTCAGAAACAAGGTACGACTCATTGCCGACTGCCGGGAGCGGGGTATCCCGGTGATTACCAGCGGCGCGGCGGGAGGACGGCGCGATGGCACGCGAGCGGCAGTGGCTGACTTGGCAAGGTCCACCAACGATCCGCTGCTCTCCAAGGTGCGTGCGCAGTTGCGCCGGGATCATGGTTTTCCAAGGGAGGGTAAGAGGATGGGTGTGCCGTGTGTTTTCTCGCCGGAACCGCCGGTTTATCCGAAGACAGATGGCACGGTGTGCGCCAGTCGCAGTGAAGCGGGGGAGTCGTCATCGTCGCTCAAGCTCAATTGTGAGTGGGGCTTTGGCGCGGCGACATTCGTGACCGGGGCATTCGGTTTTGCTGCTGCGGGAGAGGTGGTTCGGCGTTTGGCCGGTGAGTGTTCGGTGTGATTTTTACCGCGTGAGCCGGGCTTGTTTTCGGCTTGGTTGGTGCTACCGTTGTGGCGATGAGTCAGGACGCAGTATCGGTCGAAGTGCGGGGTATTCTCCCCGCGAACAGTGGCTGCGCTGTATTCATCGGGAACGAGGAAAAGGTGTTCGTCATTCAGGTGGAGCACAACATGGGAGCCGTGATCGGCATGTTTCTGAATGACACCCCGAAGGAGCGGCCGCTGACCCACGACCTGATCGGGCACTTGCTGGATGGGTTCGGCATCAAGCTGCTACGGGTCGTCATCACGGAGTTGAAAAACTCGACTTACTTCGCCCGCTTGATTCTCGAACAGGAAAACGAACTTGGTCGCAAGCTCGTGGAGATCGATGCCCGGCCAAGCGATTGCCTGGCGTTGGCCGCCCACTATAAGTCGCCGGTGTACGTGGTGGCGGATTTGTTCGACGAGGTGGAGGACATGACCGAGGTGCTCACGCAGATTCAGGCCGCCGGCGGCGACGAAGAGCAGAGTTGATTTTTATTGGCATGCCGGCCACTAACCCCCAGCTTCCCACCGAGCCGCTCTGCCTCATTTTTGGCGACGAGGATTTTCTTGTGCGTGAGCGCGCCAGTCAGATTTTCGAGGGCTGGTGTACCAGCGCCGGAGGGGAAGACCACGAGATTGTCAACGGCACGGTGCGCAACGCCACTGAGGCGCTGCAGGTGTTGGCCAAGCTCAACGAGGCTGTGCAGACGCTACCTTTTTTTGGCGGAGCCAAGGTGGTGTGGCTGCGCGCGGCAAACTTTCTTGGCGACGAGCGAACAGCCTCAAGCCGTGAGGTGACCGATCGGCTTAACGGCTTGGCCAAGGTCTGGGAGACGTTTGACTGGCAGGGGGTACAAGTGCTGATCAGCTCTGGCAAGGTCGATAAGCGCAAGGCGTTTTTCAAGTCGGCAAAGAAGATCGCTTTTGTCGAGGATCTGTCCGTTGCCGACAAGGAACGTGGCAGCAAGGCGGCGTTGGTCGTGCGGCAGCGCCTGGCCGAACTGGGCAAAAAAATCACATCGCACGTTGCCGACGAGTTGATCCTGCTGGCAGGCTCAAACCTGCAACAACTACACACCGAAGCTGACAAACTTGCGGCATACTTGGGCGGACGCGACGAGGTCACGCGGCAGGATGTGCAAGAGATCGCAACCCGCACTAAGCAGGCACAGGCGTTCGCGCTGGCCGACGCGCTGGGCGAGCGGAATTTGCCCAAGCTCCTGCGTGTGCTTGACGAGGAATTGTGGGTCGTGAAACTCGACACCAAAAAATCGCCGATTGCGCTGCTCTACGGCTTGATTTCAAAGGTGCGAACGATGATTTTCCTCAAGGAGATGTTGAGGCTGAAATGGATTTCCGCCGGTTGTGGCTATCCTCAATTCAAGTCACAACTCGAAGCTATCCCGGACGAACGGCTGCCGGGCGATCGGAAATTCAACCCCAAAGCGATGCACCCGTACATGCTCTTCAATGCGCTTGGCCACGCGCGGCGCTACTCGGAGGAGGAACTAACCCGATCGATGGACATACTGCTGACTTGCAACAGGCAGTTGGTCTCGTCGAGCACAGACGACACACTGCTGCTGCAACAGGCGCTCGTACAAATCGTCAGTAAGGCGGCATGACCCGCCACTTCGCAGTGGTCGGTTGTGAGGCTCTCGGAGCTTGGACAAGCGGGGTTTTTGAATGTTCATCGTGCGGGTTGTTCTTTACGCTCTACCGCGCATGAATCAAGTGGCTCTCATCACGGGTGCGTCTCGCGGGATTGGCCGTGGCATCGCGCTTGAGTTGGCTGCGGAGGGGTTCGACCTGGTGATCAACTACGCCGGAAACCAAGCTGCCGCTGCGGAGGCTGCCAAGCTCTGCACCGAGCGGGCTGCCACCGCCGGTCATACAATCCGCGCCGAGGTGTGCCAGGCTGACGTTGGGCAAGCGCCGGATCGCGAGCGGTTGACCGGGTTCACGCGCGAGTCGTTTGGCCGGCTCGATCTGCTCGTGAATAACGCTGGCATCACCTCGATCGGCCGCGCCGACTTGCTCGACGCCACCGAAGAAAACTGGGATGCCCTCATGGCTGTCAATTTGAAGGGACCGTTTTTTCTCAGCCAACTCGCCGCCCGTTGGATGGTCGAGCAGACCGAATTCGATGCCGAGCGCCGACCAAAAATCATCAACATCTCTTCCATCAGCGCTCACGCCGTTTCAACAAATCGCGGCGACTACTGTGTGGCCAAGGCCGGCCTTGGGATGGTGACCAAGCTCTTCGCCGCGCGCTTGGCCGATCACGGCATCAACGTTTACGAGGTTTGCCCCGGCGTGATTGCCTCCGACATGACCGCGCCGGTGCGGGAAAAATACGATAAGCTCATCGCCGACGGGCTGACGCCGATCCGCCGCTGGGGCGAGTCAAGCGATGTCGGCAAGGCGGTCGTGGCATTGGCGCACGATTATTTTCCGTTCACCACCGGTGAAGTGTTCAACGTGGACGGTGGCTTCAACGTCCGGAAACTTTAAGGCATGGCTATCAAGATTGACCGCAAACTGACGCCACAAAAGCTCGTTCCCAAGCTCGAACGGTTTTTCGATCTATCGGGGCAGAAGATTTTGTCCATTGAGAAAAACAGGCGTGCGGCCAAGGGCACGCCGGTGTTCACCGTAAAGGGCCAATACACCACGCGCGGCTGGACCGAGTGGACGCAGGGCTTTCAGTTTGGCTCGGCCGTGCTGCAGTACGACGCCACCGGCGACGAGCGTTTTTTGAAGATTGGCCGCAAAGGCACGGTAAAGCAAATGGCCTCGCACGTGTCGCACATCGGCGTGCACGATCACGGCTTCAACAACATCTCGACCTACGGCAACCTTCGGCGGCTCATGCGCGAGGGGAAGATCGCCCACGGCCCGCGCGAGATGGAGTTTTACGAACTCGCGCTCAAGGTCTCCGGCGCAGTGCAGGCCGCACGCTGGACGGACATTCCGGGCGGCGGCTACATTTACTCGTTCAACGGTCCGCACTCTCTGTTCATCGACACGATCCGCTCGCTGCGCTCACTCGCGGTGGCACATCAGCTTGGTCACGTGTTGATGGGAGAGAGGGATCGGAAAATTTCGCTGCTCGAGCGTCTCGTGAGGCATGCCGAGGCGACGGCGGCGTACGGTGTTTATTACGGCGAAGGCCGCGACGCTTACGATGTGCGTGGCCGCACGGCGCACGAGAGCATTTTCAATATGAACGACGGCACCTACCGCTGCCCGAACTCGCAGCAGGGCTACTCACCGTTCAGTACATGGACGCGCGGTCTGGCCTGGGCGGTCTGTGGGTATGCCGAGCAGCTCGAGTTTTTCCGCACGCTCAAGGATGCCGCTCTCAAGCCGCTCGGCGGTCGGCGAAAATTGAACGCTATGCTGCTGAAGGCCGCCACCGCCACCGCCGATTTTTATCTCGAGAACAGTTGCACCGATGGCGTTCCAGCCTGGGACACCGGCGCGCCGCAACTGCATCGCTTGGGCAACTACTTGGCCAAGCGCTCAAACCCGTGCAACGATTTTGAGCCGCTTGATTCCTCCGCGGCGGCGATCGCGGCGCAGGGACTGATCCGCTTGGGTAACTACCTGATCAATAGTGGCAAAAAAGCCGGTGGCACGCGCTATCGTCAGGCCGGCTTGACTATATCCAATACCCTTTTGCAGACGCCGTTCCTCTCCTCGAGTGCCAGGCATCAGGGCTTGGTTTTGCACTCGATTTATCATCACCCCAACGGCTGGGACCATATCCCGCGCGGCAGCAAAATCCCCTGCGGCGAAAGCTCGATGTGGGGCGACTACCACGCGCGCGAGTTGGCGCTGATGCTCCTTCGCGAAGCGCGCGGTGAGTGTTACCCAACCTTTTTCGACTATTGATTCACCGTGGCTGATCCGTTCAAACTCAAGCGCATTCCGGCGCTGAAAACCCCGGGAGCCTTCCGTGAACACGTCGCGTCGCTTGGCCTTGATTTGCCGTGCGACGACGCGATCCTGCCGCGCGCTGAGTCGCCCTTGTCCAAGCCGCTCGACCGAATCATGCTTGGAGGCAAAACCTCCGGCAACCGCATCGCGATTCACCCGATGGAGGGCTGGGACGGCACGACAAGCGGCGGCGTGACTGACGAGATGACGCGCCGGTGGCAACGTTTCGGCGAGAGCGGGGCCAAGCTGATCCTCGGCGGCGAGGCGATGGCAGTGCGCCCCGACGGTCGGGCCAACCCGAACCAACTCATCCTCAACGAGGAAAACCAAGCCGACATCGCGAGTCTCCGCGACACGCTTGTCGCGGCGCACGCCGGGCGATACGGCTCGACCGATGACTTGGCGATTGGTTTTCAGCTCACGCACTCGGGACGCTTCTGCCGGCCCAATGTGAAAACCAGGTTCGAGCCGCGAGTCGCGTATCGGCACCCGATCCTCGACGCGAAATTCAACGTAACCAGCGACGATCAAATTTGGATCGACGAGGAAATAGGCGAACTCATCGGCAGCTACGTCGTCGCCGCGCGACTCGCCGCCGGAGCGGGGGCAGACTTCGTCGACCTCAAGCATTGTCACGGCTATTTGCTGCACGAATTTCTCAGCGCCCACACTCGCCCTGGCAGGTACGGCGGCTCGTTCGAAAACCGTACGCGTATCGTGCGTGAAATCATCGATGGCATTCGCGCGGACGGAAACGACATCGACGTAATTATTCGCGTGAGCGCGTTCGATTTCGTGCCGTTCCACTCCGATCCGACCCGGTCGCACTCGGGCAAACTCGGCCCCGGCATCCCGGAGGATTTTTCCCATTGCTTACCATACAACTATGGGTTCGGACTGAATCCCGATAACCCGCTGGAGGTTGACCTCACTGAGCCGCAGCAGTTTGTGAAGTTGTGTGGGGAGTTGGGCGTCAAGCTCGTGAGCCTCAGCGCCGGTTCGCCGTATTACAATCCGCACATCCAGCGTCCCGCCGCCTATCCGCCTTCCGACGGCTACCAACCAGCGCACGATCCGCTCATTGATGTCGAGCGGCAGGTTCAAGTCGTACGCCAAATTCGTGAAGCCGCGCCTGCTAATCTCGCTATCGCTGGTTGTGGCTACAGCTACCTGCAGGATTTTTTACCCCAGGTGACACAGCGCCTTGTGCGCGAAGGGTGGGTGGATGTCGTCGGTCTGGGGCGGATGGTTTTGAGTTATTCGGACATGCTTCCCGATGCGATGGCCAAGAGAGCGCTGACGTCCAAGCGCATTTGCCGGACGTTTAGCGATTGCACCACTGGTCCGCGCAATGGCATGATTAGCGGTTGTTTTCCGCTCGACGACTACTACAAAAACCGTCCCGAGTTCGGTCAGCTCAAGCAAATTAAAAAGTCGCTTTAGACGGCCACCGACAAACGTGATCGTTCATCACAGTCAATTTCCGCATGCCGTTCAGCGACAGTTGCTCGACGGCCTTAGGCGTGGCCAGGTGCCGCCCAAGTTTTTGTACGACAGCGATCGGCAAACGCAAAAGTGGCTCGCGGTGCACAGGGCGCATTCGCCGTCGCGGACTGAAGCCGGCGTGCAGTCGATTTACGACCAGGCATTTGACGAGTCGCTTGGCCAAGCGGCGGATGAGGCGGTTTGTCTCGTTGGCCTGGGTTGCGGTGGCGGCCAAAAGGACACCCGTTACCTAGCTAAGCTGAAGTCGATTCATCCGATTGTTGACTACGTGCCGTGCGACGTCAGTCAAGCGATGACGCGGGTGGCGCGCGAAGCAGCGTCCGCGGAGTTGCCGCTTGAACGCATTCACCCTCTCGTGTGCGACCTTGCTAATACTCCCGACCTTGGCCAAGTGCTCGATACAATCGTTACACCGAAAACCAAGCGCGTGTTCACCTTCTTCGGGATGATTCCGAACCTTGAGCCGGACGTGATCCTACCGCTTCTGGCGGAGCTTTTGTTGGAGGGCGATCAGTTGTTGCTTAGCGCCAACCTCGCGCCTGGCGACGATTATAGAGGCGGCGTGGAGGTTGTTCTTCCACAGTATGATAACGCCGAGACTCGTGACTGGCTGCTGTCGTTTCTCCTTGGATTGGGAGTGTCGGCAACGGATGGAAGGTTACGATTTGGTATTGAGCAAATTGACGAATTGTTGCGGATCGTCGCTGACTTCGAATTTTCCGAGTCTCTTGACCTGAGCATTGAGGGCGAGTCGTGTGAGTTTGTCGCCGGGCGGTCGTTGCGGCTTTTTTTCTCCTACCGCCACACCGAACAAACCTTGGCCAAGCAATTGGCCAAGCACAGTTTCACCATCGCTGCTTCGCAGGTTGACTCCTACGCAGAAGAGGGCGTTTTTAGAGCAGTGCAGGTTTAACTGTCATCGTATCTTTCTTGGCGCATTCCTCCCGGTCGAGCAGAAGTAAGGCTTGAAGATATTGAGCTCGGGTATGAGCTTGATGAGCTTGAGATGATTCTCGGCGCTAACGAC
>Ga0115011_10001785_pt1 | contig 15327 bp, 11 predicted proteins | sample TroAtlMetagenome_2_FD_88705 | JGI IMG/M metagenome (GOLD analysis project Ga0115011, IMG submission 88705) | Marine eukaryotic phytoplankton communities from Atlantic Ocean - Tropical Atlantic ANT8 Metagenome | ecosystem: Environmental > Aquatic > Marine > Oceanic | place: Tropical Atlantic...
GGGGCGCAACCGGATGCCGTGCGTCTCGTATTCGCCCGGTAAAAAATGCAGAATCAGTCCGTCGCCGTAGAAACCGTGCTCCTCAGCCAGACGCTCGAGCGCTTGGCCAAGCTTCGTCGCCGTCGAGGCGTCAATTGGCCTAGATGCGGCCTGGCCATCACCGAAAGACTCGTGACTCACCGCCAGCCAAACCGTCTGATCTGGAGCCGACGGCCAATCGATCTCCTGCGCCGAAGCGCTTGGCCAAGCGACGAGCAGGACAACAAAACGAATCTGGTGAAAAAACAAATTCACAGCACATGGATAAGTTTGGCTCGAAGCGGTTTATTAGTCAATTGAGTGTAAAAACTGGAGTTTAGAGTAAGCGTGACTTTTTTTGTTGATAACGCGTATAACACCTCAGTGACGAATACTCGATTGCTTTGGACCAGTTTTGTCTACGGCTTGACCGTGGGTTCGTTTTTTGTCGGTGCGGAAACGAAGTCGCAGAATGCCCCAACCCCGCCTCCCGGCTATAAGACGCGGCTGGAGATTATGGTGGCGTTTGGAAATGGGAAACTGGAGATCGTCGAGCGGAATGTGCTGCTACCGGATGGCGTCGTGCTGGAGAAGGACATCGAATACGGAAACGCCGGCGGCCACTCGCTGCAGCTCCACCTGTACCGCCCGGCAATCGTCGCCGCGATTTCATTTGGACAAAAACGACCCGCCGACGCTGATCCTTCACGGGATGATCGATCAGATTGCGCCCATTGCCCAAGCGGACGGGCTGGCGGCGCATCTCAAGGGATTGAAGATCCCGCACTCCTACGGGCGGCTCGACGGCTGGCCACATACGATGGACCTGGCCAAGCCGGTCAACGACTACTGCCTGGCAATGATGGATCGTTTTTTTCGCCAAACACATCCCGCTGCCTTAAAAGAAAAATTTATCCTCGGAGTTTACAAAATGCTTTTTATCCTTTAAACCTGCGGTCTTTTGAATAGGAAAACGCTGGACAGATTTTTTGAGAAGGGGATCGTTGGGCTGGTGCTGGCGGCGCTCGTTTTCTCAGCGCTGGCCACCGGGGCGGTCCGGCCACCTGAGTTTGTCGTGTTGGAGTTATTGGTGGCCGCCGCAGGCATTCTTTGGATAGCTCGCATCTGGCTTGATCCAGTCAGCAATCGCCTTCTTTTTCCGCCGTTCGGCGCTTGTCTTCTGCTCTTTCTTGCCTACGCGCTGTTTCATTATCTCCGGGCGGATATCGAGTACACAGCCCGCACCGAGGTGCTGCGCCTGCTGGTTTATGCGCTGCTGTTTTTTGTGGCGCTGAACAATCTGCACAAGTCGGAGTGGACACAGCTTGCGCTGTATGTGCTGGTGTTTACCGGCGCGGTGATCGCCATTTACGGCATCGTGCAGGTGATCGCGGAGTTGGATCATGTCTGGCACTTCGACCGGCCGGAGCAGTACACCGGGCGCGGCTCGGGGACGTTTATCAACCCGAACCATTTCGCCGGTTTCCTCGGGATGCTGCTGCCGGTTTGTCTGGCGGCGGTGCTGACCGGCCGCGTCAGTCAGCCGATGCGCATCCTGCTCAGCTACTCGTCCCTATTGCTGCTTGGCGGCGTGGGGGTAAGCATGTCGCGCGGCGGCTGGATCTCTACCAGCCTGGCCTTGGTTGCCGTTATCGGAGTCCTCGGCTGGCGGAGGCAGTTTCGGCTGCGGAGCATCCTGCTGAGCTGCGTCGTGTTCGGGCTTATCGGGGCGTTTTTGCTAAAATCAGACTTCGCACAGGATCGGCTGCGGCATGTCAATCAACCGGGCACGTCGGGGCACGTCGGCTCGCGGGCTGAGTTGTGGGGCGCTGCGGTCGAAGTATGGCAAGAGGAAAAGCTGCTGGGCGTCGGGCCGGGGCATTTCGATCATCGCTTCCCGGAGTACCGGCCGGAACGGCTGCAGTCGCGACCGGTGAGGGTGCACAACGATTATCTCAACACGCTGGTGGACTGGGGGCTAGTCGGCATGCTGCTAGTCGGGTTGATGTTGGGAACCATGGTTTCCGGGATTATCAAGAGTTGGAAATACTCGCAGCGCACCTCGAGCGATCTCTCGGCCAAGACCAGCAACCGTTCAGCCTTTGTACTGGGCAGCACAGCGGGGCTGGGGTCGATCGCGCTGCATTCGTTTGTCGATTTCAACCTGCACATCCCCTCCAACGCCATGCTGGCCACCACGCTGGCGGCGTTGTTGACGGCCTACATCAGGTTCGCCACTGACCGATACTGGGTGGCGGTGCGGATACCGGTGAGACTTCTCCTGACCGTGTTGGTTTGCGGTGTGTCGGGCTTACTTGTTCAACAGGCAATACAACAGGCGCAAGAGCACGCCCGGCTCGAGGCATCCCGGTCGGCCGAGTCGTTTCCCAATCAGGTTGAGGGTCTTAGAAATGCACTGAAGATTGAACCGACTAACTTTGAGACGGCTGGGATGCTGGGTGAGATCCACCGGCGCAGGGCCATGGAGTCAAGCCGGACGACGAGAAAGGTAGAGCTAAAAAAAGCGGCTGCTTGGCTGAAGGAAGCCATCACGCTGAACCGGTACGACGCGTATTCGCACGCACGCCTCGGAATGGCGCTGGATGAGCTTGGCCAAGCGGACAAGGCCGGGGAGTATTTTGCCGAGGCCGAAAAACTCGACCCCAACGGCTACCTGACTGTGGCCAACGTAGGCTGGCACAAGATGCATATCGAGGAGTATGCGGAGGCCAAGCGCTACTTCGAGCGGGTGTCACCACCAGACGACCCCAAGACAACTGAAAACGAATCGGAGAACGGTCTCGTGGCATATCGCTCCGAAAAAATTGCACAGGACTTAGCTCGGCACATCCGGGCGGTGTACCTGCCCTACATCGAAGAGCAAATCAGGGACGGCGAGTGATACAAAACTGCTGGGCAGCCGTCGCGACCTTCAAGCTTGACCAAGCGCCGGTCTTACTCCTCCCAGTCGATTTTCACCGCGCCGTAGTTGCCGAGCGGCAGCCACAGGCCGGACTCGATGTCGCCGGTGACGCCTCCCAGATTAAACCACAGGCAACCATCCAGTTCGCCCTGCCGAGCGACGGAGAGCGACGCAGGGTTTGCGGTGTCAAACAGGTGCAGCGTGCGCTGGTTATCCTGACCCACAAGACGCCCACCGATGTCGGCGAGTTGCTGAATGCCGGTTTCCAGTTCGATCTCATCCAGCAACACAAACTTGGCGGTTTCGTCGAGCGCTAGGGATTGCATGTAAAAGGTCGTGACATGTCTCTGATCGACTTCCTCAACCGGATCAACTTCTTCGGTCTCGGAAAAAGTCATGTACAATGTACCGTCGCTGATGACCTTATACGTTTGCGGCCAGCTGCTGGGCTGCTCGACGGAATCAACGAGGAACGCCTCAAGGCCATCGTACGAACTGGCGTCGAGCCAGTTACCATCCCACTTGTGCTCTTCTGTCCAGTGCGCTCCCTGTGTGTAGAGCAACGCGCCACCGTGCGACGTCCCTATCAGCGTGCCAGGGATAGGCATCGCATCGCGTACCACCGGGTGGAACATGTCGGTGTAATCAACCACGTGCAGTTCGTAGCTGGTGACCCAGTAACCTCTCGGCTGAGGAATTGGTTCTGGCACGGGCTTCTCGATCGGCCCCTCAGGATCGTCTGGGTTAGGGTCAGGTTTGGGCTTGTTCTCCTCTTCCTTGCTCCCTTCGTCCGGCTCTATCTCAATGAAGTCTGTGTGCTGACTGCTGAGATACACTAAGCCGTTGTCGTTGAGGATTGCTTCGCTAAAATTCCACCGGTTGGCGTACTTGGTTTTGTCATCCTCGGTTTGCTCGAACGAGAGGTTTACGGACGAGGCCAGGTTTGGCTTTGCAGCATCTCCAACATCGAAGCAAAGCAGTTGCCCGGCGCTCCCGCCATAGTAGCCGGGCCAAAAGGAATCGACTACAACATCATCGATCATCGGTTCGCCTCGCCAGCCCCAGTAGCGGTAGCCGCCGGCGTTTGACCACAGCAGTTTATCCTTATCCGGCCAATTGGCTTTGAACTCGTTGCTCCAGCCCATCTGCTCGTCAACAAGCGCCAGCTCACTTAGCACCATCAACTCCGGCAGATTAGCCAAGTCGATCACCGTCAGGAAGACGTTGGGCTTGAGTTCCTCCGGCTCCGGCTTCTCTTCGGAGCCATCGTCTTCGCCGTTCTCCGGTTTCTCCAGCTGCGGCTTAGGATTGGCGGATTGGAATGCCTGCGTTTGCAACAGGTAAAGCTTATCTCCGTTCACCGAGGCGCCGGAGAGATAGGCTGTCTGTGGCAATACCACCCGTCCAAGCGCGGTGTCGGTGTCATCCTGCGAAGCCACCCTGATGGACGGCCCGCCCTGCTCGCCGAAGTACCAGTTGGAGCCCTTGGCCAACTGCAGCAGATAGTCGCCCGTCGGGATGACTTGATCGACCGTCCACGCCAACTCGACCTCGCTCTTCACAACCGGGTTGTCGCGGTCGGTCGCATCCACCGTAAGCAGCTCCTTGCCGGAGATTGACAGGATATAATCCTGATATTCGGTGGCACGGCGCGGCTGCAGCGCGTGCTCGATGACTCCGCGCTTCTTAAGTGTCTTTTCGTTCAAGTCGATGATCTGGACGTTCTTGACATAGCCGCCCTCCTCGTGGCCTTGGTACGGCACAAGGATCAACCCAGCGTGTGGCAGCACAGTGAAAGCCTTCTCGTCGTACTGCGCCTCGCTCCACGACCAGCGGTCGCCCATGGTGACCTTGTCGAACAGTTTCGGCTTGGTGACGTCGCTCACGTCGAATAACGACACCGCGACACGGCGGCCGTTGTTCGTGTCGTCCACGCCTATCGAGACCAATCGGTCGCCCAGCGGCTGGATGTAAGTGGACCAGCCTGGCACCTCGAGTTCACCCTTGATCACCGGCTTGCGCGGGTCGGAGAGATCTACAATCCACAGCGGATCGATTCGTTCGTAAGTGACGATATACACCCGGTCAGCATCGAAGCGTGTGGCAAACAAGCGTTCGCCCTTGGCCAAGCTTAACGTGCCAAGTGCCTCGGGCTTATGCGGATTGGCCAAGCTAAACGTCTCGAGCGTAGTCAGCCAGCGATTACGATTAACACTGCTGTTGCTCTTTAACTCCTCCGAAATAACCGTGAGAGTATCATCACTTAACCGCATCTTGAACTTGTCTGCCACACGCCCAGCTGTGCGGATGGTGGCTGCCTCCTTCATCGTGCCATTCGGCGCAGAGATGTCGATACACCGCAGGTCTGTCTTGTAGTAGTCCTTGGGAACCGAGGTGGAGACGAACAAGAACTTGTCGGTAGCATAAATGTCGTTGTTGTAACCGCTGTAGAAAACCGTCTCGCGCGCGACCGGCTTGGCAGGGGTTTTCAGGTCGAACGCCGACACCTGCGTGCCGTGCTCCCATCGCGTATACGTGTCGCCCGTCGCAGGATTGACAGCTTGTTTTGTAATGTACGTCTGCGATGCGATGTAGAGTGCGGTGCCAACAAGACGACTCTCGCGGATGTAACCCTTCACCGGCACACTGGCCTCGATCACCGGCGTGTTGCCGGCGACATTGACAATAATTGCCTGGCTCTCGGCGTCGTTACCCCACCAGTTGCAGCCATCTCGGACGAGCAAAATCACATGCTTGTCACCGAGCGTGTACATCTGCTCGCCGGCAGCCGGCATCGGTAGCACGCCGCGGATGACCGGGTTGCTTTTGTCCTTGAGATCGATCACCTGCAAGCCGCGCAGGCTATTGAAGAAATAAAGAGTGTCGTTGTGGATGCTCCAGATGTCCGACTCAACAACATCACGCTGCTCGCCCCCATCGACCTTATTGGTATCCCCTGCTTCGGCTACGGAATCAAACTCGTTTCCCTGACCGGGTGCGGGAGTCAAGACGTCTCCGCCTTCATCCTTTTGCCCTCTAAAATCCGTCGTCCCCTTGTAAAACACTGCCGACAGTTCCTCCTTGTCATCGCCCCGGACTCGGAGGATCTCGTTGGCTTTCGTGTAGGCGATTCGGATCACCAGCAATCCGCCGCTACCATCCACGCGCTTGATGGCACGCGGCGTCCAGTTACCAACACCTAAGCGGGATCGTCCCTCCAGTGTGACTTTCATGATGCCCTTGGGCACGCGCATCGTGACCACTACATCGCTGACCTCCATCTGAATGCTGATGATTTCCGGTTGGGCATCCTCCGGTGCAGCCAACCCTGTGTAAACCGGTACCACCCCCGGCATGCCAAAAAGCAACCCGGAAACAAACGCCAACGACGGAATTCCCCGACACAAAGACATTAAGTGATGCAAACGTTTCATAATAAAAATCCGTTGAAAAAGCACGTTCCCGAAAAGAGACGGGCAAAGACCAGACACCCGCTTGGCCAAGGCGTCAAGGTGTGAAATAAGCGGCGAATTGTGACTATCCCTCCTGTATGATGTGTATTTACTCATTTTTAGTTTCATTTGAAGGTGAATCAAATCATTGATTTTAACTGTCATTTATTGAAATAAAGTTTGATAACTTAAACAAAAAAATATCAACTGATTGATTAACATCAATCGAATTTTCGATTATTTTTTAAATAAAATGAGACATTTCGCTTTTTTTGAGTTAGTCAGTTGACTGTTTTTTTAAATGAATCACAAAAGTAATGGCCTAAATAAGGGTGAAAAAACCCGTATTTTGCTGCTGAACACCGCCGAAAGTTTGTTCGGTCAAAACGGCGTGACGGCCACGTCGTTGCGTGAAGTGATGAAGGTGGCGGACGTCAACATGGCGATGATTCATTACTATTTCAAAAACAAGGACGGCCTACTCGACGCCATCCTAGAGCGACGGCTTGTCCCGATCAATCAAGCCCGGTTGAACTTGCTAGGTCAATGCTCACTCAAAGCTGATGGCAAACCTTTGGCCATGGACGACATCATCAAGGCCTACGTCGAGCCGTTCATCCGGCTCCGCGACAATGCCGACGAGGGAGGCGCCGATTTCCTCAAACTCTTCGCTTGGCTGCGAATGGAACCTAACTTCACCTACCATCAATTGATGAAAAAGCATCTCGGCGATTCGTTGTCTGCGTTTCAAAAGGAACTCAAGCGGTCGCTCCCGAACAAGACTGACGAGGAACTTAACTGGAAGTGGGCTTTCCTTGGGGGAACAGTAGTGATGACGATCACGTTGATGGATCAGATCGATTGGTTCAACGACGAAGGGGATATGGGTGGCAGCGCCGACTGGATCATCAAGAATCTGGTCAACTACACTTCGGCTGGGTTTCAATCCAACTTCATTCCCGAACCAACCGCGCAATCAAGCGCTTGATCGGTTGGGGCATGTCAACTGGCAAGCTTGATGAGATATTTTTGGATGCGATCCCGCTCCCCGAAATGCCTTTTTTTCTGGTAAATCTGGTGAAGGTTTGAGCAGATACGCATCAGAATCCGCCGCGGAGTTGTCGTGGAAAGAAAGCCTGAATCCAGACCGTACCCGCACTGCTTGAGTCGGGTGGCGCAATCGGAGTGTGTCAAAAAATTACCCCCGTTGAATGGATCAATATAAATGGTGAACGCCGGGGACTGCAGTCGCAGGAGGAAATGGCCTGGCATACCCACGCCGGTTACAGGAAGGCCAAGCCGGCGTGCGACAAAAAGATACACGAGACACAGGCTAATCGGGTTACCCAAGCGGCGGTCGATAACCCGGTTTAGATAGCTGTTCTGCGGATCGTAGTAGCTCGCCTTGTCGCCGCGGAACCGTTCCTTCTGATACAGGACACGGTTGATCGCCATCAGTGCGGCCGGCTTGCTTTGGCTTGGATCGCTGACTTGGCGCACCTGTTCTGCATAACCATCCAACTCGGCCTGATAAGCTCCCTGAGCGAAACCTGAAAAAGCCGTTCGGACCAAGAGCCACAGGCCTTTCTCGAGATTGAGTTGCTCCCCACCGCGATTACAAAAGACGACGAACTCACGATCCGCCACACATCGATCCAGTTTTGTGAGTAGTTCCCATGAATGCTTACGGACGAGTCGATCCCCACTTTTGAGACCGGCCTTCAGCCAAGGCCGGGCTTCAATCCCACAGTTGACCAATGTCTGACGGATAGCTTGGAACACCTCGGGGTCGGGGTCGGACAACAGGCGAACCAATGCTCCCTTGTCCTTCTCGGAAAGAGAGGTCAGCTCCAGCGGATTTGCCAGCAGAGCCTTCATGACTTAGTGAAAAAAATTTACGCACCGAAGCGCGGAGTAGGCAACCAAGAGTTATTCACAGCGCCTGATTAAAGAAAATATTCATCGAACACGAAAAGGAATGAAAAGCGACACGGATTTCACGAATAAAAAGGGATTTGGAGATCTAAAAAACTGAACATTGAATGGGAGCACGCATTGGGATCTTAAAACTTGAAACTTGAAACTACATTAGGTTATATATCCCTGTCTACTTAGTATGCCGTCTTGTCCAAGCAGACCGGTTAGGCAACTGAAGATGAATATTGCAGGCATTATACCCGCCCGTTACGGCTCCTCCCGGTTTCCCGGAAAGCCGCTGGAATTGCTCGCAGGAAAACCGATCATCGAGCATGTCGTCGACCAGTGCCGCTTAGCCACGCGGATCAGCGAAGTGATCGTGGCCACCGATGACCCACGAATCGCCGACACGGCGGCCAACTTTTGCCGAGTCGAGATGACCCGGACCGATCACCCAAGCGGCTCCGACCGCGTGGCCGAGGTGGCCAAGCGCTGCGAATTCGATGCCGTTGTGAACGTGCAGGGTGACGAGCCAATGATCGACCCTGACGTGATCGACCAAGTGGCCGCTTTGCTCGATGACAACGAAATGTCAACTGCCGCAGTGCCAATCGCCGAACCCTCGGAGTACGATAACCCAAATGCGGTGAAAGTCGTTGTCAATTTTGCCGGCCAAGCCCTATACTTCTCGCGGCGTACGATACCGTATCTGCGTGACGCCGCCGACGCACCAATAAGGTCGCCGTTGGCGGCGTTTCCATTTTTGAAGCATCTCGGCATTTATGGTTACCGCCTGGACACCTTGCTCCGGCTGGTCGAGATGCCTGTTTCCCCTCTCGAGCAGGCGGAGAAACTGGAGCAACTACGGGCGCTGGAGAGTGGCATAGCAATCGCCGTCGCAGTCGTGGAGCACGACAGCGTGGGCATCGATACCCCGGAAGACTTGGAATGGGTGCAAGAACTCCTGACAACAACACAGTGAAGTACATCTTCGTAACAGGCGGCGTGGTGAGTTCCCTCGGCAAGGGGCTTACCGCGGCCTCCATCGGAACACTGCTGGAGAACCGGGGACTCAAGGTTACGCTGCAGAAGTTTGATCCCTACTTGAATGTTGATCCCGGCACGATGAGCCCGTTCCAGCACGGCGAGGTGTACGTGCTCGACGACGGTGCGGAGACCGATCTAGACCTTGGCCACTACGAGCGCTTCACCGACTCGAAGTTGACCCGGTTCAACAACCTCACCAGCGGACAGGTTTATCAACGGGTGCTGGATAAGGAACGTCGGGGTGATTACCTCGGCAAAACTGTGCAAGTCATCCCGCATGTGACCGATGAAATCCAGAAACGTATTCGGGAGATCGGCGAAAAATCCGGAGTCGACGTGGTGATCACCGAGATAGGCGGCACTATCGGGGACATTGAAGGACTGCCCTTCGTCGAGGCGATCCGGGAGTTCGCACTCGGCGCCGGCCGGGGGAATGTCCTATTTCTGCATGTCACATTCGTTCCGTTCATCAAGGCCGCCGGCGAACTCAAAACCAAGCCAACACAGCAGGGCGTGGCCAAGCTGCGCGAAATCGGTATCACCCCCGACATCCTTGTTTGCCGCTGCGAAAAACCGCTGTCCAAGGAACATCGCCAAAAACTTTCCCTCTTCTGCAACGTGCCATACGAGGCAGTGATCGAGGAGATAGACGTCGAGCACTCGATTTACGAAGTGCCGTTGATGCTGCAGCGCGAGGGGATGGACAACCTCATCTGCCAGCAGCTTGGACTCGACACTCCGCCGGCAGACATGGCGCACTGGCAGGTTATCATCCGCAAACTCATCAAGCCGCGCCACCGAGTGCGCATCGGCGTTGTGGGCAAGTACGTGGAACTGCAGGACGCGTACAAGTCGGTTTACGAGGCGGTGATCCACGGAGGCGTGGCCAACGACTGCGCCGTCGAGATTACGCGGATCGACGCGGAGGATATCGAGAAAAACGGCGCTGCCGAGACTCTCGAGGGGTGCAGCGGCATCCTAGTGCCAGGCGGATTCGGCGAGCGCGGCACGGAAGGCAAAATACAGGCTGCCCAATTCGCTCGCGAAAATAACATTCCCTACCTCGGCCTTTGCCTTGGGATGCAAATCGCCACCATCGAGTTTGCGCGTAACGTGCTCAAGCTCGAGGGCGCTCACTCCACCGAATTTGACCCCGCCACCACACACCCCGTCATCGCTCTACTAGATGAACAGCAGAACGTCACCGAAAAGGGCGGCACGATGCGCCTTGGCTCGCAGCCCTGCAAACTCGAGCCCGGCTCGCTGGTCTCCAGGCTGTACGACAGCGATGAAATTCACGAGAGGCACCGGCACCGGTACGAGTTCAACAACACCTACCGCAAGGCTTTCGAGGCAGCAGGGTTAACGTTTAGCGGCACGTCGCCGGACGGCAAGCTGGTCGAGATCGTGGAGGTTTCCGGGCATCCATTTTTCGTGGCCAGCCAGTTTCATCCCGAGTTCAAGAGTAAACCCAACAAGCCGCACCAACTTTTCGAAGGATTCATCGCAGCAGCCCACGCTTGCGGTCATGACAAAAGCAGGTAGATTGCTTCTTTAACGAGATCTAGTTACTGGTTCACAATGGAAAATTTACCCCCCGTAATCCTTGCCTCCACCTCTCCGAGACGATCGGAGTTGCTTAGCTCGATGGAGATCGAGTTCGAGATTGTGCCCAGCCACGCGGAAGAAGTGATGGAAGCCGGCGACTTTATCCCCGACCTCTGCGAAGCCAACGCCAAAAAAAAGGCTATGCCGATTGCTGAGCTCCATCCGGAATGCTTGGTGATTGCCGCCGATACCATCGTTTACCTCGAGGATGAACTGTTCGGCAAACCAACCCATATTGACGAAGCCAGCCACATGTTGGCCAAGCTAGAGGGGCGCACACACCAGGTTTCAACCGGCGTCTCGCTGATTTATCACAACGATGAAATCAACAAAACATTCTCGGTGATCACCAACGTCACTTTCCTGCCGCTCAGCAAGGAGCAGATAGACGAATACCTTGCTGGGATCGATCCGCTCGACAAGGCCGGCGGCTACGCCATACAGCAGGACAAGGACAAGATTATCAAGCGGGTCTCCGGCTCGGTTTCTAACGTGATCGGTCTGCCCGTCGAACGCCTCAAGGAGGAGTTGAACCACCTGTTCATCGAAAAAATCGAGGAGCAGTGGTGAGCTTGGCGCCTGGTTTTGAACCTTTCAGCTGAGTTCATGTCCAAATTGTCACTTGCTATCAGGCCTATTGGAGATTGATTCCCTGCCAATTCGGGCATAGACCTAGTCTCTACCAAACAGAGCCAACCGATCCATATGCTACGCAACCAACGACAAATCCATACAAGCATCAACAAGGTGCTCGACGGTTTGGTTTTTGCCATCAGCCTTTGGATCGCACACAGGTTGCGCGCCGTGTTGCACTTCGAGGTGTTCGGTGGCACGGCTGAAATCGCGCCCTTCGAGGGGGCGTACGTTTGGATCAGCGTCCTCCTCCTGTTTGTGGCTCCATTCGTCCTGGATACCGAGGGGTTTTATTCGCGTTCCGCTTGGCCAAGTCGCGCCCAGACTATCTGGCCGCTAGCCAAGGCATCCCTGTTGATCACCCTGCTCATCATCACCGTGATGTTCACCTTCAAGATTCAACTTACCCGCTCGGTGATCCTGATTTTTGCTGTTCTCAGCATCGCGCTGGCCTGGGTCAAGGAGGAAGCCTCGCTTCGTTGGCAGCGGCGACGCCTGACCCGCGCCGACCTCCAGAAACGAATCATTCTGCTCGGCTCGCCGGAGGAAACGCAGAACATGCTGAGCCGCATCGACGATACCAACGACACGAGCTACCGCGTCGTGCTTCAGTTCAACATCGATAGCAAACCGATCAACGATCTCCTGCGCCAAATGCATGAGCACTCCGCCAATGTCGTTCTCATCAACGCAGGCCACACCAAGTTCGACAAGATAGAGCAGGTAATTAACGCCTGCGAGCTCGAGGGCGTTGAGGTATGGCTTGCCGCCGATTTTTTCAACACTCAGATCGCCCGCACCGCGGTCGATGATTTTCACGGCGTCCCGCTGCTGGTGTTTCACTCCGCACCGGCCGCCTCTCTACAGGGCTTGGCAAAGCAGGCCATCGACTTCGCCGGGGCGCTGGCCATGCTCGTGCTTCTCTCGCCGGTGTTGCTGCTGTGCGCCTTGGCCGTGAAGTTCAACTCGCCCGGCCCGGTTTTGTTTCGCCAAAAACGCAGCGGCATCAACGGACGACCTTTCACCATGTACAAATTCCGCTCGATGGGCACCAACGCCGAGCAGCGCAAGCACGAGCTGGCGGCCATGAACGAGATGAGTGGCCCGGTGTTCAAGGTCTCCAACGATCCTCGCATCACGCCGGTCGGCCGCTTTCTGCGGCGGTTCAGCCTCGACGAACTGCCCCAGTTGTTCAACGTCCTCAAGGGAGCCATGAGCCTCGTCGGCCCGAGGCCTCTGCCGGTAGACGAGACCAGGCGCTTCGAAGATCTCGCCCATCGCCGCCGCCTCAGCGTCAAGCCCGGCCTCACCTGCCTCTGGCAGATCAGCGGTCGCAACGAGGTCAGTGAATTCTCCGACTGGGTGCGCCTCGACCTCGAGTACATCGACAACTGGTCGCTTTGGCTCGATATCAAAATCCTCTTCCGCACCATCCCAGTCGTTTTCATCGGCACTGGCGCAAAGTGAATCTGCGTACCTTTGCGCTTTCACGTCCGGGCCGCCTCTGCTAATTAGTGTACCCGTTCAAGGGCATGGAATTTTTATTTATTGGTTTTGCGGCAGGATTCGCTCACGTGATCAGCGGAGTGGACCACTTAGCCGCATTGGCACCCTTCGCAGCACGCCGCGAACAGCACGCCGCTTGGCGACTGGGCCTACACTGGGGCCTTGGCCACGCCTGTGGCGTCGCGCTGATCGGCCTGCTCGTCTGGCTCCTCAAGGGTACTACCGCCGCCGAGTGGCTCTCCACCGGAGCGGAGCAGCTTGTCGGCGTGCTCCTGATCTCTATCGGCGCGCTGGGCATCCGCTCCTTGTTGCGACACCGCGTTCACACCAACGAACACGATCACTTCGGCATTCGGCACTCGCACATCCACGCACACCTTGGCCAGACCCACTCCCGCACAAGCCATAAACACTCGCACGCCGCGATGGGTATCGGACTGCTGCACGGAACCGCTGGTGGCACGCACCTCTGGGTTGTGCTGCCTACACTCGCCATCCCCAGCTTCGGCGGAGTCGCCCTCTACCTCGCTGCCTACGCCCTGTCCACCGTCGCGGCGATGACTCTGTTTTCAGCCGGACTGGGCCGCTTGGCCAAGCGCTTGGTAAACAGTAGCCCGCAGCTTGGCCACGGCTTCGGCCTGGCCTGCTGTACCGCCTCAATGTTCATAGGTGGCTACTGGTTGTTTGCCAGTTAGCCCGGCGGCAATAGTGCTCGAGTCATGCCCAAGCTGATCCACCAAGCCATCGACTCGCTGCTCGAGAAAACTTCCCGCTCATTTTACGTGACCCTCAAGGCGCTCCCGCCTCGCATCCGCCCACAGATTAGCCTCGGCTATCTGCTCGCCCGCATCGCCGACACCCTCGCCGACTCGAAAGGCGGCCCCACCGACCAGCGTCTGACCGCGCTCGAGCAATTCAACGAGCGCATCCAGGGCCGCACCAGTGCACTGCCCAACCTCGCGATCCTCGCCCGGCTCCAGAGCGATCCAGCCGAGGTGCAACTGCTCGAGCACGCCGCCACGCCGGTCACTTATCTCGAGCAGGTTTCTGATGCCGACCGGCAGCGCATCCGCCAAGTGCTCGACACGATCACCAGCGGGCAGATGCTCGACCTAAAGCGCTTCGCCTACAGTACCGGCAACACGATCATCCCGCTCGCGCGCGATGAAGAACTCGACGACTACACCTACCGCGTCGCCGGTTGTGTCGGTGAATTCTGGACGAACCTTTCACTCGCCCACCTCTTTGAGGTCGATCCCGCAACCGAGGTGCGGTTGCTAGAGACCGGCGTGCGTTTCGGCAAAGGATTGCAACTGGTCAACATCCTGCGCGATATCCCGGCCGACCTGCGGATGGGCCGCTGCTACCTGCCCAGCGACATCCTGGCCGAGCACGACCTCACGCCGCGCGACCTGCTCACGCCTTCGACCATCGACCGATTTCGCCCCGTTTACAACAGCTACCTCGACAAGGCCGCTGCACACCTCGACGCCGCCGGAGAGTACATTGGACTGCTGCCCTACCGGCAGTTTCGGCTGCGCGCCGCCAGCATGCTTCCAGTGCTCATCGGCCAGCGGACTCTCACGCTGCTACGAGGGCAAAACGTGCTCGACGCCGAAAACCGAATCAAGGTCTGCCGCTCCGAGATTAGGCAGTTAACCCGACAAACCGCCCTCGCCGTGCCGTCGCGGCGGCGCAGCCAAAAACTGCTCGAAGCCCAACGCCATGTCTGAGCCTGCACGCACCCGAATGCTGATACTGCTAGCAGCGGCTTGGCTGTTCGCCGGTTGCAGCGGCGACCCAGCGGCCAAGCCCGGTTTTCACGAGGTCAACCAGCACCAGTTTTTTGTCAACAGCCTTGGCATGAAGTTTATCCAGTTACCCGGCAGCGACGCTTGGCTCGGTGTCTGGGAAACCCGAGTCGCCGATTACGCCGCCTTTGCTAACGCCACTACCAACGGCTGGCAGGCCGCCTGGTTTCAGGACACCGACCGACACCCCGCCGTCAACGTCAACTGGCACGACGCTCAGTTTTTTTGCGCGTGGCTCAGCCAACGCGAACGCGAGAGCGGACTGCTCGCCGCCGATGAGGGCTACCGCCTGCCAACCTCGAGCGAGTGGATCGCCGCGCTTGGCCAAGCGGAGCCAACCGACAGTGGCAACTTCGGCCCGCAACTTGGCAGCGAAAGTTTTGACCGCACCAGCCCGGTCGGCTCGTTTCCA
>Ga0115011_10001786_pt1 | contig 15316 bp, 16 predicted proteins | sample TroAtlMetagenome_2_FD_88705 | JGI IMG/M metagenome (GOLD analysis project Ga0115011, IMG submission 88705) | Marine eukaryotic phytoplankton communities from Atlantic Ocean - Tropical Atlantic ANT8 Metagenome | ecosystem: Environmental > Aquatic > Marine > Oceanic | place: Tropical Atlantic...
CGAGTAATCAGCCCCACGGCTGAAAGACAGGGCGGCCCCCGGAGCGATCCGGGGGCCGTTTTGCCATGGGCCGCCAGCGTTCTGACCGGTCGCTCAGCGCAGCGCCCCGCCAAGCCCCGCCACAGTGTTCGCTCCCCGGGCGACAAACGCGGTTAAGGCGCCTCCGCACCGGTGCAGATGCTTGTTCCCCCTCTGAACCCTGACAGTCTCGCGGCGTTAGGGATCTGGAAACCATGCGCCGCTCGCTTCACATCGGGATCTTCATCGGCACCTTGCTGGGGGCGGCGGCCTGCGCGGCCCCGAAGCCCCATGACGGCAGCCTCTCCGGACCGTATGGCGCGGTCGAGGCCGGGCGCGACCATCAGGGCGAAGGAATTCGTGGCGGATAGGGGAAAACCCCCTTATCATCCTCCTGCGGCAGTCGCAGATCGCGCCGCGTCATGGTTTCCGCCCCCCTAAATGTTACTCATCGCCATTGTCGTCGTTCTGCTGCTGATCGTGCTGAACGGCCTTTTCGCCATGACCGAATTGGCGGTCGTGACGTCGCGCAAGTCCAAGCTGCAGAGCCGTGCGGAGCGCGGGGATCGCGGCGCCCGGTCGGCGCTGAACCTGTCGGAAGATCCCACCCATTTCCTGTCGGCGGTCCAGGTCGGGATCACCCTGATCGGCATTCTGGCGGGCGCCTACGGCCAGGCGGCGATCGCCGGTGACCTGAACGCGATTCTCGAGGCGGCCTTTCCGGCCCTGAACGCCTATACCGAAGTCTTCTCGACGATGGTGGTGGTCATCTGCATCACCTATGTCTCGCTGATCGTCGGCGAACTGGTGCCCAAGCGGCTGGCCCTGATCTTCCCCGAGAGTATCGCGGCCAAGATGGCGGCGCCGATCTCGACCGTGGCCATTGTGCTGCATCCCTTCGTTCTGCTGCTGACGGCCTCGACCTCGGGCATTCTCAAGATCATGGGCGTCAAGGACCGCGACGGGTCCGACGTCACCCAGGAAGAGGTCGAGTCGATGATCGCCGAAGGTACGGCGTCCGGCCTGATCGAGCCCGAGGAACAGGAGATGATCGAGGAGATCCTGCGTCTCGGGGACCGCCCGATCCGCGTTGCCATGACTCCGCGCCACGAGGTCTTCTGGATTGCCCTCGACGAGGAGGAGGCGGCGTTGCGCGCTGAGATCCGCACCTGTCCCTATTCCCGGATCGTGGTGGCGCGGGACAGTGACGTCGATAATCCGCTGGGCGTGGTGCACAAGAAGGACCTGCTCGACAGCCTGCTCGACAATGGCGAGTTCAATGTCGAGAAACTGGTTCAGGAGCCCGCCTTCATCCCGCAGTCGACCTCGGTACTGAAGGCGCTGGGGATCATGAAGGCGAGCAAGGTGCACATGGCCTTCCTGGTCGATGAATATGGTGCCTTCGAAGGGGTGGTCACCGTCACCGACCTGCTGGAGATGATCGCCGGCGACTTCGACGAGGGCCACGACGAGGAAGAGGCCTATATCCGCCGCCGCGAGGACGGTAGCTGGCTGGTCGACGGCCAGGCCGATATCGAGGAACTGGCGGATACGCTGGGCGAGGATTTCGGCGAGGTCGACGGCTTCCACACCGTGGCCGGCCTGATCCTGCACCAGCTGTCGCGCGTTCCCGACGAGGGCGAGGTCCTGCAGGTCGGCCGGTTCGAGGTCGAGGTCATCGATATGGACGACCGGCGGATCGACAAGCTGCTGTTCCGGGCCGTGATCGCGCCGGATGCCTCGCCGCCGGTTCCGGACGACGACTGACGCCGGCGGCCCGGCCCGGCATTCCGCTCCGTTTGCCGATGAATGCCTGCTTGAAATGCCGGGCGCGGTGGGGCATACGCCCCTTCTGGTCAAGACCGCGCGCCGATGGGTCCGCCCACGGCGCGTTGTTCATTGTCCGGGCCACAGGAGTGTAGCTCAGCTGGTAGAGCATCGGTCTCCAAAACCGAGGGCCGGGGGTTCGAGTCCCTCCACTCCTGCCATTTCCCCTGTTGCCGTCGCCTGGGAATGCCCATGTGGGAGGCAACAGCCCTAGAGTTTTGAAGAGACAGCAGATGGCCAAGGCGAAAACACCGGGTGGACGTCGGTCGGCGGGGGGCAAGGGCCCGATCGCCGCCCAGACCGTTTCGGTCGATGCTCCGGCGCCGAAAAAGCGGACCTCGCCGGTCCAGTTCTTCTCCCAGGTCCAGGCCGAGGGACGCAAGATCGTGTGGCCCAGCCGCAAGGAGACCTGGATCACCTCGGTGATGGTCTTCATCATGGTGCTGCTGGCCGCTGCCTTCTTCTTCGTGGTCGATTTCGGCCTGAGCGCGATTTCGCAGCGCATTCTCGCCATCGGCTCCTGAGGATATCGACATGACCGACGCCGCTCCGGCCGCCGCGCCCGCCAATCCCCGCCACAAGTGGTACATCGTCCACGCCTATTCCAACTTCGAGAAGAAGGTGAAGCAGCACCTCGAGGACCAGGCGCGGCAGCAGGGGCTGAGCGACTATTTCTCGGAGATCCTCGTGCCGGCCGAAGAGGTCGTCGAGGTCCGCCGCGGCCGCAAGGTCAATTCGGAACGCAAATTCATGCCCGGCTATGTGCTGGTCAAGATGGAGCTGACCGACGAGGCCTATCACCTGGTCAAGAACACGCCCAAGGTCACCGGCTTCCTCGGCGCCCAGGGCGGAACCAAGCCGCTGCCGGTCTCGGAGCGTGAGATCCAGAACATCATCGGCACCTCGGAAGAGGGCGTCGAGCGGCCCAAGCCCCGCATCCATTTCGACATCGGCGAGACGGTCAAGGTCGTCGACGGCCCGTTCGCCAGCTTCGACGGCCAGGTCGAGAGCGTCGACGAGGACAACGCCCGCCTGCGCGTCGCCGTCTCCATCTTCGGCCGCCCGACCCCGGTCGACCTGGAATACAACCAGGTGGAAAAGGTCGCGGGCTAGGACCGCCGCGTTCATTTGCCATCCGGGGCGCCGTCCGCTATAGGCGCGCCTCCCTCCGGCTTTGGCCGGAGGTAAATCCGTGGGAGGCCGCCATGCCGCACCACGGCTCATCCGCAGGGATTGATTTCCCCGCTTCATAGGAGAGACCAATGGCCAAGAAGATTCTCGGCTACATCAAGCTGCAGGTGCCCGCGGGCTCCGCCACGCCGTCGCCCCCGATCGGACCGGCGCTCGGTCAGCGCGGCGTCAACATCATGGGCTTCTGCAAGGAGTTCAATGCGCGCACCGAGAAGGAAGCCAAGGGCACCCCGCTTCCGACCGTCATCACTGTCTATCAGGACAAGAGCTTCACCTTCATCACCAAGACGCCCCCGGCGACCTGGTATCTGAAGGAGGCGGCCAAGCTGAAGTCGGGCGCCAAGGCGACCGGCCGCGAGACCGTCGGCAAGATCACCCGCACCCAGCTGCGCGAGATCGCCGAGAAGAAGATGAAGGACCTGAACGCCAACGACATCGAGGCTGCGGCCCGGATCATCGAAGGCTCGGCCCGCGCCATGGGCCTGAACGTGGTGGAGGCCTAAGTCATGACCAAGCAAACCAAGCGCATCAAGGCCTGGACCGGCGACCGCACGAACGCCCTGCCGTTCGGTGAGGCCATCAAGCTCGTCAAGGACAACGCCAGGGCCAAGTTCGACGAAACCGTCGAGATCTCGGTCAATCTGGGCGTCGACCCGCGCCACGCTGACCAGCAGGTCCGTGGCGTCGTCAACCTGCCGTCGGGCACGGGCCGTGACGTTCGCGTTGCCGTCTTCGCCAAGGATGCCAAGGCCGATGAAGCCCGCGCAGCCGGGGCCGAGCACGTCGGCGCCGAGGACCTGTACGAGAAGATCAACGGCGGCTTCATGGAGTTCGACCGCGTGATCGCCTCGCCGGACATGATGGCCCTCGTCGGCCGTCTGGGTAAGGTGCTGGGCCCGCGCGGCCTGATGCCGAACCCCAAGGTCGGCACCGTGACCCCGAACGTCGCCCAGGCCGTCAAGGACGCCAAGGGCGGTGCGGTCGAGTTCCGCGTCGAGAAGGCGGGCATCGTCCACGCCGGCATCGGCAAGGCCTCGTTCGCCCAGGACGCCCTGGAAGCCAACGTCAAGGCGATGGTGGACGCCCTGGTCCGTGCCCGCCCGTCGGGCGCCAAGGGCACCTACGTCAAGCAGATCAGCCTGTCCTCGACCATGGGACCGGGCGTCAAGGTCGACCCGGCCTCGCTGGGCGCCTGATCCCTCGGGATTGCCGACAACGGAAATGAGGGCGGTGGGCAACCATCGCCCTTTTTTCTTGCCCGCCGATCTGCTGCGGGCCGTTTTCTTCCTCGCCGTGTCCCGGGCGCACTTGCCGGTTGTGGCAAATGCCGAAACCCTGTCCGTCGTTTGTGGAGGACTTCATGCGTATTCTGTCGGTGGTGGCCCTTTGTCTGGGCCTGCTCGTGGCGGCGCCGGCAGTGGCGCAGGACAATGATTCCGCGCGACGGCTGCAGCTGGCCGAGCAGTATGTGGAGCTGTCTCTCGGCGACAACATCGCCAAACTGGTCGCGGGGATCATCGAGGAGGAGCTGGCGGCCGCTCCCGACATGACCGACCGCGAGCGGCAGTGGATGCGGACCAATATGCCGCCCATGATTCTCGAGGCCATCGACCGCATGGCCGCCGACATGGCGCCCATCTACGCCGAGACCTTTACCGTCGAGGAGCTGGAGGCCCTGGTCGCCTTCTACGGCACCCCGCTGGGTCAGTCTGTGGCCACCAAGGAGTTCCAGCTCGGCGCGCGGATCGACGAGCTGCTCGGGGGCGCCATGATCCAGTTCTTCGAGACCTTCGAGGCCAAATACTGCGCCGAGTTCGACTGCGAACCCCTCATGGCGGTCGTGCCCTCCGCCAAATAGCGGCCTGCGCTTGAGTTATGCGGCGGGCCTGTGTATACGGCGCGCCTTGATCGGGTCCCCGGGCCCGATCTGCCTGTCCGAGAACTTCGGGGCGAGGGGGTCACCTTCGCCATAAACGTCAGGGAGCCCCCTGGCACCGTGGGGAGATGGGGATGCAGACGTCGCCTTCCGGCCTGCGCTCGCGTGGCCGGCAGGGTTTCGGAACTTCCTTCGGACAATACGACCGGCCCCCACGTCTCGCGGCGACGCGATCGTATGGGCCACCCGTCGTCGGGAATAAGCCCGGCGGCGAACGACTGACTGGAGACCGCAATGGACCGCGCACAAAAGGCCGAGTCGATCGAGACGCTGAAGGGCGTGTTCGCCGACGCCGGCGCCGTGGTCGTGACCCACAACCTGGGTCTGACCGTTGCGGACATGGAAGACCTGCGTGGCCGCCTCCGCAAGGAAGGCGGCGCGTTCAAGGTGATCAAGAACCGTCTGGCGCTCAAGGCCCTCGAGGCCGAGGAAGGCAGCGACTACCACGGCCTGTTCAAGGGTCCGGTGGGCATTGCCTATGCCGACGACGCCGTCACGGCGGCCAAGGTCACCGCTGAGTTCGCCAAGGGCAACGACAAGTTCGTCGTTCTGGGCGGCTTCATGGGCGACAAGGTTCTGGACGCGAAGGGCGTGGAGACTCTCTCCAAGCTGCCGTCGCTGGATCAGATCCGTGGCTCGCTGCTGGGACTGCTCAACGCGCCCGCGACCAAGATCGCCGGTGTCGTCCAGGCTCCGGCCGGCCAGCTGGCTCGCGTGTTCAACGCCTACGCGACCAAGGACGCCGCCTGAGCGCCTGCTCTTTCATCTCTGCAACCTCTCTGTTGAACCCCTATCCTCCGAAGGAAAATCCAAATGGCCGATCTCGCCAAAATCGTTGAAGACCTGTCCGCCCTGACCGTCCTGGAAGCCGCCGAGCTGTCCAAGATGCTCGAAGAAAAGTGGGGCGTCTCGGCTGCCGCTCCGGTCGCCATGGCCATGCCGGCCGCCGGCGGCGCCGGTGGTGATGCTGCCCCGGCCGGTGAAGAGCAAACCGAGTTCACCGTCGTCCTGGTCGACGGCGGCGACAAGAAGATCAACGTCATCAAGGAAGTCCGTGGCGTGCGTTCGGACCTGGGTCTGAAGGAAGCCAAGGACCTGGTCGAAGGCGCTCCGCAGAACGTCGTCGAAAACGTCTCGAAGCAACAAGCCGAAGAGATCAAGAAGAAGCTCGAAGAAGCCGGCGCCAAGGTCCAGATCAAGTAATCTGGCGCGTCAGCGACCTCTTCTCGAACGGCCCCGGCGGATATCCGCCGGGGCCGTTTTTCGTGGGCAAGGCCCGTCCGCTGGCTGTCAGTCGCGCAGCGGGCTGAGGATGTCACCCAGACGGTCGGGGGTGCCGGGAATCCGCTCCAGACGCGGATAGCGCAGGCCGTCGTGGTAATCGATTTCCAGCGTCCGGCTGCCACGGGCGTTACGCACTTCCAGCACGATCGGATCGGGGGAAGTCCTTGCCGCCGTGATGGCGTTCGACAGCACCTCGGGCGAGGCCCGCTCGCCGTTCACCGATACCAGGGTCCAGCCCGCGCCGATGCCGGCGTTGAAGATCGGGCTGTCCCATTGCACCGCGACGATGCGGTTGCCGCCGGCCAGATAAAAGCCCAGCGAATAGAGGTAGTCGCCCGGTCCGCTGCCGTTGATCCGGGTCTCCACCTCGGTCGGCGTGTCGGTATAGACGAGGCGGTAGCCGCTGCGCTCGATGCCGTCCAGCGGGGCCTCGGCGTCGGGGCCGACGGCATCCAGGCGATCGCGCAGGAAGCCGGCCCAGTCGTGCGGCACGACGTCGTTCAGTGCCGCCACGACGTCGTCGAACGTATAGGGCGTTGCCTCCCACGACCCGTCATCGAGGCCGAAGAACAGTCTGGCGAAATCGTCCAGCGACCGGGTGTCCCCGGTCTTCTCGCGGATCAGGGTGTCGGCATCCAGCCAGATCAGGGCCGACTCGCGGTAGTAGTCGCCCGTCCCGCGCATCCATGACGGCCAGGGATTGGACACCCGGTATCCCAGCAGGTTGTTGTTGGTCGTGTCCTGCAGCGACCGCCATTCCCGCCCCGACTGGTACTGATAGAAGGCGGCGATGCCGGCGAAGGAGGCCAGCGCCTCCTCCTTGGTCCCCAGACCCGAGCGTACGGTCAGCACCTCGCCCCAGTATTCGGTCTGGCCCTCATAGACCCACAGCAGGGTGTTCTGGACCGGGACGTTGAAGTTGGGGGTCAGCTGGTCGCCGGGCCGGCGGAACTTGCCGTTCCAGGAGTGGACGTATTCGTGCGGCAGCAGGGTCCGGGAGCCGTGGCTGGCCTCCCACCCCTCACCGAAGAAGTTGGGCGGCGCCGTATTCTCGCTCGACCGGTGGTGCTCCAGGCCGATGCCGCCCATCTCGCGGGTCAGGCCCAGCAGGAATTCATAGCGGTCGAAATGCCGCGAGCCGAACAGCAGGTCGGCCTCATCGACCAGGGCCTCATATTTGGCCAGGTGTTCGGGCGTCGGGCTGACGTTCTCGGGCTGGTCGCCGAAGACGTGCAGCGTCACCGGTGACCGCCCGCCGGGGTCCAGATCATAGGCCTTGTAGTGGGCGCCCGCGAACATGGGGCTGTCGGCCAGGGTCTCCAGGCTGACGGGGGCGAAGGTCGCGACGCCGTCCTCGAACGACACCGTGTCCATGGCGACCCCGTACTGCCAGCCGTCGGGAAGGCGGATTGACGGGGCAAAGGTAATCCGGCTGTGACGATATCCCGCAGGATAGAGGACCGCCTTTTCCCACTGCAGGTTCAGCATGGCCGGGGCCATGACCACGCGCCAGTTGCTGGCGTCCGGCTGGGTCAGCCACTGGAATTCGACGACAATCTCCTCGACGCCCCGGGGCACCTCTATATGGAAGGCATAGGGGTCGATGGTGTCGCGCAGCCATTCGATGCGCTCGCCGTCGCCGTGAATGGTCACCCCGGCGATCAGCTGGATCGGCCCGGTCGGTGCGTGGTTGCCGGGAATGAATTTCGGGTACAGCAGGGTCAGCGGTCCGGCGTTGACGGGAATCGTCTGGCGCACGCTGACGATCCTGCGATCGATGTCGGTGGCGTCGACCTCATAGCGGATCACCCCCGGATAGGCCTGATCGACCGGGGCCGGGATTTCCGGCAGGGCGCGCGGCAGGGCAGGGGTGCCGACCTGCGCGAGGGCCGGGGCGGCAAGGCCGAGGCTGAGCGCAAGGGCCAGGGCAGAGGCGGTCAGACGAAGACGCATGATACTCTCGCAGGTCGTGAACGGGGGTGTGGCCAGTTCGGACCAGTCCGCCGTCCGGGTCAACCCTGATGAGCGGTCACCCCATCTTTACCCAGGGTGATCTTGGCAGGGCGGGATGGGCGGGCTAGGCCATCAGCAACCACTCTCAGGGAGAACACCACATGGCTGATCTGGCTACTGTCACCGACCACATCCGCGCGGCCGTCGGCGAGAACTCGGGCCTCGGCAAGACCGTCAAGCTGGACCTTGGCGGTCAGGGCGTCATCTTCATCGACGGCGCCTCCGTGCCGAACAGCGTCACCAATGAGGACAAGCCCGCTGACGCCACCGTCTCCATGGCCTGGGACGACTTCATGGCCCTTTCGGAAGGCAAGCTCGACCCGATGATGGCCTTCATGCAGGGCAAGCTGAAGATCGCGGGCGACATGATGATCGCCCAGAAGCTGGCCCCGCTGCTGAAGCGCTGATTGTTTTGAATCCCTCCCCCAGCGGGGGAGGGGAACCATCCGAAGGATGGTGGAGGGGGCTTCCGCCCATGCCGGTGTCCGGGGTTCGCCCCCACCACCGCTTCGCGGTCCCCCTCCCCCGATGGGGGAGGAACTGACCTATGGAATTCCAGCACAGCGACAAGGCTCTTCACTGGCAGGAGCGAGTCCGGCGCTTCCTCGACGAGAAGGTGCTCCCGCGCGAGGCCGAATACTGGGCCCAGGTGCGCGAGGATTCGACCCGCCAGCCCCCGGCCATGGACGAAATGAAGGCCCAGGCGCGCGAGGCGGGCCTGTGGAACATGTTCCTGCCGGGCGATCACGGCGCCGGCCTCACCAACCTTGAATACGCCCCCCTCGCCGAGATGATGGGCCGCCACCTGTGGACGGCCGAGGTGTTCAACTGCAACGCCCCCGACACCGGCAATATGGAGGTGCTCCATATGTACGGGGATGCGGCCCAGCAGGCGCGCTGGCTCAAGCCGCTGATGGCCGGGGAAATCCGCTCGGCCTTCCTGATGACCGAGCCGGCGGTGGCCTCGTCCGACGCCACCAATATCGAGACGCGGATCGAGCGCGACGGCGACCACTATGTGATCAACGGCCGCAAATGGTGGTCGACCAATATGGGTCATCCGAACGTCGCCGTGACCATCGTCATGGGCAAGACCGACCCGGATGCCGCCATCCACGCCCAGCAATCGCAGATCATCGTGCCCGTCGACACCCCCGGCTTCCGCGTCGAGCGGATGCTGTCCGTGTTCGGCTATGACGAAAAGCCGATCGGCCACGCCGAGGTGGTGCTGGAGAACGTCCGCGTCCCGGTCGAGAATCTGATCGCGGGCGAGGGTCGGGGCTTCGAGATCGCCCAGGGCCGTCTGGGGCCCGGGCGTATTCACCACTGTATGCGCGTCATCGGCATGGCCGAGCGGGCACTGGAACTGATGTGCGAACGGCTGCTGGCGCGCACGGCCTTCCGCAAGGCCATCGGCGAGCATTCGGTCTGGGAGCAACGCGTGGGCGAGGCCCGGACCAATATCGAGATGTGCCGCCTGCTGGTGCTGAAGGCCGCCTGGATGATGGATGAGGTCGGCGCCAAGAACGCCAAGTCCGAGATCGCCCAGATCAAGGTCGCCGCGCCGCGCATGGCGCTGCAGATCATCGACGACGCCATCCAGGCCTTCGGCGGGGCCGGCGTGTCTGCCGACACCCCCCTGGCGGAAATGTACGGCATGGTTCGCACCCTGCGCATCGCCGACGGTCCGGACGAGGTTCATAACCGCACCATCGCCCGCCTCGAATACGCGAAACACGGCGGGCGTCCGGTTCGCTGAGACGACGCCGCTTTTGCGGCAACGCTTGTTCGGCTGATACGTTAGGCCGACTCGCGTCGGGCTTGCGGGCTCGATCCTCCCGCGCCAGCCACCGGAGCCGCCCATGAACGCGCCCGCCCACGTTCAGGACCATAGCACCCGCGACGTCGCGGCCTATCTCGCCTCGCGCCGTGTCATGCCGGATCTGGCCGGCGGACTGTCGGCCGAGGATCTGCAGGCCCAGTCCATGCCGGACTGCAGTCCCGGGAAATGGCATCTGGCGCACACGACCTGGTTCTACGAGGCGATGATCCTCAGCCGCGATCCGGCCTACCGGCCCGTCGACCCCGCCTGGTTCACCCTGTTCAACTCCTATTATGACGGGGTGGGCGAGCGGATCCCGCGCGAGGCCCGCAGCCGCATGACCCGACCGTCCCTCGACGACGTCATGGACTATCGCCGCGAGGTCGACCGCCGCATGGTGGAACGGCTGCGCGCCGGCCTGACGGACGGGGAGGGGCGCTACCTGCTGGCTCTGGGCCGCAACCATGAGCAGCAGCATCAGGAGCTGTTCCTGATGGACATCCTGAACCTGATGTCCTGTTCGCCGCTGGATCCGGCGGCCTATGGAGACGAGCCGGGCTGGCGCACGGCGGCCCCGGCGCGCGGGGGCCGCGAGGCCTTTGACGGCGGTCTCGTGACCCTCGGCCATGAGGGCGGAGGCTTCGCCTTCGACAATGAGGGTCCGGCCCATCCGGTGCACCTCCAGCCCTTCGCGCTCGCCCGCGATCTGGTGACCAACGGCCAGTGGCTCGAATTCATGGCCGATGGCGGCTATCGCCGGCCCGGGCTGTGGCTGTCCGACGGCTGGGCCGCGGTCCGCGCCGGGGGCTGGCAGGCGCCGCTCTACTGGCGTGAGGAGGGCGAGGGCCACTGGTCCGCCATGACCCTGTCCGGCCGCCGCCCGGTCGATCCCGGGGCCCCGGTCTGTCACATCAGCCAGTATGAGGCCGACGCCTTTGCCCGCTGGTCCGGCGCCCGCCTGCCGACCGAGGCCGAATGGGAGCATGCCGCCCGAACCCGTGCCGACGCCTTCTCCGGCCTCGACGGTCAGGTCTGGCAGCACACCGCCAGCGCCTATGCCCCCTATCCGGGCTTCCGCGCCACGCCCGGCACCGCGGGCGAGTACAACGGCAAGTTCATGGCCAATCAGGGTGTTCTGAGGGGTTCCTGCTTCGCCACGCCCCCGGACCATCGCCGCCTGACCTACCGCAACTTCTACTATCCGCATCAGCGCTGGGCCTTTGCCGGCCTGCGTCTGGCGCACGACCCCGGTCCCCGGCCCGGGGCCCGCGACTCCGGAGGCGAGGAGACCGCCGGCTTCCGTGCCGACCTCGTCGAGGGTCTGTCGAAGCCGCAGAAATCCCTCTCGCCGAAATGGCTGTATGACGCCACCGGCTCGGACCTGTTCGAGGACATCACCCGCCTGCCCGAATACTATCCGACGCGTCAGGAAACCGCCCTGCTGCGCGACATGGCCCCGGATATCGCCCGCTTCATGGGCGACAATGCCGTGCTGGTCGAGTTCGGCTCGGGCGCCAGCGAAAAGACCCGCATCGTCCTCGATCAGGCGCCCGGCGTGGCCACCTATATGCCGATCGACATCAGCACCGATGCCCTCGAGGCCGCCACCGACCGCATCCGCGAGGCCTATCCCGATCTGGAGGTGAGTCCCGTCGCGGGCGACTTCCTCGACCTGCCGCCCCTGCCGGAGCTGGGACGTGGCCCGCGCACGGGCTTCTTCCCCGGCTCGACCATCGGCAATCTGACGCCGGATCAGGCGGTCCATTTCCTGACCTCGGCGCACGAGCGTCTGGCGCCCGGCTCGCGCTTCATTCTTGGCGTGGATCTGGTCAAGTCACCCGAAGTGCTGGTCGCCGCCTATGACGATGCCGAGGGCGTGACGGCCGCCTTCAACCTCAACCTGCTGGAACGGGCCAACCGCGAGCTGGGATCGGACTTCGACCTCGACGCCTTCGCGCATCGGGCAGTGTGGAATGCCGACCGGTCCCGCATGGAGATGCATCTGGTGTCGCTGGCGGATCAGACGGTGACCATCGACGGAACGCGTCATCGCTTTCTGGAGGGAGAGACCCTGCACACCGAAAGCTCGCGGAAGTTCACGCGCGAGTCCGTCGTGGATCTGGTGGAGCGGGCGGGCTGGACCCTGGTCGACTGGCGTCAGTCTGCTGCCCCCGCCGTGGCCCTCGCCCTGCTGCAGGGCTGAGGGCCGTCAGGGCCTATTCGGGCGTGGCGGGCGTCGTTTCGTCGGTCCGCCGGCTGCCGTGAGAGGCCTCGCCGCCCTTGCGTCCGGCCTGGGCCGCCAGCGCCCGGTCCTGGGAAAAGCTGCGCTTCTCGCTCGGCACGCTGGCACCACCCTTGCGGGCGATGGCGCGCTGACGTTCCGGGTCCATCGACGCGAAGCCGCGCTTGGACACTCCGGAGGCGCGAACAGGGGGCTTGGCCTCGGCCATGGCATTGACCTTTCTGACAAATCGAAAACTGTGCAGAAAGAACCCCGTGGCTCCCGTCCGGTTCCCCCTAGGGTGGCGCGCGGCGATCCGACCCGGCGGGTTGGGCGAAACCCTGCCCGGCCAGCGCCCGGTCCGACACAAAGGGATTGCTGCGACGCTCGGCGCCGAAGGTCGAATGCGGCCCGTGGCCCGGCACAAAGGTCACGTCATCGCCCAGCGGCCACAGTCTGGTGACGATGCTGTTGATCAGGGCCTGGGGGTCGCTCTTCGGAAAGTCCGTCCGCCCGACCGACCCCTGGAACAGCACATCGCCCACCTGGGCAAAGCGCGCCTGCTCGCAATAGAAGATCACATGGCCGGGCGTGTGGCCCGGCGTCCGGAACACCTGCCAGCGCGTCTCGCCCAGACGCAGCTCGTCCCCGTCGTCCAGCCACCGGTCCGGGGCAAAGCTGCGCGCCTCGGGCAGTCCATACATCTGTCCCTGCTGCGGGATGCCGTCGATCCAGAACTGGTCGTCCGGATGCGGGCCGATGATCGGGGCGCCCGACAGTTCCTGCAGCTCCGCCGCCCCGCCGGCGTGATCCAGATGGCCGTGGGTGATCCAGATCTGTTCCATCTCCAGCCCCCGCCGCTGGATCTCGGCCAGAATGACCGGGCCGGAAGCGCCGGGGTCGATGACCGCCGTCTTCTTCGTCGCCGTGCACCAGACGACGGTGCAGTTCTGCTGCAGGGGCGTGACCGGACAGATGAACAGGCCGAGGGGGGAGGGGGGTGTGCTCATTCCCCAGACATAGGGCGGCGGGCCGCGCCTGTGAACCGCAGAAGCCACGCCGCGCGTTGACCTTTGGCGGCGTTCTCGACATAAGGGCGGGCTTCGAGGTGCCGCTCCGAAAGGGGCGGCCCTGTTTGCTTATCCCACCCTTCGCGCGCCCGGCCCACGGGTCGCGCCCCAGAGCGTCAGATCGTCCATGCAAGTCGTTGAAAAGTCCGCCTCCGGCCTCAGCCGCGTGATCGAGGTTATCGTTCCCGCCACTGAGCTGAACGAAAAGCTGGACAGCCGCATCAAGGAAGTGGCCCCGCAGATGAAGCTCAAGGGCTTCCGTCCGGGCAAGGTGCCGGCCTCGCATGTGCGCAAGACCTTCGGTCGCGACCTTATGGGCGAGATCGTCAACGCGACCCTCAATGAGTCCAGCCAGAAGGCCCTCGAAGACGCCAGGCTGCGCCCGGCCGCCCCGGCCGAGATGAAGCTCACCAGCGACATGGACAAGGTCGTCGCCGGTCAGGCCGATCTCGCCTATGAGATGTCGCTGGAAGTCATGCCCGACTTCACCCCGGTTGACCCGTCGACGCTCAAGCTGGAGCGCCCGGTCTATGAGGCGACCGATGCCGACATCGAGGAGACCCTCAAGGAGCTGGCCTCGCAGTCCAAATCCTACGAGGACAAGACCGGCAAGACGGTCAAGGCCGCCGACGGCGACCAGCTGACCATCGACTTCGTCGGCAAGATCGACGGCGAGGCCTTCGAGGGCGGCTCGGCCACCGACGCCGATCTGGTGATCGGCTCGGGCCGCTTCATCCCGGGCTTCGAAGAGCAGCTCAAGGGCGCGAAGGTCGGCGAGGAAAAGGTCGTCGAGGTCACCTTCCCCGAGGACTATCAGGCCGCCCATCTGGCCGGTAAGGCCGCCACCTTCGACGTGACCGTCAAGGCCATCAAGGCCGAGGCCGAAACCAAGATCGACGACGAGTTTGCCAAGCGTCTGGGTCTGGAAGACCTCGAGAAGCTCAAGGGCATCCTCAAGGACAATCTGAACCAGCAGTACACCAACGCCGCCCGCTTCAAGCTGAAACGCGCCCTTCTCGACCAGCTGGACGCCGGCCACAGCTTCGATCTGCCGCCGAAGATGGTCGAGGCCGAGTTCGACGGCATCTGGCGCCAGGTCGAGGCCGACAAGGAAGCCGGTCGCCTGCCCGAGGAAGACGCGAAGAAGTCCGACAAGAAGCTCAAGGAAGAGTACCGCAAGATCGCCGAGCGCCGCGTGCGCCTGGGTCTGGTGCTCGCCGAGATCGGCCGCGCCAACAATGTCGGCGTCACGGATCAGGAACTGAACAATGCCCTGATGGCCGAGGCCCGCAACTATCCGGGTCAGGAGCGTCAGGTGCTGGACTTCTACCGCCAGAACCCCGAGGCCGCCGCCCAGATGCGCGCCCCCATCTATGAGGAAAAGGTCTGCGAACTGATCTTCGGCAAGGCCGAGCTGACCGACAAGCCGATCAGCAAGGAAGATCTGCTCAAGGAAGACGACGAGGTCTGATCCTCGGTCATCCCCCACTGCCTCAACGCCCGGCTGCAGCCCCTGCGCCGGGCGTTTTGCTGTTCGGGAGGCCGCCTCTGTTGCCCTTCTCCCCTCGTCATCCTCGGACTTGATCCGAGGGTCGGTACGGGCAGCCCGTCTCCTGTCGAGGGCGACACCGATCCTCGGGTCAAGCCCGAGGATGACGATGAGTTGACGGCTCCAGCCATGATAGCCGCCCCCCAATTCCCCAACCCTTTCAATGCCCCCGCCGTTTCCCACACCATTCGGCGCGACCGGGTCGCGGGCTGTGCCACCCTTCCCCTGTCTCCGTCGCAGGAGAGGCGCCTCGGGACCCAGGCACTGAAGCGGCGGCGGGGGCCGGTCGAGCGGGATTGCCCGGTGTAAACGCCGGGGTCCGGGGCGTTTCTGGACGCCCCGCCCGTCGCGGGCCGAGATGTCTGGAAGAGGTCGAACCGGGTCA
>Ga0115011_10001787_pt1 | contig 15307 bp, 8 predicted proteins | sample TroAtlMetagenome_2_FD_88705 | JGI IMG/M metagenome (GOLD analysis project Ga0115011, IMG submission 88705) | Marine eukaryotic phytoplankton communities from Atlantic Ocean - Tropical Atlantic ANT8 Metagenome | ecosystem: Environmental > Aquatic > Marine > Oceanic | place: Tropical Atlantic...
ACAAAAGTTGTTAACGACTGGAAACTCTGCGGCGACCAAGCGCGTCGCGTTCGAAGACTTGATTCGAGGGAAAGGCAAAAAGAACAGATAGTAGTATAGATGTGTAAAAAAAAAAAGATAGCGAATAGTTGTTTCGATCAACTGACCTTTGGGTTATGGGCCCAACGCGCTTCCGCTGCGCCAATTCGCTTTGTTCTATTTCCATTGGCTTTTCTCTGCGCCAATTCGCTTTGTTCTATTTCCATTGGCTTTTCTCTGCGCCAATTCGCTCGTTCCAATGGAAATTTCCATTCAGCTTTTTTCTTAGGGTTTAGAATTAAAGTACAAAAAAAAATGAAAAACGACACGAGCTTAAAGGGCAAAGAATTTTTAATACTACAAAACATCATCACACTCCAAAGTTTTTTTATATGGCATTCGACGCACTCAAAAAAGCACGCGCTGAGAAAAGGCAGAGATAGGTAGGTAGATAGATATAATCGCGGCGAGAACCTGAGAATTTGGAGCACGCGATGGAAGAAAGCACGAACACTCCCAGTACCTCCGGTAAAAAGAAAACGCGCGTCGTCGTGAAAGTCGGCACATCCTCGTTAATCAAAGCGGATACCGGTGTCGTTCACCTCTCTCAATTGGCCAAAATATGCGAACAGATAACGGAGTTGCAGAAATCAAACGAGTTCCAGTGCGCGATTGTGACTTCTGGAGCAGTAGGAGCTGGGATGCTCCAACTCGGAATCAAAGAAAAACCGAAAGAGCTGCAAAAGAGACAAGCGTTAGCGGCGATTGGTCAAGCGCATTTAATGCACTATTACGAAGACATGTTTGGAACGTTAGGAGTAAAAACGGCGCAAGTTTTACTAACACTGGAGAATTTATCGCAGAAATCGCAATATAATCGCGCGATGAACACGTTTTCCTCCTTATTCGATTACGACGTGGTACCGATTGTGAATGAAAACGATACCGTTGCGGTCGAAGAGTTACGGTTTGGGGACAATGATACATTATCCGCACACGTCGCTTCCTTAATATCCGCGGAGTATTTGTTTTTATTCACCGACGTGGATGGTTTGTACTCCTCGAATCCAATGAAAGATCCAAATGCAAAACGAATTCAAGTAGTGGATGATATAAACAAGTTGATGAGTGAAGTGGACGTGGCCAGTGGCGCTGGGTCCGCTGGAGGAACCGGTGGGATGGTGACCAAACTTACCGCGGCGAGAATTGCGAGCGCTGCTGGGTGTAAAACAGTCATCGGGAGAAGCACGGAGATGAAGAAGGTTGTCGAGTGTGCTTTAGGTTTAAATGGCGTAAATCCCCATGAAAAGAAAGAATACACTTTATTTTTGGCCGCCATGGATGCCGCTAAAGGCAAGAAACGCTGGATGCTTTCCGTGCCAGTGAAAGATCGCGTGAGAGTCAACAAAGAAGGCGAGGAAGATATAAAATCGGGTGAACCGTTGCTAGTAAAAAACGTGTTGGTCGGTGATAATAGTGGTAAAAGCTTTAAAGTTCAAGATTGCATAATCGTCGAGGACGAAGAAGGGAGAGAAATCGCGAGAGCGATTGTGAATTACAGCGTGGAAGATTTGGCGCAGGAAAATGTACGAACCTCAGACGCTGAGGAAGAGTTTGTGCATTCGAGCAACTTGTGCATCACGCATTTCAACGAGGAGTATAGATCTGTCTCCAGAAACGATTGATCGTAGTTTAGTAGCATAGTTGACAAAGTACTCTGTGTGCGAGTACCCGCCGCATGCTTATTTGTACATTTATGATGATACTCACGTAGTACGTACTTGTATGCATACTAGTATATGAATAATTTGTTTTTTTCGCCTCTAAGTCTAAAAGGGAAAAAATGAAAAAAGTCGGCACAACACAAAAATGAACGCCGCCACTGCTGTTGCTGCCGCCACTGCTGTGACCGGTCGGAGAGGGCTCGCACCGGGAGGTGCAGGAGCGAGAGAACACAAGCAGGGAGAGACGATTGGCGTTCGTCTTCCGAGGTATTGCCGACACCACAGTGCGAGGAGTACGAGACGACAAAAAACAACGAAATTGGAGTGCTGTCGGTGCGTTTTCAACAACCGAGTTGCTCTCTTTTCTTCTTCTTCTTCTTCTTCTGCAACGAACGATAATGCGGATGAGAGGAAAGATAGAGAGGAAGTAGAGGACAAAGAAGAGAGGAAAGAAGAGGAAATGGAGAAGAACACCCCCAGTACTACTAATAAGACTGAAGAGAACGATGTCCTGGTAAAAATCTCCCTCTCTCTTATAGATTTCTACCGCAAAGAACTGTCGCCGTTTATGCCGAAAAGCTGTCGGTTTATACCGTCATGTTCGAATTACGCATTTGAAGCATATACAAAGTTTGGGGCAGGGAAAGGGTTTATATTGACCGCGTGGAGGATAGCAAGGTGTAATCCGTTTGGTGGGAGAGGATATGATCCACCGAGGTGGCCCCCTAGTTTCATGAAATAGAAAATGTTGTTGTCTACCGCATGCGCTGCTAAATTCACAAACGTTTTAGTTTATTACTTCTACTTCTATCATTTCTATTATTCTAAAGAAGCCGGGAGAGAAGCTTGTTCGGGATCAAAATTCGCGCTCAACATGATCCCCCAGGTCAAATCTGAAATGGGGTCGTCTTTCGTCCACTTTGAGCTACATTTACCTTCCCAGAACATGGGCATAGTTTCTTCATCGATGGTGACGTCCTTCTTCATTTCTAGAATTTTTGAAGCTGCAGAATAGTTCATTGCTACGCCCTTCAGCATTTTCATCGCTAAGTTTTCGTTTAAGCCCTCCTTACCGCCGGAGATGATTTCGTTTCTCGTCGTCGCATCCTGCGCGTCCGTGTTGTTCTTATTGGCGTTTCTGTTTTGTTGTCTTTCCATCGTTTCTAAAGCCAAGGTGTGAAACACCCCCGTCTCTCCGTACAAAGAGGGATCCTCTCGAACTGACGGAGAATGCGTCACAGCCGCGCAGAGCAAATGCAGAGCTCCTTCTGCGTTCCCGCGATGTTCAGATGAGTTTGCTATATCCCCTAAAAGAGTAATCGCACACTCGGCGCAGTCATTTGGGACCAAAAATCCATCGAATAAAGGTTGTGCCAAGAGCTCACACGCCTGCTCTAGTGTTGAGACGCTAAACTCGTCCAAAAATCTATACATATCCTTGAAATCACAGAAGACATCATCATCATCATCATCATTACCATCCCTGTATTTTCCAAAAGCGTTTGAAGGTTTTTGGAAAGCGCGCCCGACACTTTTTTGTACTCCTGTGCGGCGATCAGACTCGTCCCTATTTTCGTCGGCACCACTCTGCTCTAGTGCATCGTGTGAGACAATAATGCTGTGTAAGGTGTCCTCGAGAACTGGTGAAACTACTCGGCAGCCCTCGGCGAGTAACTGAAGCGCCATTCTGGCTTCCTTTTTGCCAAAAGTACTTTCTTTTCCTTTTAGTTTTGGCTTTTCCTCGACGTTGGTACCATCTCTGCTATAGTCACCGTAGCATCCATCTTTTTCATAGAATGCGTACAAGGCAATTGGTAATAATCCACAAAGCACGCACGCTAATGTTTTTTTACCGCCCCATATTTCGGTCGCACTGTATGGAGCAATTGATGCCAACGCAGTCGCTGCTGATCTTCGCATCGTTTCTGAACTCTTTAGCATACCTTTTAGAAGCAGAGGCACAACATCTTGAAGAGATATTGCAGGCTTCGCCTGGTAAGCGACGCCTTTTCCAACAACGTTTGAGTCAGCATAGCGAGTTCGCAACGGCAGCGGTGCAGACGCAGCGTAGGTTGAAAAAGACGCCGAAGAACCGAACGTATTCAGTGGTGCAGACATCAGAGAAACACTTACCAATCGCAGGGCAGCTTCATAGATTTGTTCATTGGTGGAGCGCAAACATGCAACGCCAAACCAAAACGTCTGAGGTGCTATGCGAACGTAAACAAACGGTGACTTCCTCAAGGCAACGAGTATTGAGAATGTGAATCTCGTACCGAGTTGCATACGATGGCTAAGCGCTCCGTCCTCAGACTCTCGGTGAGAAGATGACGGGGAATGTGGCGGGATCATCGATCCAGACAATAATTTACCTTCGGACATAGCCGCTGAGGTACACATGATTCCCAGGAACGTTCTAAATTCTTCATTACCGAGAGGATGACGCAAAGAACCGAGGATATCCATCGAGGTCAATGCTAAAGTGAATGATCTCGCCTTCGATGCCCAACGCAAAGCCTCACTCACCCATCTTTCCCTCGGCAAAGACTCAAATACCACGCAGTCTGGAAAGCGATGACAAAAGAGATCCAAATTCGATTCATTCAAATAACTCCCGGCCTCAAGTCCTCGACTTGCGAGGAGTTTTCTCAGTTTTCGAATTATGAGTAGAGCGCGCCGATCCGGACCGCCGATTGGCGTTTTTAGGAGAATTTCATCGTCATTCTCGTACTTTCCCACGCGTCTGACGAGAGGTTGCTCGGCAAGCTTGTGCAATAAATTCGCCAAAAGCATCTGACAATATGCACATAATAAAGCATTCCTCGAAGTTGCTAACGTAGCTACAACAGCGTGAACGAGCACAATCAACTGGGAACGAAAATACTCGTCGTGTTCAGTAGCTATTTCAGCGAGAAGAATTATTGCCAAATCTGGTTCTTCAATATAGGAGTGGTACAAATCGTCTGCGTTCGAGTAAATTTCGCTCTCTGGTTCTAAAGCGCGAAAGGAAACGGCCCGAACCAATCTATCAATACATTCCTGGGGCGCAACTCGCGCTAAATACAAACCTATTCGTTTTGGAACGAGAAAAAGGTTGCTTTCAAAAGATTTTATCAGCTCACTTTTTTCGCTCTTCGTTATATCTCCAGAAATCATATTGGAGATCTTTGCATTTTCCGTCTTTACGCCGTGAAAAAGCAAGAAGTCCAGAGCGATTTCGAGATTCCGGGGTGCCAGAACTTGAGAGTTCTTCATTACTAAGCAACCCCAGAGAGATTCAATATCTGCTCCAAACTTTACGCTCAAAATGCTCGTGATATCATAGAATTCAAGTAGAATGCGGTTGCAGACTTGGCGTTTCCCCCCTTTCGTGAGCTCTTCGAGTTTTATAGACTGAACCCATGGTTCAAGTGCTATTAAAACTTGGTGGATGGTATTTTTCAGTTGCATATCATTGTAGCTACTGCTATACTCATCGCTCATGAGAGAGCAGCATCGTGAAAATGTTTCTATGAGTAATTCAGGTGCCAACTTTGGAGCGTCCCTGGTTAGAACCATTATCTTTGAAGCATTTTGCAAGAGATTGTAGTGCACTTCCGGAAGGTCAAGCTGAGATGATGAATCTTGGAGGAACAAGCCTGCAAGCGCATTGGCATTCACGTCGTCAAAAGTGCTGGCATCTTTGTCTTTACCATCCTGGGTATTCTTCGATAAAATAAAGATGGCTTTGATGAGCTTTGACGCATTCTCCCTATTTCGAGCATCGAGGCTGATTAGGTTGAAGTATGATAACGTCACTAGACGTGCTGGCACCATGAATCTAATAATCGCTGCTCTATTCTCGACAGTAGCATTGAACGCATCCGATGTAATGTTCGCAAGTGCGGAAAAATAAATCCTCGAAATACTCACAGTCGTAGAGTAACTTTTCTCAATGGCTATCTGTAACAATTGGGGATTATGCGAGCAGAAACCTATTATTGCTTTGAGCGAAATCCGTTCTGACTCATCATCACTACTCAAAATCAAAGAGTCAATCCAATCAAAAACCACACTATCTTCTCTTAGCATAGATTCGTCAAAAGCAGGAGAACCTAGAATCGATGCCAACGCGTCTTGAAAATTTCTTATTTCCGCAAGATCATGGGTTTCAGCGCGAGCTTCTTCTATCCATCCCGAGATATTGGTCCATAGCTTCATTCGCGCTTGTTGTTGTAGCACAGAACTACAGTGCATTTGTATGTCTTCGACAGTTCGGGATATGATGAATGCGACAGAACGTTTCAACTCTTCTACAAGTGGCTTCATGTCATTATCCTTCCCGCCTGATGCTGATCTTGCCGCAGCTATTGCGATGAAAGTTGCTTCCTCCACAAACTTTCCAATATTTTCGCACACAGTGCGTCTTGTATCAATATCATTTGTCACGGATTCGATAAAAGACGAGTTTCGTAAAACAAGTGACTTGTAAAGTTTTGCCAGCATCACCCATGCAGACAGGACGGAAGTGACAGAATTCATATTGGACTGACTACTCATCACATTACCCCCTGAGATCATGATACTCGTAGCATCCACCGTGCTCGAATCGTTTGTATTTGAAACAAAAGATGAAACGTTTGAGTTTATCATCTGAAGTCTTGGAATCGATTTCAACATATCCGAGCAAGCATCTAATAGCTTCGGTATCACAAAACAGGGCACTCCTTCCAAAACGTTCAAAATTGCTTCCGGTTGACCACCTTTCCCTGTGAAAATAGATGGAATTGCCAACTTAAAGAGCGTCTGAAGTGAACCACGAGATCCTATAGTTACGAGTTTAGGACCAGATTCACTTTCATCGGAACTTGCGTCTTTCTTAGAGTTACATATTTCGAGGTCATCCTTATCAGTTGCCGAGGATACAAAACACACATAGTTTCGCCATAACTCAAAGATGTATGAGCCTTGTTCTTTAGGAGCTTGCATCATCACACCTTTTCCTTCCAGAACCATAATAGCTTGCACTCGCTGCAACGCCTGCGCTCTAGCCGTGTCTGAAGCAGCTTTGCACGGTTTGGTCACAGATCTTGCTAATACGCCAATCGCTGCACACAATGCGTTACTTCGAAGCGCTTCGTTCCCAAGAATCTCCTCAGCGGTAACAGAGTGGTGTAACTTAGCAGCGCGTCCAATAGGTAATTGTTTACCTGATTCATTATTAAAAGCAGAAGTCGCTTCCTCATATATGCGAAAGCGACAGTCGTCGATGACGCTCATTACAGATTGTCTCAAAGTACCATGATTTACTGTGTCAATGCTCCTGAGCTTATGAGGAGATGAAGTGGTGAATTTACGTGGTGAATTTCTTTTGCTCCCACTATTTTGCCCCGACCTATACCTCTTATCCATGGATTGTAAATGAGAAACTTCCCGAAGAAGCGATAAAGCTGCCAGACGAACTGATGCGACTGGATCACAGAGTAAAATTAAACCTGCAGCTTCCGGTCTCGTTGAATCTATGATTTCACCATTATCCAAATGCCCATGGGGGGTTGCGTCAGTTTCATTCTTATCACGATTAAGTGCTATACGACGTCGCTTGAGAGCGATTGTGAGAGCCTTCGTCGCGGACTCTCTTAACGAGTGATCAGATGTATCTCTCAAATTTATCAAACTCGAGCTTGCTGCCTGGATTAATCTGTTACATGCATCTGTAGAGGGTAAGGTACCATCTTCTCCACTGAATAACATAAGTCTACTCAGCGCACCACCAGCAGCTATTCGAATTTCAGAATTTGTGTGTGTGATGAAGTGCGGAACGAAATTTATCGGATCTACATTCGGTACCTCGACTTCCGGGATGCATCGCAAAACAGCTGCTAGAGTGGGATAGCTACCTCGAATCAGATTCAACTGTTCATTACCAAGGTTACGAGAGACCGTATACCCAGAATCCGAATACATGGACTGATTGATTTCCATCGCACGAGCTACTACTCTTTGTAATTGCTCCACGAGTTCAATAGCATCGAACGATGCTTTCCTATTAAGCTGAATACTCGCGCAAAAATTTACAGCAACGGCGATAGCATCCGACGGCTCTGTTTTAGAGAGCATTCTCAAAGCAATGTTAATAGCTCGTGTTTTGTCGACGGCATACGCAGCTGAAAGTGCGATTGTGCTCATGAAACGAACATGTGATGACTGCTCTTCGTCGGGTGCGAACGTGGTGTAAGTTACAAAATCCTTGGTCTGTAGTGACGCAAGCGCGTCCATACCAGCTTCCAAGACGCCAAATACGATGTCTGTAATTACTCTGTCGTTCGAGTTACTTCCATTTAGCCGCCGATTAGCAACTCGAAAAAATCGACGAGCTACATCGGCGGCTTCGGCTGATTTTCCTTTGAACTTCTTCGCGCGTTTGCTCACGCCTTTACAAAATCCTATCAGATCCATATGTTTCCCAGAGTTATCCGCTACTGCGATGGCATTATCTTCCTGTAAAGTTCCCGCAAGTTCCCACGCAAAAAGTGTAGCAAGCAAAGGCGTCGCATCTTCTAAATGCTTTTCGTTCGTCTTTACCCACTCCATGATGAATACTCTAGCTTGAATACACGTTTTCGTCCACTCTAGCGGGATTTCGAAATTTGAGTCCGCCGTGCCACTCGTATGGAGCGCTCGAATATCAATACACTTCGAGAGCAGCACGCATAATCCGTGACGGAAGTTGCTCGGTTTCGCTCTCGATGGAGGTATCCATTCTGTTGGATTAAACACTTTCAAAAATTTTACCACATTCTGGATATTCTGCGCGTCGTGTCCCCTATTCACCCCAAAATCATGTTCTTCAGCGTGAACTAATAAGCTAAGTTTTGTGCCGGAAATGGCAAACAGGATCCAGTTTGCTTCTGCTCTTTGATTTTCTGTCAGCCGTTTTTTCAGCGAATCCACGAAATATTCGAGCGCTTCATCGAAGGATATTGAGAATAACAAAGCGACTACTCGAGATATTGCGAGTCCAATATCGTCTTCTTCGCGAAATATCTGCATTGCAGCCTCCTGGTTATTCTCTTCATCGGGTTTCTTCGCCGATCCGTGTTCTTGGAACATGAATGAGCCGGACGAAGAAGAATTCGATCCGAATGGTGTCATCTTGTCAGGCGAGTACGAAGATAACCTATCTTTATCCTTCGAAGGAGTACGCATCAGAAAATCTTTCACATTCGAGCCACCCCTTACCCTTTCATCCTGCATCATAAGATCTTTCGCTCTCGATTTTTTCCTTACCGTTACGTCTAATGAAATACCATCTCTTTCTCCATCATCCCCTCTCGATTCAGCTAGATGCTCATCTATAGTTTTTTCTATACTCGCTCTCAAAAGGTCTTCTTTCATCCAAAGTTTTCTCTCTGGAGCTAAATAATGCTTAGCGCGTTCGCACAAATGACCAAGCGCGAGCGGCGCGAGAAACTTGACTAAAATTTTATTCGTTGTGGCTGCCTCCGTTGTGCTCGTCGTTTTATCCGATAGTATCCCTTCCCTGTTTTCGATAACTGCATTCACTATTACTTCGATCGCCAGCCACAGCGCACACAAAGCCTTCTCCTTTTGCTGTTCTCTTACATTATTAGTATTTGGTTCACCTGTGTTCGTATCCTCTGTCACACCTTTTTCCCAATTGGCTAAGTTTTCGACTAAAACTATCGCATGCGTCGGCGCTATTGCCGCCAATGCGTCCAATAAACTCCCATATTTGCGACGAATCTTCTCCATTTGTGAAGACGAAGCAGATGTAGCGCTACTACTCATAGTTGCATTAGGCTTAGCATCACTTTCGGCGCCATGCATTAGAAACAACGAATTCGAAGACGTCTCCGAAGAAGACGCAAAATTTGAAGTCGACGACGACAATTCCAAACACGCACACGTGTATCGTCGAATCATCGCTTCCGCGATTGAATTGCCCGCGTGATCATCGCCACCACCGGGTGAGGATGGAGCGCTCATCGCGTTATTATTGTTAAAAAAGTCTTTCAAAGCATTTTCGTTTGTTGTCCTATAATTAAAATGTGTCGCAAAGACGACGAGCTACACCTACAACTATTCCATTTCAATACTGCTTTTTCTTCGGCTTAAAACCAGACAAAACTAACGTGCGGTGTAAAAAATCAAACGCGATATATTTGAGTGAACTCTTTTTCTTTGATGCGGTTGGTCGTCCCCTTCTCGCTTGCAAATCCGACCCGCACGCGCGATGGTTGTTGAGCATAAAGAGGAGATAAAATATGAAGCCAAGGAATATGAAAAGGGAGGATACGATGAGAAAAGAAGAGTTTGATGAACTCGCGTTGCCGACGCGTTGTTGTCGTTGTTGTTGACCGGGATACCTGTATTCTTGTTTGCGTATGTGCGCAAACGCGTTCCGTCCATCTTGGTGCAAGCCTATGAATGTATCACAGAACACGCTCTCGAAACGCCGCGCGTTCTTTTCTTGCATCGCATTCCCCGTTCGTTCGGGAAAGCACGTTTTCGCCAACGCGTAGCAGTGCGCCGTTGTATGCGCGCCTCTCGCCTTTGCGACGTAGTCTTTCTCTCTGGTAGACGACGCTGCCTCCGACGACAACGACTCGTAATACTTGTCGCACTGTAAAACGTCGCAATACTCTGCTAAGCACACGTCTCCTGTGTTCTTATTATCGTTCAAAAAGCGCGCAGTCAGGTACGCGTCGATGTCCGCTTCTGATTTGAACACCTACGAATGCTTTATTAGAAAAATCGCGTGCTCTTTTACACCTTCATGCATTACCTTGCCAGTGCCCACTTCCTTCCACTCTTCCTCTTTCTTTCTTTTGTTGTATCCTTTCCTTTTCATTCTCTCGAGGTTCAGATACCTATCTCTGCTTCTCCGCAGCGGGCATTTTGCCGGTACCTCTTCCTCCTCGTTCTCGAACAGAGGGTAGAAAAACTGGTACGACCGCGCGCGAGAAAAGAAAAGAACAGAGACAAAGGACGGAGAGAGAGAGAGAGAGATGCGTTTTAGGGGTGAGTTGTTTTTTGAAATGTTTTTGTCGCAACGAAAAAGCCCCCAGCGCAAAGCGAAATCGACGACGGACCTCTTCTAACGCCCATCTGGCGACTCTCGACCTCTTCTGGTCGCACATTTCGTCGTCGTCGTCGTCGTCTCCATCGAGGCGTCTGCGTCCTCCCTCCATGTGGGGTGTTGCGCGACAAAAAAAAGCGCGTGCGCGTGTTTTTTTTCTAACGGCATTTTGGAAGGAAGATTTGTGGAAAAAAAAAGTCAACCCTTTTCCCACCGAGAACAAAAATTGTCAAATCCAATCTCCGCATCGCGCGATTCCTTTTGTTCGTTCGCAACACGCACCTTTTCACCGATGGGCACGATCAAAACGCCGCTCGAACAAGCTCCACCGACCGTTCCTGAATTTCACAACGAACAAGACGTTTTGCGCCACTACGAGCAACTCTCCTCCGATTGCGATGCGGCTCGATCGAAAATCCAAGAGCTTCAACACCAAGCAAAAGAACACGAGTTAGTGGTGGATGCGATTAAAGATTTGGACCCGGAAAGGAAGTGTTTTCGACAAGTCGGTGGCGTGTTGGTGGAAAGGAAAGTGAAGGAGGTCTTACCGGCGGTGAGAGGGAACAAGGAACAGTTGGATGGTGTGGTCGGGAAAATCGAGGAACAGTTGAACGTGAAAGAGATGGAGTTGGCAGAGTTGAAGAGGAAGTATCAAATTAGAGAGAGAGGAGAACAGGCGCCGGGCGATGAGGAATAGTTTATGTAGCTTTTGTATTCTATGCTTTAGCAGTTCACACATACATATATATATACATGTATATAATTATTCATTTTCTTCACCCGGTTGTTCTTCTCGTTCTTCATCGACATTCGCCGCCATCGCTTCCAGCTCTTCCTTCAACATTTGTTTCGTCGAATCTTTTTTGTTCTCCTTGATGGTTTTGTGTTGCGCACCATAACCAGCTTCGAACGATTGGTCGTGTCTCGCGCCGTGCGCTTTGTTCATTCGGCGCGCTTCGTTGGCGTCGTTTGTGTAATATCTAGAAATACCATTGGCATCCGTTACCCAATGGCCGCTGAGTTTCGACGGCGGAGGCACTAACAAGTTTCTCGAACTGTGCGATTTGGCATTATGCGCAGCGGCGTGTTCGTTGGCAGCGTGCGCGTGCGATGCCGCACCTTGCGCGTTCGCCGCTCTGTTCAACGCGCGTTTCTGGCGTTCCTTCTCGGCGTTTGCTTTCGCCTCTTTAGCCGCTTCAGCCGCCTCTTCCGCCTCTTTCGCTTTCCTCTCGTCTTCGACTTCTTTCTCCCTTGCAAATTTCACCGCCTCTGCTATCGTCTTCTCTCTCTCCTCGGCTTCGCGCTTATCTATCTCTGCTTGCTTCTTCTTCTTCAACGCATCCATTCGCGCGGCCATTTTCATCTCCACCTCTCGTTTCTCCGCCGCTGCTTTCGCTACGAGAGGATCCTGCAACGTCGCGGCTCTTAGTTTCTCATCCGCCAACGCTTGCTGTTGCTTGAGCTCGTTGATTTCATTTTGTATCCGCTCTTCCTCGCGTCTCTTCGCGGCATCCTTCGCCGCAGCCGCTTTTTCTCTCGCCTCTGATCGCATTTGCGCTCTCTTCTGAATTTTTTCTGATTCTTTGTGGTGCTGTTCGGCCTCCAATCTGGCCAACTCTACTCTCGCTGCCGCCTCTCGTCTCGCAGCTTCCAATTTTTGCATCTCCAATCGCACTTCCTCTGCTCTCGCTTCCTCTAACTCCAACTGTCTATTAATACGTTCCGTCTCTCTTTGCTCTGCATCCAACGCTTCCTTCGCTTTTTGCTCCGCCGCCATAATCTGCGCCTGCGTGTGCGGTTTTTGCGGTTTCGGTTTGTTCAGCTTATGCGCCGCCGCATTTGCTGCCGCCTCTTTCGCTCTTCGCACTTCCTCTCTCTTCTTTCTCTCTCGTTCTCTCTCCCTTCTCGCTAACAGTTTTTGCCTCTGCGCTTCGAATTTGGCGTTCAGCGCCGCTCTCACAGCGTCCCATTGAATCATCTCGCTACTCTCTCCTCCGTCGTCATCATCCACATCTACATCTCTATCGCTCTCCGCTCGATCCAACACCAACTTCATCAACATCGCCGACGCTATGTCTCGATCGTTCCCATTTTGCGCCGCTCGTTCTAACTCTTTCTCGTTCTTTGCTCGCTGCTCTTTGATGTTACTATTAGAGCCCTCATCATTGCCGTTTCGTAAATCTTTCCCTTTTCGATTGATATCTTTCGCGTATCTCTTTCGCAAAGCCGTCGACAACTCTTCTAATCTTTTCTCCGAGGAGTCTAAATCGTCCTGGGTTTGTTGTTGCTTTTCATCGCTCTCGTTCTCCTCGTCGTCATCGTTACCCGACAGATCCAGGCTTCCCTCGTCTTCGCCGTCTTCCTCGTTCTCGTCTTCGTCGTCGTCGCTTTTTGAGGAGTGATGATGATGATGATGATGACGATTTCTGCCTTGTTCCGTCCCCATCATCGTCGCGAGCTCGCTCGCGCTTGCATTCCCATCTCCTCTCATCATTACACCAAGCACCGAAAAAAACACGACGCACACCACCACCACGCTCAGCGCCGCGAGTTTCTTCGTTCCCAGTTTCCTCAGCGGAACGTTCAGCGCGTACCTCACGTACCGGTGTTTCTTCCCCTCGCCGAAATACTTTCTTTTCCTCTGTTGATGTTGATACGCATTTTCATCATCATCATCATCATCATGGACGCCGTCGTCGTCGGCCTTTTTGTTCGACTCGGCGTCCCAGTCTCGAGCCGCCGACGACGGCACGTGTCGCGATCGCGCCGAACCGCCCCGCATGCGCGTGCCCCTCCTCGTAGGTGGTCGCTCCAGAGCCTCTTTCTCTTTCTTTCTTTCTCTTTCTCTTATTTAAAGAAAGAAAAGAAAGTGATGAAAATGATGATGGTGATTTTTTGTGTCGGTAAAAATGGAAGACAAAATGGCCCCTCAGATTACACACGCTTTGCGCGCGAGAGTGCGTCGAGCGCGCGCATCTCTCGTCGCGCTCTTCCCTCCTCCCTCTCAGACGCACGCGCACACACACATGCACGCACGCATGGCTGACGATTCCTCGAGAACGGAGGGAGAAGCACAACAACAACGCGTCGTGTCGCATTTATCCGAAGCGCCGCTCGTCGAGCTTCCCAAAGCGCAGTCTCGTCTGCGGGGAAAAGACGTTTGGGAGAAAAGATCCGCGGTCGTGTGCGTCTTGAGACGACCGGGATGAGTGTTCTGTCGCGCAGAAATCCGGCGTCTGCGATCGATCGAGAAGAAACTGAACGACGCGAACTGCGAGTTACACTGCGTGCTGAAAGAATCCATCGAGGAGGAAGTGGTCGAGTTCGCGAGGGACTTTTGGAAAAGAGAAGAGCAATTGTACCTCGACGAGACGTTGGCGTTTTTTCGAGCCGTCCACGGCGGCGCTTTGAGAAAGTCGAGTTTGTTTTGGACCCTCATAAATCCAATCAAAATGTATAGAGTGGTGAAGAACTTTAAGAAGATCGGGGAGAGAACGCCGAGGAATAATTTGAACGGAGAAGGGTTGATTATGGGCGGTTTGATTGTGTTTAAACGAGGCGGAGAGGTTGTGTATTCGCACCGCGAGAAAGAATGGGGCGATTGCGCGCCGATTGAAAAGGTTTTGGAAGCGGCGAAAAAAGCGAATTTGGGATGAAACGCATAGATGCGTGTATGGAAAAAATATTGGTGAAACTCTTTGCGCGAATTCTCTTCTTTGAGAAAGAGAAGCGCGTTGAGTTGATAACATTTTGGGCACACACGCATCGTGATTTCGAAGAAGCAGCGCGCGCACGTTAGATTTGAGAGAAGAATTAGAATGTATATAGTGATATTTGTATTACCAGGTGGTACCTTAGTTAGAGCTGAAGAAAAATTCACTCCAACTCTTGCGTTTCTGTCTTCTCTTCTCTCTTGAACAGCATCACTGGCTTTGAACTTCGATGTAAAACGTAATTCGCGCACGATCCGAGAAAAAATTCGTGCAGCCGCGATTTGTGATGCGCGAACATGAAAATAAAGCAGACATCATGTTCTTCGCTTTTGCGAACAATAACCTCCCCTACAGATCGTTCGCTAGGATCGTAACTCACCATTTCTAAGCGATTACGCTTCGCGTTCTTATCCTTCAAAATCGGAATGAATACGCGTTCCACAAAGACTGCACACTTTTCTCGCCATTCGATTTCGCTCTCTGGCTTCAATCCAACGACCATGGTATCGTGATACGCTCTTCGATAACTCGTCGGAACGACGTGTAAGAGGATAATTTCATCTCCTTCTCTGTGGATGTGTTTCAAAATGTATCTCAAAGCGCTCTTCGAGTCGTCCTCGTTTTCTTCGAACGGAAATAAGATGCGTCTCTCCTCTTTGCAGGAAAACGCGCACACGCAGATGCCCTTCTTACAGTTTAAACAGACGGAAACGATTGTCGGTTGCTGCCGATTTTCAATCGCCTGCTCTTCGATTGATTTCGTCGATCGT
>Ga0115011_10001788_pt1 | contig 15303 bp, 5 predicted proteins | sample TroAtlMetagenome_2_FD_88705 | JGI IMG/M metagenome (GOLD analysis project Ga0115011, IMG submission 88705) | Marine eukaryotic phytoplankton communities from Atlantic Ocean - Tropical Atlantic ANT8 Metagenome | ecosystem: Environmental > Aquatic > Marine > Oceanic | place: Tropical Atlantic...
GAGGTATGTCACTCTCTCCAATCAGAGGGATGGGTATTCAATACAGAACAAGACTATCCTTTTACACCAGACACAAATAAATTTATTGAGATACCAGAGAACGTCCTATCTTTAGATAAAACAGAATGGTCAACTATTGAACCTGTTATCAGAAAACCTGCAGGTGTAACAAATGCAAGGCTCTACGATAAGAGAGATCATACCTATGAGTTTGATGGTGTTCAATATCTGAAGGTTGTTTGGTACTTTGAATTTGTAGATCTACCTGAAGTATTTAAGCAATACATAACCATCAGAGCAGCAAACCTATTTGCTAATAGAGCTGTAGGTTCCAACGAAGTAGTTAAGTACTCTGAAAATGAAGAGGCTAATGCTAGAGCTGCAGTAATGGAATATGAAACACAGCAGGGAGACTACAACATATTCAATGATTCAGCAGGCGGAAGAGAGTTTCAAACATACCTACCTTATAACGCTATTAAGAGATAAACATGGCTGCAGTTTCACAAACAGTACCTAATTTATTAGGTGGGGTTAGCCAGCAACCAGATCCAATCAAACTACCTGGACAAGTTAGAGAGGCAGTTAATGCTTATTTAGATCCTACGTTTGGTTGTAAGAAAAGACCACCTACAGAATTTGTAGGATTACTAGCTAATAACATCCCAACAGATGCAAAGTGGTTCCCTATCTTTAGGGATGATAATGAGAAGTATATAGTTGCTATCTACAAAGCAAGCGGAGTTATTACTGTTAAAGCTTGGGATGCAACAACAGGAGCCACTCGTACCGTTACAGTTGACGCTAGTGCTCAAACCTATCTTGATACCTCAGACTTAAATAGTCTTCATACCTTATCTCTTTCTGACTATACATTAATTTCTAATAGTCAAAGGGATGTCAGCATGAACCAAGTTCAACTGACAACTACTAAAGAAGAAGCCCTAGTCGTTATTAATTCAGTTGCTTATAACACTACCTACTCTATTGATATAAATAGAGATGGTAATACAGCACAAACCCTAGTTTATAGCGCATCAGAGTTAGAGATTACTCCTGGTTCTTATGAGGTAGCTGATGGTGGTGGATGTTCTCAGCACTCAGCTGGAGATCACACCTCTACAGCGACTGGGAAAACAGGACTTCAATATCGAATTAATAACCAATGCGCTGCCTATTATGATGAAGCATCTAATGCTTATATATCTAGATATAACTCTAAGGTTATTCTTAAAAATGGTGGTGTTGGTTGGAGAGTAGGAGATACAGTCACAGCAACCGAAGGGGGTAAAACATTTACCGTTCGAGTTAGTAAAGAGAAGTTTGAATATACCTATGCAAGTGATGGAATAGCTACCTTCACAACTCCTAGCAATGCTAGCTCAGGTACTTTAACAATAGGTGACATTATCACCAATCTAAAGAATGCAGTTAATGCTTTATCTAATTATACCTGCGATAGTATTGGTAATGTTTTAAGAATTAAAAGAAGCGATACCAGATCATTCAACATAGCTGTACGTGGTGGTACTACCAATATGGCTATGACCGTAGTTAAAGATACGGCCAATGACATTACAGAATTACCATTCCAATGTTTCCCAGACTTCCAGTGCAAAGTAAATAATACGTCTGATAGTGAGGCAGATGATTACTATGTCAAGTTTGTCCCAGATGCTGCAGGTATCCCTGGAGCTGGATCGTGGGAGGAAACAGTTAAGCCAGGAATAGAAACAGGTCTAAACTCCTCAACAATGCCTCATGCCTTAGTCAGACAGGCTAATGGTACCTTCACACTTGGAGCTCTTAATAGTTCGTCAGCCTTTGGAGGCTGGGCTAGCAAGGGAGTAGGAGATGAAGCTAGTAACCCCAACCCCTCTTTTGTGGATCAGGGTATAGCTAATATGTTCTTCTTTGGAAACCGTCTTGGATTCCTAAGCGAAGATGCAGTGATTCTTAGTCAGCCTGGAGACTACTTTAACTTCTTCCAGACATCAGCTATAACTGTTAGTGATGCTGACCCTATAGATTTAACAGCTTCTTCTACCAGACCAGCAATACTTCAATCAGCTGTAGGTACCCCTAAAGGTTTAGTGTTATTTGCTGAGAATGCTCAGTTTCTACTAGCATCTCAAGACGTAGCCTTTGGACCCTCAACAGTAAAATTAACTGAAATTTCTTCTTATACATATAGGTCAATAACCCAGCCACAGAGTACCGGTGTCAGTGTCATGTTTGTAACTGAGGCAGATACCTACTCTAAGATCCTAGAGATGGCTGTGGACTCTGTAGATAACAGACCAACAGTTGCTGATAACACAAGAATAATTCCAGAATATATTCCTCCTGATTTAAAATGGGCAACCAATAGCCCTAACAATAGTTTGCTCTTTTGGGGTGATAATACAAACACTGTATATAACTTTAAATTCTTTAACCAAGGAAGAGAAAGACAGATAGCAGGTTGGAGTAAATGGACTTTCCCTACATCCGTTAGGATGATGGGCTTTGATAATGACACCGCTTACATAGTTTGTTTTGATGGCACAAATTCTATTCTCCTTAAAATGGAGCTACTGGATGATCCAGGTACAGCTCCTATATCTACTTCATTTAACACTAAATTCCTTCCTCGACTGGATTACATCCACTACAAAGCAGACTTAACAGCAAGCGCATCGGGTAGTAATACTAAAATCTATTTCCCAGCTGGAGGATTTGTCACAGGTGCAACCCCTGTATTTATTGTCACCAGTGGAGCTGATGCAGGTCACTTCCTGAGACCTTCTATAGCTAGTGATGGTGGTGGTAGTTATATATTAGTTCCTAGTACATTCACCTCTGCAAGCTATGTAATCGGATTGCAGTACAGGATGAGCGTATCTTTACCATCATTCTATGTAACTAACGAAGGAAGAGCAGACAGAATAGATAACCCAGTTGTAGAAACCCTTCGATTAGATCTTTACTACTCAGGTCGATACCAAGTAGAGATTGAAAGATTAGGCTATGCAAACTGGACTCACGACGTAGACGTTGCAAGAGCTGGACTTTACTTAGCAAATAAACCTGCATTAGAAGAGGTAGTCACAAAAGACGTACCTATTTTCTGCTTAGGAAAAGATGCTAAGGCAAGTGTCTATGCAGATGATCCCGTTCCATCAGCTATTACTAGCTATTCATGGCAGGGTCATTACAACAAACGAGACGTAATCCAACTTAAAGGTTAGAAAATGAAACCGTATTACCGCAAAGCCACCACCAAAGATGCGATACTTTTAGCTAATAATCTTCGGAAAGAAGATCGAGAAGAACTTGAGGGTGTAGGACATAAAAATGTTTTACTAGCCCTCATTTTTATAGTTCAGATAAGTGAAACAGCTATAGCCTTTTTTGATGAAGATGATTCATTAGGAGGTATTGGAGGAATATTGCCTGACCCTAGAGATGGGGTGGCAATTGTTTGGATGTTATGCACTCCAATAGTTCAAAGAAAGCCCCATACATTTATTAGGCACTTAAAGCGGTTCCTTAATGAACAGCATGAGTATCGGATGCTATGGAATATCGCAGATGCGAGAAATAAATTTCACCATAAATTACTTAAATTATTAGGTTTTAAATGTTTAAGAATGACATATCAACCCCCGTATGGATTGCCGTATTTGGAGATAGTTAAATTATGTGCCCAGTAAGTATAGGAGTTGCAATGGGAGCGCAGGCTGGTACTGCTGCTGCTGCATCTTTAGGAATGGCAGCTATAGGTACTGCTATTAGTGCAGCTAGTGTTGGTATATCTATGTACCAAGCTCAGCAAAGTATGCAGTTTCAAGCTGATTCAGCTAGACAGCAACAAGACCTTGCATATCGCCAAGCTCAACAGCAACAAAGATTCCAAAACGAACAAATAGTCAACAAACATATAGGACAAGTCAAAGCACAACAAGCAGCCTCCAACGCTGCAAACATGGCTTGGTTCTATGGAGATCAATCAGCTAACAAAGCTTGGGTATCTCAACAGCAAAAGTTCAACGAAGTAAAAGATAAAGCCGCCTTTAAATCCCAAACCATCCTAGCCAAGATGATTGGCTCCAAAGGAAAGGTATTAGCTAGTGGAGCCACTGGACAGTCGGTAGGACTACTAGCACTAGACGCAGAACGTAGAGGAGGGTTTGCTCAAGCAGAGCAAGATGCAACGGTTAGAAGTGCTGAGATGGCGATGGGTAACTCTATGGAAACCACTCGCATTAAAGCTCTATCTAATGCTAATAAGATTGGATCAATGCTCGACTTCCCCGTACAAGCCCCACAACTAGCACCAGAACCTGTAGGTATCGGAAAAGATTTAGAGCTGGGAATACCGGCTTATAGTTGGGCATAACAATGACATCTAGAATTTATAACCAAGTTGACTATGGAAGTAATTTCCAAGGGTCAGCAAAAGAGGAATCATTTACAAAAGTAGAAGCTCTAGATCAATCAGAAGCCATTAAGAAAAGGGCTGCTCAAAAAGTAGAAAGTATAAATAACTTAGCTCAAGCTGCACAGCGTCAAGGAACCTTAGATCAAGCTACCTTAGCTGGTAATCAAAAGATCGCTGGAGCAAAACTTGCTCGTGATCAGGCAATGGTTAAAGGAGTATTGAATTTATCTAAGACTTTCCTTGATGGTTATGGAAAAATTAGAGAAGCAAGAGAGCAAGGTAAAAGAACACAAGGAATTTTAGATAGTATTGGTTTTGGTAATGAACCCCTAGTAGTAGATGAAACGAAAGTAGAAGCAAATAAAATAGATGATCAAAATATTCAAGCCGAATCTAAAACTGTTAATGAGATTTCTACAGACCTAAATAATACAGGCAGTATTGCAGACAAATCTTTATCCCATCAACTACAAGAAGATACAACTTTCAATAAGTTAAAGGGTATAAAGAACAGCCCAGCATCTGCAGCGGCTATACATTCTGTCTATTTAAAAGAAAGGCTTAGAGAGATTCCTGATAATGAAAAACCTCGAACAGTAGCCGAAGCTCAAATACTAATCACTCAACTTAATAGAGATTTCCTTAATGCTGCAGGGCTAAACGATCCAAGATTTATTGATCAAATAATTCAGGATCTAGCCCCCACAATGCGTAATAACAATATGCAGACCCTCACCAAATTAGTTGATGATGGTATTAAGCTAGATCAAACAGCAAACCTAGAAAGTGCAAAGTCTGATATAGCTGTTTTATTTGATAACAAAGAATCTGCACAAAATATTTGGCTTAAAGCCTATGACAAATTTCTAAATGGTAATGTTGGTTACACAGGTGACTCAGCAGAACTAAATCAAAAAGTTTTAGAAACTATTTTAGAAGAAGCATCCCTAGCTGGTCCTCACGGTCAAACAGTCATTAGAGATCTTAGAAAGGTTTTAAAAAGGCCAGGTATTAAAGGAACAGAATTAGAAAAGCAATACGAACATATTTTTGATAAATATGAAAAGCAAGCTAAAACTAATGCTGTTAATGACTACAATACAAATCAAAGGAAAAAGACTGCAGATAGGCAAATAATAATAGATGGCTATTACGAAGACCCCTCACCTGAAAACAAGTTAAAAGCAATAGAAGCTTTAAGAAAGCAAAACACAGCTGAATCAATAGCACTAGCCAACAAGCTAGCGTCTACTGGTCTTAACTATGATCCCCATAAAGCAACAGAACTCTTTATTGAACAAGCAAAGGGAACTGAGTTAGACGAGGATATGTTACGGAATCTCCTAGATGAGAATGTTATTTCCGCTGATGAGTATAAATCTCTGAAAGAGTCTGGACCTCTTAGACAAAGCAAGAAGGAATTAGATGAGACTTTAGATAGTACTCAAATGACGAAATCTATATTAGCTTCTCTTGTTCAGGGTGTACCAGAAAAACTACAAACTAGTGAGCTAAAGCGTCAAGCTGGGATAAGACTAATAGCTATAAAAGATGATCTTAGGGATGCAGTACTAGCTGAGTTAAGAGTCAATCCAAATTTAATAGGAGATAAGAAAGAGTTAGCACGAGTTATAGATGAAAAATTAAAGAACCTATTAAGCCAACCTCAATATAAAGCAGTACAAAGCCGTTTAGCAGATAAGCAATGGCACTTCCCAGCAGAAATAAGTAATAAACAAAACCTAGCAAATATAACTGTTGCCGGAAAAGTAGGAGTCGAAGACTATTCAAGCCTTAGTCATGATCAATTATTTAATCAGCAAAAATTTTCTATAGGTGAGATGAATCCTACTAAGGATTATTTTTTCACAAAAGATGATTTAAAAGTTGAATTAACTAGATTTAAAACAGATAGGCATGGAAGTAAACGACTACAAGATCTAGCTGAAAGTATGGGGTATTCACCAAAAGCATTTCTAAATGCTCAGATGCGTCTGCGTGGTCTACCTAATATTAATACCGTAAATATCAAAGGCATTGAAGCTCCAACAAGTTTCAACAATCTAAATGATGGCTTTAAATATCTTGTCAGTGATGGTGGCTTACCTTGGAGAGGTTCAGCTTACCTAGCAGCAAATATTGAATCATTAACTGGATGGAATTTCAACCTAGATGATAAAGGTCAACTTAGTGTTGTCCCCTGGATGGAATCGCCAGCAAGAGTAAAAAATTTAGAAGCCGCTTTTGGTAAATCAATGGATCAAATTACTAACCGAGAACAGTTGAACTATATGCTCGTGGAAATGAAGAGAGACTATCCCGAGTCTTACCGAGTTTTCATGGACCCACAAGCCTCACATCTAGCGTTAACTAAGGCAACTTATAACTACTTTGGATTTGGGATGGGAGACGCTCAAGACGTAGCAAACATTAATGGGAAAATAACAGGTTTATTAAATAAAAGACCTGACTAGTTAACTCTCTAAGGTTGCGACCTAAGAGAACAATTCATATACACAATGGCCGATGAACTAACGGATATTGATAGTCTATTTGAAAATACAGAAGACCCCATCACAGAGGGGAATCCTGAAGATTTACAAGAAGGCTTCGATAACTTACCAAGCGTAACCTCACCCACAGATCAACAAACAACTACTGAAACCAGCCAACAACCCAGAAGTCGAGCACAGACAGAAGAAAGAAACCCCTTAAAGATGTTACCCAACGCTTTAAGGCCAACAATCCTCAAAGAGGGATATGATGCAGCTACAGGCTTAGTCAATGGGAAATCAGACGATGTATTTAGAGAAGTAAATGCCAACATTGTTGATTGGGCAGATAATACTTTTCTAGGCGATAAAAGAACTAAAGACGAAATACTAGAGACTAGGGATAAACTCACTGGTCAAGGTGTAGTAAATCGACAGAAGATAGGTGAAGAAAGGGCAGCCGCTGGAGCAACTGCTGTCTCTGAAACCATAGGTATTCCTATTGGTGCTGGTCTTGGAAACCTTGAATCAGCTTTTGAATTAGCTGAATTAGGTGGAGATTTTGTTAAGTGGGGTGCCCTACGGCTAAAAGGACAAGAAGTAGATCCTACTCAAATCCCCTTTGGAAGTAAGTATGAATGGGCTCAGTGGAATCTAGGTAGAAGTACATTTGGAGCTAAGTCAGGTCCAGGTCAAGTAGCTCAAGGGTTCCTGCAATTTGCTGGACTTCTAAGAGCAACTGGTGGTCTAAGAGGACTAGCAGATGGAAAGGCAAAAGTACTTCAACGCTTTTGGAGAACAGCTACACCAGGACAAAAGGTTGGTCTAGTTACGAAAGGAGGAATGGTTGGAGGTCTGTATGGAATACCTGCAGATGTCATAACAACTATTACTGACCCTGAACAGTCAAACCTTTCAAATTTAATCAAAGAACATGCCCCCGAATGGTATCCCGAATGGGCAACTGCTTTAGCTGTTAATGATGATGACAGCATGGCTGAAGCCATATTTAAGACAAGCATGGAAGGCTTTGGTCTTGGATATGTAGCAGATGCAGCTGGTGTAGCAATCGTTGGTCATAAGGTATTTAAACGCCTAATAGGTCAAGGAGTTGATAAAGAGACAGCGACAAGAATAGCTACTAAAGAAGCTATTGAGGTTCAAAAACTACAAGAGCCTTATAGTGCCCAATCAATAAGACCCGAACAAGATATAGATGTAGCTTTTCCCCCAAGCGATCTAGGTAAATATGAGTTTTGGAGATTAGGTTCTGATACAAATAATACTAATTTATTTGGTGAACTAGGAGAAGTAGCTGAGACCCTCAGATCATACTCAGTAGATGATCAGGTTAGGTGGTATAAAGACGCTAAATTTGATAGAAGTCAAAATGAATCCATTCTCCCTTTTCTATCTTTAGAAGCACAGTTCAAAATCAATGGCGGAGATGCCAAAAGACTCTTTCAACTTCCAAATGGAACAATAGTAAAATTTGATTTTCATAGATTTGGAACTAACTCTGTGGAATCAGGTAGAATTTCAAGTAAAGAGGTATCCCTAGCTTGGAATGTTAAGAGTAAAGGTATAAAAGGTAGAAACCTCAAGAAGGGCATAGATCCAGCCAGTGACTATGGGAAGAAATGGAAAGAGTGGTATGACGGTGGGGAACAAGGTCCACGCCCAATCAAACCAGATCAAGAAGAGCTTGGTGGTTGGGCTAAGCAAGTTGTTCGTGAGATCCAAACAGTTGTAAGAGAAGAAATTGAAGCAGGAACTATTGTCACAAATACCCCGTTAGAAGATATAGAAACGGGTTTATCTGGAGTACAAGCTAGACGAGCTGAAAAATGGGCTAAAAAGAATCTTCCAAAAGAAACTGAGCAACTATTTCTCGACAACTTTATTAAAGGTGAAGGCAGTGGTGGATGGCGTAGAGTACTAGAACAAGTACAAAACGATAGAAATTATTATGGTAATGAGAATGCCTTAGACGAAACCGACGCATTTGAGTTGATTAAGAAAATAAATGGCAAACCTAATGCAAAGAATGCTTGGCAGGCTCTGACTCCTGAACAACAACTATATGCGTTCGATCAGTTTGTAAGTAATCAAATGCTTGAGCGTCCAATGGGTATGGAAGAGATGCCAAATATCAGAAGAGATCTATATAAAAGAGCAGGCTTTGGAGATCCTGATAAGTATGGTAAGCAAACTGCAATAGCTAGAAGTTCACCAGATGGTATGAATAAATGGCTTATACCTGTTAATGAAGTTCTTGATGAATCTGGATATGTAGATGATGTTGCAACAGAAGCTAAGATTTTTGAAACTTGGCGAGCACAAATCAACCCAATAGCAATAGCAAACGACTATATCTTTAACACCAGTGCAGGTGTTGGAGTAGCTGAAGGTAGAATCGACAGATATTTAAAACTACGAATCCAACAGGAAAGAGGCATCCCTATTACCTGGGATGACGTTAAGGCTGTATTCCCTGAGTATTTCGTAACAGGAGCAAGGCAACCTATAACAGAGATACCTAGACAAATTCTCGAAGAAATTGAAGGCTTTAAAGTAAGTGCTGAACTTGCTGGCATGGGAGATAATAGTGCTAGAGATCTTGATGGGTTTATAGTTACAGACGGATTCTTAGTTGATATAGATGGTGTATCACTCAACAAGTTTGACGAGCAAAGCATCAATGACTTCCTTACAAAGAACTCTCAGCTCCTAACTAGAGAGGATGTTCGTCTCTACTATGGTGTTACTACAGAAGGAAAGCCATTCTTAAATATCAATCGATTAGTAGCTGCAGATGATGAAGCTCAAGCTTTAGGATTACTATTTGACCAAGTTGATATTAAATCTGCTACAGGTTGGGTACAGGCTGATTCTCCAGCAGGTCTTTCATATAGATTCACAAATTACGCTCAAATCCTATCAAACCCCGATATTAGAAAAGCCTTTAAAGAGCAATATATAGAAAATTATAGACAGTCTGATTGGGATCAATATATGGAGAATGCTCCTCCTGGGGAGTATGAAAAGACCTTCGATGCATTTGTAGGTGATGGTAAATTAAACCTTAGAGATTTCATGTCAGACCCACCTCCAGGTCTTGAATTTACTGGAGGAGGTGCCACTGGTAGAGCTGGCCAAGTAGAAGGAGTAGACTTTGATCTCATTGATACCTATGGAACTGATCAATTAAAAACAACTAAAGGAAATCATCTAGATAGTATATTCTCCAATCCCCACGAAAGGAGAACAGTTACACCTACAGAGGCAGCTGCTCAACAACTACAAGAGATAACTACCCCTAATGTAGGAACCCGCTCAGGAAGCCAAAGAACTCTTACTAATGCACAGATAAGACTATTATCTGATGGAGCTCCAGACGGTGTAGAGGAGCAGATTAGAACGCTTGTACGTGATACTCCTATAAGCCTAAGAGAGCTCTCTCAATTAACTCAATTATCTGAAGGAGAGATTTTAGATAATGCAACTAAGAGCTTAGCGGATATATTTGACCAACAAACTGGAAAGATTGATTTAAGCAAGTTAGATGTAAGTGAATATGGAGCTACTGGAGATGTCCTACTAACAAGAACAGGGATCGTACAGACAAGAATGCTAATGCAAGAAATGTCTAAAGGTCTTTGGGAATCTTCCTATAACATCGTCAAATTAGGTGATGCTGGAGAGGATTCTTTTGCTCAAGTAGAGCTAATGGTCTCTCAGTGGAAAGCTTTAGCAAGAACATACAAGATTAGTGCTAATGCTCATAGTAATCTCCTACATGCTTCAGCAATTAAGCTTCCTTGGGGTGGTGAAATACCTAACGAAATACCAAAAGTAGATTTAAATAAGGTAGATACCAAACTAAAAGAAGGTGAGAAGGTCTTAGATGATTTAGTAGAGAAATTAAAGAGTGGTGATGCAGAGGCGAAGAGAGCAGCAATGAAGATTGCTAATACTCTCTTACTAGCTGATGGTGATATAAGTATCACAAATAAGCTCTGGCAATACATCGGAGACATATCAGTTGGGCAAGGCTTAAAGATCATGTATAACTCTCTGTTATCTGGTCCGGCCACCCATCTAGTTAACGCTACTTCTAACATGATCAATACGGTCTATCGACCTATTACAGCGGCAATAGGTGGAAATGTTAGACAGAAGAAAATGGCTGCAGCTGGCTTCTATGGAATCCAACAAACATTGAAGGATTCTTTCAAGATGTCTGAAATAGTCTTTAAGAATGGAGGTAAAGCAATCAATGATGGTGGTAAAGGCATCATCATGGATTCTGAACTAAATGCAAAATTAGATCTATTACATAAAGCAGCTAAAGCTAGTGATGATGATGGGTTTAAGAGAGGTGTTGGTTTTGTTGATATGACTTATAATGTCGCAAACTACCCTGCATTCAATTGGCCTAGTAATTTTCTAGTTACTGCAGACGAGTTTTTCAAAACTATGGCAGCTCGTATGGAATACAATTCTCAGATAATGGGAATAGCCATAGATGAAGCCGGAAGTGGAAAAAATATAGACGATGTATTCCAAAAGCTCTTAAAAGATAACCTAGATACCAACTTTGATAAAGATACAGGCGCAATACTAAACGAAGACCTACTAAGAACTGCTAAGGAAACTACTTTCCAAACAGAATTATCAGGTCCAGCTGCTACGTTTGCTCACTTTATTAATGAAGCTCCAGGTCTAAGAGTATTCTTCCCATTCGTTAAGACCGGTCATAACATTATGGTCTATGCAGGGGAGCATGTACCTCTATTAAATAAACGACTCTCAGAATATAAAGCCGTAATGGCCGGAGATGACGAATATGCTAAGGCAGTAATGAAGGGAAGAGAGTCAGTTGGTAGATATATGATTCTTGGTGCTGGTTTAGCTGCCTGGAATGGTCTTATTACAGGTAATGGTCCTATGGACCCTGATCAAAGGAAGCTTTGGCTTAAAACACACCAACCTAGATCAATAAAAGTAGGTAATACTTGGATTAAATATGATCGTATTGAACCTTTTGGTCAGATCCTGGCTCCTGTAGCAGATGCAATATATTTGTTTAACACAGGAAGGCTAAGTGAAGATAGGCTTGAGTATGCAATAGGATATTTAACCTATTCCATAGCCTCTAACCTTACTCAGAAGTCATTCTTCCAAGGTTTAGTCCCTCTAGGTAAATTACTTACCCCTGGATGGCAAGGAATGGATTCTCTTGCAAGAGTACCTTTAGATACAATAAATAACTTCATACCTTTATCCTCTGCTAGACGTACATTCACCAACTTACATACTCCCTACTATCAAGAGTTTAATAGTGTCTTTGATAAGTTTGTTAATCAAGTAACTTGGGGAGCTGTTAAGGGTGATGATCAATATGATTGGCTTAATGGTGAGAAGATAGGTAATGATAGAGGACTACTTAACTCTTTATTGCCACTTCAAATAAATACTCGTGGCTCAAGCATCGTTCATGACAAATTAGAAGACATAGAATTTGATAGTTCTGGAATAGTTAAAGAGTTAGGAGGCATTGAGCTCAATGCGAAGCAAAGAGCTCGCCTGGCTCAGATCATGGGTAACTCTGGTTTGTATTATGAGCTAGAGAAGTGGGTAACACACCCAGAATTTGATCAAGCAGTAGAAGATTTTAAGACGAAACTTAGGCAGGGACAACCCGTCACTAAGCAGAACGAATATTTCTACAAACAAATCACAAGAATTATCGCTAAATATAGGGATTCAGCTCTTGATCAAGTCAAGAATGAGTTCCCTGAGCTTAGAGATAAGGTAAATGAAAGAGAACTATATAGATATAACCAAAAATCAGGTAATAACGCAGTCCAGCAATTAGCCGACTTTTAAAAAATGACAATAAGCAATGGCTGTCACATCAAACTCATACACAGGGAATGGTTCGACAACGAACTATTCAATTACATTTCCATATATAGCTACCACTGACATAAAAGCTCAGATCAATGGTGTAGCAACAACAGCATTTTCATTAGCCAACGCAACAACAGTCGCATTTAGTAGTGCTCCAGCAAACGGAGCATCTATTATTCTTTATAGACAAACAGACGATACAACTATCCCAGCGACTTTCTATGCTGGATCTTCTATTCGTTCTGACGACTTAAATAATAACTTCACACAGACCTTATATATAGGTCAAGAGACCGCCGCTAGAGCTATTAGCTCTCTTGGTGGAACTATGGAGGGTCAATTAGCTTTAGGTAAAGATGTAAATCTTTCATTTGAAGGGTCTACTGATGATGCTCATGAAACAACTCTAACCGTAACCAATCCCACAGCAGATCGTACTATCACCTTACCTAATGTCACAGGTACGGTAGTCACGACGGGAGATAGTGGCACAGTTACATCAACAATGATTGCTGATGGGACTATTGCAGCTGCAGATCTAGCTAGTAACTCGGTTACAACAGCGAAGATAGTAGATGCAAACGTCACCACAGCTAAGATTGCTGATAGTCAAATCACCTCTGCCAAGATTGCAGATGGAACTATTGTTGCTGGAGACCTTGCGAGTAACTCAGTAACAACGGTAAAGGTAACTGATGCCAATATCACAACTGCAAAGATTGCAGACTCGAATGTAACTACGGCAAAGATTGCAGATAACGCAATCACTAATGCAAAGATGGCTGATAATTCAGTCAACTCAGCTGAGATAGCAGCAAATGCTGTAACAGCTAGTGAGTTAGCAGATAATGCTGTTGATACAGCTGCTATAGCCGACAATGCCGTAACCTCTGCAAAGATTGTTGCTAATGCAGTTACCTCTTCAGAGCTAGCAGACAATGCTGTAGACACTGCAGCTATTACTAATGCTGCTGTAACCTCTGCAAAGCTTGCAAATAGCTCTGTAACCAATAGTCAATTAACGACTAATTGTGTAGCGACCTCAAATATTGCAGACAATGCTATTACAGCTGCAAAGATTAACGCTAATGCAGTAGACACATCTGAAATTAAAGATGATGCAGTAACAGTTGCAAAGATTGCTGATGCAGAACTAAGTACCTTAGCCGGTATGCAGTCAGGTACTGCCTCAGTCTTAGCTTCCTCAACAGCTCTAACCTCAACAACTGCAGAACTCAACCAATTAGACGGAAAAACCGTCACCTCTTCCTTTAATGGAGGCAATTCTAATGACATCCCTACTAGTTCGGCTATTAATAGTCATTTCATTAGTCTTATTGATAGCTTGGGCGGCTTTGTTGCCATATCAAATGAAGTTAGCTTCCCCAACGCAAACCCCGATCCCTCAGATAATGCTGGAACCGTTGTCTCTATACAAGATGCAGGCGGTGTAGTTATCAATGGATCAGGTGTTAGTACAACTGGTCGAACACTTGGAGCCTCAACGGTCACTATTAATGGATTCCCAAGTTCTTTATATAGTAAAACCCTAGCCGCTGGCTTAGGTTTACAAGTTCAAACAACATCTACTCTAAATACTTATACATATCATAAGTTAATTGCTAAAGAGGCTGATGTTGAGCAGCTATCTACAGATATAAACGACTTTGCTGCTAGGTATCGAGTAGGAGGTAGTAATCCTACAACTGATCTAGACAATGGAGACCTGTTCTTTAATACAGGAACCGGCAAGATGCTGGTTTATAACGCCAACAACACAGCATGGGAGGAAGTCCAGTCAGTAGGTAACTTCTTTATCAATACAATCTCTAGCTATTCAGGTACAGGTGGAAATAGTGCATCATTTAATGGATCTGCTTACAGGTTCGTACTCAGTAATGCTCCAACAAACGCCGAACAGCTACTTGTTAGTATCAATGGAGTCGTTCAGAAGCCTACAGCCGGAACTTCTCAACCCGCAGAAGGGTTTTCTATTGACGGTTCTTCTATTCTATTCTCCAGTGCTCCTCCTAGTGGTAGCGATTGGTTTATCATCACTATTGGATCGGCTGTAAACGTTGGAACCCCAAGTAACAACACAGTCTCAACAGCTATTATTCAAAACGGTGCTGTAACAACTGATAAGTTAGGAGCTGATGCAGTTACTTCTGCGAAGATAGCAGACAACGCTGTAGTCACAGCAGCTATCAATGCTGACGCAGTTACAGGGGCTAAGATTGCAGACGATGCAGTTGGTGCTGAACATATAGAAGTATTAGATGCTGACCTTAAGCTTGCAGATAATGCACAATTAATTGCTGGAACAGGGAATGATTTACGATTTTACCACGATGGGAATCACTCTTATATAAAAGATGTTGGGACAGGAGTTTTACATATAACTTCAAATCATATAAGTCTACTAAGTGCAGACACAAATGAATACTTAGCAGAATTCAGCGAAAACGGAGC
>Ga0115011_10001789_pt1 | contig 15284 bp, 15 predicted proteins | sample TroAtlMetagenome_2_FD_88705 | JGI IMG/M metagenome (GOLD analysis project Ga0115011, IMG submission 88705) | Marine eukaryotic phytoplankton communities from Atlantic Ocean - Tropical Atlantic ANT8 Metagenome | ecosystem: Environmental > Aquatic > Marine > Oceanic | place: Tropical Atlantic...
AACTTACTGAAACGCTTATCGTAGATCTTAAGAAAAAATATAAAGTAGTTGTCGATCTTTGAGCCGATATATTTTTGTATTTATTTTTTTTGCAGCTCACAGCCTCGCGCACGATGCTAGGCCCATATATGTAGAAATAAACGAGAACGATCGTGCGCAACCGAGTTACGAAGTTAAAACTAAGATTCCTGATAGCCTAAATTTCTTTCCAGAGGTAAGCCTTCCGGGGGATTGTAAATTGGATGCTCCATTCGAGAAAGAAAGGGGCAGCGGCTTTTCTGTCCTTCGAACGCAATTTTCTTGCTCTGAAATGATTCAAAGTAAATTACTGACTATAGATTTCCCTGAGCCTAATCCATCTCTAAGCATCTTGATTCGAATTTCTTCTCGAAATGGAGAGGTCCATACGAGGTTGCTTTCTCCTAGCGAATTCGAATGGCTAATCCCCGAGACCGAAAATATCTCGAGCATCGCGAAGGAATATACTGACTTGGGTATAAGACATATCTTAGGCGGCTACGATCACTTGCTTTTTGTCCTATGTTTGTTTTTTGTTGTCATTCTTCGGGAACAAAAAAAGTGGCGAACCTTATTTCTTACCGTAACGGGGTTTACTTTAGCTCACTCCTTTACCTTAGCTTTTTCTGTTTTTGATTTGATTACTTTACCGATATTATTTGTTGAGGCCTTAATCGCTCTGAGCATTACTTTTTTAGCCCTTGAATTAGCAAAGTCGGACAAAAAATCTCTTACTTTTACCTATCCTTCAATTGTGGCAGTGGGCTTTGGCTTATTGCACGGTTTTGGTTTTGCGTCGGTCCTTAAATCAATTGGTCTTCCCCAATCTGATCTTTTAGTTGGACTCTTATTTTTTAACTTGGGCGTAGAAATTGGCCAAGTGATTTTCTTATTTTTCATTGGGTTCATTAGTCTAAGCTTTGTGCGAATGTCCATGTCGTTAGAAAAGCAATCAGTTTTGATCGCCTACACCGCTGGAGCTAGTAGCGCTTATTGGGTCATAGATAGAGTGATGGGTTTTTTTTCGATCTAGAGACTCGCGAATATGTTTATAACGAAAAACTTCGGATAAACTAAGAGAATTGATTAAGTAGATGGAACCTCTGTGAGTGAACTTTCTAAGCCTGAACGAGTTTTATACGCGTTAGTAGCTGTGGCCTTAATCTTGGGTGCGATGAAAGCTGCGGCTGGATTTTTGGTCCCTGCGCTCTTGGCGTTATTTATCGCTATCGTTTCTGCACAGCCTATGTATTGGATGATCGAGAGAGGCTTACCCAGATGGTTTTCTATTCTTATAGTCGTGATAATCTTGCTGATAATTTCATCAACTTTCCCGTTGGTTATAAGTGGTTCTTTTGTAGAGTTCACTCAGCAACTGCCGTTCTATGAAGAAAAGGCGCAGATCCTTATCAAGCAATCTACAACCTGGATGAATGAGTTTGGTGTTGGTGAAATGCTTCCAGGTATGTTCGATCCTGCCGAAGCCCTTGGCTATATTCAAAGGTTTCTCGCCGCTATGGGAGGGATTCTCTCACGGTATTTTCTTATTCTGCTTCTTGTGATTTTCATTCTTATTGATGTTCCCAGATCCTTGAATAAAGGTAATTCTGCAGCTGGGCAAATCACTCGAACAATTCAACATTATTTCGCGATTAAGACCTTTACGAGCTTTCTGACTGGGTTAGCAATAGGGGTGTGGCTGACGATTTTAGACGTACAATATCCTATGCTCTGGGGTTTCTTAGCTTTTCTATTTAATTTTGTGCCTAACATAGGATCAGTGATTGCCTCGCTTCCAGCTTTGTTTCTCGCGACTATCTTTCAGGGTTATGGTGTTGCGCTGATAGTAATGATTGGCTACGTTGTCATTAACGTTGGGATAAGTAATGGACTTGAACCAAGAATACTTGGCCAGCAGCTTGGTTTGAGGTTTGTTTGGATTTTTTTATCGTTGATACTATGGGGTTGGATTCTTGGACCCGTGGGGATGTTGCTCGCAGTTCCTTTGACGATGACCTTACGGATTGTTTTAGAGAACCATCAGTCAAGCGAATGGATAGCATTAATTCTGATGCCTGATAAAGCGAAACAAGAAGGCTAGTCAGCCCATTGCTTGATTTATATAATTATGAAAATGTTGGATGCGCATCTCATCCTCATTAAGAAAAACCGTATCAAAACCATCAGAGGTCATGCCTTGTTGAACTGCGCTTAACAATTCAACATCTTGGTCAATGGTGTCAGTCATTGTTTTGTTTCCATTAATAACTGCTTGGTAGGTAAATATGTCTCTGGTAGGCCTAACATAATCCTCGGCAAGGAACGCGTCTTGGTTACCTTCTCTTCTTCCTGGAGATAGTATTGCTCCTTCATCACTCGCAGCACTTTTATCAGCAAACTTAACCAGACTCATTTTATCGAATTCGCACTTTGACGGATCATTAGGATGGGGTCGAGGACGTAAAACCCAACAATGCTCAGGGGTAAAAGACAGAACTACATTAGGAAATATATTATATTGCCAAACGTCTGAAAGTTGATGGTCGGCGAGTTTACTATAATCCATCCCTCTCTCAGGGCCGATCTTTCGTTTTTGTCTTTGCAGTGCTTCCCTTATCTCTAAGACTTTTCCTTTAAAGTCTGCAGGGTTTAAGCCTATCGATTCTAGCTGAACGGTTTGAATGTCAGTCGGCGTTTCGGGTATCGGAAATCTCGGGCTTACCGTCCCTCCGGGAACTTCCACTCCCGTGTGTCCGTGCTCAAATAATCTTACAGTGTCATTGCAACAATCGACCATTCGCTTGTGCTGGGGGTGAAGAAAATCTACGTGGTAAAGCTCGCTAAAGTTATCTATTACTGCTTTCCAATTACAATCTAGCAAAACGGTTTGATCTTCTACCAAAGTCATCTCAGAGAAATTATATGGAGATAATATCTCATTAAGCGGTCCTAGAAAGTCTTCAAAAGCCAATGGGTTTTCTGCTAGAGAAACAAAGACAAAACCGTTCCAGCATCTCGTGTGAACTTTTTTCATTGCTCTATCATCGCCGGGCTCGCCATTTAAGAAGCGCTCTTTATAAGGAACAACAGCTAGATCGCCATTTATATTGTAGGTCCAGGCATGATAAGAGCATCGGAAGTTCGCAGCGTGTCCTCGTTCTTCATTTACTAGCCTGTTCCCGCGATGCTGGCAAACGTTGAAGAAGCCTTGGGTTTGCGAATTTCCCATCTTAGTCACTAGGATTTGTTCTCTGCCCATGTCAAACACAAAGAAATCTCCAGGCTTTTTAAGATCGCTCTCAAGTCCCGCTAAAAGCCAAGATTTTTTCCAGACATCCTCCCATTCTTTTTCCATATACAAGGGATCGATATACCTTTCTTTCGAAAAGTTCTCGATCTGCGGCTTGATCTTTGAGTAATTAAGAATTTCAATTGTCATAGAGACCCCTAAAAGGTTTAAGCAATTTGAAAAGTGTACCCTTTTTCCAAAAATTCAGATAGAAGGGCGTGGTTAACCCAGGTCACCCGTTTCTAGTCTGAAAATTGGGATTGAGTCTCGAAACGATTTCTATGCTGTTTTCAAATGTTTCTTGAAGAGTGATTTTTAAAAAGGTGAGATAAAACCGCTACCAGTGGCCTGGAAGCGGTTTTAATTTTCTAACGAATTTTGGAGGATGCAAACTGAATAGGATCAGCCAAGGTTGCGACGCCATTTGAGTATGTGCAGGTCACCTTCTTAGTTTGATTATTGCTCGATGAGACTCGGAAGGTAATCATCGTTCCACTAGCCTTCTCTTTAAATTTGCTTGTCCGAATTCGTGCAACGTCTTCGACTGATTCTTTGACGTTTGACTTGCACATGGTCATGATTTCACCAGAGGAAGCTTTCGCGTTGACCGATACGGAAAACACGAACGCAAATCCAATTCCAATTAGGTACAGAAAAATTTTCATAAAAATATCCTTTTGATGGCTCGCTAAATGTAATTTTATTGAAAGGAACGGCCCCAGAGGGGTAAGTGAACCCAACTATGTAATCATCGCACACATTCAGAGGAATTGTTAGCTATACAGTCCTAAATAGGCCAAATTAATGCAATTTCCCCCTAAACCCTAAAAACCTCCACGCTTTTCAGGACTTTTTGTAAGACGAAACGCTAAATGTTACGGAGATCTAGCTTTAATAGATCACCCTTTTCTTCTAGGACGTACGTTTTAATAGGTTTCTTTGTCAGTTGACCAACGGGTTCACCTGTTTCTAGGTTAAATCTTACGCCATGGAGTGGACAGCAGATAAATTTGCCCCTAATCCTTCCCTTTTCCAAAGGAGCATCTTGATGGCTACAGTTATTTTCTATGGCGTAGTGAATTCCATTTGCGTTACAAATCAGGACCTTTTCACCCTCTACATCAATGGATAAGGATGTGTTCAGGGGTATTTTCTCTAATTCCATAGCTTTGTTTCTTTAAAGTTATATGAGCAAGTAAACCAAGTCTTAAACTCGAATACTAAAGTCTGGCCTTTATCATTAGCCTTAGAGTGTAAAACGATTTCCTAACAATGTTAGGATTGCGGAAAAGGTTAAGAAAAAAACCAACCATCGGCAAGTTTAAGTGTCTAGAGGGCAAGATGAAAATTAACTTATCGCTAAAAGTGAAAGAAAGATTAAGAAAGAAATATCAAGAAGAGCGAGAAAAAAGGTTACGCCAAGATGGTAATGAACAGTACCTTGAGCTTAAGGATCAGCTAGCTTATTTTTTAGACGACCCTTACATGGAAATTGCTGAACGAAAACCAATTAAAGACGATGTTCAGTTCACCTTTGTTGGGGGAGGTTTTGCTGGTCTTGTTGTTGGAGCCCGTCTTTCTGAAGTTGGTTTAAAAAGTATCCGAATTGTGGAAAAAGGTAGTGATTTTGGTGGGACTTGGTACTGGAACCGGTATCCAGGCGCTCAGTGTGACACTGCCTCGATGGTTTATATGCCGCTCCTTGAAGAGACCGGGCACATGCCGACTGAGAAATATGTTCACGGCCCAGAAATACTAGAGCATTGCCAAAGAATAGGGCAGCAATATGGATTATATGACGACGCTCTTTTCCAAACGCAGGTGGTCGATGTCGAGTGGTTGGAAGAGCAGCAGAGATGGTTAATTAAAACTAATAGGGATGATGAGTTTACTTCTCAATTTATAGGGATGGGAACGGGGCCACTTCATGTTCCTAAGCTCCCAGGGATACCGGGGATCGAAACGTTTAACGGACACTCTTTTCATACCAGTCGTTGGGATTACGCCTACACTGGTGGCACGCCTGGCAATAGCGAGCTTAAAAATTTAAAAAACAAAAGAGTGGCTGTTATTGGGACTGGTGCTACGGCGGTGCAGTGCGTCCCCCACTTATCGAAATCATGTAAAGAGCTATTTGTTTTTCAGAGGACTCCCTCCTCTATCGACGTACGCAATAACCAGGCAATCGACCCCAGCTGGTTTGAGAAAATATCTGAGCCAGGGTGGCAGCAAAAATGGCTTGATAATTTCACCGCTAATCAAACAGGAGGAGAGGCCTCCGAGGATTTAGTCAAAGATGGCTGGACCGAGATTTCTAGAAGGGTTCGAGAGAAAGTGATGGATCTCTCAAAAGAAAATCGAATTCCGGAAAAAATGTGGGAAGCATACGAGGATGCTGATCTCGAGAAAATGAGTGAGATAAGAGACCGCGTTGATTCGATAGTCAACGATTCAGAGACAGGGGAGGGCTTAAAGGCTTGGTATGGCCAATTGTGTAAAAGACCTTGCTTCCATGATGAGTACCTTCAATCTTTTAATAACGCTAGTACCCACTTGGTTCACACTGACGGAAAAGGGGTTGAGAGGATCACTGAAAAAGGAGTCGTATTTGATGGCGAAGAGTTTCCAGTAGACTGCATAATTTTTGCTTCAGGCTTTGAAGTGGGGACACCCCTTCAGCGAAGAACGGGGTTTGATCCGAAAGGGAAATCCAGAAAGAAGCTGTCTGATCACTGGTCAGATGGGATGAGGACGTTTCACGGACTTCAAATTGCTGATTTCCCAAATTCTTTTATTGTTCAGGCAACCCAGGGCGCAAACCTTATTTCAAATTATCCTTCTAATTTGAGTGATTCAGCAAAGACCATCGCCTCGATCATAGCTCATATGTTAAAAACTGAATCTAGAGTAGTAGAAGTAGAGACAGAGGCTGAAGAAAAATGGGTTCAACTTATAATGTCGGGCCCAGGAGCAATGCTTGGTTCTCAAGATTGCACCCCGGGTTACTATAACAACGAGGGTATTGATCCCGGGCCTTCCAGAAAATCCTTTGCGGGATATCCGTTCGGACCCGTGGCGTTTTTTAACTATATTTCTGAATGGCGAAATAGTGGAGATTTTGGTGGGTTAAATTTTAGGTAAATTAGAGTTCGGAATTCACAAATGAATTTGGACAAATTGAAGTTAGCCGAAGCAAATTTTTTGCAGATGTTTCCCGCCGGATTCGAAGATGAGGGCTTAACTGAGGTAAGAAAACGTCATAATCTTTCTAAGATGAACCTTCTTGCTCTTGAGGTTTTTCGGGAAGAAAATTTTTTTGTCGCAGATAAATTTTTAAAAGGCCTTGTAAAGATCATTTCCAGATCCTCAATGTTGTCGCTGTTTGAGAAGCCTAAATTCCGCGACATGATTTCATCACTAAATTCTTCGGAAAAAGAATTATTGACCGATTATTACCGTGAACTCTTCCATGGAAATCAAGAAAAAGCGTTCGATTCTATTGTTGATTTTTTGGCTTTTTATAAAATGGCGAAATGGAGTGTAGTTACGATTGGATTGTCTTACTACAAACCTGACAGAGAGGTTTTTGTTAAGCCGACGACGACAAAAAAAATAATCTCTGAATTAGAGCTCGATCTGATCTATCGTCCCAGGCCGACTTGGAGCTTTTATGAAAGATACAGGGAAACAGTTTTTGAAATAAAAAAAAATGTAAGCTCTAGCCTTGCTCCAAATAATGCTGCTTTAACAGGATTTTTGATGTTAGCTCTCTGAAATTTTTATAAGCCAAGAATGGTTTTAGCAATTATATTTCTCTGGATCTCTGATGATCCCCCTGCGATGGTCCTCATTCTGTTGTTTAAAAAGCTCGGAGTTAGAGGTAGGTAACCTTCCGGTCCTACGAAGTGATCGTGTCCAACTTCAAGAGCTCTGGGTTGCTTTGGCAAGCCATAATAAGCAGCAAGCTCCACCCCCAATTCGTCTGCCATTTGGAGAGTCTCGGCTCCTATCGCGCTGAGAACGGAAGAAATAGCCCCTGGACTTTCCCCAGATTCTATTGAAGCTAGTGCTCTATTTTCGGACATTTCTATACCTAACGCTTTGATTTCCAGAGAATCTATCTTTGAGCGGAAAGCTGGATTTTCTGTTAACTTTTTTCCGTCACATTGAGTTTCTTTTGCTAGATTTTTCGCTCTATTTAAAAGCCTACGAAGCTCTACAGATGCCATAGAAAATCTTTCGAATTCCAGTAGATACTTGGCGACCGACCAACCGTTATTTTCCTTACCAACCCTATTGGCTTTAGGCACCCTAACGTCATTAAACCAAACCTGATTGAGTTCGTGAGAGCCTTCTAAGTTAATAATAGGTTTGATCTCGATTCCAGGTGTTTCCATATCTATTAAAAGGAAAGAGATTCCTTGTTGAATGCGTCCCTCGTTCGATGTCCTTACTAGAGCGAAGATCATATTCGAGTGCTGAGCATGGCTCGTCCATATCTTCGTCCCATTCACAATATAATCATCTCCGTCACTTACCGCCGATGTTTTGAGCGAAGCAAGATCTGAGCCTGAACCGGGTTCCGAATATCCTTGGCACCAAATGTGTTCGCCAGAAAGAATTTTTGGGAGGTAATAGTCTTTCTGTTCTTTTGTTCCGTGGCCAATCAACATCGGCCCGCACATTTTTAATCCCATTGGTGCAATGCCCGGAGTGCCATAACGAGCGCATTCTTGGGAAAATATATATCTTTGCCTCGCCGACCAGCCGGTTCCACCATATTCCTCTGGCCAATCAGGAGCTGCCCATCCCTTTTTATAAAGCACGGCTTGCCAGCTCGCGGCGGACACGGGCTCCTGCCAAACACTCGTTTTCTTTCTTCCAGCTTCTTTCAGTTCATCTGTTAACTCTGAATCCAGAAAATTTCGAACCATTTCCCTAAATTCTTTCTCGTTCTCAGGGTATTTCAATTCCATCACCTTGTGTTAAATTTTTGTATGGCAAATACTTAAGCAGATTATAGCTGTTGAGATTCAAAAGCTATACGTCTTATAACGTGAGAGAGTTTAATTAGTGAATTCAACAGCATGCTATCGCAATTATTTGTAGTCAAACGAACAAAAAATTAAGCCAAAGAGGCATTCCATGGCAATTAGTATCGATCCAGAAACGGGTTTGAAGAGGTTTAATACTCGAGCTTCTAAAGCAACGGAAAAAATATCGGGCAAAGGTTATTCATTAGTTGACGAAGAATTATTAAAAACTTTACCAGAGCAATTTCCTGGAGCCGTTTTCGGAGCGCAAGAGCAGGCAAAGTACCAAGCATTCAAGGAAGCGAGGCGCGGCGCTGGGGATTACATTTCTCTGGAAGGTGAATTCTCAGACTATATTAGAGATGTATATTCGGGCACACCTGTGGGTCGAGATTCATTGGATGATGAATGCGAAATCCTCGTGGTCGGAGCAGGTTTTGCCGGACTTTTGCTTTGGTACAAACTTAGAGCTGCCGGTTTTAGAGACGTCAGATTTTGCGAGCGTGGCGGCGATGTAGGGGGGACCTGGTATTGGAATCGTTATCCTGGCATCGCTTGTGATGTCGAATCATATTCCTATCTGCCCTTGCTAGAAGAGATGGGATACGTTCCTACGATGAAATTCGCTTCGGGGTTTGAAATCCTTGAGTATTGTCAAAATATGGCAGAAAAATTTGGGTTTTATGAACGTTGCCTATTCCATACAAGCGTAGAGAAAACCAAATGGAGCGAGGAAAAGAAGGCTTGGACTGTCTATACGGATAGAGGGGACAAGATGTGCGCTAAATTCGTAATCTTAGCCAACGGGATTTTAACCACCCCTAAGTTAGCGCGGATAGAAGGAATGGAGAAGTTTGAAGGAAAATCTTTCCATACTTCCAGATGGGATTATCAGATTGACCTACAAGATAAGCGAGTAGGGATAATTGGAACTGGCGCGACGGCAGTCCAGACAATTCCAGAGCTAGCTAAGATAGTTAAGGAGCTTTATGTTTTTCAGCGAACGCCCTCTTCAGTGGATGTCAGAGATCAACGGGAGACAACGGCTGAGGAAATAGAGGCTTGGGGTAACGAACCTGGTTGGGCTCGTGCGAGAAGAGCCAGATTCGCAAAAATATCAGCAGGCAGAACAGCTATGAAAGCTAATGACGATTATCTTTCAGGAAAAGTCGCAGATTTTAAAGATAGAAAATCTCATGCCAGTAAACTCTCGACAAAGGAATTAATGGAAAAAACACTCAATAGCAATTTTCGAATAATGGAACAGATCAGGGCGAGAGTTGATTTAATAGTGAAGGACAGGCAAACAGCTGAAGCCTTGAAACCTTATTATCCTTATGGATGCAAAAGGCCTACGTTTCATGATGAGTATCTGCCCGCCTTCAATCTATCTCATGTGCATTTGGTTGATACTGCTCCAAATGGTGTTGAAAAAATAGACAAAGATGGCGTTTGCCACGCGGGAGAAAATTATCCGGTGGACGTGCTCATTTACGCGACTGGTTTTCAATGGATGGCCACATCAACCTTCAACATGATAATCGGCAGAACTGGCACTTCTTTGCATGATAAATGGAAATCCCAGGGAACTAAAACCTTTCTTGGTATCCACAGTCAGGACTTTCCAAACCTCTTTATAGTATCGGGCCCTCAGGGCGGTGGAGGAAGCTTTAATTTTACTGATGCGATTGATACCCATGCTGAGTACATCGTTGAGTTGTTAGAAAAATTAAGAGATGAGGGAATTAAAGTCGTGGATGTGGATTCGGAGTCAGAAAATCGTTACGCGGAGCATTGCCGAGCAGTCGATGCTGCAACAGCGGCTCTCCGAGACTGTATTTCCTACTACAATGGAGAGGGAGAGGCGGAACCGGGAAGTTTGGCTTATTATGGGGGCGGGGCTTGGCACAAAATTCGTCGAGAAGCTCAAAACACCCTAAAGCCTTATAAGTTTGAATCCTGATCGATTCTAAATAGGAATATAATAGTTTCTAAATATTCCTTGAAAGGAGTGAACTTTAAAGTGATAAGGTGCGTATCAATCCATCGAAACCACCCGATATTTTAAAGGATAGACGTCATGTCATTACCAGAAACAGCAGCATTAAGAGAAGACCATCTAGAGTTTGAGACGGCTGAATTAAAGAAAAGATTGACTAGCTGTGAGTCTGAAGAGTCCCTCTCCGAATGGGAACTAGCAAGATCTACCAGCAAGACCTGGTCGATGGAGCAAGATTAATATTTTGTTTGGTGCAGAACCTCCTGTAATTAACTCCTGAGAATCTTCAATTCGGTTCGGAGCCAAAAATTGGTTCCGGCCTCCTCCCCTTATTCATTTCAAAGCATTTTCGCGAGCTTTTAGGTAAGCTTACTCCCTTAACAGAGGAATTCGGGGGTAACTATGGGAACAATCATACAGCGCTACGAGGATTTTGATGTCGAGGTAGCAAACAAAACCATAGGTGAGCATTTTGAAGGAGAGATTACAAACGTTAAGATTACTGGTCTTGGCGAGGGTGTCGGGCTCATGTCTTCAATTGCTCGCGGACATTTGACGCTATCCACGGGAGAAGAAAGAACAGTCGTCGTGAAATGCACCGCTCGAACTGAAAATAGCGAGCTTTCAAAAGGGCTCAATTTTTACAAGAACGAAGTCAATTTCTATTTGCACTTAGCAAAAGATTGCCCGATTGAGGTCCCAAAATGTCTCTACGCCTCCGTCGATCCGATTACTCAGGATTTCTTGCTGGTTCTGGATGATTTAGGGAATGAGGCCGCCGGGGATCAGCTAGTTGGTATTTCTGAAGGTCATTTGCGAGCCGCCTTTATGAGGGCAGGGCAATTACACGGTCTGTATTGGGGGCGCACTTCAGAATTCGATTGGCTCAATTATCAGCTTGACATGCGGACTACTTTGTTCAGGCGAGACAACATTTTTCGACCGGGTATTGAGCCAACCTTAAAAAATTTTGGGCAACACTTCACAGGGAATAGAGAAGAAGTTGTTAGAAAGATCGGAGATCAATACTCAGATTTATTTCTCCAATCAATGAGTGGTGAGCAGACAATCATTCATGGAGATTATAGGGTCGATAACTCCTTTTTAGTTGAGAGGGAGGGCTCCCCTGATATTATCTCGGTGGATTGGCAGAATACGACAGGAGGCAATGGGACTCATGATATCGCTTATTTTAGCGCCCAGAGTTGTAACGCTGAAATAAGGGGCGATACAGAACTAAATTGCTTGCGGCAGTATTATGAAACACTTATCGACATGGGAGTTAAGAATTATAGTTTCGATCACTGCTTAGAACACTATCGATATAATTTATTAATCCTTATGATTACTCCTATTGCTATCTGCGGTACTTTAGATCAAGGAAACGAGCGAGGAGCTCAGGTTGGGGCGACTGGGCTTCAGAGGACATTTGAGGCGATCGAATCTCTTGATTGCGCGCAGTTACTAAAATAACTAAAAGTTTTTTTTGATAGAGAAAATTCTACTTTTAGGGGACTAAACCGTTTACCAGCAGATTTCATCTCCATTCCATGACCAAAACCTCCCCGTATCCTGAGGCTTCAGATTATTTACTATTCGGCTGAGGTGGGCAGCGCATTGTGAAGTGGATAGCAGACTATGTTTCTTCCCCTCGCTTACAAACGGGGCGGAGAGTTTTGTCGTTACTGTCCCTGGATGCAAAGCTGCGACGCAGCAGTTTGGGACGCTTTTACTCCACTCAATGCTCAGAGTCTTAAGCGCCATATTTAGAGCCGCTTTCGAGATGCGGTAGCTATACCAACCTCCGAGTTGGTTATCCTCTATTGACCCTACTTTTGCAGATATCGTAGCGAAAACACTTTGAGAGCTTTTGCGTAAAAGCTTCTGAGTGTGCTTTGCGATAAGAAGCGTTGGGAGAGCGTTTATACGTATGCTTTCCTCAAGCCCACTGGCTTCGAATTTTCGTATGGTTTTTTCTGGCAAGCCATCTTCTGATGAGAGAAATCCTACGCAGTTAATTACCAAGTCTAGTGAAGAAATTTTCGACAACGAATTCTGAACTTCAGCGTCTTGTGATGGATCCATCGGAACTAAATCGATTGATTCGGATAATTTTGGTGGCACAGTTTTACAGTATGTACCTATTACGTGATGACCGTTTACGGTGTAGTTTTCCGCCATTGCTTGCCCAATTCCACCGGATGCACCCACGATTAACACGTCCAAGTTTCTTCTCCTTAAATATGAAAAAAATTTATATTTTCTCCCAAAATGATACGACATATACTTTTCTCGGGATTAGACGCGTGATAATTGAGGATGCTAAACGCGAAAGTAATTAAACATTCGGAAAAATTTCTTTGATCTATAGGTATAAGCTGTTTCAAATTCTTGGGTACCTCGGGTTGCTGCCGATGGCGGCACCCTTATTTTTTTTCGACGATCCATTTGCGGTAAGATTTTTTTTAACTTATTCCCTGGCAATTCTTTGCTTTGTCTCCGGGGCTTTGTGGTCAAAAAGTTTTCAATTAGCTGGATCTGAGCAAAACCAAAATAAAATACTCATTATTTCGAATGTCTCTGTTCTAATCGCTTTCCTCTCTGTCTTGTGTCTCGATCAAATTGTTTTGATAGTCTTAGCAAGCCTTTTTGGGGTAGTCTTATTTGTTGAAAAACGTTTCCTTGAGGCTGAAGATTTAACCGACGGCTATTTAGAAATGCGAGCAAGTGTCTCAACAATCGTGATAATCCTTCATATTCTAGGGTTTGTTATTTTGAGAGTAGTATAAATGCGAAACACATGGGCTTTTTTTTTGTTTTTCTCTTTGTCAGGGATAGCTTTGGCTATTGAGACTCCTGATTACCAGATAATCGATACGCTTCCAGATTCGGTAGAGGTTAGGAAGTATGCTGGAGCGACGATAGCTTCGACCACGGTGGCCAGCGGGCTCAGAGAATCTGGAAACATTGGTTTCAGAAGGCTAGCTGGTTATATCTTCGGTGATAATGAACTTAATAAAAAAATAAAAATGACCGCTCCTGTGATGCAGCAAAGGAAAAGCGAAGGAAGTTACGAGGTCGTCTTTTTCCTCCCGAGAGATCTTTCGGCTCCCCCACGCCCTTCAAATCGAGATGTTTTGATTAAAGATATCAACATGGAAGTAGCTGTGCTTGCATATAAGGGTGGTTGGAAGGTAAAGACCTACGAAGAAAACTTAGAAACACTCAAATCCAGATTGGCAGAGAATGAAAAATGGAAAATAAGTGGTGATCCAATTTGGGCAAGATACGATCCTCCTTGGATGCCCTCGTTTCTTCGCAGCAATGAAATAATGTTGCCTGTGGTTCGTCGATAATTTAAGAGCAATGGTTGTCAGTCGTCGAACAAAGTTACTTTATCCATTACATGCTTGGTTTGTGAAAACCGAAATTTTTGCAGGTTAGCCCTGATCTTCTCGTCTTGGAGACTCAATATTTGAGCTGCCAACAAAGCCGCGTTGCCTGCGTTATCAATACCCACTGTGGCAACGGGTATCCCATATGGCATTTGCACGATCGATAGTAACGAATCCTGTCCTTCCAATTTCGTTGCAGAGATGGGGACTCCGATTACTGGCAATAGAGTTAGAGAGGCGACCATACCCGGCAAGTGGGCCGCTCCGCCAGCTCCAGCTATTATTACCTTAAACCCGTTCTCTTCAGCGTTTTCAGCATAATCAAACATCTTTTTTGGAGTTCTATGCGCCGAGACTATTGATAATTCGTGCCTAACCTCTAGTTGCTCCATGGTTTCTCTCGCCTTCTCCATAATGGGCAAGTCGGAGTTGCTTCCCATAATTATTCCCACTGCTGCTGCCTTTTTTTTCATATTTGGTTTTCTCCTCGAACAGAAACAAGCGATCGAATCTCCTCAGCTAGTTCTTTAGCAATTGAAAGCGTCTCTCCCGTCACTGTAATATGCCCCATTTTCCTATAAGGAGAACAGTGAAATTTTTGGTATAGGTGAACGAATACATTTTGGAATTTATCAATCGCGTCGATCCCTTCAATGACGGTTTTCCCTTCGAAACCTGGTTCGCCTAACAAATTAAACATTACGGCGGCGCATGTGGATTTAGTCGGTGAAAGCGGTTTTGATCGAAGGACATTATATTGCTGAAGAAACTGAGAGGTTTCACTTGATTCAATAGTGTGGTGTCCGCTGTTGTGAGCTCGGGGCGCTACTTCGTTAATTAACAAGCGGTCATCTTTTGTAAGAAATAGTTCAACGCCGAACAAACCGATTCCGCCAAGCGCACGAACGGCCTCGATTGATATTTGTTTCGCTTGCCTCAATATTGTCTTTGTTAGGATAGGTGGAGAGTATAGGGTTTTTAAAACGTTTTGATTTCTATCAAATTCTAAAAGAGTTGGCTCCCAAGTCGTTTCTTCGCCTTCTTTATTTCGAGCGACCATCACTGCCAATTCGATGGCATCGGGCACAAACGCCTCAAAATAGGTTGGCTCTGGAAGTAGATCTAACCGAGATGACTCGTCTCGAATGATTAAAACACCTCGGCCGTCATAACCACCGGTTCGAGATTTTTGCACTAAAGGCCAACCTAGTTCTTTAAGTGAATCAACAGATTTTTGCTTCTCCGAAAAATACTCACAGGTTGGGATCCCTGCCTCGAAAAAACAGTGCTTTTGCAGTAACTTGTCTTTAATGCTCGCCAAAGTCTCTGGAAAAGGAACTATGGATACCCCTTCAGCCGCCAGTTTAATCAGAGCCTCGGTATTAATATTTTCAAGCTCAACTGTCAGCACGTCTACTTGCTTCGAAAATATTCTGATATCTTGCTCGGAGACCGGACTTCCGATTACCTGACGCGCTCCCATTAAAGAGGCCGGGCATTTCTCGCCGGGATCTAGGACTATTAAAGTATCTTCCGTTTGCTTTATTTCT
>Ga0115011_10001790_pt1 | contig 15278 bp, 15 predicted proteins | sample TroAtlMetagenome_2_FD_88705 | JGI IMG/M metagenome (GOLD analysis project Ga0115011, IMG submission 88705) | Marine eukaryotic phytoplankton communities from Atlantic Ocean - Tropical Atlantic ANT8 Metagenome | ecosystem: Environmental > Aquatic > Marine > Oceanic | place: Tropical Atlantic...
GTACACCTCAAGAGCTTTACCTGAAACCATCGACAATTTTTGTGGCTAGCTTCATTGGCCGACCTCAAATCAATTTATTACCGGCCCAATCGGGCATAGTCACAGCCATTCGCCCTGAGGATGTCCATCTCAGCGAAGAAGGGATATCCTGCAGAATCATTGATATTGAGTGGCTTGGCACTTCACAACTCTGTCTCCTAGATAGCCCACAAGGCAAACTTAGAATGTTATGCAATAGCCAGATCAAAATCCCTGAAAATGCCAAGGTGAAATGGTTAACGGAGAAGGAACATCATTTCAATTCAGAATCGGGACATCGGCTCAACTAGCACCAGCAGATGATACATAAAAAAATGCATGTAATTTTTTCATCTCTACAATCCGCCTCATACGCAGTAGTTTCAACGCTAGGCAACTCTCAATACCTACCAATCAGTACTAGCTTTCCGAACGAAAGAGTCAGCCAATCCCTTTTCAGACATCCATCTAATTATTAGCTTGATCTGATCTAGAGTTAGTCATTTCAATGAGTTAGGACGTCTATTGGTTGAATGCTTCTCGAAGGACTTGTCCATGTTGCGAAGCCATACTGCAGATCGAGCTAATTTTTTCACAATCAGCAGGGTGATCAAGAGATTCTTTCCATGATTCTGTTAATTGAGAAGCATCAGGGAGGGATTGCAGATGCGTGCAGGGCAGATTCGCAATCTCAGCAGCAGCTGAAACTTTGGGGTCATAGCTCAGTGCAGCCGTAGGGCTGGATGCCAATTGAGCCAGAATCAATGCATGCAAACGCATCGGTAGGACAAGTCTAGCTTTGACGAAATGATCCATTGCAGAATCTACAGAATCAACAAACAAGGTTCTGCTTCGTGCAAGAAGACTTGCAGGCATCAATCCTTCTCGATTTAGTTGAGATAGAAGAGGACCATCCTGCTTTTTGTGAAATGCAAGCCAGTGGATTGGTGCATCGATATCCCTGACAAGATCTTGCAAGGCCAAAATCAATAATTTCCAGCCAGACTGATCAAGCAAAGATGTAGGGCGCCAGCAAAGAACAACGGCCCCTCCTCCTTGCCATTCTCGCCTTGGTAGCTGCCAAACAGGATCTGGTGCTGTCAACATTGGCACGTTGATTCGCCAGCGTGCTGCTATTTCAAAGGACTCAGGATCACGCCAACTGATAACAGAAGCCCAAGGCAAGACACTCCTCACTAGCCAACGACTTATTCGAAAATCTAAGGGACCTAGCCCTTGCCCCCAAAGAACAATTGGCAACCGACGTTGATGTGCAACAGCAATGAGTATTAGGTAATAAATCAAACTTTTAAAACTCGTACTGTCTTGAAGAAGACTGCCGCCTCCAAGAACAAGGGCATTAACTTGACCGACCGCCCTTACAACATCCAGAAGTGAACGCCGATTGACGTATCGAGCCGACGGAGCCATTGACAGCAAGCTTGAAGCGTCATTGGCGGTGATCAATGCTTGGCAATGATCAGGCAGATCCTGAAGCAGGATCTGAAGGAGCGCATCGTCACCAAGATTGTTCTCGCCGTAGTAGCCACAAAGAAGAACTGTTGAGCATGCCTTTGTCTGAACTGCCATGGTCAGTGATGGCTGCCGCCGAACATTATCGATGACTTGGCCTCATTAGGCTTGATCAAGTTGGCTAATGATGTGCACGCTCTATCTCTTGGTACCTGGTGGATCCACGTCACATCTTTGTTGGAGTGGATGCTGGCGATCGTTTTGATCGAGCGATGGGGCCGCCTGAACAACAACAGGGCAATGTCTTGGCTCGCTCTGGCCATGCTCCCCAATTTGATGAGTGCAATGGCTGCCATCACCTGGCATCTTTTTGATAACAGTGAAGCCTTACGCGGTTTGATCGTGCTTCAAGCAGGCCTAACGCTTACAGGCAACACCTGCTTGGCAGCCGCAACCTGGAACCTTTTTCGTACTGAAGGAGCAAAGCCATGAGCGTTGTTTCATCGACTGGGCTTTTAAACGCACTCAGTACGTTTGATCCATCCCCTCTTTATGGACTGTCTCTGATCCCCTACCTCGCATTCCTGTGGTGGGGGCAGAAATGCCGTGCGATGCCCAGAGTTGCTCTGTGGGGATTCCGCATGACCCTTGTTTTTGTTCTGATCACTGTCATTTTTGCAATCATTGCCAGCCAACGCTATGGGCGAGAACTGGCAGACGTTGATTTCTTGCACGGAGCAGCAGAAGCGTTCTTGACCCTTAGTGATGCCCTTGTGGTGCTCGGTTTTGCCCTCGTTCAGCAAAAACGAGTAGTAAAAAACTCTTAAGAGGCTGTCTCACAAGCAATTTATTTGCAGTCAATGAGGGAAACTGTGTTGTTGCTTCCATGGTCTTCATGCTCTCACCGCTTCTGGCTGCCGCTGCTCCTGCCACCTTCTCTTGGTCACCAAAGGTGGGTCTTGTCATGATCGCTTGCCATTTTTTGGCTTGGGCTATTGCTAAAGCCAATATTCAGCTGCCCAACGAAGGCACCCCAATGCCGAATGCAAAATTCTTCGGCGGTATGAGCCACGCATCCGTTGTTAGCGCCAACTGTCTCGGACACGTTCTCGGAATGGGCACCATCCTTGGCCTGGCTTCCCGCGGCATTCTCTGACTTTGTTTGCTTGGGGCTGGCGATTCATCGCCAGCCCATCAAGTAAGGCAACAGGCGAAGTCCGTAGCGCTCAAAACGGTATTCGAACAACAAAGCGCTTAGATCCTCAGCACTGGACCGTTGAGACAAACCATCGATCAGACGTGATAAGCGACGGTCTGCACGTTGATCGCACAAACCCCACCATGTTCGCTTTGCCAAGCGACCAGATAGGTTCCAACGCCATCCCAACCGACGGCGCAAAAGATTTTCGTATTCAAGAAGTAATTTCTGATCACTGCTTTGCGGTTGATGCGCTGATTCAAAGAGCGCAACAAGAAATGGGGCCAAGAGCTCAGCACTGCGTAGGGCATGCCTGATCCCTTCTCCACCAAGCAAATTTGCCGTACTTGCAGCATCACCAACAGCCACAATCCGTCCACGAGAGTGAGCTTCTCGGCGACCAATTGTGCTGCTCAGCACGCCACCATGGCGATCCACAATTGGCAGCGTATTGAGCTGATTCTCACGGATAAGCCTTTTGAGGAAGCTTTTTAACGAGGCTAAGCCGGGCTTCGACTTGGGGGAAAGTCGGCATACTCCTACCTTCAACTGCTGATTGGCCATGGGGAAGATCCAGCCATACCCATGCGGTATCCAATGACAGCCGAGAAAAAAAGTAAGTCGTTGGCTCCAGACCGCCATGCTGTTCTTATCAGCCTGAAGAATCCACTCCATCCCAAATCCTTCAAGCAACTCTTCAGCAGAAGAGTTATTTCTGCGCTCAGGAGCTCCAATCAAAGAGCGATGGTGACCTGTGGCATCAACAACCCAATCGAAGTTTCTTGTTTGCCGAAGACCACCAGGACCTTGAAGTTCAACATCAGCGCCGTCTTGCCTTGAGAAAACAGACTTAACCCGCCAACCAAGAAGAAGTTCAACTCCAGCCTGTTGGGCTTTTAACCAGAGTTGTTTACGCAAGGCGCCGAAGTCGAGCACCACCCCGAGATCACGTGCTGCAAACCACTGATGTGATCGTCCTTGTGGATCGACCAACTGCCAACCATGCCAATAGGAGGAAACGGCTTCAGACGGGATATTGAGATCCGTCAGTGCCTCTATAGGGACTGCGGCACTTGAAAAAATGTTCTGCTCTGCTGCTTTTAACGGGTCAACAAGGACCACTGGGATTCCTTGTTGAGCAACCCTTTCTGCCAACCGTGAGCCTGCAGGTCCGGCTCCAGCGATTAACAGGGTCAAGGGATCAGGTTTTAAGCGCCTGAGAACTGGCTTTCTCGATCAAGGAATTATCTGAATTCCAGCCAAATCGCTGCTGGATGTTCTCTGCCATCTGAACAGGAGTAAGCCCTAAAGCCTCTTTACTTTGCTGAGGGCTGGCATGGTCAACGAGTTGATCAGGGATACCAATCCTAAAAACGGGAACATGCACATCTTGATCACTGAGCGATTCAAGAACGGCCGCTCCAAAGCCAGCATTAAGAGAGCCTTCCTCAATCGTGACAACTTTGCCAATGCGACGTGCAAGCGGATGAATCAACGCCTGATCAAGAGGCCGCAGGAAACGTGCATTGACCACTGTGGCTTTAACACCCTCTTTCTCAAGCAGTTCGGCCGTCTTGATGGCAGGGCCAGCCATGACGCCATAGGAAACAATCAACAAATCATCACCTTCTCTTAGCACTTCCCCGCGGCCAATTGGCAAAGGTTCCCAACCTTCCTCCATTAACAGAACCCCTTCTCCAGAACCTCTTGGGATCCTTAGTGCAGTAGGACCTGAATGCTGAAGGCATGTCACCAACATGCTTTGAAGTTCTGCTTCGTCTTTCGGTGCCATCACTGTGAAATTAGGAATGGCACGGAAATAGCTGATGTCGTATTGACCTTGATGGGTTGGGCCATCAGCACCAACGATGCCCGCACGATCTAAGACAAAAGTGACAGGCAAATTCTGGATACCAACATCATGAATGAGTTGGTCAAAAGCTCTCTGTAGGAAGGTGCTGTAGATCGCAACGACAGGCTTAAGCCCTTCGCATGCCATCCCCGCGGCAAGGGTTACGGCATGTTGCTCTGCAATTCCGACATCTACGTATTGCTCTGGAATTGCCCTCTGCAAAAGATCAAGGCCAGTGCCGGTGGCCATGGCAGCAGTAATACCCATCACTGTGCTGTCTTGCTCGCAGAGCTTGATGAGGGTCTGGCCAAAAACCTTGCTGTAACTAGGAGGTTTAGGAGTTTTAGAAGGAATGGCCTTGCCGGTGTTCAAATCAAAAGCCGATTGGGCGTGATAGCCAACCTGATCAGCTTCCGCATAGGGGTAACCCTTGCCCTTGGTTGTGACCACATGAACCAGAACCGGTCCGCCAACGCGATGAGCTGCCTCAAAAGTGCGAACCAGTTCACCAATGTCATGACCGTTGATCGGTCCCATATATGAAAAACCGAGCTCTTCAAAGACCGCTCCTACCTTCGGCACTGACAAGCGACGCATACTGCCTTTGAGGAGGCTCAGTTCAGCCGGCAGCTCACCTCCCATAAAAGGCAAGTTCTTGACACTCTCTTCAACACTGCCGGAGATGAACTTGACCGGCCGGCTGTGGCGCATGCGATTCAAGTGCGTCGAAAGCGCCCCAACGGGAGGAGAGATCGACATGTCGTTGTCGTTAAGGACGACAAGAAGAGGTGTTTTGGGTAGATGACCTGCATGGTTGATGGCTTCCAGAGCCATCCCTCCGGTTAACGCACCATCTCCTATCACTGCAACGCATTTAAAAGACTCACCACGACGATCACGAGCCAGTGCCATTCCAAGAGCTGCTGAAATCGAGGTGCTTGCATGTCCAGCGCCGTAATGATCGAAGCTGCTCTCACAACGCTTGAGATAGCCAGCCACTCCACCCTTCTGTCGAAGGGTATGAAAGTTGTTGTATCGGCCAGTTAGCAACTTGTGGGGGTAAGCCTGATGGCCTACATCCCAGACCACGCGATCGTGATCGAGATCGAGTGTTTGATAGAGGGCAATCGTGAGCTCAACAACACCGAGCCCAGGTCCTAAATGTCCACCACTGGTCGAAACCACCTCGAGATGGCGTTCACGAATCTGGCAGGCAACATCCTCCAGCTCAGCAATACTCAGACCATGCAGCTGATTCGGATGGGTCAACTCGCTCAGACGCATTCCCAGCCCCTTCCAATCCATTCAATCTAGGGGTTCTCTGCATCGGTTCGCCGAGGATTCCCCAAGAAGCGAAAGCTAAATCTCAAAACATCTGCTTCTCAATATTGCGAGACTGGGTTCATGGATGATTATTTGCAAAGGATCTTGAGAGCACGCGTCTATGACGTGGCTCAGGAAACCCCACTGGAATTAGCTGCCAATCTCAGTCGTCGTCTGAACAATCAGATCTGGTTCAAACGGGAGGATCTACAACCTGTCTTCTCATTCAAACTTCGCGGTGCCTATAACCGCATGTCTCAGCTCAGCAAGCAGCAATTAGAGCAGGGAGTAATTGCTTCAAGTGCTGGGAACCATGCTCAGGGTGTAGCGCTCAGTGCAGCTCATCTCCATTGCAGAGCTGTGATCGTGATGCCAATCACCACACCGGAAATGAAAGTCAGGGCTGTTCGTGCCCTCGGTGGTGAAGTTGTACTCCACGGCGAAACCTATGACGAGTCTTATCAAGAGGCTTGTCTTCGCAGTGAACAACAAGGGATGACCTTCATCCATCCCTTTGATGATCCAGAGGTGATTGCTGGGCAAGGAACGATCGGGATGGAAATCCTGCGTCAAAGCCAAGATCCACCAGATGCCATCTATGTCGCGGTTGGTGGTGGCGGTTTGATTGGAGGAATTGCTGCCTATGTCAAAAGCCTCTGGCCTCAGGTGAAAGTCATTGGCGTCGAACCCCATGACGCTGCAGCCATGAGCCTCTCCCTTGAGGCAGGCAAACGAGTTGAACTCGCCAAGGTCGGACTGTTTGCAGATGGTGTGGCTGTTCGCAAAGTAGGAGAAAACACCTTTGCATTAGCTCAAAAACATGTTGACGCCATGATCAGGGTCAGCACAGATGAAATCTGCGCTGCAATCAAAGATGTTTTCGAAGACACGCGATCAATACTGGAACCAGCAGGAGCCCTAGCCATTGCAGGTCTCAAGGCAGACGTTAATCAACGTGAGCTGAGCAATCAAAACTTGGTTGCTGTGGCTTGCGGCGCCAACATGAATTTTGATCGACTGCGCTTTGTCGCAGAACGAGCAGAACTTGGGGAAGAACGCGAAGCCATGCTTGCTGTTGAGATCCCAGAACAAGCAGGCAGCCTTCGCAAGCTCTGCGAGGCCCTAGGAAGCCGAAACTTGACGGAATTCAGCTACAGGATGTCAGAGGGTGAAAAAGCCGAAATCTTCATGGGTGTTCAAGTTCAGGGTCCAAAAGATCGTGTCGAACTCATTGAACATCTCGAATCATCTGGATTTGTCTGCCTTGATCTGAGCAACAACGAACTCGCGAAGGTCCATCTTCGCCACATGGTTGGCGGCCGACTACCCACATCCGCTCGAGGGCTTTGCAAGGAAGGCTGCCGAGAACTTCTCTACCGCTTTGAATTTCCGGAACTCCCCGGTGCCTTGATGAGCTTCGTCAGCACTCTGCAGCCGGAATGGAGCATCAGCATCTTTCATTATCGAAATCATGGTGCTGATGTGGGCAGGATTGTGGTGGGAGTACTGGTACAAGACAGCGATCTACCCGCCTGGCAAAGTTTTCTTGAAGAACTGGGTTATCCAAGCTGGGAAGAGAACAACAATCCGGCTTATCGCTTGTTCCTAGGTGCACAGACCGTTTAATCGCGGTAGGTTGGCCTATGGAATTGTCTGAAAAGGCTGAGTTGCCTGAACAAGCTGAGTTGGCTGAGCAAGCCGAGTTAGCTGAACAAGCTGATGCTTCCCTTCTTCAAGCAAGGGATGAGGTGACCGCACCCAACATCTCTCTGCCAGCACGTCTGGAAGCCATCCTTTACTTGAAGGGCCGCCCAATCGCCCTGAAAGAAATATCAGAGTTAGCCAAAGAGAGCGAAGCTGATGTTGAGCAGGCATTGCTTGCACTAGTTGCAGGTTATGCGCAAAGAGATACTGCTCTTGAGATCCAAGAAATCAACGGACGTTATGGCCTTCAATTAAGACCAGGTCTGGGCGAATTGGTTCAAAACATGCTGCCTGTTGATCTCTCAATTGCCACCCTGAGAACCCTGGCAACAGTTGCGCTTAAAAAGCGAATTCTTCAATCCGATCTTGTCGATCTTCGCGGTTCTGGAGCCTACGATCACATTAAAGAATTAGTTTCGCAAAACTTTATCGAGCGTAAACGTCAGAGCGAAGGCAGGTCCTACTGGCTTACGCTCTCTGAAAAATTCCACCGCACCTTTTCAGTACTTCCTGATATTGGTTCGGCCGAACCTACAAAGGCTGCATAGAATTCAAAACAAGAGTGCTTGATCCCATGGAAACCACGGCCCAAATACTTGAGATACTCTCCAAAACCCTTGAGATTTACTCGTTCTTACTGATCGTTCGGATCCTTCTGAGCTGGTTTCCAAATCTTGATTGGTCAAATCCAATTCTAAGTAGCGTCAGCTCAATCACTGAGCCATATCTCAATATTTTTAGAGGCTTAATTCCTCCTATTGGCGGCTTAGATCTATCTGCAATCCTTGCAATATTTGCCCTTCAATTTTTCCAGGGTGTACTTAGTAGCTCTGCAATTGCATTATTAAATACCGGAATCAGCTACGGCTAGCAATTAATTCTCAAAGTTCAGCAGTTCTCCGTTGGCTCCCCATAAAGCTCCAGGATCTATCGCCTGTTCAAGAGGGAGCTTTTGATCTTTCTCTTTATTGCCTGCACCAACAAAAGAGTTTCCCGCCCTTGCCTTGGCTCCCTTTGCATGAAGTGCTCCTGAGGTTCCAAAGGGCAATGAAATACTTAGTGAGAAGGTTCGAGTCCCAGGTTTAACTTCACCTATCGATCCCAAAGCATCTCGATTTTGTAAAACAATTTCGCCGCTCTGATCGAGAATCTCTGCAAAGACCTGACCATTCCTTATTGAGAGGTGTCCTGAATTCGTCACTTCACCAGTCATCTCATAACAACCAATACCGACCTGCTCGTTCAAACTTTTCTGAGAACCTTGGGAAGAGGCTTCACATGAACGTATTGCCACTTGATTCAATTTGAGACTTGCTGCGAGGGCTTCCTGCGGCCAAGCCATGCTGAAAACAAGCACAACGATCATCAACGCGGTCTGAAACGACCTTCTCAGAACACTCATCGCTCATCTCCGCTGCCTTTAATTTGCCCACGCTTGGCACGACTTGCCAGTTTGTTTAAATTCGCTTCTGCTACCTCATTGAGCTCAAAGCCGAGTTCACTCGACAGTTGGGCGACGTACCAGAGCACATCGCCCAGTTCAAGCTTGATGGCCTCACGTCTCTCAAGATCAAAAACCCCGTCTCGATCCCGAAGAACTTTCTTGACCTTGTCAGCAACTTCACCGGCTTCACCAGTTAGTCCCAATGTTGGATAGATGGGATTTTGACCGACATTTGGATAACGAGCAGTGCTCCGAGCACCCTGCTGATACTGATTGAAGTCCATGTCGAGTCCTGAAATTCGCCCTTAAGCGAAGATTGATACCGCCTGGATGGTAGTTTCCGCGATGTTTCAGATCCCGTTGATGGCCAAAATTGATCTGACACGACGCACCAAAATCGTGGCCACCATCGGTCCGGCCACGGAGACCCCAGAGCGGATCAGAGAACTGATTCAGGCAGGTGCGACCACCTTCCGACTGAATTTCTCCCATGGCGACCACTCCGAACACGCCAAGCGCATCGCCACGATCAGAAAAGTCTCTGAAGAAATAGACCAACATATCGGCATCCTTCAAGATCTTCAGGGACCAAAGATTCGCCTTGGCCGTTTTGTAGACGGCCCGATCACCCTGGCCAATGGCGATCATTTTGCGCTCACCTCCAAGCAGGTTGCCTGTAATCAGAACGTGGCAACTGTCAGCTACGAGAAACTTGCTGACGAAGTGACAGCAGGCAGAAGAATCCTTCTCGATGATGGTCGGGTGGAGATGAAGGTTGAGCGAGTCGACAGTGTCGACCACACCCTTCATTGCGTTGTCACTGTGGGGGGGGTGCTTTCGAACAATAAAGGGGTCAATTTCCCTGATGTACAACTCTCAGTTCGAGCTCTTACGGAAAAAGATCGCAAGGATCTGGCCTTTGGCCTCGAACAAAAAGTCGACTGGGTTGCACTCAGTTTCGTGCGCAACCCATCTGATATGCAGGAGATCCGTGACCTGATTCGTCAGCATGGTCACAGCACTCCAGTCGTAGCAAAAATCGAGAAATTTGAGGCGATTGATCAAATCGACTCAATCCTGCCTCTCTGTGATGGCGTGATGGTGGCAAGAGGTGATCTCGGTGTCGAGATGCCCGCTGAAGAAGTTCCCCTCCTGCAGAAAGATTTGATCAAAAAGGCCAACAGCCTTGGGATTCCGATCATCACCGCCACCCAGATGCTCGACTCCATGGCATCCAGTCCCAGGCCAACCAGAGCCGAAGTCAGTGATGTCGCCAATGCGATTCTCGACGGGACTGATGCGGTGATGCTGTCCAATGAAACGGCTGTTGGTGACTACCCCGTTGAAGCCGTGCAAACCATGGCAACCATTGCCAGACGGATAGAGCGCGATTATCCGCAGCGTCCTATTGATAGTTATCTGGCTAGCACCATCCCCAATGCCATCAGTTCTGCAGTCAGCAGCATTGCAAGACAACTCACCGCAGCCGCCATCCTTCCACTCACCAAAAGTGGAGCAACAGCCCATAACGTCAGCAAATTCAGGCCAGCGACGCCCATTCTTGCGATCACAAGTGAGTTAGAAGTTGCAAGAAGGCTTCAACTTGTTTGGGGTGTGACGCCACTTTTAATCCCCACACAAAAAAGCACGACAGGCACTTTCAGCTTGGCCATGGGCGTTGCCCAAGAGATGGGCCTACTCAAAGAAGGAGATCTTGCTGTTCAAACGGCTGGAACCCTCACGGGTGTTAGTGGGTCCACAGACCTGGTGAAGGTCGTCATCGTGAGTGCAGTGCTCGGACGTGGCCAGGGAAGCGGCACTGGCAGCGTCAGTGGGAAGGTGAGGCTTGCTCAATGCCCAGGCGACTCCTCACGCTTAGAAGCCGGTGAGATTCTCGTCATCAACGACACTTGCGACGATGATCTTGAGGTCATCGGTCGTGCAGCCGGGGTTATCACGGAACGCTCTGGGCCTGATTGCCATGCCACTGAGCTTTCAAAGCGCCTTGAAGTGCCTTGCATCACTGGTGTCGAACATGCCACCAAAGATTTGCTTCAGGGAGAATTGGTCACCATGCAACTAGCTGACGGCTTTGTCCATCGTGGGACCAAGGTCAACATGAACCAAAAACTCGAAACGATGCTCTAAAGGCCCATGGCCAGAAAGCTACCGCTCATCGAAACGGTGGGCATGGCGCTCACCACTCTCAAAGCCAATCGGCTGAGAAGTTTGCTCACCATGCTTGGCATTGTTATTGGCAATGCTTCAGTGATCACTCTGGTTGGAGTTGGACGTGGAGCACAAAATCTCGCGGAAGGTCAACTCAGCAACCTTGGCGCGAATGTTTTGTTTGTCGTACCTGGCAACAACGACACCCGCCGACGAGGTGTTGCCTTTCCAAGAACACTTGTCATCGAGGATGCCGAAGCCATTGCTGAACAAGTCCCCAGCGTGAAGCGGGTTGCACCTCAAATCACCTCAAGTGAAGTCATTCAGGCTGGTGCAAGAAGTTCGACAAGTTCAATCACTGGAGTCACACCAGCTTTCTTGCCTGTTAGGAGCTTTGAAGTCGCCCGTGGGCGGTTCATTAGTGATCAGGACCTTCGGGCCGCCAGAAGCGTTGTCGTGATTGGACCAGACTTGCGCGACAAGTTTTTTCCCACAAGCCAGGCCGTTGGTCAGTCTCTAAGGATCAAAAACCAGCACTTCCAGGTGATCGGCGTGATGGCACCGAAAGGAGCAGTTTTTGGCAGCAACCAGGACGAAAACGCCTACATCCCACTGACGACAATGGTCAGCAAACTTACAGGTCGTGATCCCACTTATGGAGTCAGTCTTAGCTTTATCAGTGTTGAAGCTCTTAACGAAGACAGCACAGGCCCAGCAAGGTTTCAAATCACCAATCTTTTACGACAGCGACACAGCATTCTTCGCGACGATGATTTTGCGGTCAGATCTCAAAAAGATGCCCTCTCAATTGTGAGCACCATCACCGGAGGACTGACACTGATGTTGGCCGCCATCGGAGGCATATCGCTTCTGGTTGGTGGTATTGGGATCATGAACATCATGCTGGTTTCGGTAAGTGAACGAACTGAGGAAATCGGTCTCCGTAAAGCCCTTGGAGCACGCAGTTCTGATGTTTTAACCCAATTCCTGTTGGAATCACTTGTGCTAGCAAGTTTGGGAGGTGTCGTTGGAACAGCCGTAGGGATTGGTGCTGTCGCCGCTGTCGCAGCTATCACCCCACTACCAGCAGCGATTGGGGCTTCAACAGTTTTGGTCACAGTGTCCCTTTCCGGTTCCATCGGCCTCTTTTTTGGTGTCTTACCTGCAAGACGTGCGGCGCGACTTGATCCAATCGTTGCCCTAAGAAGCCTTTGATCGAACTGGGAACATCCATTGTTTGCTTTTGATTCCGCCTCAAAAGCACAGTGATAACCATTGCGATTGCATGTAGGGACACTCAGAAGGGTCTACTGCTGGAGCAACGATTGGAACATCAACACCATTACAGTCAGTGAACCTTCCAACAGTCCATGAATCAGCGTTGGCGTTTCATTGCTCTCTGGTTACTTCCCTTAGGCCTGGCCCTACTACTTGGCTGGCAATTTCTTGGTAGTGGCGGAATCAATGAGTCCACCGTGGCACCTCGCAATGCTGCTGTTGCTCGCATGAGCTATGGCCGCTTTCTTGACTATGTCGAGGCGGGCAGGGTTACAGCTGTAGATATCTACGACGGTGGACGCAATGCAGTCGTTGAAGCCGTCGATCCAGACCTGGATAATCGCGTTCAACGCCTACGGGTCGAGTTGCCCGGATTAGCGCCAGAATTAATTAATACACTCAAGAGCGAGGGGATCAGTTTTGACGTCCATCAACCTCGCACCTCTCCTCCAGCACTTGGACTGTTAGGCAATCTCCTATTCCCTCTTCTGTTAATTGGCGGCCTCATCCTGTTGGCTCGTCGCTCCAACTCAATGTCTGGAGGGCCTGGGCAAGCCATGCAATTCGGCAAAACAAAGGCACGTTTTGCGATGGAAGCAGAGACTGGCGTCAAATTCGATGACGTCGCTGGTGTTACAGAAGCCAAGCAAGATCTTCAAGAAGTTGTCACCTTCCTCAAGCAACCTGAACGCTTCACCTCAGTAGGCGCTCAAATACCAAAAGGTGTGCTTCTTGTTGGCCCTCCGGGAACAGGCAAAACCCTTTTAGCCAAAGCCATTGCGGGAGAAGCAGAAGTTCCATTCTTCTCCTTATCAGGTTCTGAATTTGTCGAGATGTTTGTTGGCGTTGGAGCCAGCAGGGTGAGAGATCTTTTCAAACGAGCCAAAGAAAACACCCCATGCATAATTTTCATTGATGAAATTGATGCTGTTGGCCGCCAACGCGGCGCTGGCATCGGCGGCGGCAATGACGAGCGTGAGCAAACTCTGAACCAGCTGCTCACAGAAATGGATGGCTTTGAAGGAAATAGCGGAATCATTATCATTGCGGCGACAAACCGTGCAGATGTTCTTGATTCAGCTCTATTAAGGCCAGGCAGATTTGACAGACAAGTATCCGTTGATCCACCTGATATCAAAGGCAGACTTTCAATTCTTGAAGTTCACTCACGTAACAAAAAGATTGACGGGGAGCTTTCACTTGAAAGCATCGCTAGAAGAACTCCTGGGTTCACGGGAGCTGATCTTGCCAATCTCCTTAATGAAGCAGCAATCCTTACTGCAAGGCGTCGAAAAGAATCCATTGGACTCTCCGAGATTGATGATGCTGTTGACAGGATCATTGCCGGAATGGAAGGGCAACCCCTTACCGATGGTCGCAGCAAACGATTGATCGCCTACCACGAAGTGGGTCATGCATTAATAGGCACACTTGTGAAAGCTCATGATCCGGTCCAGAAAGTCACACTGATCCCAAGAGGACAAGCTCAAGGCTTGACATGGTTCTCTCCAGATGAAGAACAAACACTTGTCAGCCGTGCACAATTAAAAGCACGAATCATGGGTGCATTGGGTGGAAGAGCCGCCGAAGACGTTGTCTTTGGCCATGCAGAAGTCACCACAGGTGCTGGCAGTGACATCCAACAGGTTGCCTCAATGGCGCGTCAAATGGTGACAAGATTTGGCATGAGTGACTTAGGACCAATGTCTTTAGAAGGTGGTAGCCAGGAAGTTTTCCTAGGCAGAGATTTAATGACAAGAAGCGATATTTCAGACACTATTTCTAGACAGATTGATGAGCAAGTAAGAAATATGGTCAAGCGTTGCTACGATGAAACCATTGACATTGTAAAACAGAATAGAGAAGTCATGGATCGACTCGTTGAACTACTCATAGAGAAAGAAACTATGGATGGAGATGAGTTGCGTTCAATCGTCGCTGAGTTCACATCTATCCCAGATAAAGAGAGAACAGCTCCGATACTCAATAGCTAAACCGGTGAAAGACCAGCCTAAAATAAAAAATGCTGATCGATAGAATATGATCGCAATTAGTCATTGCAAAACAACTGATTGCGATCAATTTTTAGCTAGCAAATACTCAGCGGATACGTTCAATTTACTTGGCAAGCACTTGTGTCTACTCACAGCGACACAATCAAGCTCAATTCAGCCAACAGGGTGTACAGGTGATCGCTTATCAATCACAGAATCGATCAGGCCATAGGTCAAAGCTTCCGCAGGCGACATAAAAAAGTCTCTATCAGTATCCTCCTGAATCCTTTCGATTGGCTGACCAGTACGGTCTGAAAGTTCCTGATTCAATCGATCCTTAAGGAATAAAATCTCGTCTGCCTGAATACGAATATCACTTGCTTGACCTCTTGCACCGCCTAAAGGCTGGTGAATCATAATTCTTGAATGCTGCAAGCTACTGCGCTTACCTTTAGCTCCTGCACAGAGCAAAAAAGCCCCCATACTTGCCGCAAGACCTACGCAAACTGTTTGAACATCTGGCTTTATATGTTGCATGGTATCGAAGATACCAAGGCCATCATAGACAGATCCTCCGGGGGAGTTGATGTAGAGAAAGACATCCTTTTCAGGATCTTCTGCCTCTAAGAAAAGCATCTGAGCAACAATTCTGTTTGCTGAATCACTGGTAACCGGTTCACCAAGAAAAATGATCCTTTCTCGAAGCAGGCGGGAATAAATATCAAAGGCCCTTTCTCCTCGGCCCGACTCTTCAATCACGATCGGGATCATGCTGCTTCGCTCTGCTCGGTTTCCACGATCCTAACGGCGGCTTCAACGACGCTA
>Ga0115011_10001791_pt1 | contig 15275 bp, 17 predicted proteins | sample TroAtlMetagenome_2_FD_88705 | JGI IMG/M metagenome (GOLD analysis project Ga0115011, IMG submission 88705) | Marine eukaryotic phytoplankton communities from Atlantic Ocean - Tropical Atlantic ANT8 Metagenome | ecosystem: Environmental > Aquatic > Marine > Oceanic | place: Tropical Atlantic...
ACCAAGGCGGGTTCTTCCGCTGCCTTTGGTAAGACCTGCACCAATAATCCTCCACAGCAATCGAGTTGATCTTTGTTGATCCTTTCGCCAACAAATACAGCCGATGGGGTTTGCTCTGAATGCAGCAGGTATGAGGCAACATCTTCGCCGATCGCTCCGTTTATCAGCTCAACTGTGCTTGTAAATGGTTCTCCTTTGCCGTTATCACGTATTACATTTAGATAGCCTTTTCCTGCTGCTGTTGTGAAATCAAATTCCTTTTGGCCATCTGCATTCTCAACTGGATCAAGTTCCAATTGTGGTGCGCCAACGTAGCCACGAACACTGCCATCCCTGCCAGCATCTACCATCAGGCCATTCAATGGTCCGTCTGATCTGAATGACAAATTAACTCTGCCATGGTTGACCTTCATTGAGCTTGCTAGCAGTAAGCCTGCGCTCATGGCTCGGCCAAGCATCACGGTGGTTAGGTAGGAGAGCCCATGACGGCTCCTTGCTTCTCGTGTGGCCTCAGTTGTCGTTACGGCGACGAGGCGGATGCCTCCTGCTGCTGCAGTGGCACGAACCAGATGATCGCCGATTGAATCATTGCTTAGTGAAGTCTCTTTTGGATTCATTCTTTGGTGGCAGTGATTATCCTGTTTTTGAGAATAACTTTAAAGATATCTGATTCTAGGTGTTCTCTACGTGTTGATTCCCTGCCATGTCTTAGCAAAATTCATGATTTGGCTAGGTGGCAACTGATGAATAGAGCCATGCGTGTTTGTTGATTCCTCTGGCTTTCTAGCAAGCGTGTTAACAAATAAAGCTCTGCAAGTTACTTGTCATTTTTTATTCGAAGTGGAGTATTTGCTTTTCGGCAGGCCAATTGTTATGTCGGTTGTTGTGTGGAAACTCTCGTGAGTCTTCCATGATTGAGTTGATAGTTCATCCTTGACCAGTTGCCAAATAGTTCTGGTTCATGGGTCACAACAATAAGCACTTGTTCCTTTGCAATCTTGGCTAGCAATTCCAGCACTTCATCACGAACTGACCAATCAAGACCCGCTGTCGGTTCATCAAGTAAGAGAATCTGGGGCTTGCGTAGTAACTGAACAGCTAGTGCAAGTCTGCGTTGCTGTCCCCCACTTAGGCGTTCGGGAGCTTTCCGGAGATCAATCTGAGCAAGTCCAACCTTATTGAGGGCCTGGGTTTGGATTTCGTTGCTGAGTCGACGATGACCCAAACGCAACTCTTGGGCCACTGTTAATCCGAGAAAATGACGCTCGGGAAATTGAAAAACAACGCCACATAACCAGCGCCTTTGACGTTCATTGAGTGTTTTTCCCTGCCAACTCACATCTCCCTCTTGAGGCTTGGCTAAACCACTGATCACTTCCAACAAGCTTGTTTTGCCGCTGCCGCTTGCACCAGCAATCATCACAGGTTTTCCTGCGTGGGCCTGGAGATTGATTCCCTGCAGAATGGTTTGTTCTGCTGTGGCTGGACGGTAGTGAAGGCTTTTTAGCTCCAGCATTGATTCATCGCTTGGCTGGTTTCTCAATGCATTTCCTCCTCCAGTTTGATCGATAAACCCTGGCGTAGATGCCCAGACTTGTCAGAAAAAGCGATGATGCAAGCAATTCTCAGATTTTATGGACGTTCGTTTTCGCGAGATTGATCCCTTCAACTGCTGGCTCTGGCTTCGCTTTGCTGAGTCTCCTAGCCAGGGAGAGCGAAGCTATGTCGATGGAGTCTTTGATAGTTGGTATGTGATTGGCCGTATGGGTGGATTCAATGCTGAGAATCTTCAAGCCAATGAGGAAGGGGCAGAACTGAGTTGGATGAGTTACGACAATGATCAGGCCTCATCAGTGATGCCAGCTCTCATGCACAACATGGGTGAGTTGGAATACGAAGGCGAGTGGGCTCGCTGCTGGCTTGATCTTGGTACTTCTGATGCTGTGGCTCTTGATGTTCTGATTAATGCACTGCGTCAGCTCGACAACGATGTGGTGCAGTTGCAGGAGCTCTTGGTTGGTGGAGTCAATGAAGATTGGCCGGTTGAGGAACATCCCGAAAGTCTTTTCCCTCTTGGTTCCTAGATCGTTTCGTGGCTGAACTAAGACGCCTGTTGGTCGAACCGCAGAGGCTCACGGATCCGTGCTCTGCTGATGGGATTTTGCAACTCTCAAGAGAGGAATCTCATTATTTGAGGCGAGTGCTTCGTTTGCGAAACGGTCAATCAGTCGCAGTTGTTGATGGCATTGGACATCTCTGGGAGGCTGATGTGCAGGTAGGCGATCTGTTGAAACTTTCCACGCCTGCAAGCCAACCTGCTCAACAGCAATCTCGCTTTTCCCTTCAGCTCGGACTTGCCGTTGTCGTTCCTAGGCGTGGTTTTGATGAGCTGACTCGCATGAGTTGTGAGCTTGGCATTGATCTTCTGCAGCCTCTACGTTCCCAACGCAAGACTCCTCAGGCCGATGAGCGGCCATCCCGATGGCAGGTGATCATTCGAGAATCTGTTGAGCAATCAGAGAGGCTTTGGCAGCCAGATCTTCTCGATACCGTAGAAGCCTCGGTTTTTTGGCAACAGAGTCAAAAGAGATCTGCTTTGGCCATTGCGTCTACACGAAGGCCTTCAATCCCAGATCTGCAGAATTTTGTTGAAGGATTAGATCAGAGTTTTGATCAACTCTGGGTCGCGATTGGGCCTGAGGGTGGTTGGACTGCTGATGAAGAGCAGTCAGCAGAAGCTGCCGGTTGGGTTCCGGTTTCTCTTGGAGATTCAATTCTGCGCACGTCAACAGCAGCTGTTGCTGCTGCACAGACAATGGTGTCTTGGAGAAGGCTTAGATCCCAGGCTGAGAGAGCAGTTTTAGGATCTGTAAAGGTCTGAGGCCATGTCCCATAAGCCTTTCAAGCTGGCTCCTGGCCTCCTCGGGCGTCGAGGGACAGTGTTGCCAGCTTTGAGATTGTTGGCTGCAAACGTTACGGGAACAAGCCCTCGAACAATTTCGCCGAGTTGCTGTTTTAATTTTTCAGCAACACCGTGAGTTCTGGTTTTTAGGCCGAGGATTGAGCCTGAAAGGAGTTCTATATCCCTTTCAAGCTGCTGAAGGGCGTTAATTGTTGCGGTAATGGAATATCAGCAGCTAATAATTCAGTTTCCCTTGATTCGGTAGGAGCAGTTGTTAAGGCATCTTCTGCTTTGATAGGAATGTCTTCAACAGGCTTTTCAACTGCTAGCTCTATACCGCTTGCAGCTATTGGGTTTGAAGATGATTCTTCATCAACAAGTTTGGTTGGCTTGGCTTTGAAGGCCCCAAAGAGTCCTCCTTTATTTTGTTTGGCCTCTTTCTCCTGAGCCTTTGATTCGGTTTGGGCTTGAACGATTGGTTTGGATGGACGTTCTGGAGCTGGCTCAGCTTTCTTCTGGGCAGCCTTTGCTGCGAAGGCTTTGTTCTCTATTGATATTGCCGTTTGATTCGGATGATGCTCAGTTTGAGACTTCTAGTGATTGAGCATTTGTAAATTGTTTGATTTGATTCAATGGAACACTAATCTTTTTATGGATTAGGCATTGTCTAATCGCTTTAAGTTTTGCCAATTTTTAGACTCAGGACGTCGATGAAGTGAGCAGATTGACACAGCTATTGATTTTCTAGAAGCTTTTAATCACTTCTCTAAGTCAACGACAATGCCAGTCAAGAATCTTTTCTATTGGAGCCTTGATCTAGTGAATGGCGATTATTTTAAATATTATAATTTTGATTCTGCCTTGGCTGCGTGTCAGGCTTGATAATTGCTTTATGCTATTAAGCTTCTATAGCTTATTGTGGTCTTTGCATTATCATCATTAATTTCTTACTAGGTTGCTTTTGTGTGAGCTCTTTAAGGCCTTCTATTGTTGCGATATTCATCTGGTATTAACAAAAACACGCAATGCTCGCTTTGCTTGTCGAGTTTCCTGCAAGGCTATTATGTTTTTTTGAAGAGTATAAGCTATAGATCTAACAATCTTGACAGAATAAACGTTGAAGCTCATTGGTTCTTCTGACCAGTTTGATAATCTAGATAGATTATCTTAAAGGATGTTAATAATCAATGAATTAAATCAAAATGCTTGAAGAGTGTATTTGATAGTAGAGATTAAAACAATATTTAACGCTATCGAACAAATGCATCTCTAGTTAAGTTGTTCATAACATGACTGCGGATACGCTTGGCATCCTCATTAGAAACAGGCCCAAATGCTGGTGGAACAACAATTATACGAAGTTTTCGTACTGCATCGATAACCAAATCATGATTGACTCCCATTTCACGGGAGATAGTTGTCAAAGGAACGGTGGTGGTCATTAGCCATCGGCTGAGTGTTTATAAAGCCAAGGCGTGACGATGAGTCTCAACATCTAGGGCCCTGGATTGATGGGCAGTCAGGAGACAAAAGGTCTGCTGCCTTCAAAATCATACAGAACACCGGTTGATCCGAAGATTCCTAAAATCATTGTTCATGTGTTGGTTTGATGATTCGCCTGGAGAAGTCTTCTCTCGCATTGGATCCGTGATTTGTGACTGCTCTTATTCTGAAAAACTTGCTTGGGTTTACTGTTTGATCAAATCAGATTTAGTTGTTAGTATAATAGTGATCAAGGGACGATTGTTCAATTTAACAAAATCAAAAAATGTCAGGATCCTAAGTGTTCTTGATCCTTTACATCCAACAACAATACAAACAGTTTCAATACAACGTTAATCCTGATATGTGGAGAAATCGATGTATTCTTTGATAATTATTTTTTGAATGAATAAATTCAATAATAAATAGCGAATAGATTGCCAAGCTCTAAGCAGCACTTGCAGACTGCTATTTATGCAGGAATTTACTGGCGGTATCCCGTATTATGCTGCACTAAAAGACATTCAAATAGGCTTTTGTCTCACCAATGAACAGTAAATAGCCAAGTAGATAGAACATCCTATTGTTAGGTGGTTGAATGGAAGGAGTTCGTAAGTGGTTCAGTTTAATCCCTATGATTTCAAGCTAACCGAAGAGCCTCACGACTGAATCAAACATGAAGATGGATTAGACAAACAGCTGCTTGCAAGAACTTAGGATTCAATGATCAAAGACTTATACGATGTGATCGTAAAAACTATCAAGCTATTGCATTAATGCCTCTCCATTGCTTTCTGTTCTCTCCTCTTTAGAGTGCTAATTTGATTTTATAGATCCATACAGGATCACGATTCTTGTTATCATCCGACCAATAAAGTCTGCGAGTATCTCTAGATTCTGTGCGACAGCGTCAAAGTCAGCTTCTGAATGCAGATTTTGCAAATAACCTTGGCCTTGTCAACAATAAGGAGTCATTGCTCTTGATTAAAAGTAATTGCCTTATACATTCTTTGTCTAATGCTTCGATGTTAAGTTTGCGTAACTTAGTCCTTGCTGCAATAGATGCCGGGCTCAGGGCGGTTTGAATGCCAGTCAGAACGACTTTTGAAATCTTGTTAATAACCTCTAGCTAGCTCCTCGAAATATTATGAACTGGTTGGTTCGAAAAATGTAGATTTATTAAATTGATAATCACTTATTCATCCAATACACATCAGAATAATTCTCTGCAATGGCTTCATTGCTCAGCATGAGTGCTCCTGTATAAAGGCATTCATGTATAGTTGGTTTTATAGAGACTACCCTTTTGCTATAAAAAGCACTCCCCAAGATGGTTTCTATTCTTCTAAAGAGGAAAAATGAGCAGGCTTGATGAATTAAGGAGTCTTCTTATTAGAGCCTCTGGATCAGGAAATTTAAAACTTTCAGAAATGCTCATCAATGAAATAAATACAGTAGAAGAACTAACTGAAAAAGCGAGGCTTGAGGATTTATACGCTAAGAATGATAAATGCACTCCGCCTGACGAGCCGTCATGGGAGCAGATCCAACGACTAGCTAGCGAGCTAGAAGAGTCCAGTGATTAATTTAGTTAAACTTCATTAGATTATTATATGTAATTGTTGAATGAAGCATTTTCCTCTTTTTGCTCTACTTGGTGTATGAGCAAACTTCTGAGATGAGAATGATTGCTTCTTAATGGTCGTAAAGGGAATTCAAATCATCCATTGTGGAAGTTGAGAATATATGCATGTTGGTTGGCAAGTATTGCTCAAGATATAACAAACTCTTTGAAGACCTTGAATGGATGTGGAGTGAAAATTGTTTTTTGGCATCATTCCATCAGGCTTGATGCAGTTTGAATGGCATTCAGTCAATTCAGTAAATGGAGGTTGGCTCAGTGAAAAAACTGAAACTTAAGGGTCGATGATTATGGTGAAGCCAGCCTTCTAGGGTTAAATCAAACTGGAAAATTTTTCGCTAGATAGATTTAGATTGATCTAATTAAGAAGCAACTATGGGTTTACGGAGATTTAGTCCTATGACCTGTAAAGGTCTGATGCCATGTCCTTAAAGCCTTTTAAACCGGCTCCAGGTCTGCGCGGGCGGCGGCGAATCGTATTGCCAGCTTTAAGATTTTTCTCTGCAAAGGTCACTGGGATAATACCTGGTACGATTAATTCAAGTTGACGATCGAGCTTGTCTTTGACAGAGAGTCTTGTTCTTCTAAGTGCTGAACTAGAGCCTGGAACAAGCATTTCTATTTCAAGCTCTAGTTGTTGAAGAGAGTGAAGTGTTGCCGTATGGGCAATCCCTGCTGCTAAAAGTTCGGATGTACCTGAATCGGCAGGAGCCGTTGTATTTGCATCAACGGGTTCTTCAGCATTTGAGACTGAAGTGTTGACATCAGCAGTGGTTGTGGATGTTGGTTGATTTGTAACTTCAACCTGCGCTGGTTCTGCGTCGACAAGCTTTGTTTGCTTGGGCTTTAAGGCACCAAGGATTCCTGTAAAAGGATTGTTTGATTTACCTTCAGCCTTTGCTTTGTCTGGTTTTGGAGCAGCTTGAGGCTTTTTCTCAGGAGTCTTGGCAGCTTTAAGGGCTTTTGCAGGAGTTTGAGGTTTTGCCTCAGGAGCCTTGGTTGCTGTAACTGGCTTTACAGGTGTTTGAGGTTTTTTCTCAGGAGTCTTTGTTGCTTTGACTGGCTTTGCCGCAGCAGTTTTTTTCGTCGCTGGCGTTGGCGAGTCACCTTGATCGCTCAGATCGAGGAAAAAGGAATCCTTCTGCTTCATTTTCAGCACCATGCCCAGACCAGCTCAATACCTATTGCTGATTATCCGCTCTCATCTGCCCATTCTCCACCGATGCTTAGGGCAGTGCAACACACTCTGATGATTTTCTTCCTCCCAATTCTGAATGGATGGGGCTTAGCTTTTGGTCTCAATGCCCTGCTAATCGCAATCGCCCAAAGGCTTCCTCTCTTGACTCCCTCTGGTTGGGTTCATGCCGGAGCCCTTGGCACAATTCTTTGGGGGTGTCTTGGTTGGCGAGGTTGGCTTGCCGTTGTGATTTATCTGGTTTTGGGCTCTCTCGTCACACGCCTCGGTTTCCTCCGCAAGCAGGCTTCTGGCTTGGCAGAGGCAAGAGGTGGTCGTCGTGGCCCTGAAAACGTCTGGGGATCAGCCGCGACTGGTGCAGTGATCGCCATGTTGATCAAAGCTGGTATCGGTGATTCTTCTTTGTTGATATTGGGTTTCTCAGCAAGTTTTGCGGCGAAATTGGCCGATACGTTTGGAAGCGAAATTGGTAAGCGATGGGGCCGTACCACTGTTTTGATCACCAACTTGCGATCCGTGCCCGCCGGTACTGATGGTGCAATAAGCCTTGAAGGAACCTTGGCGAGTGCTGCTGGCAGCGTCTTGATGACTGTTGTTTTCGTTGGCTTGTTCACTCAGCCCCCAACACGTCTGGCGTGGGGAGAGCCAGCTCTTCTGGTGGCTTGCATCGGTTTGCTCGCCACACTTTTAGAGAGCCTTATGGGTGCGTTGGTGCAGCACCGTTTCCGTTGGCTAACGAATGAATTGGTCAATGGCTTGCAGACTTTTGTGGCGGCTTTTTTGGCGATTGCTTTCGCAGCTTGTTTGGGTTGGGGCTCAGTCTGAGAGTTCCATTGATTGAGCATTTGCCCATTGCTGAATCTGCGCAATTGCAGACCGCACCTTTTGACGCAGCAGGCCTTCCTCAATGGCCTCAATCTTTGCCAGTTCTCTCAGACTGATGCCGTCGATGTAGTGAGCAGATAACCACCGCTGTTGATTATCTGGAAGTCTTTGAACCACTTCTCTAAGCCAAAGACACTGTTGGTCACATTCCACATCTTTCGGAGATTTGATTTGATCTAGCAAACTACAATTGTTTTCGAATTGGTCATTACCTGTCTGTCTTTGTGTTCTATCAAGAGCAATGATCTGTGTTTTCCATTGAGCTTCGATAGCTTGTTGCCAACGTTCGACAGTTACCTTGAGTTGCTTGGCAAGTTGCTCTTTAGTGAGTTCTGTTAAACCTCGATTAATCCGAGACTCTTGAAGCTTTATCCCTCGCACGTAAAGGTCCTTTAGCCGCCATGGGATTCTCACTGTTTGACTCCGGTCTCTACGGAAATGCAGAATCTGCCCATTGGCCAGTGCCATCGCATAGCTGCTTACTTTGAATCCACGACGAGGGTCGTATTTCTCCATGGCTTTGATCAGCCCTAGGCGAGCTTCTTGGATGAGATCGTCTTGTTCACCAGCCCCACGGGCCGCTTGTCTTGATGCTGCTAAATGGGCGAGGCCTAAGTGATCAAGTACAGCCTGGTTTCGTCTTTGTATTGATTGAGGTAATGATTGGCGTCGCTCCTTAGCTTGTTGATTTTGTTTTTTTGATCTGGATGTTTTTGGAGTTGTTTTGAGCACAGTTTGGCTTGTTTTTAACTCCCTTAAGCCTCAATTTTTTTGCTGCAAATCAAAACCCTCTAAGGGATGAAAGTTCGTTCTCTTGAGAGTGAATTCAACTCATTAGAGGCGTGATGTTTGCTACAGGTTGGAGCTCAGCCCAGTGCAGAAGTGATGACCAGGCCTTCACCCGTTCGTGTAGCCATTGATGTCCTTCTGAATTGAGATGAATGCCATCAGGCTCTAGCCAGCTGAGCCAGCAAGGCTCGGCAATCATGGCGGCGTGAAGGGAAAGAAACGGCACGTCAGCTTCGAGGCAGGCTTCTTCCAGTTGTGCTTCATAAAGAGAGATTGCTTGATTTGAATACCAGAGGCATTCCGCAAAGGGCATCACCGCTTCATCCACTGGAGTGAGCCCCATCACCATCACATTGGTCAGGCTCTTCATCTCAAGGAGGAGTTGTTGCAATCCAAAGCGATAGGCCTCGGCACTCAGTTGGGGGCGCCCATCAGCGCGACCAACCTTTGCTGTGTCGTTGAGCCCAACGGCGAGGAGAACCGCATCAGGAACTTGACGACGCAGTTCTCCCCGACATTGCCATTCAAGCTTCCAGCGTTTTGCAACGCGTTCCAAGCCATCGCCGCGAATCCCCAAGGGATAAATGACAGGAGCCGCTGGGAGGTTCATCCAATGGCAGCGCAGTCGTTCACACCAACCGCCAGCTTCCCGATCCCCCCATCCATACACACCGCTGTCACCGATGACGACAAGTTGCTTGGTTGCGCTAGTCATCACGCCAATGGGACGAAGGGATCAGCTTTGCAGGACCAGAGCCATGGCGGGCTTTTTCCTGGATCCTGTCCAAAGTTGACGGCAATGGTCACTGAGCACTTCACCGAACATGGTGAGCATCGCGTAGACGCCAATCAGCAGATACACCTGAGCCCAATTGAATGAACTTAATGACTCGATCAGTTGCCAGCCCAACCCCGCTCCTCCAACCATGCCAACCACCGCTGTTTCACGCAGCATCACATCAGCGCGGTAGGCGGAATAAGCCAGATAACCAGGGCTTTGCGCACTCAATGAGCCATAAAGCCATGCGATGCGATCTCCAGCTCCAGATGCTTTGAGGGCTTGGTAACAGCTATCGCTTTGCTGATCGAGGGCTTCCTTGAGCAATCGACCCATAACGCCAAGATTGTGAGCGCCAAGGGCCAAAGCGGCAACGGCCAAGCTTGGTTCGCAGTTGAGCAGCAGTAGCAGGGCGGCCAATGGTGTTGGGATCAGCCTGAGCAAACCCCAAAGCAAACTTTGAATTGATCGGCCCAGTTGGCTTGGCCAAAGCATCATTCCCAGCGGTGGTAAGCCGATGGCTATTCCCGCTGCGAGCAAAGTCAGCAAAAGGGTGTTGACGATCAGCTGTAACCAATGCAGTTCATGGCTTGCAGTGATCAGCTCTGAGACTGTTGGCAACGGAAGCGGATGCCAGCGGATTGAGCTGGTCATGTCCAGATCGAGAGATTGCAGCCAGATCAAGCTGCAAATTCCCAGAATGAGCATCAAGCAGACCGATACAAGTAGTTCTCTTGGCGCGGCCCCTGATGACTTAAGTCGTTGCCGCCACCAGCTCATTAATTGCTCGAGGATTATCATCACACTGGCAAGCATCCAAAGAGCGGTCCAAAGCTCTTCAAATTGGAGCGATTGAAGAGTGAGTTGCAGATCGGTGCCAAGTCCTCCGAGGCCAAAAACCCCAAGCAAGGTTGCACCGCGAAGAGCGCATTCGAGTCGATAGCCGCAATAGCTCATCAGCACGGGTGCCATCGGCGGAATGATGGCGGTGGTTAGCGCTTGGATTGGTTTGGCACCGCTTTGGCGAAGGGCAATCAGTGGCCGTTCTCCCAACGTGTCGAGTTGATCGCTCAAAACCCTTGCTACCAAAGCTGAGTAAGGGATGGTAATCGCCAAAATGGCCACCCAAGGGCTGAGACCCAGCATTTGCAGCAAGAGCAGGCCCCAGAGGAGTTCATGGACTGCTCTTGGGAAGGCCAACAGCCTGCGAAAAAAAATTGCTGGCCAGCTTTTGCCGATAAAGGTGCGCCAGATCAAGGTTGCACTTGCTAGGCCCAGAACCACACCAATAAACGAGCTAACAACCCAACTCAGCAAGGCCGTGGCCATGGTGATTTGTAGACCTCGCCAAGCACTTGAAACGACTAATGGATCCATCGAGGGATGGATGGATGCTGAGATGAACGCAATCAGCGCTTGCAATCCTCCGCTATGGAATCCAGGAACCATCGCCATCAGTACGACCACCAAGGCCAGTGCTGGCAACAAACTCAGTAGCGGTGGGGTTGGATTAAGGCGAATGCGGATCATGCCGATTGGTACAGCCACTCCAATGCGGCTTGGTCAAGGCCATCTGTGGATTGATCAACGACCAATTGGCCCGATCGAAGCCCGATTACGCGATCGAAGCGATCGATCAAATTGGTTTGATGCAAGCTCATCAGCAGTGTTTTGGGCATGCTGATGGTGGAAGGCAGGCCATTGTTTTGCAAAAGGCCGTTGTTTTGCAAAAGGCCGCTGTTCAGCAAAAGGTTGAGCACGGCTTCGGCCAAGGGCGGATCAAGGCTGGATAGAGGTTCGTCAGCAAGCACGATCTCAGGTTTTTGACGCAGCAAGCGTGCAAGCGCCACCCGTTGACGTTGGCCGCCCGAAAGCTCGCTAAGCGAAGCGCGAGCCAGATTGGCTGGCAGTCCTACCGCTTCAAGACATTCCCTGCAGCGATTGATTTCGATTGGGGCAAGAAGATTGGCAAGAGCCCAAAGCAGGCTTCGCTTTCCCAGTGCACCAGCGTTGACGTTTTGAGCAACATTTAGTTCTTCAACAAGGCAAAGGTCCTGCCAGAGGGTTCCTATGGCTTGTTTTTGGGAATGATGTCGTCGATTAAGAGACCGACCTCGCCACAAAACAGTTCCGGAACTTGGCAGCAAGCTGCCGTTGGCAATAGCAAGAAGACTGCTTTTGCCAGCACCACTGCTGCCAATTAAGGCAATGCGTTCGCCAGGCTTGATGATCAGATCAATGTTTCTAAGCCGATCGCCTCGAGGACCATGCAAATGGACTCCTTTTAGCTCGAGCATTGGCAAATTGGTTAGCTCTTTTTGATTTGCCAACTGATAGATGGAAGCTTAATTACTTTATAGGAATCTAGCGAGTTTAATTGATAGATGATCATTATGCCGCTGCTTCAAGTACTGCCGTGTTGAATACTGATGTCATCAAATGTCTGTGTGTAGATGTTCGATCTATAAACCTCGCATTTGAGTATCATTGTATTTATTGATTATTGGATCTTGCCAAGTTGGCGACCAATAGTCTCAATGGTTTTGTATTGACTCTCTGATGCTGGGATGAAGCGACTCGCTCCAAATAGATCGAGAATTATTGCTTGTGTTTTTGATTGCTTATTCCAGCCAAGTAGGGCTTCTTTTAGGCGGTTGGTAAAACCTATGCCAAATCTTTTATCAAGATCGCCTTGTGCTAGCCAGTGATAGTCAGCATAGGCTGGGGTCCTCCATATAAGGCTGACCCGTTGGGGATCGGCTCGCCCTGTTTGAAGAGCACTCAGCCAAACTTGTTCATTAAGTGCACCGGCTTCAAATGAACCACTTTGAACAAGAGCCAATGTTGCATCATGACTGCCGCTAAATCCAGGAGCTTGGCCTGCAAATTCTGTTGTTTTGAGACCAGCCTCCTGAAGAAAATATTGTGGCATTAGCCGACCAGAAGTTGAGCTTTCGGATCCAAACGTGAAACGCTTGCCTCGTAGTGAGCTGAGTTCATTAAGGCTGTTTATTCTGTTGATGCCGCTGCCAGTATTGGCAATAAAAACACTACGAAAATTGACGTCAATATCACGTTGAGCAATAACCTTGGCCCCTGGCTTTTGTAATCTGGCTTGTACACCTGTTAGGCCACCAAACCAGACAAGGTCCAGGCTATTTGTTCGGAATGCACTGACAGCTGCAGGATAATTTGTTACAGCTATGTAGCGAACTGGTATTTCTAATTCTTTGCTGAGCTCTTTTGAGAGAAGGTTGTATAAACGATTGAGTCGTTCTGGATTTTGATCTGGTATTGCCCCAATACGAAGAACTTCTTGTGCTACGGAGGTAGTAGCTGACATGAGCCAGCTACTGAACAGGAGAATTACACTGAGAATCCAACGAGGGTTGCTTGTGGCCATAGAATGATCTGTTTCTTTAATAAGTATTTTGGATTGATTTCAGAACTTTCGTGAGTCTTTGTAAGCCATCGCTAATAGTTTCGCTTGAAACAGCGCATGAAATCCTAATGCAGTTGTCATCTCCAAAGGCCAGGCCAGGAATCATCGCGAGTCCGAAATCCTCAAGAGCTCGTTGACAGAAACTTACGGAGTCGAGGTTGTTCTTATGCAATTCAGGAAAAGCATAAAAAGCGCCTTGCGGCGCGACCAGGTTGATGGAATCCATGGCTTGAAGGCCATCGGTAAGCAGTTGCCTACGTTCGTTGTAACTCTTGGCCATGTCTTGAACACATTGCCGCGAGCCTTGCAATGCCGCTAAAGCACCCTTTTGGGCAAAGCTGCAGACGTTGCTGGTACTTTGACTTTGGAGAGCCGCTGCAGCATTAAGAACTTCAGACGATCCTGCTAAATAGCCCAGCCTCCAACCTGTCATTGCCCAGCCTTTGGCAAAACCGTTAACGACGAAAATTCGTTCAGCAAGGTCTGGAGCAACTTTGGCAATGCTGTGATGTTCTTGCCCGTCGGCTAGGAGCAATTCATAGATTTCATCACTGAGCACCAGAACCTGAGGATGGCGTCGAAGTATTTCAGCTAAAGCCTCAAGTTCTGTGAGGCTCATCACGCGTCCTGTTGGATTGCCTGGTGAATTGAGAATGAGAAGTCGAGTCTGTGGTCCTATCGAGGTTTCAAGGGCTTCTAGATCAAGGCAGAATCCTTTGGAAGGGGAGGAGGGCAAGGTCTTGACCTCTGCGCCTGCGAGTCGAGCCATCTCCGGGTAGCTCAACCAGTAGGGGGAGGGGATTAAAACCTCGTCTCCAGGATTGAGGATGACTTGAAAAAGATTGAAAATCGCTTGCTTGCCGCCATTGGTGACTAAAACCTGCTCAGAACCAATCGTTAAACCATTGTCTTGACGAAGTTTTGCGGCGATGGCTTCGCGAAGCTCAGGGTCACCAGCTGCGGGTCCATAACGAGTGATGCCATCGCGGAGAGCTTTGATTGCGGCCTCAACGATGAATTCTGGGGTTTCAAAATCTGGCTCGCCTGCACTCAGGCTGCAGATGTTCCGGCCCTCTTGCTGCAGGGCCTTGGCTCGTGCACTGATCGCCAGTGTGAGAGAGGGCTTTAGGGCGGCTGCCCGATCAGAGAGAACTTGCGGGCGTGCCATTTAGCGCCGCATCCCTCCTGAGGGATGCCAGGAAAGATCACATCCTGCCTGATGCTGAGTTTTCGACAAGCATTTGATGTTGATCGGCATGTTTCATGATCATCGTCTTGATTCGCCTTTTCCTTTGCTAGTGGGAACGATTGACTTCGTTCGCCTGCTTCTCGAGGTCGTTTGGGATCAATGGTCTTTGCTCCTTTCCCTTCTGCCAGAGTCGATTGGCAGGTGATTTTCAAGGGCTAAGTAAGCCAAGCCTTAAATATCCAAAGACCAATGCTCAGCAGTGATTATTGCCTTGAGGCGATCAATGGTTCTCTTCCCAGGTCATGGCAATTTCTAGAATCGAAATCGTCTGGGAGGTTTTGTTCTGACGTCTGACCCGCCTCTTGCCTGCAGTTTTTGTGGCCAGATGGACGCATCAGTTCAGGCCGTTGTCAGTCGTGGCAATCCTCACGCGCAATTGATGTTGATCGGTGAAGCCCCTGGTGCGCGCGAGGATGAGCTCGCAAAACCTTTTGTTGGTCGTTCTGGTCAAACGCTCGAACGCTTGATGGCAAGCGTTGGTATCAACTGCGATCAAGATGTTTACATCTGCAATGTTGTGAAGTTCAGGCCCCCGAAGAACCGCCGGCCAACCCGTCAGGAAATTGCCCTTTCGTTCCCTTGGCTTCAGCAACAGATTGAGTTGGTTGACCCTGAGCTAATTGTTTTGGCTGGATCTACTGCAGTGGAAACCATCTTGGGCATCAGAGGTGGGATCAGCAAGCTTCGCGGTCATTGGCATGATTGGCAGGGGCGTTGGGTGATGCCTTTGTTTCATCCTGCTTATTTGCTTCGAAACCCCTCACAAGCTGAGGGGGCACCGATTGCGCTCACGAAAAGCGACCTCCTTCAGGTGCATCAAAGGCTGAATAGAATTAATCAACAAGCAGTTGTGCCAGTCTTGGGTCCTGCGAGGTGTCTAAAGAAGTCATGACTGCCACTTTGGCCACACC
>Ga0115011_10001794_pt1 | contig 15254 bp, 10 predicted proteins | sample TroAtlMetagenome_2_FD_88705 | JGI IMG/M metagenome (GOLD analysis project Ga0115011, IMG submission 88705) | Marine eukaryotic phytoplankton communities from Atlantic Ocean - Tropical Atlantic ANT8 Metagenome | ecosystem: Environmental > Aquatic > Marine > Oceanic | place: Tropical Atlantic...
AAGACTCTTTTACCGCTCATTTTTGTCTTCTCTCTCTATCTCTATGTATCTCTATCTCTCCGCGATACGTGAACCGTTCGTTCTCTCTATCGAATCGAGCGTCGCAGTTGTCGTCGCCGTCGCAAGAGAAAGGTGTGGAGGAATGTTTTTCAGAGCGAGATTAATTCTTTTTTTTTTCCTTTTGGGGTTGGCAAGATTTTTTCGTTTTCTTTTTTTTTTGGAATCGAAGACAATTCTCTCTTTGTCATTTGTCGTCACTTCCTTTTTGGAAGGAGTGTTTCAACGGCGGCAAAAACCTTTACAAAAAAGGAATACGAAACAACGCACCAATGCCAACTCCTTTCGCGCGACCGTCGGCGCTCCTCCTCGCGAGAAGATTCTTCGCCGCGCGGACGACGACGGCGACGACGACGACGACGACGACGACGACTCAAAGAAGAACGCGCTCCTCGTTCGCGTGCTCCACGTCTTCTTCTCCTTCTTTTCCTCCACACGGAACGTCGTCACCATTATTAACGAGGAACGTCACATTCGGTTCCTGTTTTGGAGCAGCACAAAACAACTCTCGCGAGATGATGAGTAATATTAGGAGGAAGAGATCGTATCGCACGTCTCCGATTTTGAGAATGTCCGCCTCAGATAACAACATCACCGCCGATTTAATCGAATCCATGAGAGTGAACATTAGAGAACAGTTAGAGGCGGAAACTGTGGAAGTGATGGACTTATCTGGGAACGGTAGACACGTGGCTATTAAGGTCGTGTCGGAAAAATTTGAAGGCAAATCGGCAGTCAATCGACAACGGATGGTGTATAAAGCGATATGGATGGAATTGCAAGACCAAGTGCACGCGGTGAATGAAATGGTCACGAACACTCCGGAAGAAGAGAAGAAGGAGAATCCTTAACGTCTATGTTTTACGACGGTTCAAGTGTATTTGGAGGAGAGATAGAGATAGTGAGTGCGCGATATATACGGATGCAGTCTTAGTTTATTTTATGGTCTATCTATACATTAAATGTCTAATATACACTAACTAACTATTAGTTTCAACCTAAAGCCCATCCGCTGCTTCTATCGACGATTTTGTTTCGACTGCCACCGCCACTCGCCATCATTACGCCTCGTTTCTTCTCTTTCTTCTTCTTTCCCCAAGTCGTGACGCCATCCCTCTTCATATCTTTGACGCGTTTCAAAATTTCTTTCGCGGAGTTGAACGTCCCTCCCGTGGGCATTTCACACACGAAGCATGTCTTTTCTTTCTTCGCGCTATCGTTTCTTAACGCGCATGCTTCGCAAAAGTAGTGCTTGCACTTCGTCACAATTGGGCTTCGCACGTCCAACCACGACTTGGAGCACATTTGACATTCGCCCGGAATGCTCCCATCGAAAGTTTCGTCTTCCTCTTCGTCATCGTCTGCATTCAAGTCCACCTCTTCACCGTCACTATTCAACGCTTTTTCCATCCTTTCCAACTCCGCCTGCTTCTCTTTTTGTTCTTGGAGTTTCTGTTCCCAGTCCTTGTCCAACTGCCAACCTTGCTTGTAGTCACCTCGGTCATGGACAAACTTACAGGCGTCGCCGTAGCCACAATATCCCGTGTCTTTGTAATCCTTACAAATATCTGGTTTGAAATCCATAACGTAAGTCATTCGAACGTTCGCAGAAGCTCGAGCAGGACCGTGTGCACCGCCGCCTTTTTCGTTTGCTATAGTTTGTTCTTTTCGAAACCCAGCGCGATAGTCTGTGTAGGCGTTTGTTCCTCGGTACACTTTGTCGTCTTCAACAACGAGCCCACACACCACGTTGTCGTTGTCAGTATTATTATTATTATTATTTAATCGTTGTGCGGCCAACTTTAACTTTTGTTCTCTCAAAGCTCGACCATCTCGGTCCTTCGCAGTATCTATTTCAATCTCACGAGTAGCTCCGCCGTCGTCTCGGATTTGCACGGACCGATCCCCTTCGTACGCAAACACGCGCTTTTCGGTTATTTTCGAAGATGAGGCTTTGGAGGAACCACCGAGGACAGATTGGTATTGTTTTCCGATGTTTCCTTCTTCTTCTTCTCGTCCTTTTGTATCTCTGTTACTATTATTTACAGTCTCGGCGTTCGTAGAATTCAGCTTCTTTGCCGATTCGTCGTTTTCATCGTCCCCTTTCATTCCTTTGCGTTTTCTCACATTCGCTCTGCTCTTCTTCTTGAAAGTAACGGTAACTATTTCCTCTTCACCTTCGTCATCTTCTCCTGCTGTTTTGTTCGGTTCTGTCATCTTCTTTATAAGCTTGAGGAGAAGCTCTTTGAAGAATTCAATTGTCCTTTATTTCTAAGACAAAAGTCCCTTGGCAAAAAAGAAAGAGAGGGAGCCAGAACAAAAAATTCGACTATTTCATGATTTAAGAGGTATCCCGTACTGTAACTCGTCATCTATTCTTTAAATAAAATTAAAAAGACTAATATGATAGTAAATATTTCAAAATATTCGGAAATATAGAGAATAATAAAACTAGGAATTTTTTAACTTTTAAATTTAATTCATCGTTTATACCACACAATCCCCAAATTTTTAAATATTTATGACATGAAAATATATATTATAATTTATAATGCCTGTAAAATCAAAACAATTATGAAATATAGTCGGGGAAGTGTTTTGAATTCGCAGAGCAGACCCAGAAAAAAAATAATTAAATTTTCAAATACGAAATGAATACTTTTGGGGGAGTTATTTAACACATAAAATATTAAATAATATATACGAGTGATTTGAAGTGACTGAATTTGTAAGAATCATTCGGGAAAAGAAGAAGTAAGAAGGAAAAAGAAAGAAGGAAAAAGAAAGAAGAGTTTTTGAGAGAAAGTTAGAGGGAAAAAAACTCAGTCTACACAAAAACTCACTTTAAAAGATCTTTCCGTGGACTTCTTTCCTCCTCACCGAACTATTCCCAGTGTCTCTCCTATCAATCCATACAAATCCATACGATAATAGTAACAATAATAAACATGGATGCCAAGTTACAATCGATAGCTTCGTTGCAAAACGATTCGGAGAAAGTAATTCGATATAACGAGTTGTTGCGAGAATCGATCGACGCCTCGGACGTGAGTCTTGTCGAACAGTTTGTCGCGCACATCCTCTCCGTGCCCTCTTTACAGGTCAACAAACAAGTTTTTCAGCACTTCGCGTCTTCGTTGGAGAGTTCCATCTGCAAATTAGACGATTCGTATAAGTTTACGCTGTTCGTAAAGTTTGCCAAGTACTTGTTATTGGAACAATCTTCTTCAACTGTAAATGTAAATGGTGTGGACGACTCGTCCGTGGCAAATGCAGAATTGTACCTGAATCGTGCCAAGTTTCTTTCGAGTAAATGTAAAGACGAAGAGAGTATGAGAGAATTTAAACTGTGCGATGCCATCATATCGGATATGAAAGGACGTTTCGTAGAAGCTGGCTTCGGGTATTTAGCTTTAAAGGATTTCCGAAACGCTGCAATATGCGCCATATTGAGCAAAGGCAGTTTCCAAAAGACTCGATTGATTGCAAAACTTTTAGCACCTCCTTCCACCGTGGTGAAAGAGAAAGACGAAGGTGACACGACAATGGCAACAGACGACGACGACCACGACGACCACGAAGGATTGTTGAACATATTGAAATCCATCCAGCTTGGACACATTGTGGACGCGGATACCATTAAGAGCAAATTGACGAAACCACATCACCTGAATGCTTATGTCGCCATCAACTTGGAGCACAACTTACTCTGCGTGAGTAAGTTGTACAAATCGATAACCTTGGTTGAATTGTCCAATATTGTAAAAGTGAGCGAACGCGAGGCGGAAAGAAAAGGCATCGAGATGATCAGTCAAGGGAAATTCAAAGGTGTTTTCGACCAAGAAATTGGATTGTTGGAGTTTCTGAAGAATGAAGAGGAGGAGGAGGCACACGTTTTGCACACACTGACAGACAAAATCACGCAGGTGTACGACTTGATTACAAAAAGTAAAAACAACAGCGATCGTGTGCCAGTTTGAGGAGGTGAAAGTTGAAATTATAGAAGAAGTAGTAGTAGTAACATCATCATCAGCATCATAGATTCTTAGCTACGCAGTTAATAATAGAAAGAGAAAGACTCAATCATTTAAAAATACAATTGTAATACTACCGGTAACAGTACTTAGGTACACTAGAACTAAAACTACTTTTGTAACTTTTCTCACACGAAATACCGCCCCTCCTCTTCCTCTTTCTTCTGCCTCTTTTGCGATTTGCGGCCGTTGCGGTAACCGACCCACCATAAATCGTGCAACTCCTTTTCATTTTCGCACGAATACCCTTGCTCAAACGCGTTGAGAATGTACCCGCGTTCACCAAAGTTTGGTTCGTTCTCTAACCCGAACTCGTCATCCACGGTTGCCCCAGCTAATTCTCGCGAGCACCTTTCCTCCTCTGCTATTGTCGTTCCGTTATCATCCATGGACGTTATTCCACTGATGCCACACACGTATGTGTCGTCGATCAGAATGCGAGCGTCGCACCGAGGACCGCATCGATGCTCTCTACCGGTCTTCTCGCACAAGAATATTCCACCGATTTGATGGTAAGAACACCCCCAACTTTTTCCGCACTTGTGCTTCATGTGTTTGTCTTCTTCAACTTTTGATGGTACCGCGAAACCTTTCCTTTCCTTCCAAAACCGAATAGCACCTTCCACGTTCTTTGCCGTCGATACAGACGCCGCGATTAAAAGGTCATTCGCTGGATTTGGCACCTCGCTTCGTTTCGAAGCTTCAACGTCTGCGTAAATCTGCTTCTGAGATTCAGGTACATTTTGTAACGCGCTGTGTAAATCTTTTTCGTCTCTCTCCAAGTACATTTGCAGAAACGTTTTGCTTCTTCGTTTTTGTTTTCTTTGAGATTGTTGTTGTTGTTGCTTCTTCTCTTCTTCTTCTCCTTCTTCTTCTCGATCGTTGCCATCTGATGATGATGATGGTGATAATGATTCAGGTGGTATTCTTCTCCACCGGTCGAAATACAGTCGCTTCCAAATCGAATCTCTCTTCGTTACTTCCCTGAAAATCTTACACGCTTTCCCGGAATTCACCACGTCTTCCGCGCTCAGGTGTTTGAAGATGACCTCTATGATTCCCGAGGGAATAAACCTTCCCCCGAACGAATTCAATACCAACAGTTTTTTCTTCTCCTCCTCCTCTTCCTCTTCTCTCTTCTTCTTTTGTTGTTGCGCAATCATCCCGGTCATTAGTTCGTTGGCGAAGAGTTCATCTTCGTCGTCCTCGTCCTCGTCCTCGTCCTCGTCCGACGACGAAGAGCAGGAGGGCCTCTCCTTACTCTCCTCTTCTCCCGTGTCCCCTCGCGTGCGACGACGATTCATGCGTGAACACGAGCGCCCGCGACGGAACAAAGTGAGGAAGTCTGAAAAAAGAAGTCTCTCTCTCGTAGAAATACTCGGTCGTATGGCTTGTTAATTTCCAAAAAAAAGTGGCAAATTGTTTTCCAGAGTATTATCTGTCGTGCACTGTGTGCGGATGACATCCGACCGAGCGATCGACGACGCGATGCGACGTAACGCACGCTCGGAGTTTCTTTCTTTCCATTTTGAACGACACGGCGACGGCGACGGCGACGGCGACGGCAACGACGACGAGTACTAATGAAATGATTCTTAACGAACTCTCTCATCGTCGCGGTGTTGTGACAGCGACAACAACAACAACAACAACAGCAACTCGTTCTTACCAGCACCATCGTAACAATTTCATACGAAAGAGCAGCAATGGTTTGAAAAGAAGAAGAAGAAGAACTCCATCGTTGCGCGTATCGTTTGCTTCATCATCGACAGATACAGAAGGAAAAATGGTTGGTGGTTGCGAATTTGGTGATGAGGGAGAAGAAACTAAACGAAGAAGGAAGCTAGCGAGAGATTTGGTTCGTAATTTATTGGATGCATCATCATCAGTATCCAATAATAATGAAGAAGAAAGCAAAAGTAATAAAATCAGCGTGGAGGGATGCGAACACATTCCGTGCGAACGACCACCGTTGTCATTATTATCAGGTTCTATGGAACTAACGTATCGAGAAAGACCGGTGCCAGATGTAGAAAATGCCTTCATGCACAAATGTCAATTAGTTTCGTCTCCTTCGTCGCCGTCATCTATGGTACGAAGATTCAGGTGTAGAAAAGCGAACAAGTACATCGCGCATTTGTTTTCTCAGATTGCGAAGCATAGCGGTGGGGCGGATATTCAGCTTTCTCGTTTCGATTTGTTTCATGCACACATTTTCAAAGATAAAGACGTCGTTGGTATTTTATTTCATGCGAAAGAGTACTGTCGCTTCGACGAGAATGCTTTTAACGTGAACCTTGGGTATTGTCAACAATGTAGCCATCTTGAATACGACGCGAAGAAAATGGAGAAGAGAAACATTTTATGGATAGCTTCTCTCAAAGGAGGAGGAGGAGGGGGAGGAGGAGGAGGAGAAAAAGAAGATGTAGTGTATTCCATGGCAGTTCTCGATACCTCTCACCACTCCCTGCTCCTCTTCCCAGGTCAGTCAGATTTTCATACCATATACGAAGGAGACTTTGGCGACATTCTAGGTGACGTGTTCTACTTCGACGCGTTGAAAAATCGGAAACCTCAAGAGCGAGTTATTGTTGCATCATCAACAAAAAGCTAAAAATAGAAAGAGTACAAGAAAAAGATTTGACCACAGCGCAACATAAAATTTTTTGTGGCGCGTAACTGATTACACGTGTAGTAATTATGGCTCGTTCGCTTCTCGACGTCGTGCACAAAAGTATCAAAAAGGCAGGTTTTGATGCTTATGAGCCATCAGATGTGCCATTTCGCGCGCTCATTCTCGCAAAGATTGCTGAAAATGAAGAGAAAGGAGACATGGATAATGTGAAGACCGTTTTCGAGAATAAAATACTATCTGAAAGTAGAATGAACGGCGCGAAAGAAACGGGAAGAGCGTTCATATACACTGAATCTCGCATACTGTGTGCACTAGTTGATTCTTCAGCCATCCATATACGAAATATACTCAGCCGCATGGAAGAATTTTGCCGTGTTAGCGGTGGTCAAAACATATTTTATTTTGCAAGAGTTTTGAGCATTCACAAAATTCCGCCTTGTCAAAGTAAAGACTCCTTTCGAGATTATCAGACGAAAGTAGTCACTAAATTCGCTCAAGAACAAGAACAAAAGCGTCAAGAGCAAGAAGAGCAACAGGCAATCGTTGAAGAACAAGCGCAAAATTTATCAATGAACATAGAAGAAGACGAAGCGTCTGAAACATCGTCTCTCGATGAAGAAGAGAAAGAGGAAGACCAAAAAGGAGTTGCCAGAGCTACGTGTATTGAAACTTGTGTTGGTCTGATTTCAGACATACTCGCGAAAAAATCAAGAATAGGTCCAATGAATTACGATTTCGATAGTTTACTAGAATCCGAATTCATACCTACGCTCGAGGGGTATCTGAACCTTTTCGAGAGTAAATGTACAATTCTAAACAGAGACGACGATTTCATCTTTCCTCTTGTATCATAAAATTAGGTTACCGCAGTGTATATCATGTTACTTCTTATGCATTGCGTCTCTCTATTCTTTATTGTTATTACATTGAGCGATTCTTACGCCCTTGCCGATGTCTCTCTCTTTCTACTAACATGTATGTGTTAACTTTCTTGTCTCACTTTTCATTCTATTTTGTCTATTTCAACTTAATTTCCATCAATCGTTCTTGCAAATAATCGTCCGAACTGATCGGTTCAGGGTACCTGTTCGGTCTATCGTTCGAGATGCACGACTCTAACGTCTCAATCACGTAATCTGGATTTGGATGCAAAAAATATGGCATCGAAAATCTGGGAATGTGCGCTCTCTCCTTCGGAGGATTGACCACTCTGTGCGTTGTACTCGGCAAGACGTGATTGGTCAACCTTTGTAACATATCGCCGATATTGCATGTTACGCACCCTGGTGCCGGGTTCACATCCAACCATTTTCCATCCTTCCTCAAGATTTGTAATCCACCTTCATCGGCTCCCAACAATAACGTAATCAAGTTAATATCCTCGTGTGCCCCAGCTCTGACATGCCCAGCAGACTCTTCCGCGATGGGCGGGTAGTGGATGATTCGCAGAATAGAGTTCCCCTCGTCCACCTTGTCATCGAAGAAATGTCTATCTTGCTTCAAATACACCGCTAACGCTTGTAAAACTCTGTTCCCGAGTTCATCTAAAGCGTAAAAAATGTGTTTCGCAGATGTGGTAAATCCTTCTACTTCATCCACCTCTAAATTTGGTAGCATAAACTTCTCAAACTTGTGTCCTTTAGGCAAGTCGCGTCCCAAGTGCCAAAACTCTTTCAAATCCGACTTGGTCGCTCCTTTCGCGGTCTCTCGGCCAAATGCGGTGAATCCTCTCGCCCCAGCTTTCCCTGGTAAGTGATACTTCTCCTTTTCTTCTTGACTCAAATCTTCAAAAAAATGTTTCGATAACTGAAAAGCTCGTTCGATTTCCGTTTGTGCCACCCCGTGATTTTCCAAGATGACGAACCCGTATTTCTCGTACGCCTCGCAGAGTTTGCTCACGAACTTATCGAAATCTGTTTCGTATAAAGTCAAGGAGACCGTCGGGACGAACTCATCGTCAACGACGGTCATTTCGTTCGTTCGTTCTTCTTCGTTCTCTCTATCCTTTTGTTTCTTTTTTGGCGCCACACGAAGGAAGTGGTGTCGAGTCCTCTTTTCAAAATAATTTGTCGAAATTTAGGCTTTACGATTTGCGTCTTTTTTGTATCTTCTTCCCTTCGTCTTGTGCTTGTGGAAGTCTCTTCTGCCTTTTTTTTTGCTCCGCGTCAAGAGTTCTTATCTATGCCAAGAAGCGCCGACCACCGAGAGAGCGTCCATCACCGCACGTCTCGTCGTCAGAAGAGGACACACAGCTCGCGTCCATTCAAAATACTCTACACGAGGGCACTCACACCCACACCCACACGCGCCTACGTGGTCTATTCCGATGAGCGTAACGATCGTTTCAGCCGTATCGACGGCAGCGACTGCGGGACTGGCGACGTCGTCGCGAAGACGACGAAATTTCGTGGCGGCTTCGGCCTCCTTGGCTTCGTCTTGTTCTTCATCACGTCCGACCACTCGTCGGAGAGAAGAACAAAATCAACGACACATCAGCAGTAATAATGAAACTACTACTCACAGTAATACCAGAAGAGGCGACCTTCTCGTGACCAACGCGGTGGCTGGGCCGGCGCCGGATTTCTTAGTCGCCAAACTCGACGCGAACGAAAAGATGCACAAGGAGTTGATGGACAAGTTAGCTGACCCAGTGGTCCAAGGGGATTCGAAAGAATTTCAAAAGGTGTCCAAAGCTATGGGGGCATTGCAAGATGTCGTGCAAACATATCAGAAATACAAGCAGTGTTTAGAAGGGAGCGAAGAGGCGAAGGCAATGGTAAAAGAAGCCGCCGGAGATGACGAGATGGTCGCCATGGCAAAGGAAGAGGCAGATAGTTTGATGGAAGAAGCGGAGAACTTAGTCGACCAGTTGACGTTAGCTTTGTTACCGACAGATCCGCTTGACTCAAAGAATATCATGTTAGAAATGCGTGCAGGAACCGGTGGCGACGAGGCAGCTATTTTTGTTGGCGATTTGCACAGGATGTATACAAGATTCGCGCAAACGGAAGGGTGGAAAATGGAGACGGTGTCATCCTCATCTGGTGACTTTGGCGGATATAAAGAAATCGTAGTTGAAATTAAAGGCGAAAACGTGTATTCGCAGTTGAAATGGGAGGCAGGTGTCCATCGAGTGCAAAGAGTTCCGTCGACAGACGCTCAGGGTAGAATCCAAACGTCGACGGCAACCGTTGCTGTGATGCCAGAAGCGGACGAAGTTGAAGTTGAAATCAAAGATGAAGACTTAGAAATTCAAACCGCGCGCTCTGGTGGAGCGGGTGGCCAAAACGTGAATAAAGTCGAAACGGCAATTGATATGTTCCACAAACCGTCCGGTATTAGAGTCTTTTGCTCTGAGCAACGAACGCAGTTGAAGAACCGCATTCGAGCGATGCAAATTTTGAGGAACAAGTTGTTCGAGATACAATTAGAAGAAAGAAATAAAGAAATAGCGGGGGCGAGAAAGGCGCAAGTTGGTTCTGGCGCGCGATCAGAGAAGATTCGTACGTACAACTGGAAAGATTCGAGAGTTTCTGACCACAGATTGCAAAAGAATTTCCCACTCGAAAACTTCATGAATGGTGAAATCAAAGACTCCATCGCATCCTGTCAGTCCCTCGAGCAACAAGAACGGTTAGAGGAGTTGAACGCTGAATTGATGGCAGAAAAGTAATGATATGGATGAATGATTTTAATTATTATAATGCAACAATCCGAACTCTCTTCTTCCCATCTCTTCCCATCGCCGGTATTTTTAGAATCGTGCTTTTTTTTTTCTCCCAAATCAATGAATAAAAAAACTTCGAAGTTTGACTCACTCTCTCCTTTTTAAAAACAAACACCATCGGCATGGAAGATGTTTCAACGAACGAGACTCACTCGCTCCGGGTAAATTTGAAGCGTAACTATGGTTTAAACAGCATCAAGCGCGACAACGTCACCTTCGTCGACGACGAAACCGTCGCGTTCTTCGTTGGAAATTTGGTCCAGTTTTTGCACGTAAAAAATACGACCGCTAAAGAAGACGACGACAATTTCTTCATGCGCTCGCGTCGATTGCGAGAGATTGGAGCGATTGCAGTGCATCCAGAGCGAATAGCTTTTGCTCTCTGCGAAGGTGAGGCAGGTTGTGTGAACGAGAAGAAGGGGGACGAGGAAGAAGATGAGCGGGCTTGCGTCGACGTGTACGAGTATCCGTCTCTCGAGTTGAAAAAAACTTTACGAGGGGGTGCGAAATCAAAATACGCACTCGCTAAATTCTCACCCGACGGCACCATGTTAGCAACGGTGTCGAGCGAGCCGGATTATTTCTTGACTATATGGGACTGGGAAAATGAATCGTCTATTTTACGTTGCAAAGCATTCTCTCAGGAAGTTTTCGGTTTATCTTTCTCGCCATTCGTATATGGTCAGTTGATGACGTGGGGGATCGGTCACGTAAGATTTTGGAAGATGGCTGATACTTTCACCGGATTAAAGTTGCAAGGATCCCTCGGGAAATTTGGGGCGGAGCCATTGTCGGATATTTGCGCGACGTGTGAATCAGACGATGGAAAGATAATTTTTAGTGGGACAACCTCTGGTGCGATATTGGTGTGGAGTGGCGGATTGATCGAAGCAAAGTTTTGTATCGACGAGGAGATTACGTGTCACGATGGGGCAATAAACTCAATGCATTGGCGCAAAATCTCAGTAGAAAATGAGAAAGACCAACAAGACCAACAGGAGCGTATGCAGCTTATTACTGCGGGAGAAGATGGATATGTGCGAGCATGGGATGCGGATGAAATTTGGAACATAGTGCAGACACCAGAGACACCGTTCTTGCAGAAGATCAAGCCAATATTCGAGTATCATCTCGGGAATACAGTGAAATGTATGAATTTAATCGTCAGCGGTGATAATAACAACAATAAGCTCGTCGTTCAGAACGCTTGTGGTAGTTTACTCGAATTAGACCTTTCCGATGGAACACTGCGAGAAATTTTTGAGGCACACTCAGGAGCGATTGCAGGATGCGACGTCTCCTTTGTCAGCCCACATTTTTTCACAACCGGCTACGATAAAACGGTTCGATGCTACGACTACTCTCAGTGCAAGCTTCTTTTCACGTCCAGATTTCAAGCGAGAGGGACCGTTTTAAAAGTCTTTCCAAAAGTAGTCGATACATCCTCGCGGTTGATTTTAGTTGGTTTTAACGATGGTGTAGTTCGCGTGCTCTTACGAACTGAAGCGTCTTTTACAGTTTTAGAGAGCGTGAAACCGCACACAGACGCAATCGTCTTGATAGATTGGAATTCAGATGGATACAAATTTGCGACTGCTTCCAAAGATAAAACGATATTCTTGTTTAACGTGGAAGCGAAAGGAAAGCTTGCGCCAATTGGTTTTGTTCGACTCGATAAAGTTCCGAAGCATATCAAGTACGATAAGTCAAATAGTACCGCTGACAAAAATGTCATAGACGTTTGGTTTCAACAGAGCGTTGACGTGGTTCGCCTTCTTTCGACAAAGTTACCGAAGATTAGTACGGATACTTTCGAGCTCGAGGGCTGTTTCATATCAAAGAACGAAAATATCTCTATCGAAGGAGTGTGTTGTTCGCAAACCTCACATTCTGGAAGGTTTCTTGTTCAAGGGTTTTCAAATGGTTCTTTAATGTTGCGTATTTTGAATCAGAATGAAGGAGACGAGAAGAAAGGAGAAGAAGGCGAAGAAGCTGCTGCCGATGAAGAAGTTTGGGTTGAAAAGAAGGTTCACACATCAAAAATTACAGGCGTAGCTATAACGTACGACGATCGATATCTCGTGAGCGCGAGCGAAGATGGTTCGTTGCTTTTGTTTGAGTTGAAATCAAAGCATGGCACATTTGAAGTAACAGAAGAAGTGGATGAAAATTATTTGGAATACGGGAAGCCCATTACTGAAGACATCGAGATTGACGAGTTTCCTTCTTTAGAACAAGCGAAAATTTTGGCGAGAGACTTGCAAATTTCCAACAACGCCGAGAAAACGAGAAAGCGAACATTAGAGAAATTGAACGAGCTTCGCAAAGATTTTAAGTCGTTAGTGGAAGCAAACAAACAGTTGAGAAGTGACGACATGCTCCCCGAATCTGCTTTTGAAGTGGATGCTGATCTTCTTGGTATCATCGAAAAGAAAACAGCTATCAATATCGAACATGCCAAGAGAGAAATGGCTTGGAGACTTGAGCGTGCTGAGATTATTTTAGGAAGACTTGAAAAGCGATACTGCGACGATGTTGAAGCTACTTGTGAAGAAATGCACGCGCGATTTGATGAAAATATCGATGATGAAGCCACCACGAGTCGATATGAATTTTCGTGCAAGTCGTTTAGTTTGTTGAAAGAGAACTCCGATGAGAATGAAGATGAGGATCAATATTTTGACGAAAGAGGCGTACTACCACCACCCGGGGATGCCTCGATAATTTCCGATGAAACTTCAACAATCACATCAAACGTTGATGCCCCAAGAGTGAGCGATATTTACGAAGAAAATAGCAGAGAAAAGAGCGATCTCACGTCTCAAGAGATACGAAGAATAGAGCGTAAAAAACGATCAGAAGAGATGGCTGCGTTTGAGCTCACGAAACCAATCGACGTGTCCGAAACGAACATCGAAGAAGATTTAGAAATTATCGAAGCTCGCAACCGCATCAGTGATTTCCCGTTGAAATCGGATCCTCTGGCAATGATAGTGAAGGAGAAGCGAGCAAATGTGGAATTGAAAGACGATGCGTTGACTCGAGTCAATGCAAAAATCCGAGAAATAAAAGTTGCCTTCAATGCAGAGTTTCAAGCGTTAAAAGACGAAAGTGCAACAATGCCAAATGAGGAATATAACGATAAATTACGTAACCTGTGCGTTTCGAAAGCGACAGCGGAGCGAAAGTGCAAATCTCTCGAATTGCAAAGATTCATTCTCGAGCGTGAACTAGAAATAATCGAGAAGAAACACGACGCAGGTGATAAAGCCTCAGAGAAGAAACTTCATGTTGCAGAAGAGAACATGAGAGCAAAGAAGGCGACGGTGAAGAACCACACAAAGCGATACAAAGAATGCGAGACTTCCCTGATTCACGCCGATAATGCCTTGCAGAATTTGATGAAACTGTACGAAAACAGTTTGCCCCCAGGTGTGCCAAGAGCGAAACTGTTTAAAGTTTTTATGCGGGGACATGAAAATGCAATCGAAGAAAAATGCCCGACTGGATGCGAAGAAGACGTGTACGAGAGAGTGTTACAGTTACGTACAAAGCGTCGCGAGCTCGAAGCGACAAAAGTTGAAGCTATGAAAGAGTCTGAGGAAGCAAAGACTATTCTAGATGAGAAAGTAAAGGAGATGGAAGTTGCCGTGGCGACTTTAAAAGACATGACAGCTGAGAAAGAAGCGTTCGAGAAGAAGAAACAAGCCGATCTGAACGAATTAGAAATATATGTCACTCTGAAAGCGCACGAGGTTCTTCATTTTAACGTAGACTCGACGGATACCGTTTCGACTGTGAAACTGGGATCTGCCGAAAACGGTTTGGTTTTCGCGAACTCGGCAATTGAGGAGTTAAAGCGTGAAATTGAACATCTGAATGGTGAAATATCATCCCTTAAAAAGTCACAGCAAGAACTGAAGAAACAAGTGGCGGCTTTAGAGATTGAGCGAAAAGAAGAGGAAGTGAAAGAACGCGACTTGGAGGCGAAGGAAATAGACGTCCAGATGCGGAAATTTGGTCAAATTGTCGATTTGGATGCGTTGGATGCCATGGCAAGAGAAGCGAGAGGAGGCGAAGAATTGAAGATTAAATTAAGAGCCCAGGAAACATATCACGCGAAAGAAGCTGCGGAGTGGATAAAGGCCATCCAGCAAAGTAACGACGAGTACACTGCACTCATTGAACAGCACACTATGCTTTTGCAAAAAATAGCCATCTCGAAAAGAGCGCTGCTGACAAAAAAGAGAGGCACAGTCGCATGACATAATTTTTAACCAGGTACGGTTTATAATGACTACAAGAATAATGTTACATCTATTCTACAACAATCTATCATAAGAGTGAAACAGAAGGGGGGTCTGTGGGGGTATCATCATGCGGTATGTTTTGTCCTCCTTCCCCAGAAGTTAAGTCTTCAAAGCCAGCGAACGCATTGTTTTGAGGTTGTTCTTGTTGCTCGAACACTTTCATCCGCTCCGCCATGCTCACCTCTACTTTTTGTTGCTGCTCTTGTTGACTTCCTTCTTTTACTTCCTCTTCTTTTTCCACGATCGTTTTCATCGTCATACGCGTCGTCTTCAATGTCATATTTTCTTCTTCTCCTTTCGTTTTTGGCATCCCCCCTCCGAATGCAGTCGCCACCGCGGCTTTGAACTCTTCGTCCGTAAGAGACAGAAATTCCATAGCAGAAGATTTCTGTTGTTGTTGAACATTTGTTGTTGCCGTCGATTGAAGAGGAGGAGGAGGAGGAGGAGGAGCTGTTACTTCTTCTTTCGCATTCTCAAAGTCGCCGAAGTCG
>Ga0115011_10001795_pt1 | contig 15253 bp, 32 predicted proteins | sample TroAtlMetagenome_2_FD_88705 | JGI IMG/M metagenome (GOLD analysis project Ga0115011, IMG submission 88705) | Marine eukaryotic phytoplankton communities from Atlantic Ocean - Tropical Atlantic ANT8 Metagenome | ecosystem: Environmental > Aquatic > Marine > Oceanic | place: Tropical Atlantic...
AAATGCTGGTTTTCGTTTTACGAGACTACCGACTTTCATCAAACCTCCTGAATTTGTCTGCACAGAAATGAGACACTGTTGCCTTTCTATCGAAGTATTGAACTGGCTCAATCCATCGAACACCACAATGAGCTTTTCCATCTGATCCTTTTGCTGTGTATGATTCGACAATTGCAATCTGGCCATAGAACCATTTTGCGTACCTACCTTTGTCAACAAACATAACGACGTCACCTATTTTCATTTTTCCTCCAAGGGTTTGATTTGATAATTGAAAAAATACTCTACTTTTCCTTCGACTAGAACGATAGACCTGCTTTGGCGGCCGTCATACTCGTATAGCTTTTCAACCAAGACACCAATGGCGGGTCGCCAAGTCGGGGATCCCGAAAGTTTACACTTTCGTGCATGATCTGGGTACATTTCGATGTATACGCAATCTCCAATTTTCATAATTCCTCCAAACAAACCTCTGCTACCCTATTGATCTTCTCATCCCAGAATAGGACCGAATACGTAGGCGCCACTCTTGTAAGGCCATCGGTATCCTGTATTGGTTCTGGAGGCCATTGTTTGACAACAACGCCTATCTCACCATGTCTCCACAGAGTTGATACTACTCTTACGAGGGTGCCTACATTCATGACGCCTTCCGGTCGGTTGGTGCTTTGTATTCTATGCCGAGAGCTTCGAAGATGGAATGCTCAGTGGCGCCGGCTACATACTCACCAGACTCTCGGTTGTACAAGCCATATTCGTTAAGACGAAAGCCTTTCCTCTTAGCTTGACCACGCATTTGAATGTTATACTTTGCAGGGCCAGTCATCTGATACATACAAGCACCATAACCTGTTTCGTCTGTGACGAAGATGTTGATTGGTCTGTCCATGAACATGCCAAAGATCTTCTTCTTACCGCCATATTCGTATTCGACAATGTCTTTACATCGTTCGAGGAACTCGGCTGGTTCGATGTTTGGGATGACAACGATGTCGATGTCACCGATCATCTCTTTACCTTGTCGGATAGAACCTACGAGGGTAACGACTTTGCATAGAGGCCAAAGGGCTTGTGAGAGTTTTGCGCCAACGACTAGTGCGTCTTTGCGTGAGGTTTTTTGGAAGTTCGCTTTCGCGGTTGCTTTTTTCTTGGACATAAAGTCTCCTGTGTGTGAAAGTTAGTAGTTATACTAGTAATGTAACACACTCAAAAGAGCTTTTGTACAGCCTTGCTAATTAATCATCGGATTTAGATACAGTGATTTTGATCTTGGGTTCATATTCCTCAGGCGTCATGTCTAGTATGTCTTCTTGAAAGTCACAATAGTCATTGTAGCAATGAAACAAAAAATGCAAGTCAGTAAGATTCATAACAATTTGGCTAGTTGTTATGAATCCGCCGTGTTCTCGTGCACTCTTTGGAACTCTCCGATGCATATTCATATGCGAATCAGGTTCATTATGCTGCTGTCGCATTATTTTCATTATATCTTTTTCAGATTCAACACCGTGGAGCTCTATTTCTGCAATAGATTTTCTATAATTTGATGACATATATATTTTTCCGTCTCTCGGCATGTAGCCAGCTTCAGAAAAATGTATCCCATGGTTTGTTCTTGCATCCCAACCAGTTGTTGGATCGAGTTTTGAAACTTTTGCTTGTTGGCCATGCATAAGCTCTATGTGAAACATTCTCAAAGGATCAGAAATAATTGTATGACCTTCTAATCCACCTGCATGCGTGCTTATGATGCCAACAGCTTCTAGAACGGACTTAGAACACAGTGCACGATGAATAATATTTCCCTGTCTGTGATTGTAGCCCGACCTTGTTCTCGAATCTTCTTCATTGAGAAGTGTTGCATTCAAAATTCCAATCCCATATTGGTTCATGCCTTCGACATATTTTGTGCGTTTGTCATACATCAAGACCATCTCTGTTCCTTTGTTAGAAAGTTTTCTAACAATTTGCACTACTGGTGGAACTTTTCGATCTCTGTTTTTTGCTAAAATAAAATTGGTGCCTATCGCACCTCCGACTACTAAGCATTCGTCCAATCTGCCAGATTTAGGTATCTCGTTTTCTGACTCGAACATTCCCATATCTTTCATCCACTTTTCAATATGATCATTCACATCTTCACCAGTCCAAGTCACATCTTTACCAGACATGTAACCACGGCCCTTTGCTTTGTCCCAGCCTAGATTCTTTCGAGAAGCAATTGGCACTTTAGTTCTCCTGTATTTTATCTAATGTCCACGCAGACAGGGCAACAGTTGCCATGCCGATGACTATGCCACCCCCAAACAATACCGGCCCTTGCCAAGATGGTGGATTTGTTTTCTTTTCTAGCCATTCTATTCTTTCGAGGTAGAGTTCTTCCTTCTTTGTCGACTCGAATGTACATTTAGCAAGCTTTGCTTCTGTCGTTTGGATTTCGAAATCCTTCTCGGCCGAGAGTATGGCCTTATCCCTTTTCGCATCTGCTAAACAAGTGGCGAGATTGGCTTCTTCCTTCGCAATCAATCGTGCAGCTGCAGCTGGCGATAACAACGTACCATCCCAAGGTGCAGTTTCACCTTTCTTCAAGGTAATCACCTCATCATTTGCAAAAGCTAAAGAACACAATAGTAACCAGATCATAGCTTACCAGTCCCTTGCTCGACGACCGATTCGATGCATCCGGCCATATCGCTGCTTATCTCCAGTAGGATCTGCAGCTCTCATTTCTGATTCTATGCCTCTACGGTAACTTTGTCTACGGCCAAGGTCCGAATCTAATACTTGTCTAAGCATATTCAATTTTTGACCTATTTCATCCTCTGTACGGCTAACTTGATGTTTCACCATTACATTGTGAATTACTTTATCGACCAAACCAGCATCCGGATTACTCTGCGGATCGCTTTGGCCCGACATCCATTGCATTACTGCTTGATATACTTCCATAGGTGATGGGCTTTGTGGCAAATTGAGTAATTGTTCAGCTTTACTTTCTACAATCACTCTTCTGATTGTTCGTCTTAATTGTCTTTCTGTTAGTTTCATTTGGTGTCTCCTAGTATCTGTAATCGTAATTTCTATCTGTGTGTCTTTCCCACATCCTTTCGGCGATGACTTCGGCCATATATTTCTCATCATCGTCTAGGGCTTCTATTACTTCGTATGCTTGTTGCCAATAGGATCTTTTAGATGGAGACGTATCCAAAATATAATGTAGGTCTTCATTAAATTGTTCATCAGGAGAGTTCTTCCCTGTCCCGTGTTGGCTGAAGTATCTTCTTTCGTATCCACTTTCCGAGATGATGGCTTCTTTGATAATCTTTCTAAGTTGTCTTTTTGTAAGTTTCATTTTGTTCTCCAATTTTGGGCCTACCATTCAGCAATCACGAGGGTACCGTTGTCCCCCCATTCTATGATTTCTTGTTCGAGCATGTCACGGATAAGTGTGTTTACATCGTCTTTTAGATTTTGACCCGACAAAGTTTGTGTCACCTTTGGAAAAGATTGCTTGATATACGACACAATCTCAGCTGTTGTCGCTCCAGTCGGACTTGACTTTACGAATTGCTCGATTGCATTCTGCACTTCTCTATAATTTGACCCAAACAAATAAGACTCTTTGATTACGCCACTAATGATTTGTCTAAGGTGTCTTTTCGAAAGCCGCATTGTTTTGTTCTCGTCGAGCTTACTTTTGAGTGAAGCTATTTTCTTCTTAGTTTGTTCAATTTTCTTCTTTTTCTTTTTATCGTCAGAAGGATTAGACAAACGGTTAGCATTTTCCAAGTCCCATAAAATGCCTTCGTACTTGTCAATTTGGTCTTGTATATCTTTCATCGTTTCTTATCCTGTTTTTTGGCAATCGTCTTTCGCATGCGATTGATTGCTTCATCTTGTTTCTTAAGTTTGTCCTCAATTTTATATAACTGAAGGTGTAGGTCTTTATTGTCAGCCTTCATTGAATTTACTACTTCCTCGAGATGATCGAGCCTATGGTTGGTCGTATAATAGAAGCCAGCACCCACAGCCACGACAGTGAGAATAGGTAGTAACACTTTCAAATTGTCTAACAAGTCATTCATCTAGTTTCTCCTTGATCGCCGCTGTCGCTTCTTCTGCGGTGTCAATTTCATGCTCCATTTCTCTACGACTATCTTGTATCTCTTCGAGGTCTTCGGTCCAGTCGTCGAAGGCGTCTTTGGTTCGACCGTGAAGATCTTCGTTAGCTTCTCGTAGCATTCGTTCTTGTAGGTCTCTAGCCTTGTTTTCAATGTCTTTCTCATTTTCTTTCAGCTCCACTTTCTTTTCGAGTGATTGGTTGGATCGTATTAAACTCATGATCATAGACAATACAACAGGTATCCCGAATGTAGCGACATACTTCCAGTTCTTCTTTAACCATTCCCAAGATTTTTTAAGCCAGACCATTTTAATATCTCAAAATTGCTTTAGCTCTATCAACGCCTCTAGCGATAGCCATGTTTAATTCATCCATAGAAATGCCTTCGCCTTCTAAAGAGTGTTCTTCTTGAATAGCTGACAGAAGTTCTTCAACTTCATTTGCTACCATGTCTTCAATACGAGATAATTGGCCTCCCGGCTCATCTAAATCTTCAATAGGAGGCCCGTAGCCGTATTGGTCATCGTCAAAGGATTCTAGCATTTTCTGCTTTTCTTCTCGGATGATTCTTTTCAATTGTCTTTTTGTAAGTCTCATTTTTATCCCTCATATTCCCAGTCAAACTTATCCATTCGTTCTGCATCTTCTAACCAAGCTTCACACACTCTTTGGTAATCCTCTTCGGATAAATCGTAAGATTGAGAACCTATTCGCATGACAAGTCTTGCACACTCTGGGGTATCATCGTAGAGTATCCCGGGAATGTTCATTCCTTTACTTTTATATCGATTCCAAGCTCGCATGAAACCTGTAGGAGGTTCGCCACCACCTCGGTATCTTCCCATTAGCATTGATTGTGCGATACCAACGAGATTTTGCCATTCGTAAATATCCGGGCACTGCCCTTTTTCAGGATGTGACGCATTTTCTGAAAGCACACTACGAATAGATTCTCTCAGTATTCGTCTTAATTTTCTTTTGTTCATTTCTTACCTCCCGGCCAATAGATGTATTCGATTGTATTGCCATCGATGTCTTCAAGGTATAAATATGCGCTTCCATCTCTATGATACTTGATTTCATGACCTTCGGGAAACTCAGACCACTTCGACAAGGTGAAAGCAACATGGGGTGGGTGCTGTTTAGGCATAGTCAATGCTATGGTTGCTCCATTCAATGACAGTGAGGCCCACGAATCATCTACATATTTAATCGATGCTCCAAGGTTGTTTACGTACCACTTCACTGCTTTCCTTACGTTCTTTACATTTATCGCGATATGATCTAATTGCATGTATCCTCTTAATTGTTCTTAAAAATGAATTATACCCTTTTTCTTCTCTAGGTGTACCCTTATATTTCACTCTTGTTCTTGCAATCCAATCGACCCAAGGTAGCCTCACTCCCCAATTCATATTTTGTTGCCCAATATGATGGTCGTAATGCCAAGGAAGATTTTCACGAGCCCAGTGAAAGTCCTGATGAGACCGTCGATGAACGAGAAAGTAAGCTATTGCACTGTACACGAGGACTAAATATGCCCACGGAAACCAAATTGCTACTGGTGAATGTAACAAAGCAAGCAAGCCAAGACCTTTTATCTCTCTGTCTTTTGTAGGCTGTATTTTATCATGTGATCTATGATCATACATCCAGTTCTTTCTTGCTAATTTATGATGGTTGCCAAAGTGATCTCGGAACCAATGTTTGCGCTTGCGGTTATGTAACCACCATCGATGGAGTGAATACTCTAATAGATGCGAATAGACCCACGCTACGGCCATCTGTGCTATTACTGATACGAACATGACAAAAACCTCCTAACTTGACCAGACAATTCTAAATACTGGTCAGGAGGAGTTTATTCACTCATTTGCGTAGCAACTTCGCAAAGAAGCTCCATATGAAGTGCTCTATTTGTCAATTCCTGAATTAAAGTCGTAGTAGATATATCTTTACGAAGCGACTCATTGTATTCTACTCTTGCAAGAAGTTCTACGAAAAGTTCGTCAGAAGACATCATCATAACAGTGGCAATTTCATCTAGATCTGGCCCTACATTTTCTATGGATTCGATTTCAGCTGGTGATTTTATTTCACCAGTGTCTCGATACCATCCAAGATCTAAAATATCAGCCATGCCATTTCCCTCTACACGCTTTTCGAGATTTTGCTTTCTTCCTGTCAGGTATAACTATACGAGGGGGACGCCACTGTTTCATGTCCCCATTTGTTTCTAGGAAGTGTTGTCGATCTAAGCCTCGCTGTGCTTTGATGTGTGCGACTGTTTGTTTGCTACGATTTTTACGATTTCTTTTTGACATTTGATTCTCCAAAGTTTGTGTGTGTTATGTATATAATTTAATTAATGAGCCTTTACTTTTGTACAAATATGCACAAAAGAACATTGTCTTTTTATGTTCTTTCATCATGGTCAATCATGTCCAGATGGGCTAAAATCCTGGCAAGAGGCCAATGATCCTCTTCTAGAAGAGCTTGTACTACTTCCTTGAGAGTTTCATCGTCAAGAAAATTGACGTCTTTTAATCTAGTCAAAATTTCTTTCAATTTATTTTTCTGCGAATCCCTCGAGAGGTTCGAGTAATGCCTCTCGAGATATTTCATCATCCGTTTCTTCGTGTCCATGTGGGATACCTATCAGTATTTCAATTTTTTTATCTATGTCTAGTTTCATCATTGAGGCCAAAAGCTTTTCTTCGGTTGTCCCTGTTTCAATTATGTCATCAATCTTCTTAGCTTCATCCAAAGTTTCCATAAATACTTTCATTTGTTCTGCTCTATAAATCATCCTATCTAGATTATCAGCTGCTTCTTTGAATGGGCCACAAGTCCAAAATCCTTTCATTTTTTAGCTCTCTTTGCTCTCTTTGCTTTGATGCGTTCTTTTCGTTTCTTTCTACGCCATCTCTCTAACAGAAATGCAGCTTTCTTTTTATCCATGCGATGGATGAATAATTTGCCTTCAAGGTGATCACATTCGTGCTGTAAACCACCGGCAAATGGCCACTCTGCAACTAATCTCTTTTCTTCCCCTTGTTCATTTATGTATCTCACCAAAGTAGTTTCTTTTCTAGTCACGTAAGAATCAACATCCGGGATACTTAGGCATGCTTCTTTCCATTTGATGTCATCGCCAGTATTATCTAGTTGGGGATTGATAAGGACCATGTAATCAGCATTATAAGAACTCGGGTCAGGATTATCTAAGCCGAAAACTTTTGGTTTGATAACGACTACTTTATAGTTCTGGCCAATCTGAGGTGCAGCTAGACCAGCACCCATAGATACATTACAAGTGTCTATTAAATCTTTTATGAGATCTTTAGCGTCTTCCACACTTTCTATTTTTGCGTTCTCAGCCCTTAAAATTTGATTTGGCCATACTAGAATATTACGAAACATGTTCACCTCTTGTTTATAATATTATACTCATTTGTATTTATTTGTTCACAGACAACAGTGTGCGTATTAAGCTATTCTTTGTTTCGTTGCCAATCAAATTGATGTTGTTTTCTTTACATAGCTCAACAAGTGAAGATTTTCTTAATTTCTTCAAATCTTTTGCTGAAAGTATTTGACTTTTAGAGTCTTCAATTTCCGGGATGTCAGGTGTTGTTTCGATTGGGATAAGCTTTTCCTTTGTTTCTAGAAATGATTCTAAAGATGCTGGTATAACCCTTCTTTCTTCACACCAACGCTGGTACTCTTTGTATGACATGTTATTAAACATGTGCAAATTTAGATTTCGCCTCTGTGCGAAACTGTTCCATGAAATTTTCATTGTTCCTCCAATAGCATAAATTCTTTTATTTCTTGTGCATGCATTTCTAATAGTTGGACCACTATATCATACTGTCCATTGATCCATCCGTTAATTTCTAAAGTCTCTTTAAGCATGCTTAGACCTTCTTCATAGGATGTGCACTCTTTTGAAATAAACTCGAACGCCATACTGAGCTGGGACGAAAACTCTTCTAGAAGAGCCTCGTCCCAATCACAAGATTCGAGAAGTGCAGTTTGCAGTGATAAATTTTTGAGGTCACTTTTGATTATATTATAGATCGATCCCATTATTGTCTTTACTCCTTAGTATCTCGGCCAACGCAATTTGGAACCGAGGGTCTCTGGCAATTTCTCGTACTGTCCGGCCGGATTCTTTGGCAATAGGTTCTGCCAGCTTTTCCATACCTCGTAAGAAATAGTTTCTGATGGATGTGTGACGCATTTTCTTAGATGTCGAGCCTTCTTCTACAAGTTGCTCGGCGATCTCTCGAAAGCCCATGCCGTCTTTGAATGTTGCATATCCGTGTTGGTGTGATTTTTTATTAGCCATGTTGTGCTCCTAGTGTTAATTATTGGTTTAAACGGGATTGTGGAAATTTTGTTGTGTCATGTGCATCATCAGCGATGCCAAAACGTAAACGCATGACTCGTTCTTCTAACGGCTTAAGATCTGTTAGTTTAGCTTTTATCGCATCTAATATTTGTGCGTGGTCTAATCGTTCCGAAGTGTCTGGTGCCTCTGTATCCGCGATGAGATCGCCATATGTTCGCCCTTCGCCACCTGCAATTGGCTGGTCTAGATTGATTGGCCATTGGTTCGCCTGACGAAGTTCTGAGATTTCCTGAATCGACATGTCGAGGAGACCTGCAAGTTCGGTGTCATCTGGATAACATGAGAATTCATCGTAGTAATTTCGTCTAGCGATGTTGATTTTGTAGATTTTTTGTCTAGCACCTGATGCAAACTTTATTGTGGTCGAACGAGAGATGTATCGGAGGATAGCTTGCTTTATCCACCATGTTGCATACGTAGAGAACCGAAAACCTTTAGTGTAGTCGAATTTTTCTACTGCCTTACATAGACCAACGTTGGCTTCGGCAATAAGATCTTCCATCGAACATTTCGTCTTAGAATACTTTTTCGCAATGTGTATTGCTAGCCTAAGATTGTGTTCTACGAGGAGATGTTTGGACCGAATACAACCTTCGTGGGCTTTTTTGGCGAGTAGCTGTTCTTCGTGTTTTTTGAGTAAGTCGAATTTTCCGACGTGTTTGTAGTATAGGTCAGTGGACATATTTTCTCCTATGTGTGGGTTTTGAATTATACTGTACAGTAGTAATGTAATCACATTTCTCGATCTATTGAACAAGCATGCACAATTTTGCGCAAATTATTCTGTAAGATTTTCAAATGATAATTCAGTATCTTCTTTTACTGCATGCATGGCACATCCCATTGACAGCAAATTATCTGCTGCAGAGACTGCATGTCGGAGAGCGGATGTAACGACGAGAGCAGGATCTACGATACCTGACTTTATCATATCTACGAATTTATCTTCTCGAGCGTCGTATCCAAATCTTTTATCTTTGTCTAGTGTTTTTTCAATCACAACTTCTGGTACTTTTCCAGCGTTTTTTGCAATTTGGTAAATAGGGGCAGAAGCAACATCAATCATAAGATTCCATCCCGAGAGGAAATCATTGTCTTGTACGGAGGTTTTCACTTTACGAGAGGCTCGTAAGAGTGATGTGCCTCCGCCCGCTAGAATACCGGACCTAACAGCAGCGCGAGTAGCGTAAAGTGCATCTTCAACCCTGTCTTTACGCTCCCGCAATTCTGCCTCGGTAGAACCTCCAACCTTCAGGATAGCGACACCACCAGAAAGTCTTACCAATCGGCGGCTTAGAATACCTTTCTCGTCGTTCGTCATGCCGGGTTCCAAAAGAGCATCTGAAATCTTACCACAGTAATTCGTCACCTCAACCTTACTTGTTGGCGCGCCTACGATAAGTGTTTCAGACCTTGTGACTACAATGCGATCGCACGCACCGAGGTCACTTAGCTCTAACCGAGAGATACTCTCATCTGCTGCGGTGACTACCTTTGTTCCAAGAAGGAATGCAAGATCCTCCATGGTAGATACTCGTCCGGAACCGAATTCAGGAGCCCGGATAACACAGCATTTAAGAATACCCTTTTGATTATTCAAGACTAGTCCTTGAAGTGCATCACCTTCTACTTCATCAGCAATGATGAGTAGTGGCTTTCCACTTTGGTGGACTTTTTCAAGGACGGGTAAGAGTTCCTTGATGCTTGAAAATCGACGATTTGCTAAAAGGATGTAGGGTTTCTCGTATCGCACGCACCCCCTCGCATCGTCATTAATAAAATAGGGTGAAATATATCCACGATCAAGCCGTGTCCCTTCAACTGTAATCAACGAAGTCTTGAAACCTTTGGCTTCTTCGACTGTGATGACTCCATCCCTACCGACAGCGTTCATTGCTTCACACAGGAGTTCTGCTATTTCGCTTTCGCCATTAGCAGAAATTGTCCCCACTTGTATGATCTCCTCATCTGTCTTCACTTGTTTTGCAGTTTTCGATAATTCATCGATGATCCCCTCTGCGCACGCAAGAATTCCCTTACGTAACATTACTGGATTTGTACCAGCATTAATGGCCTTGACGCCCTTAGCGAAAAGGTGGTACGCCAATACCGTTGAGGTTGTTGTCCCATCACCTGCGATCTCAGCAGCTCCTTGTGCGGCTTGTTTTACAAGCTTCGCTCCAAGATTCTGCATGCGATTTGGAAGGTTCACATGTTTTGCAACAGTGACTCCATCTTTTGTAAGGATAGGCCAATGGTGATCACCTTGGTCAATTACTACTGTTTGACCTCCAGGACCCATCGTGATACTTACCGCATCCGCTAGTTGTTTCACTCCTTTTAGAAGCTCAGCTCTCGCTTCTGCTTTAAATAAGAGTTTCTTTGGACTATTATCGAAATTCATTCTGGTTACCCTTTCAGAACTCTTTTTGATGTTGACTCAGTCAACATGTCTTTTGCAGAACCAATGATTCTACGTGCCTCAGTAACTACATTCTTAGCGACGATTAGATCGCCTTCAAGGATTGCAATTTCCTGATCTGTTATTTGACCGCTCGCACGCATCGCGGTAATTTGTTCATGTGTAATACTCATTTTAAGATCTCCGGTATTTTCACTTGCACTTTAGTGCCATCTTCCATTTTTACCCATTGATAACCTTCTTTGAGCTCTCTTGTTTGAAGAACTTGGGCCACCTGTGGTTGATCTGGCGTCATTATTTGATTGTGAAATACTTTGTTAATTAAATTTTGGGTTTTCTCTACAATCGCATCGATTGCTTTCGTTGCATTTTCAACTAATGCATTCTTAGCTTCTTCTGCAGAAAGAAAGATACGCCCTTTGATTGACTCTAACTGAACTGATTTTGCCTTTGGTACGGCTGGCTGTACAACATATTGAATCTTTTCGCCCTCTAATGTCTTCTTTGTGATTTCTTCGATAACTCGATAAGCCACAAGTCCAGGACGATCTTTGTGGATGATCCACAAAATAGTACCGACCTCGTATTTGGACATTATTCACCTCTTTGAGCTTCTAATTCTTTTCGTTGTTGCTCTATTCTTTCAAACTGTTTCATGTGTCGCACAAGCTCTTTGGTGGGTACTAATACTTGAGTACCATTTGTCTGTACGTACACGGAGAAATCGATTCTTTCTAGTGCTGCTCTTAATTTATGTTCTTCAGTCCAACCTGAATTGACTTCGTATGTTTTGAGTAGTTCGTCTACCATTGTCTTATGTAATTTCATTGTATACCTCCGTATTGATACTTTGCTATTATACTTTAATTTTGACCGGTGTTCAATATTTTTTTCGATTGTGCCATGCCTTTTTCGGTTGCTACGCTTAAAGGTTCCAACCCTAAGCTCACTCGAACCTCATCGTATACGCTTGGACTAAGCGAGTCTTTAAGGTATTGCATGCATGCGTATTGATAAAGCTCCATTTCAACTATTGGCTGTGGATCTCCATCTAGGTCTGGCTCGAATTCACCGGTGTTCTGAGACCCAAACATGAATAGTATGTCCGGCATTTCTTTGTCATCAGGCACTTGTATGAATGGAATTCCACCAGAAATGCTTTCTTCTTCATACTCTTCGTACATAATTTCTGGTACCCATTTTCTTGGATGTTCTGTCATTTTATTATCCTCCGATTGATGAAGTTATTATACGCCAATTTTAGAGTTTGGACATTGCTTCATCTAATCTTTTTTGAAATTCTTTTATTTGTTCTAAAAACTCCATAGCGATTTCATCATCAACTGACTCTTTTTCGAGAGCTTCCATAGTATCTTTTTGGAGCCCATCTGTTATTGAGAACCTCGTAGATTCGTAAAGATCAATTGTTCCTTCTTTAAGTGTCTGCAAGAATCCTCCTTTGCAATTGTCCAACGCTATTTTTTTGAGATGCTTTTCGAAAATAGGTTGTTCTTTTTCGGAGACTCCTTCTTTTGGCTGCTCTTCTCCTTCTTGCAAGTCTTTAAGTTCACCAGACTTTTCTAATTCTTCTCGGAGGGTTGTAATAACCTTTTCATCTTCGGATAACTTTACCACCATAGATTCGAATTCTGACTTGATTTTTTCAACATCTATTTCTTTGAACTCTTTGTTCTTTTTTACTGTATCGTCTAGTATTTTGATAAATGCGCCCAAGTCTTCTTCTGTAGCTAAACTAATATTCAATTCTAGAACTTTCTCGACTGCGCTTACTACTCCTTCGAATACCTCTCTATGTTCCTTGAGATACGCAGATCTTTCTTTCGAAAATGCAATTGTCAATTCTTCTTTAACTAAATTTGTAACTATTTCCTCAGCTAGATCGATCCACTGTTTTGACTTTTCTTCTTCACCCTCTAATAATACGGACCCAGCTGGAACATGAGAGGCCGAAAGAGTGAAAATATCAGTGATCTTATATAAAATATTCATCATAGTTGAACTACCCTTAGTGTTCGATGATTTTAGTTCCACCCCTTTGTCTCGAAGCCAAGATGTTAATTCTCTTTGCAAATTCTCCCCAGCATCCGGAGCCATAGGATCTCCAGAGGTTCCTCTCATTAATCTATCCCAAAATGAGGGGTCTCCACCCCGAGCTTCAGGGCCACCAAACAAGGGCCCAATGATGGGTAACGAGCCGGCTCCATATTCTCCGACCATCTCTCGAGTTTCTTTGCTGAGTAAACTTTTGCTACCTCTATATGCTGCAGCAGACCAAAATGTGCCAGGGCACATAGCCATTACAGTCCACTTATCTGCTCCTAAGCCTTCTAGTGCAGCATTTTGATTTTCATAAATAGTCTTCATGTGCTTAGTTCTGTTTGATTTCCAACTGTTCATGATTTCTTTTTGGGCACCTAGTCCTCTTGTTTTCCAGTGCACATTTAATTTTATGACTGTCGCAACGTCATTGCCGATTAATTTAGCACTAGCTGACACTGTTTTCCCAAAATGGCCTATAGCTTTTTTGACCGGTGCAAAAAGTTTATCAAAATCATCAGCTGAATATGTTGTTTCTTTTAATAGTGTATCTTTCATTTATTCTCTCCATTTATAGCATGCTTGTACAAATAAATATCAATTTGTATTATATTATACACACGCACAGTTATATGTTAGGAGTAAATATGCACACAATTGGATTCGTCCCAGGCGCAATGAAGCCTTTTCACGCAGGACACAACCACCTTATACAAAGAGCACTAGTAGAGTGCGACAAAGTTCTCATCTTCACCTCCCTCAAAGACAGAGGTATTATCAAAGGCGACAAGATGTACAAAGCTTGGCAAGACCTCATTGTCCCGTCACTGCCAGAGCATATAGAGGTCATTGGAGTCAAGTCACCAGTTGGCTCAGTCTATGAGTATCTCGAATGGAACGGTGATAAATCAGTATCGTATAGAATATACGGTGGTACCGAAGACATCTCGCGTTTATCTAACGCACGTATGCTACAATACTTCCCACACTTAACCGCGATTAATGTGGCAGAGAGCGAACCAGAATCGTTTACTCGTGACGTAGTTAATGCCAAGGGTGAATGGGTACGTAATAGCATACAGGCAGGGAACCTGAAAGAGTTCAAGTCCTACCTGCCTGCGTTTCTAAAACCTCATGCAAAAGAGTATCTCAGCATCCTCATGGATTAGTACATATCCGATTCGGGTTCGTACATGCCACCAGCTTGTCCTAGATCAGTCCTCTACGCTTCAAACGAGAGTACTCTTCTCTGATAATTCTTTTTAATTGTATTTTTGATACGGACTCAGCTATTTTACCTGCAAAATTTAGCTCCTTGTCTTTAATATTTGAGTTACCATCTTTTTCTTCAATTTGATCCTTTAGGGCTTGCAAGCCTTTTTCATCGCCTTTGGAAGCCTTCACAATTTGACCATAGTAGGGTTGTTGGCGCTTCGAAACAAAGAAGAGCTCATCAGCAGAACCACCACTTGTGGAGCTCACAGTAACCCCATCTTCATCGAAATAAACACTGTAGTGAGTAGTGCTCTCGGTTAATACACGACGATACTCTTCTCTGATAATTCTTTTTAATTGTCTTTTTGTAAGTCTCATTTTATTTTCTCCTTAATATAAATAAGCCGTGGGCACAGACTCTACTATATCCCACAGCTTGTAATTATACGGAAGAAATCGATCTTGTCTAATCTTCAGGAAATAATTGTCCAAATTGGTATCTTGCTGTCCCACAGATTCGATTAAGTGATTGGAAAGCACCTGTGAGCTTGACAATATATCGATCAGTTTCATATACGAAACCTTCGATGATTTGTGGTTCTACATCATGCGACACGAATTTTTCTAGTTGATCATGGAAACCATTGTAAATGTTTGGCTTTTCGAGCCTTCGTTCATTGACTACTTCAATGTTGAAGTCAATAAGATCGTCTAATCTCGCGGTGGCAACTTCTGCATCTGTGATAAGGGAAGACACGACTCCTTCAAGCCTTCTGGCGCCAAACGATAACCAACACCCCTTGATAGGCGCAAGTACTTGATTGATCGTCTTGATACGATTAGAAGACAAACATAGTTTGTTGATATAGTCTTGAGTTCCCTTATCATAAGGTTCCCGTATTTTACGAATGTCATGCTTCCCTCGACCTGTCACATTCTCTGCCAACATTCTTGCATGTTCTGCATCTACGTTTTCTGCAAGGAATGTATCATTGATGCTAGCGTAGATATAATCTCC
>Ga0115011_10001796_pt1 | contig 15249 bp, 16 predicted proteins | sample TroAtlMetagenome_2_FD_88705 | JGI IMG/M metagenome (GOLD analysis project Ga0115011, IMG submission 88705) | Marine eukaryotic phytoplankton communities from Atlantic Ocean - Tropical Atlantic ANT8 Metagenome | ecosystem: Environmental > Aquatic > Marine > Oceanic | place: Tropical Atlantic...
CCGCACTATATGGCACCCGAACAAGCACACGCCGCAACGGTCGATGGTCGGACCGACTTGTACGCCATTGGGATTCTGCTGTTCGCCATGCTCAAGGGGCATCCTCCGTTTCAGGGATCGTCCGCCTACGCGATCTTGGAGGCGCATGTTCTCAAACCGGCCTCCGGGCCCTTGGCTGAACTCGACGTCGCCGACGGTCTCAAAGCCGTGATTCAACGTGCGCTGGCTAAGAAGCCTGCGGAGCGATTTCAGTCGGCTCGGGAGATGGCCGAGGCCTTGAATGTCTTTCTCGACACAGGCGTTTCGCAGTTCTTGTCTGTGCCTTCGGGTCCGTTGCGCGTCTCCGAAGTTTTGCCCAAACCGTCTATGCCCCATGCCTCCACTTTGGAAATGGACGAGACGCCCAACGAAGCGGAGGCGACGTTCGCGGCCGGTCGCTCTAAGGTGCTTTGGCTCGTCGTCGGGCTCGTCCTCGTGTTTGGCGGTGTCGTTGGGGTCTATCTGAGCTCTGAGCCTTCATCGCCGTCAACAAACGAGGCCACTCGTACGGATCAGACTCAAACGGTTCGCATCGGACACTCTCTAAAACGTAAACTCGTGCCCGATGCGGCCATCGAGATTGTTGATGCGGCCCCCCCTGTGGTGGATGCCGCGCCACCGACCAAACCGGCACTTGCTCCTCAGTGCAGAGTCAATGCCGATTGTCCCCAAAAAGAGGTCTGCCGAGGCGGAAAATGCCTGCGAGTTCGGTCGGCTACGCCCCGTTGCCGAACGCAGAATGATTGCCCTCCAGCGCACTTCTGTGAGAAGGGAAAGTGCAAGAAGGTCAAGATTTCCGAGTTCTGATAATGCTCAGCCGCACCCGTTTCGCCCTGCTACTGCTCCTCGCGGCGACGCTTGTGACATTCAGCGTCGTACCGGTTTTTGCTCAAGAGTTGGGCAGCGAGGGAAGCAATCTGCGCAAGGCACAGGCATACCTCACCCTCGCAGGGGACTTGTTTCGCTCCAAAGATTACGACGGGGCCCTCAAGGAACTACAGCGAGCCGAACCCTTAGTGCTGGGCAGTGAAGTCCACCCCCTGGTTCGCTTCAATATTGCCCGGTGCTTCGAGGAGTTGGGGCGGGCGAGTGAGGCCTATCAGGCCTATGGGAAGTATCTCGAACTCAAGGATGAAGCCGACGCGCGGCGCAAAAAGGCGCGGGCCGCCATCGAGCGTCTTCGCGCGGCCGCTTTTGGGACTCTTCGAATCGGATGTGCCCAAAACGGTACGACCTTGGTCATCCCCGCGCTCGGTGAAGCGCCCTACCCATGTCCGTTCGAAAATACGGCGGTTTTGGCCGGGGAGTATGTGCTCGCCGCTGCTCTACGGGGCTACGAAGGTAAAACCCAGACGGTCAATGTGCGTGGCGGACAGGTGACCGAAGCGACCTTCCGACTCGTGCCAAAGTCGCCGGCACTGGTGCCGTCTGCAGCACCCGCTCCTCATTCCGTCAATTGGGCATGGGTGGGCAGTGGGATCGGGGTGGGTGCGGTGGGCGTTGCGTTTCATGTGATGGCGTTCACCGCACTGCGAGAGCACAATCAAACGACGGTAAAGGACGTCGCAGCCCGCGACGAAATTCTCAGCGAGTATCACACCCAGCGAGCCATCACCTACACCGCCTATGCCGTGTCCGCTGCCTTGATTGGTTATGGATATTATCTCTCTACGCAGTCTAGAGAGTCGGGGAGTGGCGTTGCGATTACGGCTGGGCCCACAGGTGTCCGCGTCGAATTCTAGCCGGATTCGGTCGATGATTCAGCCGACTTCGATCACCACAATCCGGATCCCTTCTACCGAGACGACCTTGATCGGTGTGCCCCGTTCGACCCATTGATCCCGACTGACTACGTCCAGGACATCTTCTCCGACCTGCATTTTGCCCGAGGGCCTCAGATCCGTGAGAGCCACCCCCTCGGTGTTCAGATATCCACGATTGTCCATAGTACCGGGAGTGCTCGGCTGGTCGAGCGTGGGGAGCGCGCCCGTTGCGCTGCCCCCAAGGGTGGTGTCCAAGACCAACCAGCGACCGATGGATGAGCCTGGCAAGTACCGGATAACGACAATCGACACGATGCCTGTGATGAACAGCGCGAGGACCACGGTGGTGGTGGCCGTCCCCAAGTCGCCCACCTCCCATGATGTGGAGAGGGGTAAGCCCACCATGGACATGATCAAACTTGCGGCGATGAGACCTATCCCAAGCACGCCCGCCACGCCGAATCCGGGGATGATAAACACCTCTACAGCCACGGCCAAAAGCCCGAGGACGAAGAGTGCCATCTCCTCCCAGCCGGCGAGGTCGACCACCATATGCCCGCCGAAAAAGAGCATTAAACACATAAGGCCCAGGCCACCGGTTACTCCGAAACCTGGGCTGTAGAACTCCAGGAGGAGGCCTAACATCCCGAGCGACATCAAAAGTCCACTGACCACTGGATCCGTTAGAAAACGGGCCACCCCTTCTGCCCAATTCGTTTGCGGTCGAGAAATCTGAGCGCGCGGGAGTTTCATCGCATCCAAAATCTCAGCCACGCTCTCGATCTTGGCGTTTGCCAAGCCTAAGTCGACCGCCATTTTCGTCGTCACTGTCAGCAATTTGCCGCTCTCGATGACCCCGTCTACAGCCACGTCTGCGTCGACCATCGCCTCGGCGAGATCACCGTTTCGACCCTTGGCCTCCGCCGTGGCTCGCATCTCGGACCGCATATAACTCACCATCTTTTCGCCAACGGCTTGAGCTTGTCCGCCCTGCATTTGCACCGGTGTTGCGGCCCCTAGGCTACCCCCGGGGGCAAAGACGATGTAGTCCGCAGCAAGGCTGATCAGGGCCCCGGCACTGATCGCGCGTCGGTTGACGTATGCCAGGGTTGGCACTTGAGCAGAGAGAATGGCGTCGCGGATCTTGACGGCGGCATCGACCCGGCCGCCGAATGTGTCCACATCGAGGATGATGAGATCGGCACCTCTGGCCTCGTCCAGCGCCCGATTTACGAAGGGCGAGAGACCCAAATCAATGGTGCCGTTAATGGGAATGACCAGGACCCGTTGGTTGCGACCGTCATCCTTTCCCAGGGGAGGGAGGGGTTTTGCGGCCATGGCTTCGAAGGGCCGGGGCGTCGTCGGAGCAGAACTCGCAGGATTCTTCTTTTTTTCTTTCTTCTCGCCGTCGGCCCCCGTGGCCTGCTTGAGTAGCTTGGTCGCCTCTTTTCTGACGGCATTGGTCGGAGAGACAAAGTCTGGGTTTTCGCTGGGTGGGCCGCCGTCTTTACCTTGCTCTGCGTGGGCGAGGCCCAGCCCAAGGGCTAGACAGGCCAAAGAAACCGCGATTCGCTGACGATTCATGGGACTCTCCATTGGGTCGCTATACCGGGTTTACACAGTCAGAGCGCCGGCGGCAACGACCCGCGTTGGCTGATCACTTCAGGGTGTGATGAAATAGGGAACGCACAAACGCGGTTGGTAGGATCGAAAACCCGGCGAGAGCATCGGAGTTGATCAGCAGGATCATGGTCAAAAAAACCACCCTCCTGACCCTTTTGGGGTTGCTTGGAACAGCATGGGCACAGAAGCCTGTGGGCCCCCCATGCCCCAAGAGTAAAACCGTCGAAGTTCATCTCACGGCGGGTGAATTTAAGATTCCCGCCTATGATGCGCGCCGAGGGCTGGTCGCAGTCCGCCCCATGACAGATCTTCTCCCAGGTTTGGTACGTGACTATTCAGTGCGCCTCTTACTTGCCCGACCCGAGGTGTTGATGCCTATCGGTGCAGAGAGTCTCAGCTTTGGTTTGGAGACTGGGGCATCGGATTTAGAGTTGGTCGTCGAGGGTGAGCCGGCTGTGCCTGCCGAACCCCCAGCGGCTGAGCCAGACTGCGCCGCATTGCGCGTCCGCTCGATTCGTCTCGAGCGTCGAGGGGTCGTTTTGTCCCGTCGAGTGCTGGCCCAACCGGTGGCCTCTCGAGCGGTTCAGGTCAAGGTCTTCACTCGACTACACGTCGAACAGGGCAGCGCCCAAGCCCCCGTTTTGGAGACAGAGGGTCGTGCTTTGACCGAAGGCTGTATCCAACGGGCGCTCCAACGCACCCACGCTATTCAGGGCGCGTTGAGTCTCCAATTGGCGAAGACGATTCTCGGTCAGCCCGAAGCCCCGAAGATTGTCGTCGATGGATTGGTCAACGAGCCCCTCTCCAATTGTCTCATCACAGCCTTTCGCGATGCTCGGCGGGTATGGAGCTCGATCGAGCCGGCGAGCCGGGTGTACCTCACGCTCTATCTACGGGGTGCTGTCGAAGATTCAAAGGCGGCCGCCCCGGTAGGGGTAGAGCCCGCAGTGCTGCGAAGGGGCGAGTAAGCGCCCAAGAGGGATTTTTCTGCCGGGGCACTCATGCGTGCTTCACCAAACCACATCGTGCCCCATGCAACGCCAGAGATCGCACTCAATGGCACCACTCCGCTGCGGCCATCCGTAGAACATTGGCGTCGATTGTCACAATAGACGAACACATGCCCCTCGGGGACGGCGTCTTCGGTGAACTCGAGGTGCCACGAGCGTGGGGCGCTGACGTAATCGGCCAAGATCTCGTGACCCGCATCCGTGGAAATGGATTCCCAATATCGGTGCTGGCGTAAAATACGTTCCCCTTCCCGGTAGGCGAACTGTTGGAGAGAACGAGACTCGAGCGGTTCTCCGTTCCGGATGAGGCGCCCAGCTTTGGCCGAGATTCGGTCTCCAGCGGTACCAAGGACCCGACGAAGGACGGGATTGGGCTCACCGTCGACCACCACCACATCCCCGATTGCGGGGCTCTTGGTGTGGAGCACGAGCACAATGTCGCCCGCCAGCACATTGGGCGCCATGTCACCGCCTTGCGCTTCGGCCAGACTGATGATCCAGGCGTGGAGAATGACCCCGAATAACGATGCGCCAATCAGGAATTGAGGCCAGCGTTTGCGACTCTTGGCCCCTGGGGCGTCACCGATGACAAGACGATTCGCCACGGCGATCAGTCCATCTTTGTCGGCGGGACGTAAATGACAGCGTTTGGCCCCAACGCATTGCGCAATTCATCGGGTGTGAATTGAAAATCCGCAGCGCATAGACCAGGCCGCGTAGCGTTGAGGCCGTGGACCATGCGGGCCAACTCGTCCGGTGTCGTTGCGCCCTGCCGCCAGAGAATCAATCGTCCGACAGGTAAGAGAGGGTGCGGGGGCTGCAAGATAGGCTCGTCATGTGTCAAACGCTTCTCCGCGACGAGGCGCGAAATGGTGCCCCCCAGGTGCCAGTCGATATGACCCGTCAAGCCACGAAGAGGGCGGTGATCGGTGCGAACTGCCAAAATGAGGGGGTCACAGGGCACCCGACGGAGACCTTCGATGGTGGCCGGCGGGTTTTGCGACATTAGACTCGGCCGAGATCTTGGGCGATGCGGTCGAGGATACCGTTGACGAACTTTCCGCTGTCTTCGGTGCCGTAACGCTTCGCCATTTCAATGGCTTCGTTGAGCGTCGCCTTGGACGGCACATCGGGTTCGAAGGCCAATTCGTATGCGGCCAATCGCAGAATATTCCGGTCGACCCGGCCCATTCGGGAGAGCTTCCAGTTCAGAGAGCAGCGCCCGATCAATTCATCGATGGATCGACTATGAGCCGCAACGCCTCGCACCAGTCGCTGTACGAAGGACCAGTGATTACTATCGGGCTGTAAGAGATCCCGAGCGGCCTTCATCAGTCCTGGGGGAAGGGGACCTTCCTCCTGACTAAAGAGGTCCGTGATCACCTCGTCGTCGGCTCGCAAATGAGCATCGAACTCGCTCAATACGGGCTCGAAATCGTCTTCCCCTCGTACGTCGGCGGCAAAGAGGATCAAGAGAGCCGCTTCGCGGGCTGCACGTCTTCCCGAAATCATGCCTTCACGTCTTCGTCGACGCGATGGAGGAGGTCTACCATCTCAATGGCAGCCAAGGCCGCCTCCGCCCCCTTGTTACCGGCCTTGGTGCCGGCGCGCTCGATGGCTTGGTCGATGGTGTCGCACGTTAGGAGTCCGAAGCTGACCGGAACCCGGTGCGCGAGGGAGACCTGAGCCAAACCCTTGTTCGCTTCGCCGGCAACATAGTCAAAGTGTGGCGTAGAGCCTCGAATGACGGCCCCGAGCGCGATAATGGCGTCATGGGCATTTTTCTCGGCCACACGTTGAGCGATAAGCGGGAGTTCGTACGCGCCGGGGACGCGATAAACCGAAATGTCCTCGGCTTTGGCACCATGTCGTACCAATGCGTCGATGGCGCCGCTCACCAATTGCTCCACGATGAAGCTGTTGAACCGCGCGACGACCAGGGCGAAGGAACGACCGTTGGCGGTAAGATGTCCTTCATAGCTTTGGTGGGTGCTCACGCTATTTTTCCTCCGTGCTTCGGGGTTCCACCGTCTCTCGCGGTGGAATCTGAATATGCTCTACCACCTCGATGCCGTAGCCTTCGATGCCTTTGATTCGGCTGGTGTTACTGGTGATCAGGCGGAGCCGCTTGGCGCCTTGATTCAAGAGAATCTGAGCACCAATACCGAACTCACGTAGATCCGGCGGTAGTCCGATTTCTGATGGATGAACGTCCTGACTGAGCGGGGCTTCACCCATCAGAGTGCGCAACTCGTTCTCCAGCTGAGGTGATGGCTTTTGAAGGTACACCAATACGCCGCACCCGGCGGCTTCCATTTCGCGCAGGGCGTATTCGAGTCGCCAGCGAGTGTCCTGATTTCCGCTTCGGAAAACATCGCCCAAAATATGCTCTCGGTGCACTCTGCCCAAGACGGGTTCGTCCTCGACGGGCATCCCCTTCACCAGCGCGAGATGCTCCAATTCATCTACCTGAGTCCGGTAGACGATGGCCCTAAAGGTACCGATGCCATCGATTTCGACCGACGTCTCCGAGACGGGGCGAACCATGCTTTCCGTATGGAGGCGGTAGCGGATCAAGTCGGCGACAGAGATGATCGGAATATCGTGTTCGGCCCCGAAGATCTCGAGCTGAGGCAGGCGGGACATTGTGCCGTCCTCATTCATGATCTCGCAGATGACCCCCGCCGGCTCCAGGCCTGCGAGACGGGCCAGATCCACCGAGCCTTCCGTCTGCCCCGTCCGTACCAATACGCCGCCCTCACGAGCCCGCAGAGGGAAGATGTGGCCGGGTCTGACGACATCCTCGGGGCGTGCGTTGGGTGCCACGGCGACCCGGATCGTCCGTGCGCGGTCCGCAGCGCTGATGCCCGTGGTCACGCCCGTCGCTGCCTCGATGCTCACCGTAAAGGCGGTTCCGAAACCGCTCTTGTTTTCGGAGACCATCATCGGCAGCGCCAATTGGTCACACCGGTTGGGTGTGAGAGATAAGCAAATGAGCCCTCGCCCATGCTTAGCCATGAAGTTAATCGCTTGGGGGGTGACCATTTCAGCGGCCATCACCAAGTCGCCCTCATTCTCGCGAGACTCATCGTCTACGAGGATGACCATTTTTCCATTCCGGATCAGGTCTAGGGCGGCGTCTACCCGCTCGATACTTTCTCTATCTTCCCGCTTCACTTGATGAACCCCGTCCGGCTCAAAAGTTCGTAATCGACCCTGCTACTGGGGATGTCGGCGTGTTGATGGCCGCCCAGTAACCGTTCCACGTATTTTCCAATGATGTCAGCTTCGAGATTCACCCGGGCACCTGGTCCCTTTTCGTGCAAGTGAACCACAGATTGGGTGTGGGGAATGAGGACGACATCGAATCCTTTGTCGTCTACCCCGTTGACCGTCAAGCTTACCCCATCGATGGCAATCGATCCTTTAGGGATGACGTACCGCAAAATCTCAGGGGGGGCGTCGAAGGCAACAAAGAGTGACTCGCCCACGGCACGCCGATTGCGAACCCGACCCGTCGCGTCGATGTGACCGGAGACAATATGTCCGCCGAGGCGGTCTCCCATGCGGAGCGCGCGCTCCAGATGGAGTCCATCGCCGACTCTGCGTTCACCCAAAGTCGTTTTGGCCATGGTTTCAGCCGAGGCTTCCACGGCGAATTGGTCCCCCGTAAACGAAATGACCGTGAGGCATGCGCCATCGACGGCAACGCTTTCACCTAAAGTTAATTCGGAGACCATTGACTTGGGTGCGCCGATGACTAGGCGTACACCCGGGCCGCGCGTCTCGAGGGTACGGACGTGTCCGGTGCTTTCCACGAGGCCGGTAAACATTAGTTTGTCTCCTCGTCGGGGTACTCAATGAGCCCACGAAGTCTAACGTCGTCTCCCATGGGGGTGATGTCCACGGGATCGAGTCGCCAACCATGATTGATCGTAGAGACAGAGGGTTGATCGATGACCGGCCGGCCCCGTCCGATCAGTTTCGGGGCGATGTAGAATACGCCTTCGTCGGCGAGACCTGCCCCGAGGAGGGAGCCGTGCAGTGCACCGCCCCCTTCCACCAGTAGGCTGACAATATGACGATCGGCCAAAGCGCTCAGGCCTTCGGCCAGGTCCAACCCTTGGTCTGTGACGCTGATGGCGACCAACTCCGTCCCGGTTTTCGCCAGCGCATCCAGCCGACTTTGAGGGGCATTTCGACCATGGAGAACGATGGCGCCGGTCCCCAAGAGGTTGGCTTTGGGATCCAGGTTCGCGTCCGTCGAGACCACCACCCGCCGCGGGTCTTCACCCGTGACATGCCGCACCGTCAACCGCGGGTCATCGACTCGAGCCGTTTCGGCACCGACCATGACTGCATCGGCGCGGGCGCGCAGTTGATGTACGTCAGCTCGTGCTTCTTCGCCGGTAATCCACTGAGAGTGTCCCGCCTGCGTAGCGATTCGGCCATCGATGCTTACGGCGGCCTTTAAAATCACCCAGGGCCTTTTCTTGAGGATGTAGCAGCGAAAAGGGGCCAAATGGGCCGCACAGGCATCGCCCAGAACACCCACATTCGTTTTGATCCCAGCCGCGTTCAAGATGGCCATTCCTCGGCCGTTGACCAACGGATTGGGATCGATCACGCCGGCCACCACGCGTTTGAGCTTTGCGTTGATGATCGCTGCGGTACAGGGGGGCGTTCGGCCGGTGTGGGAGCAAGGCTCCAGGGTCACGAACATCTCCGCCCCCTCGGCGGCGGCTCCGGCGGTCTCCAGCGCGACGATCTCTGCATGGGATTGACCTGCGGGCAGAGTGACCCCTTGGGCGATGACTTCACCGCCCTTGACCACCACGCAGCCCACGGTGGGATTGGGGCTCGTTCGATGGGGTGTCGCTTTGGCCAAGTCCAAGGCGATCCCCATGAAATAATCGTCGGATTTTCGACTCATGATTTCGTCGGTTTTCAGCCTTCGTTCCCTTCGCCGATATGAAGCCGCTCGAGCTCGGTGACGAATTGACCCACGTCGCTGAACTCTCGATACACGGAGGCAAAGCGAACGTAGGCGACCTCGTCTAAATCGCGGAGCTTGCGGAGGACCACCTCTCCAATATCGGCGGTGGTGACTTCGCGTTCGGGTGACTCAGCGAAATGGCGTTCGATTTCGTGAATCAGGGCTTCCATCGAGGCGGTGGACACCGGACGCTTACGACAGGCCAACTCGACGCCGGAGCGTACCTTGTCACGGCGGAACGGTTCACGGTGCCCATCACGTTTCATGACATTGGGTAAGACGCGCTCCACCCGTTCATAGGTCGTGAAGCGGCGGGTGCATTCATTGCACTCTCGCCGACGGCGAATCGCGTGCTGGTCACGGACCATCCGGGAATCGAGGACGCGTGTGTCTTCGGAGCGACAGAAGGGACACATCTCAGGTGTCTCCTTCGAGTTGATGAATCTTCTCGACCCGCGCGGCGTGTCGTCCCCCTTCGAATGGGGTGCTCAAAAAGGCGTCAACTGCATCCAAGGCGACGACATCACCGATGATTCGACTGCCCAGACAGAGAACGTTGGCATCATTGTGGGCCCGGGCCAGGCGGGCCGTAATCGCGTTGTGGGCGAGTGCTGCACGCACGCCGGCAATCTTATTGGCCGCCATGGAGATCCCGATCCCGCTCCCACACACCAAAATCCCTTGTGGTGCGGCACCATCTCGGACAGCGCGGCCGACGGCGGCCCCGAAATCCGGGTAATCACATCGCTCTTTGGCCATGGGACCCAGGTCGAGGACCTCGACGTCGTCGCGCTCGCGCAGATACTCGACGATACGGACCTTGAGGTCATAACCGGCATGGTCAGAAGCCACTGCGATCTTGGGGGTCATAAGGCGCTCCTTTTCGCTCACTTTTCGCACCGCTTCAAGACGAGACTGACGTTGGTTCCGCCGAAGCCGAAGCTATTGGACAGCGCGACATCGACGCTGCCCGCTCGTGAGGTATGGGGTACGTAGTCGAGGGTGCAGGCCGGGTCGACCGTATCGAGATTAATGGTCGGAGGCACTTGGCCATGATGGATCGCCAAGGCGCAAACGGCGGCCTCGACGGCGCCGGCAGCCCCTAGCATATGGCCGGTCATCGATTTTGTGCTGCTGACCCACAGGCGGTGTGCGTGCTCACCGAAGACCTTCAAAATGGCCTTTGTCTCGGCGGCATCACCGGCCGACGTCGAAGTGCCGTGGGCGTTGATGTACTTGATAGCGTCACTGTCGAGCCCAGCATCGTTCAGGGCGGCGGTCATGGAGCGAATTGCGCCTCGACCGTTGGGCTCCGGTTGGGTGATGTGATGAGCGTCCGAAGACTGTCCGTAGCCAGCCAATTCGGCGTAGATCCGGGCCCGACGTCCACGGGCATGCTCCAGCGACTCCAAGACCAGAACCCCTGCACCTTCTGCGACCACGAACCCATCGCGACTGGCGTCGAAGGGACGGCTCGCCCGCTCTGGATCGTCGTTTCGCTTGGAGAGTGCTTTCATGGCGGCAAAGCCTGCGACGCCCAGCGGGGTCACGGTGGCTTCGGACCCGCCCGCAAAGATGACGTCGGCATCCCCCCGCTCGATCTTGCGCATGGCCTCACCCACGCTGTGGGCACCCGTGGCACAGGCGCTGACGACGCCGAAGTTCGGGCCTTCTGCACCCAAATGGATCGACACCTGGCCCGGCGCCAAATTGGAAATGAGGCGAGGCAACATGAAGGGGCTGAGGCGGCGAGGTCCCTTCGTACGGAGAATCTCGCCCGCCGACTCAATGGTCTGTAGGCCGCAGAGGCCGACTCCAATGAGCACTCCACATCGGGTTGGATTGTCCACCGGGATGGCCAGCCCTGCATCCTCGGCAGCCAGTTTTGCGGCCGCGACGGAGAACTGAATGAACCGGTCCATCTTCTTGGCGTCTTTGCGACCAATAAAATCGAGCGCATCGAAATCACTGACCTCGCCGGCGATCGTGACCGGATGATCGGTGGTGTCGAACTGAGTGATAGGCCCGACGCCGCTCTCTCCCGCGAGGAGGGCAGACCAACTCTCTTGCGTGCCGGTGCCCACAGGGGTGATGAGGCCAATGCCGGTCACTACGACTCGGCGTGATGGACGCACGTCGCTCACGGTTCGTCCTTTACGCACGTCCCGGGGGTCTAGGGGAGGGCGAAGGCCCGTTCAGTCGTCCGCGAGATGCTGCTGGATGTAATTGATCGCGTCTTGAACGGTTCGGATGTTTTCGGCGTCTTCGTCGGGAATCTCCACGTCGAAGTCCTCTTCCATGTGCATCACGAGTTCGACGAGGTCCAGCGAATCGGCACCGAGGTCGTCGATGAACGACGCCTCTGGCACGATCTCGGTCGGATCCTGATCGAGCTGCTCGGCAATAATCCCTCGGACGCGTTCTTCAATAGTGGCCATGGGGGTTCCTCACGACGACGGTACTCGGTGGCGCTGATTACTGCGATCGGGCGGCGCGTGTCAAGGGTGTGCGTACGCGGGCGCGCGAGGGCTCGACCGCCCTCATTCCAGTCGGTCGTAGGGACCGCTGCTTCGCGTGATCGGGAGCTCGCTCGTGTTCGCGTGCTCTTCGGGCACAGCCTCTTCGAGCGCTTTTCCAACGTTTTCGACCAGGTTCAACGACTCGTATTTTCGCGCGAGGTTGATGGCGCCGGCGATGGCGCGACTCGTCGCGGCCCCGTGGGCAACGATGGCAACGCCGTCTAGGCCGAGGAGTGGTGCACCGCCGACTCTCTCCCAATCGAACTCATCGCGAATCGCACGGAGGGGTGACCGCAACAACCCCGCACCCAAACGACCAAAAACACTTTTTTCGAGTTGGCTTCGAATGCGATCGAAGAGCGCCATACCCACGCCCTCGATCGTTTTGAGGACGATGTTTCCCGTCAGACCATCGGTGACCACCACATCGCAGCGACCTGCCGGGATGTCTCGACCTTCGACGAAGCCCAAGTATTTGACGTCGATTTGGGTCAATAGGCGGTGGGCTTCTCGAAGCGTATCCGTTCCCTTTGTGGGCTCGGTGCCGTTGGAAAGCAAGCCAACAGAAGGGCGCTCTATGCCGTGTAGAATCGTGGAATAGGCGGCACCCATGAGTCCGAATTGCACCAAGTGAGCTGCGCGCACATCGACGTTGGCGCCCACATCGAGCAGTACGGTCGAGCCACCCGCGGTGGGAATGCTGGTAGCGATGGCCGGGCGATTACAATTGGGCAAACGGCGAGCGGTCATCATGCCGACCGTCAGCATGGCTCCGGTATTCCCCGCAGAAACGAAGGCGGCAGCGCGGCGCTCTTTGAGCAAATCGAAGCCCACGTGCATGGAGCTTCCGCGCTTAGTGCGTGCAGCTCGGCTGGGGTTCTCCGACATCCCAATCGACTCGGCGGCGTGCACCACGTCGATGGGCCACTTTTCAGCCCCCGCGTCTTCTAATAATGGAAGGATGCGCTCTTGGTTGCCCACCAGGAGGATGGGTCCCGCGCCGTGCTCGCACGCCCGCACAGCACCCCTGACCACGGCGGCCGGGGCGCGATCGCCCCCCATTGCGTCGACTGCGACGGGGAGCGGCGTCTCGTGAGTTTGGTCGGTCGAGCCCACTGGGGCCGATTAGACCTCGACCTCAACGACCTCGAGGACGTAGCGATCTTTATACCAACCGCATGCACCACAGATGCGGTGGGGCTCCTTGGGAGCACCGCAGTTACTACACTCGTTGTACACGGCGGAGCTGATCTTGTGGTTCGCTCGCCGGGAGTCGCGCTTCGACCGGGACTTCCGTCTCTTCGGTACTGCCATCTCGACCTCTCTTCAATCGGGGGCTCTTGGGCACCCTCAGTTCATTTTCTTCTTCAACTCGAGCAGTTTGGCCCAGCGTGGATCCACTTGGGCTTCGACCGCCTCGTCGCTCTGCTCGATTTTGGAACACGTCGCGCCCTCGATGTGGTCGCATGACGGGTTCATGGGCAACTCCACCAAGAGTTCCTGACGGAAGACGTCCGAAAGATCGACCTCGTCTCCATCGAAAGTCTCGATGTCATCATCCAACTCTTCGTCGTCCGGTGCGTCCTCTTCGGTCACACTGGTCGGCGTGCGCTTGACCAAAACCAGGTCCCTGCGCAGATCCACCGGGAACTCTCGGGATGCGAGGCACCGGACGCAGTCGAATCCGACCCGTGTCGAAATTCGCCCATCCACGATGACCTCGGTCCCACCCGAACGATACGCAGTGCCTTCGAGACTGGCCGGTGACAGGCTTCGATAGCCTAGGTCTCCGACAATGCCTTCCAGTGCGTCCGCGAGCACCTCTGGGGTCAATTCCCCCTTGAACGCACGGCCTTCTGCCGAGAGTTCTTCGAGGCGAAATTTGAGGCCCAGAGGCTTCATCGGGGTACCCGTGTCGTCACAAACCCCCGCCGCACCAGGCGGAAAGGGGGCATTTGGACGGGGGACATTAGCGGCGGTTTTCGAGTCTGTCAATCACCGTTGCGATCAGAATCGCCGATGGCCGCAAGATCTCAGAAGGAAGGGGCCGGTGCCGCCGTCAAAAGCGACTTGAGATCCTCGTCGTTGAAACGCAAGCCCAGGCCCACAAAGAAGTCCGTCAATTCGTCGTTGAAGACCTCATCGACACCCGCCGCAATGTAGACGTTGCTAAAGAACCGATAGAGACCGTAGACGCGCATTCGGGGATTCACATTGTCATCGAAGGCAAAGACGTCGGTGGAGAGTTCCAGGCTGTCTCGTAGAAAATGGAGGTCGAGGCCCAACCCGCCACTATTCTCAATGATCCCGACTCTGCCCGTGGCCCAATAAAATTTCTTTGCGAAGAGGAGCGAGAGCCGGAACCGATCTTCGGTAATCGTCTCTTGTTCGCGAATGATGGGGTCCGCCATCGAGGCGCTCGAATTGGTCACCGTCTCGCGAAAATGGATCGAGCCGCGGGGATCGTCGATGAGTTGGAGAGAGTAATACTTGTCCGGCCGGGGCTTGAGTCGAACCTCGAGGGCGTTTCGTACGGCGCCACGGCCCGCGTAGTAATCACTGTGCATGGCCACGATGGTTTGCATCCGGGTGTACTGGCGAATGAACTTTCCGCCTTCTTCGAGGAGCGCGTTCATATTGTCAGCCAGTTGGTCATCGTTGACCAACTTGCCGATGGTGCCTTCGCCTTTGTCGATCTTGTCTGCGATGGAGCGGGACTTGGCCAGGGTCGTTTCTAACTCGTCGAGGGCACGTTGCAGTCGATGAACTGCGCCCTTTACCCCTTCGAATCCTTCCTGAAATGTTTCGGTATTATCCCCGACAATCGAGCGCACATTGTCGGTGACGGCCCGGGCCGAGATGAGGATCTGGTTTGCTTTCTCGCCGAAGTCTTCGGTGAAGGCGCGGGCTTCGGCCGTCACGGCGACGATATTGTCCACCATCCCGTCAATCTTGGGGGCGTTGGTTCCGACGGTCCGCTGCACCTCGGCGACAGTTCGATTGATATTCTCCAGAATGGCGACGAGCTTTTGCTCGCCTTCGTTGCCCGAAACCACTTTTCGGAGGGTTTCGGTGACTTCGGATACATCGGCGGAAATCTTCTTGAGATCATTGAGGAGGTCCGCCGGCGCGATGTCGTAATCGACGTACTTGATCTCACTGCCATCGGTGAGTGGGTCACCGGTATAACCGGGGGTCAATTGGAGGAAATATTCCCCCAAGAGACTCGCCTGTCGCTTTGCAATGCGCGCATCCGAGCGCAGTGGCGTGTTGACCAGCAGCCATACCCGAGCGCGGAC
>Ga0115011_10001797_pt1 | contig 15242 bp, 8 predicted proteins | sample TroAtlMetagenome_2_FD_88705 | JGI IMG/M metagenome (GOLD analysis project Ga0115011, IMG submission 88705) | Marine eukaryotic phytoplankton communities from Atlantic Ocean - Tropical Atlantic ANT8 Metagenome | ecosystem: Environmental > Aquatic > Marine > Oceanic | place: Tropical Atlantic...
AAGGGCACATCTAAAATAGTCCGAACCTTGTGAGTGGCAGGATTCAATATCGGCTTCGCTGAAGTCAGACATTCTTGCTACATCAACTGGGTGCTGTGTAATCACAATAGCGTCCTGGGCTTCCAAGATTTCTGGGTTGCCTAGGAAATCAGCCTGGAACCTATTCCACCACTTTTGGGCGGTGTCGGATAGTTCTCTGCCGATTGTCTTTCCTAGTTTTGTTTTTCTTTCTTGCTTCCCTCGTTGTGTCTCAATCTCTTTGGTTGCGACGCCATTCTTGAGGTCAACCTTGATGCCTTTGGCTGCGAGAGGTTCAACAATCTTATCGTAAAACTCTTTAACCTGCTCGTTCTCTTCTGAAGCCATAGGAATAATTACACGCTCGTTGTTTCCGAACAGTGGGCGCATCTCTTCCGTGGAAAGGTCTTCGGCAGCATCTACGACAGAATCGTAAACTTCGCTGCTAATCTCATTGAGTTGTCGGAAGGGTTGCTCTAGTTCTGATCGGGAGCCGAAAAGTTGTTCTGCGAGAGATTGTCCTGGCTTTCCTTGTTCTATCCAATCTTCAATCACAAAGTTCTTGCCTTCTTCGGGTAGATCCCAAAAGGTTGTTCGCATATCTTCGCCAAGACATTCAGCGTACTCTTCGTAAAGTTTTTCGTTGACTTGACGAATTCGCTCTTGACTTATTGTTTCGTTTATGATTTTACTTACTAGAGTCCTTAAATTCACACCTTCGCTTACCTTTACTCCAAATTTAGAAAATAGTGCTTCAATTTTTTCTAAAGACTTCTCATCGGTGACAAACTTTTTCTTGTCCCCAGCGATTGTATTATATAGTTCTTTCATTGTTTCCAAGTATTTCTTGGAAGGTCTTTTACCGCCAGGGCGAAGACGAGAACGAAGGGCAAACTTTAGACTTGGCATAAGAGTTATACGAGAGTTGTCAAGTCCAGCAAGTTCTGCGTAGTTTTTCAATACCTCCACCTGAACTTCTTCTGGGGTGTATTGGCTACGAATCATCTCAAAAAGGTAATTGTCTGCTGTATAATCTGGAATTGTTCCATCATACATCTTGTCTAAGATGTCCCTGTAATAACTCATAGGGACATTCTTACCATTTAAGGCATCGCTAACAAGACTTCTGTTCAAATCAAGTTCACCATTTTCTAATCTGGCGACTTTGTTGAATATCTCCTCAGTAACATTAGGACTCAACAAAACTTCTCTAGCCCGGCGAGCCCTTATATTGCCTCCATCCCTATATCTTCCAAGAGCCTCACTGTCGCTAGGCTCAACCGCAGCATATTTGGATGCCTCGGTATTCAAAAGACCGACAGGAACATTGGGACTACCCAAAACAGCAGCAACCTCGTCGCCGTCAAAGGGAAGAATTAGATTACCAAAGTAGACTTTCATCAAAAATTCTTCGGGGGCATTGGGATTTAGAAGTATAGAGCGATAAACCTCTGGGTCTTGCTCTTTCTTTAGAGCATCTTCAATCATCTCTTTAGACATCCCGGGATGCTTAAACAAGTTTTCTAACAACCTGCCTACCATCAATGGACTCTGCTCGCCGTTTTTCTCAACCCAATCCATGATATCCTTGATCATCTCAGAGGTAAGCGGATTGCTTTGGTCGGCGGTCATATAATCTAGAACATCAAAGACCTCGTGGTTCTCAAGTGCTGGATCAAATTGTGGATCTCCGCCTGGTGCTGTTGATGGACCAGCGCCGAGAAGTTTTTTTAGGGCTGCCTGTTTTTTATCCAAAGGTACGCCAGGCTCTCTAAGAAGTTTATATAGGGTTGTATCTCTGAATACATACTTCTTATTCATTATTGTAGTTATATGATCTAGAGCACCTCGGTGTGTAAAGAACCCTTGCTCTTTCTCTGCTTTGTGGATAATCCCTGTACCATTAGTGTCGATTACAGCATCATATCCAAGTGCTCGTAGGATGCCATTAGACAAAAGAGTGATCTTTTTATTAGTTGCTATCTCTAATGCTTTGGCCGCAGCCTGGACATAATCATATAGCTTTTCGGATTCGGTACTTCCGCCATATTCTCGCTGGGAGACCTTGGATAAAGTCTCAACATGCTTGGGATCTTCCAGCCATTCTTGGGGAGAAACAAAACCATGGGCGGCTTCTTTATTTTGAGATAACATCTGTTTAGGTGGTGAACCCGAACCTGGAGGTCCAGAAGGCATGTTGTAAATTGGGAAAGTGTCTTGTGCAAATGCTGGATATTTTTTAGCGATCGCAGCATTGATTTCTTCTCGTGAAGGAACGCCACCTGTCTTGCCGTCATCGCCGAGCCATAGAACTTTAGCACCATCCTTGATCTTCATCAAGTGTCCGTAATCTCTACCTGAAGCAAAGAGCTTATTCTTTTTAGCCCCGTCAATTGTGTTCTGGGTGAAGTGCCAGCCGTAAATACCAGCGGGAGTATTAAACTTGGTTCCTGGGTTGATGCCCACTTTGTTTACATCAGAAAAAGTTATAAGATAATTAGGGTCACCAATAACGGCTGTTATCGCATCCTTTTTTGGGTGATTTGCTATCTTTAGCTCTTCGTCAAGAAGTTCTAATATAACCCCCCGAAGATATTCCTTAGTTGATTTCATTAAATATCCCTATGCCATCAAAGCGATCCTCATTAAATAGGCATCCGAATCAATAAAAGTAGCTTTATCCTTCCGGGTCTGAAACACTTCTTCTGGCATCTCGCCAATATCTTTATACCCAGAGGTATCTAAAAGGCGAACTTCCACATCATATGACAATAGTGCTCGAACTAGCCGGAGTGCCTTTTTCTGTGCGTCTTCGTCGAGACCTAACAAGACTGGGGTATCATTCACAACAATCTTTCTAAAAAGCTTACTGTCTTCTCTAAGCGTTGATCCCAAGATGGGAATACTGTTCTCTCCCGCTACAATAGCATCGAAGACCCCCTCAACCAAAGTAACCTCTCGTTCCCAATCAATCAGCAATTCATTGAAAATGATATCTTTGTTCCCTGGTCCGTTCATGTAGGGAGGCCACACATTAGGATCATATGCTCGGGAAGTGAAAAAATTACAATAACCATCTTCATCAAAAGATGGTAAGATAACACGGTTTTTATATTCCCCGCTGCCGCAGTAACCAATTTTCCAATATAGGATATCTTTTTCTGATATTCCTCGCTTACGAAGATAATTGAAGACTATGCGAGATGAAGGGGGATGAGAGCGACCCGTAAGCGTTTGAAACTCATTTGGAAGGTCGATTCGCTGTTTTATTTCCTCTTCCTTCGCAAAGAGGTTGTCTAGGTCGCCTAGCTCAATATCGGCGTCAAAATCCTTCCATCTACTGATGTGACTTACATCGCCCCAGCGGCGGACCAAACGACGAAGACTTGATCCCCTGTGATCACAAGCCCAACACTTGAATGCATTCTTTGCAAAATTTACTGATAACTTAGGCTTATGATGAGCGCAACAACGAGAAGGATAAAGATATTCCTTCCCCTGCTTGTAGGGTTTGCCCAGAATCTCATCTAAGATTCTCTTCTTTTGCGCATCTGCCGGATCAGTAAGCAATTAGTATCCAAGTTCCTGGAGTTGTCTAATCGTATTATCCACATCATCTGGATTATGTTTAATAGCGATGCCGCCACCGTCACGAAACTCGTTGACATATTTGTCACGGTCGTCAATCAGAAGTCCTTGTTTTCCGTTCCAAACTCCGTAGGGCTTCTTGCTGTCAGAAAGATTGACTTTTTCAACTGGGACACCTAGTTCTCGATCAACCCACATCCGCTTGCCGATCTTAGAGCCTTCTGCCATCGGGGCAGACAAGATCTCCAGCCCTGGGATGTCTTTAATATAATCCCAAAGTTCTTTGCCGCCACGCTCCCACTCAAGGTTTGCCCAAAGATCTACATCATCTTCTACAAGGCGATACATGAAATCTCTCGTCCGGTAGTTTCTTTTCAGGCTACCCTCTTGATCGGAGCGGGCAATATGCCACTTGTTGATCTCGACATCCCAGCCGCCAATCTCTTTGGCAGCCGAGGCGGCAAGTTTGTAGTCAGGATGATCAGGCTGATCTTTTAGCTCCTGAAGACGCTTATTCATAAATTTTAGAACACCACCCTCGAAATTGACAAGGACGCCATCCATATCGCTAAAGACTTGGTACTTCATATGAGCACCTCCCTTCAACATTATAATACCACTTGTTTTTACGAAGTCAAGAAATATTATTTATTTCTTTTGCGTTTTTCTCGGTTGACTTGTGCGCCGGCTATAGCCATCTTTTTGTCTTTGGGCATATCACCAAGTTTTTGTGCTATTTCCTCTTGACGGTCGTGGTCAGCATCTGTCCACTTTTTATCTTTACGATTAGAGAGCCTAATGGAGACTCCCCTCGAATGACCGTCGTCGCAGCCTTCGTCTATGGCATCTTCGTCTTCCATTTCATCGCCCGAGTCGGCTCCAGCAGTCTTGGCGGCCTCGTAGGAGTCTTTAGCTTTATTGATTATATCCTGAGCATTTAGCTTTCCTGCTTTTTCTGCTCGGGTTAAGATATCAGAAATTTGACCGACGGCAGTCTTCTCCTGCTGCGACTGTGTCTCTTCTGCTAAATAGTTGTTTATTTCTTCGGTGATTATTTTCCGGAGAGTGTTTTTAGTGATCTTCATAAAATAAATAGGCTACTAATCTATTAAAACTATTTTCTCTGTCAAGAATCCCTCATTGCCCATGTTTTTGAGAAGGAACTCTCCAGCCCTTGCGATTACCACAGCATCGGCTTTATCATCAGTACCCTTTTTGTAGTTTTTTCCGCCACGAGCCATCTCATAGCTAAAAGCTGTTTTTTCTTTCTCTATTACAGCCTCAATAACCATTTTCTTTCTTTTTGGTCCCTTGGTTCCTCGTGGGAACGATAGACCATAACAGGTTCGAGCAGTATTGACATTTATATAAGTTGGTCTTAGATCATATGATTCAAAACAAATCCAAGAGACGATACCATTAAACTTTGCCAGCTTCAAAATAGTATCAGCACGAGATTTGCCTGGTAAGAATTTCTTTAGGGCTGTTTCAATAAATATGTGGTCAATTTTATAGTCAGACCTCAATGCATACAGTTCTGCCCCAACAAATTCTGCCTTATCAAACAAAGTATCGCTCTTTGATATATCCCAAGCTTCGCTCTTTACAAGCTTGCCTGTTTCATCAAGTATAGCAACGCCTACCATGGTGGTAGAAATATCTAATCCTAAAATCATAAGTTAGTATATCAGAGATCTAGCTTAAGCTTAAATGTATATTCGTCAAGCTCTTTTTTCATAACTGGATTTGCCAACTTGGCTACTCCAATCATATTCTTCTCGTCATCATATATGCCAATCTCGGTTATAAAAGTCTGTTTGCTAAACTCTTCTTCAAAATCACAATATTGGCTCTGAATAGTATTCTTAATCACAAGCTGTCTGGGCTCCACATATCCGCCCGAGCCGGTGACTGTTCTACCTCTCCAATCCCCATTAGAGGAACTTATCCAAGTAGGATTTAGAGAATTGTTTGCCTGACCAGGCTGAATGCTTGCAAACATCGTCATCGTGGGGATTTTCTGGGTCCCTTTGAAGGTTAGAGTACTGATGCTAGCAGTAGGAAATCCGCCAGCACTACTGGTCGCCAAGTAGCTGCCAAAATAGGTCCACTTTGGATTAACATTAGTAGTGGCATCACCAGTACCTAGATAATCATCATAGGATGTAGTGTTAATATTTACAGAGGAAGTTAGAAGGACAAAGCCTTCATTGTAAAGAACCATACCCACGACACTACCGGCGGTATCTCCCATAGTAGAAATAAGCTCTCCGTTTTGAAGACTATCAACTGCCTCGTCCATCAAAGACCCAGTATAATAAAATTTGAGACTTACAGAACCCTTCTCGATTCCGGACTCAAAAAATATTGATGGAATTTGGATCATATTTACCACTCCATCAACATACTCCCCAGTATACTCATATTTATTACTTATATTTCTATAGTAATTCATAGTATTTTGTAATGCCACCAATTCACGGCGGTTTGTAGTGTAGGCGTCCTTCTGAGCGTTTGTTCCCGCAGGAAAAGGATCCGTGGTGGCATGATAATAATGACGGTACATAGAGGCGGTTAGCGGGTAAGAGCCAGTAATCACCGTACCATATGGCTGACTAGCATAAGAAGAAGTTGTTACACTAGGGAAAGCTAACCAGTGACCATCTTTGATCAAGAACGGATAAATAAGCTGTTGGGCTGTCCCATCACGATCGACATTGTATTCATAAAGACTTATAGACCCAGTAGGAATATTTACCCCCTGGTAGCGATCATTATTAATATATGCTGACCCACTATACATGAGAAACTCATAAGACGGATTAGCAATCATCCGGTTTATGAAGATATCATCGGGACCGAACTCATGGAGGTATGCCATGGGACCCCCTTTAGTAGTCTAGTCTTACCCTGAGTGTAAATTCATCGGCAGGAGTCTTCTTCAGCGGCTCACTTAGCTTGCCAACTGCTAACATTTCATTATTAGCTCCGTAGAGACCTACGGTAGTAATGTAGGAAACCGGGTCGTCAGTGGCAACATTCTTTACTTGAATCTTGCTAGAACTTAGGTAAGTGGGATTACTACTATAATTGAATTCATTAGATCCTGCTCGGCAGAAGTAAATAGTAGAATTCAATTCCGTGGTATTATTAAAGCTAAGATTTCTAACTCGGCGGCGGAAAGCATCAGCACTTGCACTGATTGCCCCGGAGACCATAAGTTGTTTAGATGTCTGAGCAGCAGGATTCATTGGGCGGTCGGCTTGAGAAATGCCTGCCAGGAATACTGATGAACTGACAACAGCTATCCCTGCCTGATAGAACAACAACCCACAAGGAGCAGCAGTGGGGCTGCCGTCGCTTGACGCAGCGTAGAGAACATTAAATTCGCCGGCTGGTGAGTTAGTCAAGGCATTTGTCGCATTACTGTCGGTAAGAGTAACTCCCTCATCACTAACAAGTGCGGGTGTTAGACCAGACCCTGCGTTCAATACCAACGACCAGCCGCCACCAGATACTTTTTGAATCTCATCTTTTGTTAGAAGTCTGGCTAGGTTGACAAAATAAACACCATTCATTTTTTGCGCTTCAGTAGAGCCACCAAAGTCTCCTAGATTATCGAAACGCTGAATGTTTCCACTCGAATCATAGCCACATAGAATTTGTGCCATTTCATTATAAATATCATTTTTTTGATTAAGCTGAACAGCCGAAACAACTTCGGCGGCGGCAATACCAGAGTACAACCCCACAGTCAAATCCAAAATATGATTTGCAGATGAACTTAGATAAGGATAATCGTAAACTGACTGGAACATTCCATGAGAGTAATTCTTAATGTTAGTTTCCGCACCAAATGTTCCATAGGTGCCCGACAGGATTGTACCAGTTAGAGGGATTGCCTCGTGGAGCTTTGTCCGGTTCTGAGTTACATCTGTACTTAGTAGTGTCTTAAAACTAGTAGCCATTTCTTATTCCTTATTATGGGGTGGATTTCCACTTCAGTAGTCTTACGGGGACATCAGTGCGATACCCAGTCGTAAATCCGGTTACTCTAACGACCGTATCAACATAATAGAATGTTTTAGCCGTACCATCAATAGTTACAGACACCTCGCCGCCCAACTGAGTGAACAGTGTAGTAGAGGTCTGAAGGTCGAGTGTGGCTCGCAGACCGAATACAAGTCGAGTACCTAAGCGACCTGTAGTGGTTCCGTCGCCGCCGATAACCTTACCCAAAGACGAAGCATTGACCCCACCTGGATCAGTAATAGTATAGTCAAATCCTGGTGCGCCGCCTTGTTCTGTGGGTCCAGCGCCGTCAGGCTGGGCACCAAAATAACCTGGATTTGAGTTTAGAGAGAAATAATAACTGGCGACACTATCATCATCCACAAAAGTAGGTGTAGCAATCGAGTGATCACCCGAAGTAGTTCTCAACTGGAGCAGGCGGTTGTCAGCCTCAATAATATATTGCGTCTCAACAAGATTTCTTTGATTACTTGATAGATAATTTAGAGATAATTCTGTAGTATCTAATCCCTGGTCGAATACCATGGAACCATTTTTTGGCAGAGCAGCAGAGGCATCATCAATAAACAAAAAGCCAGGTGAGCGCCCATCGTTACCAATAGTCGTTTCAGTAACGGTCGTGGCATCTACGGAGGCATAATAACCAGAAAATGCTGGCGTGGCTCCCGTAGCTGTTACATTCCCCACGAGACCGTTGTTGTTCAGCATGATCACCGGAAGATACAAGAGGCTATTGTCAGCATAAGTCAATAACTTATTCTTCAGAACACTTGTATTGTTAGTAAAAGCCTCTAAAACAGGCAATTGCAAAATTCTCAAATCCTGGTAACCAGACGAAGTAACGGGAGTATACAATGAGTAATTAATCTCATCATCGCCTAGAGCAAACTTAGATATTCTAAAACTTCCGTCACCGGCAGCTAGTCTCTTTCGTCCCGCATCTGTAAGTACGGCGTCTAGAAGTATATCACCGCTATTGTCTAAAAATCCCATAACTTTTCCTCTTTACGAACTAATCGATTAGTTCTTATTAAGTAGTATCCTTTTATCAAAATTGGTTTTCTTATTCATCGGGGTCATCACTTTCTATGAATTTTTCAGTAAGTTTTTCGTTAAAAGAAAGTTTAACATCAAATTTGCGCCCCGTATCTTTAGAAGTCAATCTGACTATGAACTCTTGACCGATGATTCCTGAGTCGGTTCGCTCAGCGAGGTTCTTTGTGCCCACTGAAGCGCCGTTTTCATCAATATCGACAAAAGGAAATGTTTGAATATCAGATGCCTGTATTTGCATAAACCGGGCGAATTTCCTCGTTGGTCTTTGGTTATTTATTGGAGTAAAATTATATACTTCTATTTCTGGGATGTAAAGACCTTTTTCATATACAAGCCGTACTCTATAAATAGGGGAAGGATTGGAAGGGTTTCCATGAACATCTTCAACCACACAAGTATAATAATAATACTCATTGGGCTCGATGGTATCAACAATATCCAGCGACAAAACACTATCTTCTGATGAGAGAGCAGGGTCAATAGTCATAGTCAAAGTTTCACTGCCATCGATCCCAAAAGATCTATAAAGTTCGGAATACTCTGAGACATTGTTGATAATATTCTTTGTTCTATAGAGGCGAGCGGTAGCAACTTCATCAATCCCATCATTCCTAAACCCCAACTTCCCTGGCTTAAGAATATAATACTCAAACTGAGATTGGTAGTCATAAAGTTCTGTATGTCTGACTAGGGTCTCTGGCAAAGAGACCACATCCAAGGAACTCTTTCCAATATAATCTCCTGTGTTTTGTTGTATGTTTATTTTTATCTGCCTATAGTTCGACAACAAGGGGAGAATCTGCATCTCAGGCGTAGTAGGAGGATAATCCATTATCTTTGCAGTGGGATATTCTACCGAACCCGCTACATCCTCAAAATTCGGGACATCGTAAGCAGACCCATAAATAGGAACCTCTACGATGAGACCTTCAGATTTTTCTGAAGTGAAAATATCATAATATGGATTCATATCTGAATCTACGAGGTTTGCTTGATTTGCAACGATAGAAGGATAGTCAGGATATGTTGAGAGAATTTGAGGTAGGATTGCATCTGCCATAAATAAATCATAACGAGGAACATAAACCATCCGGAACTCATTGAGTTCATAAGTATAATTTGTATTGTATTTGACTTGTGTATCAATATAGGAGAGGACTTGTAAGTCTCCCGTGTTCCCAAACATTATTTCCTGAAGGATGTTCCCGTCTGTGTCATATTTACGCAAAACATACCCCAAAGCCTCGGAAGACAAAGATGTGCCAGAACGAAGTAAGTCAGGATAATCTGGTGTTTGCCACGGCAATAGAGACCTAATTTGGCGCTTGGCTCTGTCCACCTCGCTAACTTGATCGTTAGTTAATCCCATTCCAGTAACGGGTTCAAGCCCCTTTTCGGTCACCACAAGGGATGTAATAGTCTCCCCGCTTTTGCCGAAGTCCAGAGACCGGAAGATGTCATAAGTGTTATAGGACCTTTCCCCGAATGGGACATGGCTCACATATTTACTCTCTGGGGTCCCAAACAACAAACCCATGACAAGATCGGTACTCGTATCATATTTTATATCAGAAATTGGCTCTTGAGTTCGAAGCGACTCCAGCAATGTAGTACTTACACCACTGTTTTTTATAACCTCACCCACGGGTCCAATGTTTTCCGGCGTGAAACTAGTTTCAATGTGCATTGGCAGACCTGTGTGTTCACCTCTAAGGTTCCATAACATATTTCCGTCGGTTGCCGGAAATATCAAAGATTTACTTGCTGCCTCTAAAAAAGACTTTCTTCGATCTGATAATGCAGGGCTGCTTACTTCTCTGGAGTAGGTGTGTAGATAATCAACAGATCCTTGACCAGATGTAGGTAAATCCGTTTCGGAAATAATACCACCTAGTGAAAGCTGATCCTGGTAGTGTCCCTCTATTTGGTGGTTCGACGACCTAGACCCCTCCCAGGCATCGGTCTTTCTAAGACCTCGGTCATCCCGATAGGAGGAGGCATAAAGATTATATATATAAAAATTAGGTAGTATACCTTCGGTTACAAAAGAACCGCTTATAGCATCTTCATAATGCTTGTTATATAGAAGATACTGAGGGTCTATTTTTGCTCCCGTGGACCGTTGAACTACTCCGTTGCCAAGCTCTAGGAGCGGGTATATCTCCCTCCTGGTCACAAAAGGAGTAGAAACCTGTACATCAAAAGAGCTATATGGACAAGAAGAGACCGGTTGACCTTGAAAAACTAGCCTAACTAATTCTTCTTTTCCTATCAAATTGCGGATTGCATTAAATAATGCTATGCGGCTGTCCTGCATATTTTCCAACACTGGTTGTCCAAGTTGCGCTGGCGAAATAAATAATTTAGGAACAAGGTAGTCCAAAGAATCAGCAACGCTTGAAATATCTATTTCTTGCAGTCTTTGTATCCCTTGGCGATCGCTATTCAGTTGATTAGCTTGGGTCTGGGCTGCTGCGAGAGATTCGTCCATCCACACAGGGATGCGGGGCCATACCAAAGCGGCCAGGTAGGTCTCGCTCCATATACGGTCCACTTCTTCAGTTGTTATATGTCCGCCAGTAGCTAACCAGACTCTCCAAGACGGATCGTCGAGTAGCACAAGAGGAGAAAGGCTGCGGTCCTCAGCAAGATAGCGAGGGGTCAAAACGCTCAGCGCCACCGCTTTAGTAAGAGGCTGACCCTGAACCCGATTCTCTATCATTGATAGTATCTTTCTCTTCGCCTGATAAATATATTCCTGTATATTTATGGGAGTGATGCTCTCGCCAGCCACTCGAACTTTTTGAATTATTTCCATTGTATGACGCATAACAACACCATCAGGAGCAGTACGAAATAAATCTTGATAAAAAGAACTTACAGATACAGTAGTTTGTTCAGTTTCAGGGTTATAGGTCGCCGTATCGATAGATACCATTCTTAAATAATCTCTAACATTCTCGGACAGAAGTACCCGATTGATGCTAGTTTCTCGTAACTGAGATAGAAGTCGTGGCAAGCTATTATAAGCTTGCGATCCTGAAGCCTGGGAAATGTATGTGGTTTGTGAGTGCTGCCGAGCAGACTCACTGTAAATGGATGGCTGAGCATATGCATTTATCCATTGTAATTTTTGCTCCGCAGTGGCATCTTGTCTTAGAAGGCGAACTCCAGGATCTTGATCATCGTCTGGTGTAGACCAGCCTCCTAGTGAATATTGTATTCGATGGTTCGAACCCTCAGGGGTTATATGAAGGCTCCTATCCTGCACAGCAGGATTAGTCATAGAAGAATCCTCATAAAACCTCTTAAAAGGTCCAGATCCCCCGCCAGGTGCTTTGAGTTTAATTTTTCGTGTAAGTGTCATTTTTCACGCCTTCCTTAGTAGCCAACCATACCACCAAGAAAAGCACCCGGCTCATCTTTTGGCTTATCTTTTGGTTCATCCTTTGGCTCATCTTTTGGTTTTGGCTCTTGTTGAGGGGTTCCTAATAAAAAGTATTTATTATACATAGGAAGTTCTAAAGGTTCTTTGTTGCGGAAGGACTCAGTAAAAACATCTATAATGGGTTGTTTGTAAGTACTCACCAGGTTTCTGTAGTCCAGCGGAGACATTACCCTAACTCTGCAAAATAACATTTTACCACTCTTGATAACATCTTGCGCAAAATCAGGGTCCATAATCTTCCAGACGGGCATCTTAGTTTTTCTTAGATAGGTATTGTCCAGAACTTCAGGATTATCTGATTGGGGTATATCGCTGTAAAATATATTAGCAGCATCAAGGCTCTCAAAAGTATCCAGATATTCGATCCGTGCAATCTGTTTATAGTTCATCCAAAAAGCTAAAAATTTAGCATAAACCTTAAGAGGATCCTTAGTCTGAGGGAAAGGAGGAGGGGGATCATTTGGGCTATAGTAGCTCACTAACTGTTCTAAACTAGCAGAATCTTTATCTTCTAAATGTGGGTGACATGGCGAAAACTGGACCGGAAAATCTCCCAAAGTTACACTTTCGTTAGTCGATGCTAGTAAAATCATATTTTTAAGTTGATTAGGGAAAGAACTTATGGGTCCAGTTTCCACCGTCTGAGCAAAGTCGCCTGCCCTCGAAGCCAATATATTGGTCAAGCCAGTCATGGAGTTGAACTCTTTCTGCTCGTAGGTAGTATCCAAATCAATGGAACTATCCACAGATAATTCTCCAAATATAGCAAAAGGTAGCTTTATGGGTACCTGATTTTTTCTTTTCGTACCGAGTTTTTCATCTATATAGCCCTTTTGTTTGTCGAGGGCGGTATTAGACAAACCTGTATCAACATTAGAAAAATAAGTCAAAGTTGTAGGGTCGATATTGTTTGCACCCCCAACTAGAGTAGGAATAGCCAATGGTCCATTCTGGATTATTAAAGTTCCCACCTTTTCCTTGTCTTTTACAGTAGGTTCGTATTTACCCGTCGATACTTTAGGAGGATTATATTGGGGCAATATGTCTTCTGTCTTTATCTCTACGGCATATTGTTCCTCTAAAACCTTAATTACGGAATTAAAAAGTTCTTCGTTTGCGGATGCTCTTAGTCGGCGACCAGGCGTAATAGTTGGATTATTTTGTCTATTTTGGATGCTGTGGTTTAAGTCAATGATATCAGCAAACAACCTTCCATAATGATCAAGGTCGTAGGTAGAGATCGGAGTGCCTGGTTCAGCGCCGGCAGTGGTTTGTATAATTTCTTCAGTCATCGGAGTTCTAATCGTTTTTGAAGTAAAGTATGCATAGCCAGGATTTTTATAAGGTCCCTGAGGCATCAAGGTAGTCCTAAAATCATCAGGAACTGCCGATGATTGAAAATATTTCACAAACTCTTGATTGACACGGTTTTCATACTCGGGGAATGAAATCCTTGTTATGCCGTTTCTTTGTCCCATATCTGGTTCTTTTATGAATATATAATCATAACCATATCCTAGGTTTTTACCTTTTTTATAAGTTTCTCCAAAAAAGTGGTGTCCCCTCAATATTGGGAATTTTCGCTGACAGAAACCTCGACCCTCCAGTGGTGACACCTCACTTATGTCGAGACCTCTTCCCAAGGGGTCATTAGGAAAGATTTCCGTCAACTTCCGGAACAACATCTGAATTCCTAAGTCTATGAGCTTCTGGACATCCTTAATTGTTAGGGGATCAATAAGACCACGATTCAAACTAAAGGCGGCTGAATAAAACTCATCCAATAAGCCTCCGGTGATCAAGGGAGCCAAGTCACTGATAATTACTTCATATGCCTGAATTGTTTCTATCAAATAGTCATAGTAATTAACTTGCCGACCATCAATGGTGCCCACGATCTGACGAAGAGGTACATTTAAAGTTAAAGTCTTAGGGTTGTATAGGTTTCGACCATCTTTTACTACACCTCCTTGATAACCCTCTATCGTGGGTACCGAGTTAACAATAGTATTAAACACCTCTTCTACGCCAGATCTTAATTGCATGAGATAAGTGACAAGGTTGCGCATAAAGATTGGTGCAGCGTCATAAACTGTAAAGTCAGCGCCATACATGAAATCTCCACTTATTTGAGCATCCCTAAGAGTGTATTTTCCCTCTATGCCAAAAGAATCTTTACCCTCATAAAAAATAATCTTATTTGGCGTGGATCCATCATTTTGTTGGTCTAAATATAAATTGGGTATTTCTTTAATAGACTCTAAGACCTTCTCGGGGAAAGTTATATCAGGTCCCTTTTCAACCAGGTGCCCACTAGTTGTGAGTTGATTCACTGGCATCGTAGAGTCTTCGGAAACAAACCTTCTCAAAACCCTCATACTTAAAACTTTTGACGGTTCCGAACCGAGCATGAGCCCCGTTTGGTTTATAATTTGACGGGAAAGGTTTTGACTCCTATAAAGAAATGGAAAATAACTGCTAGCAATGAGGTAGGATTCTAGATCAAAGGCGAACGAAAAACGGTGGTTCTCGTCACTATCTTTTGAGATCCACAGTTCAGACAAATAATTATCTTTGCTTATGATCTTCCGTATTTCTGGCTTCTCATCCAAGATAGTCCTTGCTAGTTCATCATATACCCTATCAAACACACTGGCTAGTCGTATAATTACATCATCCGAAGGTGATAAGTCAATGTGTTGAAAAATATTAACATTAGGAGCCAAGATAACATCAACATCTTGATACTCTCCTCCTTGTAATCTTTTTCCCATACCATGATAAGGTCTCGATATAGAAATAGGCTCCCAAACAGTGCGATTGCCCCGAACAGTTGCCGAAATACACTGACTCATTCCTGTGTTCAGTGAGATCTCTGGAAGTTCAAACAGTTCTTCCTCTGGGGCAAAATTAGAATCATACACAAACATATAAAAGGTAAGGTTATCTTTGATTTGTGATGAGACAGAAGAGAGGTCAATTATTATTGGTAATAAAGAAACTCTATCCAGCAACTGCAACGAGTTGTCCATGGGGGCTTGGGCTTGCTCCTCAGTCTCTTCCGTTCCCGTAAAAACTCCTGACTCGATTTCCTCCTGGC
>Ga0115011_10001801_pt1 | contig 15213 bp, 7 predicted proteins | sample TroAtlMetagenome_2_FD_88705 | JGI IMG/M metagenome (GOLD analysis project Ga0115011, IMG submission 88705) | Marine eukaryotic phytoplankton communities from Atlantic Ocean - Tropical Atlantic ANT8 Metagenome | ecosystem: Environmental > Aquatic > Marine > Oceanic | place: Tropical Atlantic...
CTGCCCCAAATAGGGCGCGCTTCTTGCTTCCTGCAGTGGGGGCTCTCATCTCAGAACCGTTCGTTCTTGCGAAAGGTATCCACGATCGGGCAGATGAGATCAATTCTGAGTGAAAATTGTTTCCGATGTGAAAATAATGCCCATTTAAATAATTTTAAAAATACGAAGTGGTCCACCTGATTTCTGTTCGAAAACGGGCCAGAATTCCTAAGTTATTCACAGAACCTTACCTTCGGATAAAATAACCGGCAAGCTGCCTAATTTCCCGTTTAAAACAGGTCTATTGAGGACTGACGCAGGGACATTTTCCGCTGGCCAGCGGTATCGTTTTAGCAAACATTCGCAGCAGATGGAGAGAGGTTCTCAGCCCCAGAGCCAACGGTCAGACGATGACCTCGGGAATGAGACGTGCGGAAGACGGGGTTTCCTGAGGGCGTCTCTGCTGACCACGGGTGGCCTCTTCGCGTCTGTCGGAGTAACTCAGGCGGTATCGATTTTCAGCGGGCGATCAGATTTGGACGTCAGTGAACTCCCCACAGAGTGGGTGCGAAGGCAGGGTCCGGATCTACATGCTTATGGTCGCTACCTCTCGGCTCTCAGGCTTCGACACATCAGCGTCCAGCAGGTGATTGGCTCACATGCGCGCAAGAAGGGAAGCGTCTGGAATGCGCTTCCGGGACGAGATAGTTGGAGGCAGATGAGCCAGACGCTAAGGGTCGCTGATGAGATAGCCGTCAGGTTGTCAACGTCAGTAAAAGGTGTCACGTCAGCCTTCCGCAGCCCGTCCTACAATGCGCGTTGTCCCGGGGCCAAGCCGAATTCATGCCACAAGGAGAACGTGGCTCTTGATCTCCAATTCCACGCTTCGACTTATGCGGTTGCCCGGGCAGCCCGTAATATCAGGCAAGAAGGCAGGTTTCGGGGAGGTGTTGGACAGTATACCGGGTTCACTCACGTTGACACGAGGGGTTACAACGTCGATTGGTGAGGTTGGGAAGTTGTAGGGTAACCGTTTTTTTGGATGCCCGATCAATTCTCTGGTTGCGGGACGCCTTGGTGTCACTTCTTGACTTGTCTTTAAGGCAATTGGTTAATCGGCACTGAACCTGTTTCAGTCTTTCTCATCATGAACTATCGGAACCCCTTTCTGGTCCTCTACTCAATCCTTGGTTTTTCAGCCATAGCTCCAGGTGAGATCGTTATTTCACAGTATTACGAGGGAACCAGTTTTAATAAATGGGTGGAGCTTGCCAATACCAGTGATGCTGCAATGTCACTTGATGGATACGTGCTTACCCGATGGGCGAACGCCTCCACCGAGGCATGGAAACAGGATGGAGCGAGCCCCGGGGGGAGCGACAACCTCGACGGGCTCTCCATTCCCGCTAATGGCTTTCTTCTCTTCGGAAATACTAGTGCCGTTCTGCCGGCCTATGCCAGTGCAGACGTGTCCACAAATAGCACTCCGAACTTTAATGGTGATGACAGCGTGGTTCTTTACGACACGGCACTGGGTGCCCTGGGGGACACGGTCGCGATCGTTGATGCAATCTCTTTCACAGATGCCGGGAATGAGGGGGCTAACAGGAGCTTTTATCGAATCGGTGAGGGTGCAGGATTTGATCTGCTTGCTGGTTCGACCGTAGCTGATTTTCCGCAGGTGTGGGGCGGAGCAAGCAATCAGGAAGTGGATGACGCTCAGCCTGGAGATTTATTCTATCTTCAAAGTTTCAGCGCCTCGGCCCCGGAATCTCTCAGTATCTCCTTAAGTCCTTCGGTGATCGGGGAGGACAGCGGCGAGGGTCAGGTTGATGTGACTGTGACTAGGACAGGTATTCTGTTGGAGGAGCTCACCGTTACTCTTTCATCAGGTGATGAGAGCGAAGCAGTAATCGCTACTGGGACAGGAGTGATTCCGGCTGGGGAGGATTCGATAACACTTCCGAGCTCAATCGATGCCGTTGACGATACGATTGAAGATGGAGATCAGGAGGTTGTTATTACGGCGTCCGCAACGGGCCTTTCACCAGCAGCCGCGACTCTCACCGTCACCGATGACAATGATGTTTCCCCGATCGCTATTACCGAGATCCTTGCAGATATACCATCAGGAGCATCAGGAGATGCCAATGGAGATGGCGATACCGATAGCGCGGACGATGAGTTTGTAGAGATTGTCAACAAGAGCGGCGGTCCTCTTGATATGAGTGGCTGGTCTCTACGTGATCGTAGTGAAGAGCGGCACCTTTTCCCTGCCGGCACCATCCTGCCATCGGACTGTGCCATTGTCGTATTCGGTGGTGGGTCCCTTGATAATCTCGGAGGCTCCGCGATATTCCAGACGGTGAGCAGTATCAGACTTGGTCTAAACAATGCCGGGGATACCGTGAGTGTTTACGACTCGCAGGGTGAGCTTGTCGCCTCGGTGAACTACGGCAGTGAAGGGGGGAATGACCAGTCCCTTGTGCGGGATCCGGGCATTTCGGATGGATTCACTCTGCACGGGAGTATTGGAGATGGACGGCTCTTTTCGCCGGGCACCAGGAGTGACGGAAGCGATTATTGCCCGCCTCTGGGAGAGCTCACCTTCAGCCTGAGCGCGAGCACCATGAACGAAAACGGTGGCAGCATCAGCGCTCTTCTTCGGAGAACTGGGGATCTGAGCGTCGCGCTCGACGTTGTTCTTGCAGTTAGCGATGAGACCGAGGCCCTTGCAGATCTTGGTGCGCGCGGAACCTTTGCCGTGGATGAAAGCTCCCTCACGATTAGTTTGATTGCGGTGGATGATATCGCTGAGGACGGGGCCCAGACTGTTCAAGTGAGGGCGATTGCTCCTGGCTATACAACCGCAGTTGCAAGCTTTGAAGTCGAGGATGATGGTGACGGCCCTTTCAGCAACCTTGTCATCAACGAGTTCCTCTCTGATCCGCCGAATCCGGGGGGGGATGCTAACCGTGATGGAACATTGGACACCTCACAGGACGAATTCATCGAGTTCCTCAATGTGTCAGATGAGGCGTTCGATCTCAGCGACTACGAGATTCACGACGGTGTGGGCATGCGTCATGTGTTTTCTTCAGGCACCCTGCTGGCTGCTGGCAGAGCGATTGTCGTTTTTGGTGGTGGGTCGCCGGTCGGGGCATTCGGGGGCTCACTGGTGCAGATAGCGAGTAGTGGACTCCTCGGTCTGAATAACAGTGGAGACACCATTTTCCTCAAAACTCCGGGCGGCGGTAGCACTCTGCTCGAATTTGAATACGACGGATCGGTTCAGGACGAATCGATGTCCCGATCACCCGATGGCAGTGGAGTCTTAGTGGCTCACTCCCAGGCTTCGGGTGCGGGAGGCGCTCTCTTCTCGCCTGGAGTAACGGTGAGTGGAGGCTCCTTCGATGGTGCTGTTGCGATAGAGTTTATCAGGATTACGGATTTCGACATTGATCGCGACAATCTCGAGGTGATCGTTGAGGTGGATGGGCTCACCCCCGGCGATCTCTACTGTTTTGACGTAAGTCTTGATCTCGGCAACGCCTCTTCGTGGTTTCCTTTTGAGCTTCTTACCACCGAATCTGGGACCGAGGTTTCACCGGGACGACATCGGTTTGTGGTCCCTGATCTCTTTATCGCAGACGAGCGCGCGCAATATTACAGGATAAGGAAGCCATGACCTCGCTCGCCAGCGCATCGAGAGTCCTGATGTTTTTCCGGCCTGGTAGTCGAAAAGAGCTTCAGGATAAAGCTCTTTGACCTCGCCTCATTAGTTTAGAAATATTAAGTATCCTCTTATGTCGGCAAGCTATACCGAAGAGGACATCAAGACGCTCAACTGGCGGGAGCATATTCGCCTGCGTCCTGGAATGTATATCGGCAAGCTTGGGGATGGAGCGGTGCAGGATGATGGAATCTATCTTCTGCTGAAGGAGGTTGTCGACAATGCGGTAGATGAGTTCGTGATGGGACACGGGCGGGAGATTAAGATCGAGATCGACGATGAGGGACGAGTAGAAGTGAGGGATTTTGGCAGGGGGATACCGCTGGGTAAGCTCATGGATTGTGCCGCCAAGATTAACACTGGAGCAAAGTATGACAGTGAGGCTTTCAAGAAAGCGGTTGGGTTGAATGGAGTCGGGATCAAGGCGGTAAATGCGCTCAGTGAGTTCTTTGAGATCCAGGCGTGGCGCGAAGGGAAAACCAAGGCCATCGAATTTAGCCGGGGTGAAGTCACCGAAGAGATGAAGCGCCCCCGGGCAGCTGCCAAGACGAAGCCTGGGACTCGACTTGCCTTCGAGATTGATCGTGAAATATTCCCTTCCCGGACAAAGTTTAAGGCCGCGATCGTCGAGCGGATGTGCCGCTATTATGCCTATCTGAACCCGGGGTTAAGCCTTGTCTTTAACAAGCAAAAGTTCCGCTCTAAGAATGGTCTTCTCGACCTCTTGAAAGAGGAGATGGATGAGGCTCCGCTCTACGAGCCTGTAGGGCTCTCCGGGCGGGATATTGACGTAGCGTTTGTGCATACGCCATCGAGCAGTGAAGAGTATTACTCCTTTGTTAATGGGCAGCACACAACTCAGGGAGGCACTCACCTCGGTGCCTTCCGGGAGGCGATTGTGAAGGTGTTACGGGAGTTTTATAAAAAGCAATACGACCCTGCCGATATCCGGGCGGGGCTTGAAGCGGCCGTCTCGCTCAGGGTTGAAGAGCCAGTTTTCGAGAGTCAGACAAAGACCAAGCTCGGGAGTAGCGCCATGAAGCCGGAAGGTGAGACTATCCGGACATACGTTGGTAATTTTCTGCGTGAGCAATTGGATAACTACCTGCACAAGCATCCGGAAACTGCGGATGCGATTCAGAAGCGGATTATCGCCTCCGAGCGGGAGCGGAAGGAACTCAAGGGAGTGAAAAAGATGGCCCGCGACAGGGCCAAGCAGACGAAGCTCCATAACAAGAAACTAAGGGATTGTCGCGCGCACTGGAACACCAAGCACAAGTCGAGGAAGGGTAGCACGATTTTCATCACGGAAGGGGATAGCGCGAGCGGATCGATTACATCGTGCCGAAATGCAGAAACACAGGCGGTCTTTTCGCTGCGAGGAAAGCCTTTGAATTCCTTTGGTCTAAGTCGAAAGGTAGTTTACGAGAATGAGGAGTTTGCTCTTTTGCAGGCGGCTCTGGGGATCGAGGAAAATATTGATGGGTTACGCTACAACCGGGTGGTCCTGGCCACTGACGCTGATGTCGATGGAATGCATATCAGGTTATTGCTCCTGACGTTTTTTCTCCAGTTTTTCCCTGAGCTAATCCGGGAGGGACACCTGTTCATTCTTCAGACTCCTCTCTTCCGAGTAAGAACCAAGAAAAGGACTGATTACTGCTTTGATGAGGAGGAGAAGGAGGCTGCTATCGAATCTCTGGGTAAGGGCTCAGAAATTACCCGGTTTAAAGGACTCGGAGAGATCTCCTCCCATGAGTTCAAGCATATGATAGGTCCAGATATCCGACTTGATCCCGTTCTCATGGAAGAGGGTAAGGGGCTCAGCGAGATGCTCGCATTCTATATGGGGAAAAACACACCTGATCGACAGGAGTACATCATCAATAACCTCCGGGAGGAAGTGGATCGTGGTAGCGAGATGATGACGGCCTAGGAGCCGAGGTAACCTGCTCTTAATTAGGTGCGCGGCGGCAAATTCACGCAGGAGACTTAATTAGCTGAAGGTGGGAAGTGGTATTAATTGGAGATGATAAATCGAAGCTCGCCTCATGGCGAATTAAGGGCGGATCAAACCTTGCCAGTTTGGTAAGGAGATCTTAAATTCGCCTTTTCAGAGGCAACGGATGAGCTTGAAGGGAAAAGAGCACGGCAGCCTCGGGAACATGTATTCCGATTACTTTCTGGATTACGCCAGTTATGTGATCATGGAGCGGGCGGTTCCGCATCTCGGAGATGGGTTGAAACCAGTTCAAAGGCGGATCCTCCACGCGATGCGCCAAATGGAGGACGGCCGTTATAACAAGGTTGCCAATATCGTCGGTGATACGATGAAATATCATCCTCATGGTAATACCGCAATCGAGGATGCGCTGGTCGGGATGGGGCAGAAGGACCTCCTGATCGATACTCAGGGCAACTGGGGAAATGTGCTGACGGGAGACCCCTCCGCCGCTGGGCGTTACATAGAGGCGCGCCTCACTCCATTCGCTCTGGAGGTCGCGTTTAACCCAAAGACTACGGATTGGACGGAAAGCTACGATGGTCGCAACAGGGAGCCGGTAACCCTCCCGATGAAATTCCCGCTGCTATTGGCGCAAGGGGGAGAGGGTATTGCCGTTGGCCTTGCCTGTAAGATCCTGCCTCATAATTTCAATGAGCTGATTGAGCAATGCATCCGGGCTCTTCGGAAGCAGAAGGTCGAAATTGTTCCCGACTTTCCGACGGGCGGTCTGATGGATGCCAGCGAATACAATGACGGACTCCGAGGAGGACGAGTCCGCGTAAGAGCTAAGATAGAAGTTATCAAACGTAACCTCCTCAAGATTGTGGAGATTCCGTGGGGCACGACCACCACCTCACTACAAGCTTCTATCGTGGCGGCTCAGGAAAAGGGAAAGATCAAGATCTCCCGGATTGAGGACAACACTGCTGACCAGGCGGATATTCTGATTCATCTTCCTTCAGGGAGTGACCCGAAATCGGTCCGAGATGGACTCTTTGCGTTTACCGATTGCGAAACCAGTATTTCGCCTAATTCCTGCGTTATTGCTGATGGAAAACCGCAATTCCTTGGTGTTAGTGAGATTCTGAAGCGGTCTGCGCTTCAGACGAAGGATCTCCTTCAGCAGGAGCTACAGATCAAATTGGGAGAGCTGGAAGAAAAGTGGCACTTCAGCTCTCTGGAAAAAATCTTCATCGAGAAGAGGATTTATCGGGATATTGAGGAATGCGAGACATGGGAAGCCGTGATTGAGGCGATTGATCGAGGCCTCAAGCCTCACGCCAAGCGTTTCCGTCGCGCAGTCACCAAGGAAGACATCGTTCGGCTTACGGAGATACGGATCAAGCGAATCTCAAAGTATGACAGCTTCCGGGCGGATGAGGAAATCAAAGGGTTAGAGGATGGAATAGAGGAAACCGAAAAGAATCTCCGCGGTCTCACGCGCTATGCGATTCGCTACTACGAAAATCTTCGCAAGAAGTATGGAAGCGGAAAGGAGCCGCGGACTGACGAGGGAGAGTTTGAGCGGGTTGACCGCACCCAGGTAGTCGCGGCGACTGAGACCCTCTATGTTGATGAGAAGAACGGGTTTGCGGGGATCGGGCTGAAAAAGGAGCGCGCGGTCGAGAAGTGCTCACGGCTCGATGATCTTATCGCGGTATCACAAGATGCCATGATGCGGGTGCTTAAGGTTTCCGACAAAGCCTTCGTGGGTAAGAGGCCGGTTCACGTTGCCGTTTTTCGGAAGTCAGAGGAAAAAATTTACTCGATGATTTATCGGGAAGGCCGTGATGGTCCTGTCCTGGCAAAGCGCTTCAGGGTCGGAGGCGTGACGCGGGATAAGATCTATGAGTTGGGTAAAGGCACAGCGGGAACCCGAGTTCTGTATTTCGCAGTTCACGACGACCAGGGCGAAAGTGATGCCAATACCGTAGTAGTTCACCTCAAGCCTGCTCTCCGGCTCAGGAATGTCTCGAGAGAATTTCAATTCGGGGAGATCGGGGTCAAGGGTCGTGGGGCTAAGGGAAACATTCTTACCAAACATGCAGTCGACCGGGTCGTGAGGGCTTGATTTAAGGAACAAGGGTTGACATGGGGTGGGTGATGAGTATGGTGTTCGCATGAACACATTAACATGGCATGTCCGCAATCAGTTCCTCAAGATCCGCCTCAAGCGCCTCCAGCGGCAGTTTGATCTCCTCGACCGTGGTCGCCACTCAAGCCGGCGTCGCCATTCCGTTGCGGGGACTCGGCTAGTCTTTAGGGGGTAGGAAGGGCTCGCAATCTTGGCGGGGCATCCATTTTGACCGGGATTTTTGTGCTGACTGGAGGGGCATCCTCCGGTAGAAAACTCACCATCAGCCCTGCCTCCCAATTATCCCCGCGGCTCAGTGGCCGCATTATGGGGCAACGCCTCCGTCTGGTGCCGGTATTTGCGGCTCTGTTTCTTGGTGCCGTCACCTCACTCGCCGAGGAATCGGATGTTATTCAACGGGAGCTTGGAAGGAGAGCGCAGGCCACCCAGCAGGCTCAGCAGGCACTGCTCGCTGGTGACAAAGCCTACCGGCTTGCCGACTATGCCACCGCCGTTACTGAGTTCGCCAAGGCCTTTGGCTTATTCCCAGGTGGTGATGCTACAGCCGATCTTAAATTGGCGGCTGGAGAAAGGTTTGCGCAGGCCTCAGTAGAGCGTGCACGAGAACTTGCCAGAGTCGGAGACTACCCAGCAGCGGAGGCCTTGCTTGAGAACGTGCTGGAACCCGGGGTGGCTCCAAGGCACGCGGGTGCGAAGGAAATGATGGCCCAACTGGGGGATCCCATACGAAACAATCCGGCCTTAACCCCAGAGCACGCTGAAAAAGTTGAAGAAGTGCGGCGCTACCTCTCCGAAGCTCAGGGTTTTGAGGAACTCGGGCAGTTTGATCGGGCGATGGTGGTTTACGGTCAGGTTCTGACTATTGATCCTCACAACTCGGCAGCGAGGCGGGGGATGGAAAGATTACATGCTCACAAGGTTCGCTATTCGGAAGCGGCCCGGGACCAGGCGCGGGGTGAGCTGCTGAGCTACGTGGGTAAGGCATGGGCATCTCCCATACCAAAGGGGATCAGCGGACTCGCAGATGCGAACTTCGGGGTATTGAGAGACGGGGCCCGGTTTGGGGCATCAGCGTCTGAAAAGCTTGATTCGATGATCATTCCAGTGGTCGACATGGATCAGGTTCTCCTCGGAGAGGCCATCGATTTTCTCAGGCAGCAAGCGGCAGCGCTGGACGTTGATGAGTTGGACGCTTCGAGGAAGGGTATTGCCTTTGTTATTCAGCTTGGCAACGCCGATGCGGTAAGGGCGAGGACGATCGAAACAACGCCCTTCAGCCTGAAGTTGCGGAACGTTCCGATGCGCAAGGTTCTAGATTTGATTTTGGAGGCAACCCGAACGCAGGCCCGAGTCGACGAGTATGCGGTAGTGATACGCCCGGCTGGGGTCATTAGCGATGAGTTGGTCTTCCGGCAGTTCAAGATGCCCCCCGAGTGCCTTAGTCGGGAAGACTTGGGTGGAGATGCAGGGGGCGCAGAGGCGGACCCTTTCGCTGGCAACGAAGCGCCCCAAAGAGGACTGGTGAAGCGGTTAAGTGCGCAAGATTATCTTAAGCAGAAGGGTGTTAACTTTCCTCCAGGGGCAAGCGCGCTTTATCGAACTCAATCCTCTATTCTCTCGGTCAAGAACACTGAAACCAACATGGCGCTGGTCGAGGTTATCGTCGATGCCATTGTCGATGCAGAGCCGGTTATGATCATCGTGGAGGCGCGAATCATTCGCTCCACCGAACAGCGTCTCGAGGAGCTGGGATTTGACTGGTTGCTGGACGGGCCTCAGGCTCTCACAGACGAGGTTCTCATTCACGGTGGGACGGTGGGCAACGGGACTCCCACCGCGGCAGCTCCCTTCCGGCCGATTACCGCTGGCAACAGGAGCGGTAATCTGGCCACGGATACAAATAGTATCGACGGCGCGATCGCGCGATCATCCGTGGGTAACACTCAGCTCCGGGCTCCGGGGGCGATCTTCGCCACTGGAATCGCTAACAACGCCACGGTTGGAATGCTGATGCGCGGAGTTGGGCAGCACAAGGGTCTCGATTTAATGACCAAGAAGACGGTCATAACCAGATCGGGCCAAAGCGCCACCATTGAGTCAGTTCGCGAGTTCATCTATCCAACGGAATATGAGCCGCCGGAGCTCCCCAATCAAGTTGGTGGGAACTTCGGTCAGGACGCAGATGGTGGGCTTTTTCAGCAGGCGGCAGGAATCACTCCGGTCACTCCAGCCCATCCGACAGCTTTCGAGACCACCAATCTGGGCTGTATGCTCGAGGTGCTTCCGCAGCTTGGGAGTGATGGGGTTATCGAGGTGTCGATCAAGCCGGAGATTCGAAACTTCGATGGGTTCATCAACTATGGAACCCCTATTCTGGGGGGCACCAGTAGCTCTGTCTTTGATCCCACCGGCGGGGTGCTCAGTGGAGGATCCTTCGGGGTGCTTACTGAAAATGCGATCTTGATGCCGGTATTCAGCACAATCCGGGGTAACTCAACGCTGTCAATTTACCAGGGGGAGACTGTAGTGCTCGGGGGGTTGCTGACCAGCTCCCAGATTGGCGTCGAGGACCAGGTTCCGATTCTAAGTAAAATCCCTTTGATTGGGCGCTACTTCAAGTCGCGGGCACAAACCTCGATAAAAGACGCTTACATTATCATGGTGAGTGTGCGCCTTGAGGATCCATCCGGACAACCTGTCAGCCGCTAGGGTAAATTGTAGAGCTCTGCTCAGAGTGATGGCCAAGGACTCCGAACAGCGTAGTTACTCCGTCGAGGAGATGATGGAGAAACTCCAGAAGGGGAAGCGGAAGGCAGCGGATAGTCGCAACAAGGAAGTGGTCACGCGGGCCGATGGTTCGCAGGTGACGAGGGTGCGGAAACGGAAACGGCGAACGGAGCAAAGTAAGCGGAAAGCTAAGCCCGTAAGACAGCGTAAGTATGGACTCTATGGTATTGTAGCTCTAATCCTGCTTGTTGTCGTCGGAGGTATTTCCATCGTAACGATGGTGGCCCGTTTCAATAGCAGGGGGTTCCGGGAAGACATCGCGGCAAGTGTCGGATCTACGGCTGGCGCGGTAGTTGGAATCAATGGCCTATCGGTCAATCCTATCAAAACCCGGGTGCGATCGGTGGAGATGACTTGGCCCCAGTCAGGGATGCCCCGCTCCCTACTGCTAGCGGACCTCGAGACCCGTCTGGACATTTCCAGCTTTTTTCGGTCCCGGCTCCAAGGTCCTGAGTTATATGCTCGCACCGGCGCTATGCGTCTGGGACCGGCTACTGGAAGGCCCAGTGCCCCGCCGGCCATCGGAACCGACCAGTTCCTCAGTTTTGGAAGCTATCGCTGCAACCAATTCGATCTGGAATATGGGGCTGACTCGAGGGACGCCGCCTTCCGGATTCGAGACTCCGAGCTCGTAGCAATGGAACTACCGAGGGCCGGTGGAATGCAATTTCGCCTGAGTGGGGGGTTTCTTCGCTTTGGAAACTGGTCTGAGCTAAAGGTGAAAAATGGTCTGGGAGAATGGCGTGATGGCGGCTTCCACTTAGTTTCACTTCGAACCCAGAGCGAGCAGGAAGGGAAAGCGGTTTTTAAAGGAGTCCAACCGATAGTCGGTGAAAGCACGGCGGAATTCGATGTCGAGCTTATCGAGTTTCCACTGGAGCAATTATTGGGAGAGAAAAATCTCGGGAGAATGCTGAGGGGTCGTATTGACTCCTCCAGTGGGGCTCTATCGGTGAATGCTGGTGAACAGATGGACCCTCAGTTCGAACTAGCCTTTTCGGGAAAGGAGAGCTCTATCGAAGGTTTCAGGTTTCTTGGAGGCCTCGCGTCGATCCTGCGGAAGGAGCATTACTCAAGACCTGAGGGTGGCACCATTTCAGGCCTGTTACGGCGAAATCGGAACCAGCTTACCATCGAGAATTTGCGATATGAGATTCGCTCTCACATAGTTTTAACGGGCACTATCATCATCAAGGAAGGGGAGATGAGTGGCGCCTTGCGGCTTGGCGTCCCAGAGATCCTAATGATGAAAACTTTGAACCAAACGCGATATCCTTCCTTCAGTCTGCCTGCCCAGGGCTACTGCTGGACCGACCTCCAGCTTAGTGGATCCCTGGACCAGCCCAATGATGACTTCCTGAGGAGGTTGCAGGCATCTCCAGTCGCTCCAGAGACGCCAACGAAACTCGAGGGTCGGCCAAAGGGGCAGTAGCCAATAGGAAAAGTTACTTGGAGGCTTGGCTTGGTGGCCCTTTGGCTTGCCGGTGGGTTGCGAGTGGTTTTGCTGACAGGTTCTTCACATTTGAAGCGCACCTTGTTCACAGCATTCGAGCTTGTCTGAGTTGAACAGGTGTCAGTAGCCTAAGGGGCGATCGTTTCGCTTCCATACCGATGAGTGTTCCCGACCCGTTCAGCCGCCGTTTCGAGGTATTCGGACGGGATCCCAAAGGTCTTGTTAGATCGATCAATCAGCCTGCTCGAGATTTACTGAAGGCCTACCTTCGTGCCGGCTCAGAAGGATCCGGCCGGGTGATCTTGCTACAGGCTCCAAGAGCGGGTTATGGAAAAACTTCACTCTTGCAGTCGGTGGCATCGGATCTTGGGGATAGTCACCATTTTGTTCGGATTCAACTTACCAATGGCCGGACTACAGATGCAGCGCACGTTTTAGAGTATGTTCTCCAGGCCCTCTGTGAAGTCGTTCCTGAAAGCAGTACTCTCACGCAGTTAGATTTACTTGCTCGGCAAGTGCTAGCTCTCGGGTTGGAGCCCCTGGTAGCCTCTGGGGAGGTGCCTTGTCAGGACCGCGAAAGTGCCCTTGAAAGCCTCCGTGGCAATCCGGCCCAGACTTTCGACTTTCACTACGACGGAGCAGTCACGGCCCATTGGACGAAATCAAATTTTGAAGTGTTGGGACCGAGGCTTGCCGCAGAGCTCGCGCGGATTAGTGGAGCAAGCCTCCGCGAAGCCTCATACTGGGTGGAGCTTCTCTTCCGTTTTGCGACCACTCCGCCCGATAACGTCGAACGAGCCCGTCTTCTTTTCGAAACAATTTTCCGCAACGACCTGCAGAATCAGTCCTCCTCTACAGCTGAGGAACGCCTCCATGGACTCCTCAGCCTGATCAGCACGGTCGCATGCCCGGTTCTCGTTGTCGATGATACGGAGGGGCTATCGACCTCTCCTCAGGACGCTCTTGCGCTCGCGTCCTTTCTCTCGAATATTTCACAAACTTGCCCCGGAGCAGTAGCTATTCTCAGTGTCAATGATGACATCTGGGCCTCGTCATTCGCACCGCATCTCCCAGGCGGACTCGCAGACCGACTGCTGGCCTATAAGATAACCCTCGACGCCCTCAACGCGGAGGAGATTGAAGAGATCATTAGGGAAAGGGCGGGGGAGAAGGCCCCGGAGATTCTCGGACAGATCAATTGGAGTGAGTCAGGAGAGACTTTATATCCGAGGCGGGTGGTAGAGTTGGCTTCCGATGCTTGGGCCCAGCTGGATCATCAGGGCGCCGAGGCAACAGGAGTCGAAGAGGATAAGCCCCCCCGAACCGCTCCAAGTGATGATGCGCTCGCAGATCTTCCTGATTTTGGCCACAACGAGGTTGCTTCGGTTACAGCTCACGATTTGCAATCAGAGCGTTTTCCGTCTTCCGATAGCTCTCTTGAGGAGGATCAGGTAAAGGAAGTTCCTATCCTTAACCCGCAGTTATCGGGGCTCCAGTCCTTCGAAAGTCCGTTTATTCCGGCGTCGGAAGACTCCCCGTTTGCTGCACGGGAAGCCAAGCCAGATCCGGCCGAGGTTCCGGAAACACCGCTGGCCGAAAAAAGCCCCTTCGAGGCTGCAGGATCAGAGTCAGATCAGCCTTCCCCTACGTTTCCGAGTCCATTCGAGCAAGTCCCTGAGGAGGACTCTTCTGACAATCTGGAATCTTCTTCGGGGTATCCTCTGGTCGGCCCGAGCACAGTAGAGCAAGTCGGGCGCTCAGCTCCTCAAGATTTTCAAAGAGCGAGGCCCTTTCGTCCAAGGAGCGCAGACTCGAACTTTCAGGTTTCTCAACCTGAGAGTTCTGAAGTGACCCTGCCTGACGAGTCTCCTCACCGCGATCACGGGCGGCAAACACCTGAGCCCGTTACAAGACCCCAAGAAGATTCGGCACCATTCAAGGGTATTTCGAATCCGGGTGATAATGATTCAGACTTAGACGGGCAGGATCCTACCCGAGGCGAAATCGAGTTCTCAAAGCTCAAGCCCCTCTTTGAGGCGCCTTCATCCAATAACCTCGGGGGCCATGAGGATCCAGATCCCATGGAAACTAAGCAGGAATCCTTCGGTCATGAGGAGAGGATTGCTCCCGTATCGGGCCTGAATAGCTCTGAGAACCAGAAGGGGATCCAGGAACAGGCTGAGGTTTTTAAGGAGTCAGAGGCCGAGAGCCCCGCCCAGCCAGTGCCAATGGCTAGTCCCTTCGAGCCGCAAGCGATGGGCTCTACTGAGTCTCCATTCACAGATAGAGGCCCGGCGTCATCCCAAAGCAGCAGCGCTCCAGAGGTTTCGGAGGAACGCTCTCAAGAAGTCGATTCGATGGCTGATTTTTCCCAAGATGCTCAGCAGAGAGAGGATGGGGTCGAAACCACGTTCAATCAGATAACCGCACCCGGCAACGACGCCCCCAATCAGATCTCCGCTCAGGGTGAGCCAGGCAAGGAATGGTGGCCAGGTGACCCATCCAGCACTATTGAGGATCCAACCTCTTCAGCGCCATCCCCATTTGTTGCCGTTGGGAAACCTCCTGAACCCATTAAATATACGAATATACCGCAGGAAAGAGCTGTGGCTCAATCTAATGATCCTGCGGCTGCTGATCGGGAAGAGGTGGAACGAATGCTCAGGCTTCTCCGGCAGAGACAGGATAATCACTGAGAGTTATATTTCGGATCTACGGATCCAAGAGAATTTACTTGCTCCGCGTAGGCGTCTCGGACCATCTTCCTGCCCGTTTTCACGGTCCTGCGTAGCTCAGCGGTAGAGCGGGTGGCTGTTAACCACTAGGTCGTTGGTTCGAATCCAACCGCAGGAGCCAATGTAACTCCCTCAACTTAAACAGGTTGAGGGTTTTTTGTTTTGTGGCATTTCCTAGGTGATCACATGCGATGATCACATTTCCAGCACCCCTTACCCCGTCTCCTGCACACGGTTCAGGGTAGGGGATTCAGGGCTCATGGGTCAGGTTGGCGGGCTAGCTGCACCCGCACACCCCACCGTTGGGGGTGGCACTTTTTGTGTGCGCTTGGGTATGTATGTATGACCCCGTGTGAAAATTCTTGGGGCAGGTGCACCGGTTAGGGGTGCGGTGCCTACTCCACACTAAACCTGAAGAACGCCGCC
>Ga0115011_10001802_pt1 | contig 15208 bp, 6 predicted proteins | sample TroAtlMetagenome_2_FD_88705 | JGI IMG/M metagenome (GOLD analysis project Ga0115011, IMG submission 88705) | Marine eukaryotic phytoplankton communities from Atlantic Ocean - Tropical Atlantic ANT8 Metagenome | ecosystem: Environmental > Aquatic > Marine > Oceanic | place: Tropical Atlantic...
GTAATAGCCCAGCCCTTCCACCCCTTCAGGCCTCTTTCTACATTTCTCCCTTTGGGCCTCGGAGCAGCGCCTAGCCTGGAGCGACCAAGAAGAGCCTTGGAGAGCAGGAATACTGCTGAGGAAATGATCAGCATAACCGCCACCAAGGCATAGGGAAAGGGGTTGCTCTCAAGGTCCTTCAGCCCGTCATAGATCTGGACTGGCGCGACTCTCGAATAGTCGAATACGAGTGGCACCCCCAGTTCTGTGAAGGACCAGATAAAAACAATCGCGCCTCCAGCAAAAATGCCCGGCATCGTCAGAGGCATGGTAATTCGCCTGAGCCGTCTCCACGGCGAGCACCCCAGATTCTGTGCTGCTTCTTCCATAGCCGGATCAAGATGCGCGAGTGATGCCGCAATGTTCATGTAGAGAATCGGATAAAGATGGAGGGCATTCATCACCACGATGCCCCAGAAGCGCCCCTCCCCCAACCAGTCCATCGGGGCAGCGGGATCCATCAATCCCAGCTTTTCAAGAAAGGCGTTAAGAGCACCCTTCACTCCCAGCATCTGCTTCACTCCAACTGCACCCACGAAAGGAGGGAGGACAAGCGGCACGAGAATCAAAGCGGATAGCGGGCCTTTCAGGGGAAACCGATAGCGATGAGTCAGTAGCGCAAGGGGAAATGCGATCAACAGCGTAGCCAGCGTGCTAGTTACTCCAAGCAAGAGGGCATTCCAAAGCCCTTCAAGATACACCGGGTTAACAAAAACCTGCGAGAAGTAAGCGAGGGTTAATCCTCCATCACGGTCGACGAACGCTTCGCCGATTACCATGATGACCGGAAAGAGGAAAAACACAGCGAAGAACAAGGTCACTACCGCCGTAAGAATAATGGCCTTTCGACTGTTCATAATCCTTCTTCCGCCAAGCGCTGTGCCTCCCTGTAATTCTCACGGAAAAACCCACCGAGTTCATTCATGATCTTCACCGCTTCTATCTTGCTGGCTTTTAACGAGGCCTTGATCGGCCCCCCGGCCAAACCGTAGGCCACCGCACTAACATCATGAAAGCGGGCCGTCGCCTCTGGCGGGAATCCCGCTGCAATCAGGGCCTCCCAGGCCGCCTTCATTTCATCATGAGAATCGATGCACATGATACGGATAATCGCCCTTAGAGGTGAGAACAAATGACCAGTTAATTTTCGATCGTAAGAAAACTTTTTTGCCTGCTCAAATGGCATCGCCTCGCCATCAATCATGACCTCAAGGCTACTTCCTTGATAGAGGTCCGGGCGAATCGGAAGACGACGCAGAGCGCGGTATTTCGGACCCGGGACACTTCCGGGAGGCGCTGCCCAGAGCATCTGCCCCTCCCGCGAAAGGACAAATTCTACAAAGGCCTGAGCAAGCTCAGGATGGGGAGCCCCCTTCAACACAGCCACCGGATCCACGCTGATCGAGCTACCTCCAGAGGGCATGATATATTGCAAGCGAGAAGACCCATCTGCTTGTTTCAGAGTCTCGCTTGTCGTCCGCCCATAGAAATCAATGCACATCCCCGCGACCGCGTTACCCTGGGCCACGTCCCGGGGAATCTTAGCGGAACTATCGGTAAAATACCGGGCGTTAGCGCCAATTCTCTGAATGAGATTCATACTAGCGTCCCAGCCTCGGGCCACCACCCTCTCCCATTCTTCCTCAGGCGCAGCGGCAGAAAGCTCCTCCTGAATTTTCTGCTGAACCAGCATCTCGAAAGACTTTGTTACCGAAGAGCTCTTGGTTGTGTCGGCGAGTGCTATGCCATGAATATAGCCTGGGTCCCCAAGATCATCCCAGCTGACCGGATCTGGGAGTCCCCGCTCCAGCAAAAGGTCCGTATTGTAGCAAATACCAAAACTCGAGAGCACCGAACCGACCCATGTATGATCGGGGTCGTAGAAGGTTTCTCCACTCAGGGAAGCAGGAATACCTCCCTTCTTAAACAACTCACTCCGAGTTTCAAAAATTCGTAATTTTTCAAAGCGCTCCTGCTTGGCTTGGATCGCAAAATCATAGGCCCCACCTCCAAAGAAAACATCAATTCCACAGCCAACCTCCCCACGTTCCGCGGCAGCCTCAAAACCGTTACCGATTACCCTTACGCATTCGGAGGTTCCCCCGGGAACAAGAAAGTTTACGTAAACACTATCACCGGACTTTTTTTCCCAGTAAGCAGAAAACGCCTCTCCAAATTCCCGTCGCAGCGTCTCTGTATGCGGCGTAATAACGTCGAGCCGGAGATCGGCTTGGTCAGCCCCCTCGGCTCCCTTGTCCCTCAGAGCAAGAGGCGCTGCCACCGCTCCGGTAAGCAGCCCCAGTATTAAGAGATTCTTCTTCCAGTTACTCATCACTTCTAAGTGCCTGAATCAGAATTCTAATCACGAAGCACCACCACATCCTCTACTTGCATCTCCAGCCCGACCCTAGACCCTTCCTCAAGGACAGCCCGAGGATTCATTTCAGAGACCTGCATCTCTACCCCTTGCGCTATTCGAACCCGATATTGGATACTTTCTCCAAGATACATGGTCTCGACCACCCTCCCCTCGAGCTGCGCACCCTCTGGCAAAATCCGGATCGCCTCTGGACGAATGGACACCTGAACCTTCTCACCAGAGGCCGGAGTCCAGTGATCATCCGTAATTCTTCCAATCAATTCTCCCGCATCCGTCTCCACCGCGACACCCTGACGGTCAGCCGCATTCTTTACCTTTGCTTCTAGAAGATTGGTTTCTCCGATAAAGGAAGCTACATACGATGTCCGGGGATTCCGGTAAATCTGCTCGGGCGTACCAACCTGCTGAACCCTTCCACCATCCATTACCGCGAGACGATCCGCCATTGAGAGAGCCTCTGCCTGATCATGCGTTACGTAGACCCCTGTCAGGCCGTTCTCTTTCACGATCCTTCGGATCTCCGAACGCATTTCCAGTCTCAACAAGGCATCAAGGTTGGACAATGGCTCATCCAGAAGAAGGCATTTTGGCTTTACTACAAGAGCCCGGGCTAACGAGACACGCTGTTGCTGCCCCCCTGACATCTGATCAATTCCCCGGCTTTCAAACCCCGGCATTCTAACCATCTCAAGAACCTCCCTCACCCGCTCGGCGATTTCGTTCTTAGCTACTTTGCGTTCTTCTAACCCGAACCCGATGTTCTGCCCCACCGTCATGTGAGGCCAAAGCGCGTAACTCTGAAAGACCATCGCCGCCTCCCGCTTGTGAGTAGGCAAGGCGGTAACATCCTCCCCATCAAAAAAAATCTGACCCGAGGTAGGCTCCTCAAGTCCGGCGATACAACGCAACAATGTTGTCTTTCCGCACCCGCTTCCTCCTAGGAGAAAGAACAATTCCCCAGATTCTACTCCCAGACTAACCCCGTTGAGAGCCCGAACATCCCCGAAATCTTTAACGATTGAATCTGCACGAATAGCATCCATAGGCGAATAGCGGACTTAGTAGTCCGTTGTCCGCCCTCCTTGGCAAGACCAATCCTGCTCCCACTTCGTAACCAAACAAAAAGGTGGTGAACCCATAGGGATTCACCACCCTGAAAAACAAGCCTCCAGCAGTTAGGGGTTGGCCGCCTCAATAACCACGTTGTCAATCGTAAGGCCACTGAAAGCATCAGCCGTACCGTCACTGACAAAGTTGAATTCAACACGGGCGATCTCACCAATCACTGCTTCTGGCACAGCGATGGAAAGACTCTCATATGCGGTATCAAAGAGGCTCATATCAATGGCAACCTCCATTCCGAGCTGAACATCGTCTCCAACTCTCCTGAAAACGACCATGGCGCTATCTCCAAACCCATCCGCATCACGGTAAGCATCAAAGGTTAGCTCCGCTCCCTGCAGGCCACCAAAGTCAATCGGAGGAGAGAAAAGAGATACGTCTGAGTCCTGACCATAGTCTCCCAGATTGGTTGACCACGCGTTCCCGGATCCATCAGCCCCACTCAGAGGGCCGCTCGTTCCCAAGGGAGATCCAATTTCCCATTGAGTATTGCCCGCTTGATCGTTTATCACGCTAGTCCAATCTCCCGCCCCAGACTCAAAATCATCCGAGAAAAGAGCCGGCGCCGGACCGGCAATAAGCTTGAACAGGCGGAGATCTCCTGCCGGCCTCGCAATACTGTGAGTATTGAGTGGCGGCGTAGCGGATAAGCTTTCAAGACCTGCGATCGGCGCCCAAGACGCAGGGTCAGGATTGCCCGCCGGGTTGTCACTAGCCACCACCGTATACACCTCGGAAGCCGAACTGTTCCACTCGAAATCAATGGTTTCTCCCCCATCGGGGCTCGATACCACAAACTGATACTGATCTCCGGGACTCGTGCATATCCCATCAAAGAAGAGAGGACGCTCTTGCTCAAAAGCCGCTTGGATCTCCTCGTCCGTCCAGACCGAGTCATAAATCTCGACTCGGGCGATCGTCCCAGAAAAGGCGATGGGAGTGCTATTTACGCTCCCCGCGTCACTCTCAGACCCGAGGCATACCAAGGTAGGATTCCCATCGTTATACGAGGCATGCACATCAAGCAGATTCGGATGCTCTTCGCTATTATTGAACTCCCCATCAATGAAAACCCGATCTTCCAGACCATCGTAGACCCACGACAGCTGGGCCCAGCGCCCCTGTGTCGCCACAATATCACTTCCATCCCCATTCGGGCCCCAACCGACATCTGGTTCGGCCGGATTATCCACCGGCCCACCACCCCAGTGGCCGATTGCGCCGAAGGTAGGGTGGATCCCTTGGTGCATACCGGCATTGGAGCCTAACGGGCCACCCCGGTGGCCCCACGAAACCACCGCCTCTTCATTACCAAATGCAGGATTAAACACCCATGCCCGAACGGTATAGGTCTGATTTCCAACCAGACCGAGCGTAGGAGCATCCACCGCGGCAGTCATCTTGTCTTCATTGAAGGCCAATCCCTGAACCTGAACGTCCGGATTGTCGTTCGCCGGATGACTGGCTACCTCAACCTGACCAATCAGGGTGGTGAATGGCCCAGCTTGGCCAAGGTTAACCACCGTATCCACAATACTCCCATCTGCGAGATCAAGACAGGTCATATCCACCTTGACGATCTGGTCGCTGGGAAATGCCGGCTTACTACTGGCATCAAGAGGGTCTGTCTGGAGTGCTACTTCCGCACCGTCTTGAGCTCCATCTCCGTCAGTATCGACATTAAAGGGATCAGTGCCCAGCTGCACTTCCTGCAAATCTCCAAGACCGTCCGCATCGGTATCAGAAACCAAAGGATCTGTCCCGGTATTATCTGTTCCATTGACTACCCCGGTTCCGGTTTCAGCACTATCGGGCAACCCATCTCCGTCAGTATCTTCACTTAAAGGATCGGTTGGAGCAGACTGCCCACCCACCAGGCGATTTAACTCCTCTCCATCACTTAAGCCATCACCGTCGCTGTCAGGATTGCATGGATCGGTGCCAAATCCCAATTCCGCTCTGTTAGAGAGGCTGTCTCCGTCAGGATCCGCATCAGCATCCGCAACAGTCTTATCCAGACAGTCATAGAGATCTTCTATCGAATCGAATATTCCATCGCCATCCAAGTCACTCACGTCTAGCACCCCATCAAAAAAGAGAGAACTCTCCGCATTAAAAGCCGTACGTATCTCTGCCTCCGACCGGGCAACGTCTTCCACCAGAACCTTGGCAATCGTTCCCGAATAGGCAATCGGGGCGCTATTGACATTTCCGGAATCACTCTCAGAACCAATCGCGAAAGGAGTAGGCGTTCCATCCTGAAAACTCAGATGAGGACTCAAGGGAATGTGGACCTCCGAATTACTTAATTCACCATCGATGTAGACACTTTCGGTTGTTCCATCCCAAGTGTAGGCCAAATGCGCCCATCGATTCGCCGTAGCGTTGATGTCAGTACCGACACCGGAGGGCCCCCACCCAGTATCTGGAGAACCCCAGTGCCCAACCGCTCCAAAAGTAGCATTGTTGCCCTGATGCATTCCCGAGTTCGATCCATCAGGACCTCCCCGATGCCCCCATGACACGATCGCCTCCTCCGCCCCAAAACCGGGGTTATAGACCCACGCCATAGCTGTATACGGGCGATTGCCCTCCATCGTCGTGGAGGATTGGGAGTTCGTAGACACCATTTTGTCGCCATTAAAGGCAAGCCCTTGCACGAGGGCTCCGGCATTCGCATTGGCAGGATGGCTGGTCAATTCAACCTGTCCGATGAGAGTCGTAAAATCGCCCGCTGCTCCAGGATTGGTTAAGGTATTGAAAATCGTACCATCGGGAAGTCCTGACGCAGTAGCATTAACGTCTATTAGGGTGTTGTCATTCTGACCTCTCGCACTGGAAACGATGGCAAGGGCTAAGAGAGAGATGATTGTTAGGATTTTCATGGGATGTGTATACAATTACTCCGCGCTAAAGGTCGGAATTCGGAGAATAATTTTCGGGCTGTTTGAAATTTACCTGTTTGAGGCGAAGCGCCGGGGCGAAAGGTAAGTTTGAATCTTCATCAGAATCCTTAGTGAGTTTATTTATTATTCAGGAACGTTCCTCCCATTGATCAGCCGGATAGCAGGAATCTCCATTAGCTTTCGAATTATTCTATTTTGGTAGCCTCGTTGGAATTCGATAGAGTAATCTGGACATTTTTTTGGCGATTCCGGCCATTTCTTGGAGGTTGCCATCATGGTTACAATACGCGACCCGAGGTCAATGGGATTCTTCCCCATTTCAGCTCTAACTTGTGACCCCGCTCAATGTATAATCCCCTAAATACTAATAATTTGACATCGGGAAATATACAGATCTCATGTCGGACCCCCCTTCAAAACCTCCTCCCCTGAACCATGCTCCGCTGGACCGCTCTGGCTCTTTCAATATTGCTCTCCACCACCCATCAAGGGTTGGGCGCAGCACCTAGCTCTACACCGCTCACAATTCCCTCCTCGGGAGGCAACTCAGCACTCCGGTTTTCTACCTTGCCTCCGGAGGAGACCGGGATCTCATCGATAAACCCGATTGACACCTCCCACCCGCTGAAACGCCTCTACACCTCTGCGCTCGGGGGAGGCGGCGTCGCTGCTGGGGACTTTGACGGCGACGACCAGTGCGACCTTTACTTTGTCTCCGGAGCCCGGAGTAACACCCTTTACCGGAATAAGGGCAATGGGCGGTTCGAAGATATCTCCGTTGATGCAGGCGTCGAAGGGGGAGCGGCATGGGGATCCGGAGTTGCCGCAGTCGATATAGATGGCGACAAAGATTTAGACCTCTACGTATGCAATTATGGATCTCCCAACCAGCTCTTCGTCAATGATGGCAAAGGGAAATTTGTCGAGTCGGCTTCGCAATTCGGACTCGCCCACAGTGGCGCTTTCGCGATGGCCGCATTTGCAGACTACGACCTCGATGGCGACCTCGATATTTACCTCCTGGGACACCGATTCTACCGCGCCGGCGGGCGCCCAAATCGCCCGGTTACGATCTTAAAGGACGGCCGCAATCAAATGCTCCCCGAATTCGAGAACTATTACGGGGTATCTGAGCGTAGGGGAAACATGAAAATTAACAATGTGGGAGCCCCCGACAAACTCCTGCGCAACGACAATGGCACCTTTTTAGAAGTCACTCGCCCAGCAGGAATCTCCACCGAGCGCTATCACGGGAATTCTGTCACCTGGTGGGATTTCAACCACGACGGACTCCCCGACCTCTATGTCGGCAATGACTTTGAGGACCCTGATCTCCTCTACCGGAACAATGGAAACGGCACTTTCACCGAAGTCGCCCGGGACCAACTACCCCACACTAGCTGGTTCACAATGGGAGCTGACTGCGGAGACCTGAATAACGATGGATTGATTGATTTCCTCTCCTCTGACATGGCTGGAACTACCCATTACAAGTCGAAGACTACAATGGGTATGATGGGCGCATCGACGTGGTTCATGCAAAATGCTGTCCCGGCTCAATACATGCGCAACTGCCTCTACGTGAACACTGGGACAGGCCGCTTTCATGAGACTGCCTTCTACTCCGGACTTGCCTACTCTGATTGGACCTGGGCGGTAAAAATGGGGGACCTCGATTGTGACGGACTGCTCGACGTCTTCATGTCAAATGGGATGACTCGTAATTTTAATAACTCGGACAATCCCCTTGATGTCAGAAAGCTACACGGGAGAACCGAATGGGATCTTTACGAGCAGACTCCAACTCGACCCGAGCAGAACCTCTCTTTCCGAAATATGGGCGAACTCAAATTCGTCGATGACAGCAAGCGCTGGGGACTCGCCAAAACGGGCATGAGCTACGGAGCTGTATGGTTCGACCTCGAAGGGGATGGCGATCTCGATCTTGCGGTGGCAAACCTCGGCGAACCCCCAACCATTCACCGCAATAACACCCAAGATGCGAATCGTATCACCCTGAAACTGGAAGGGACCGGCCCAAACACCTCTGGCATTGGGGCTGCTCTAAAAATCACAACGAATGGGGAACAGCAGATCCGCCAGTTCAATCCCATGCGGGGGTTCTCATCATGCGACGAGGACATCATTCAGTTCGGCCTCGGAAAGGCTGATATCATTCAAAGCCTGACCGTGAAATGGCCGGGAGGCCTTGAGGCAACCTATCAAAACCTTGCAGCTAATCGGAAATACATCCTACACGAGCGTGATGCGGCCGCTCCGAAAATCGAAACGCGTGCTGCCGCTCCATTATTCCGCTCAAGCAGCGCCTTGGTGGCGGCACGGCACTGGGAAATGCCGTTTAATGATTTCCGCCTTCAACCACTCCTGCCTAATCGACAGTCCCAATGGGGCCCATCCCTGGCATGCGGGGACATCGACGGAGATGGTGACGACGACTTTTTCCTTGGTGGATGCGCAGGATACCTTGGAACATTGATCATGAATCAGGGTGACGGGAGATATACCACCCAACCGTTCACGGCCGCGAGCGCCCACAAGAACAGCGAGGATCTCGGAGCCTTATTTTTTGACTGCGACGGAGACAACGACCTTGATCTGGTGATTGCGAGCGGGAGCGTCGAGCATCCTGTCGCAAATCCTTCCTACGCTGATCGAATTTACCTGAACAATGGCAAGGGATCCTTCACTCCGGCTAAACCCGGAACCCTCCCCACAGGACTCCACAGTAGCGGGACTATCGCTGCTGCAGACTTCGACAGGGATGGCGATCTCGATCTCTTCATAGGTGGCCGCAGCGTTCCCGGCGCGTATCCGACCGCCTCACGAAGTAGGTTACTTCTTAATTCGGGTGGTAAATTCACTGATATAACCAGGAGCTCCTCGGCCCTGATGGACAGCACTATTGTGACAGGCGCGATATGGTCAGATGCCGATGGCGATGGATGGATTGATCTGCTCCTTAGCTCTGAATGGGGTCCCATTCGCTTTCTACGGAACGACAAGGGTCGCCTCGTTGATGCAACCAAGACCGCAGGACTTAGCTCACTTCTTGGGTGGTGGACGGGAATTAACGGGGCTGATATTGATCACGATGGAGACATTGACCTTCTTGCCACCAACTTCGGGCTGAATACGAAGTACAAGGCGACCTCCACGACACCCGAGATTCTTTTCTATGGTGACTTTGACAACTCAGGTCGTAAGCGCATCGTAGAGGCGGGCTTCGAAGACGGTGCCTGCTACCCACATCGCGGGTTCAGCTGTTCCCGGAACGCGATGCCTTTTGTGGGCACCAAACTCAAAACCTTCCATAATTTCGCAATCGCTACCCTCCCCGAAATTTATCCGGGAAACAGCCTCGGGAAATCCCTGCGCGTGGAAGCTAACACTCTTTCCTCCGGAATTTTCCGGAACGACGGCAAAGGTCACTTCAGCTTTGAGCCCCTCCCTGGCTTGGCTCAGGTATCTCCTTCCTTTGGATCCGCATTTCTCGATGCCACTGGAAATGGCCATCCCGACATCTTTCTCTCGCAGAACTTCTTTGGCCCTCAAATCGAAACCCGTCCAATGAACAATGGTCTTAGCCTGATCCTCGAAGGGGATGGGACCGGGAAATTTACAGAGGTCCCCGCCGCCGCCAGTGGCATCATCATTTCCGAAGACGCTAAGAGCGTTATCACAACCGATCTAAATGGGGACGGACGCCTCGATCTCCTTGTAGGAGTCAACGATGGACCAGCTCGCTCTTTTCTGCGAAGCAGTGGACCCCTGCCCTACGAGGTTTCGCTGAAGGGACCAACCGGCAATCGCCGCGGTATCGGGGCTCGGGTTTCCATCAGGCTTTCAGATGACAGCATCCGCACAGGAGAAATACGGGCGGGAGCAGGCTACCTGTCCCAAGGACCCGCTATCTTCAAATTCACGACCCCGCCAGGCGTCGCCCCCACAGCCTCAACAGTTCAATGGCCGGATGGCACAGTGACAAAATCACGCTTTCCAAAGGGGGAAAGAGAGGTTCTCATCCCGAAGCCCTAGCAGCAGCCTACTTCTGTCCACCCATAGCCCGGACACGAGAAAGGAATCGACGGGCTTGCTGCGAGCTCGGCTGCAGCTTTAGAGCCTGAAGAAGACATTGTTCCGCAGCAGCCAGATTCCCCGTATCGATATGAAATACTCCAAGGTTAATCAAGCCGGGGACATATCGAGAGTTCACCTTCACGCAAGTCTGGAAAGACTGCCCTGCCTCTTTGATGAGGCCAAGCCGCTTGCAAGCCAGACCGAGGTTGTTGAATGCATCAGCATTGCGAGAATCAAGAGCAACAGCCTTCCTCAGAGGATCCAGTGCACTGGCCGCGTCATTGAGAGAAAGATTGATCAAGCCGAGATGATTGAAACCCTCCGCAAACTCAGGGTTCACCTCGGTCTCCTTTTCAAAATAACCTTTCGCTGCTGACAACTCCCCCCTTTTTGCATGCAGCAACCCGAGAGCATCATTAGCCTTGGGAAGAGCAGGGTTCAGAGTCAGGGCCCTCTGCAAACTACCCTGTGCCTCCGGAAGCTGACCGAGGGCTTCTAACGACAGGCCCAGATTCATATGGCCGGCGGGAAAGTTCTCCCGCAACGAGAGAGCCTTCCTGTAGGCAACAACAGCCTTCGCGTGATCACCAGCGGTGGCGTGCACCAGACCAAGGTTGTTAGCGGCCTCTGCGAAATCTGGGGTCACCGCAAGTGTATCCCGAAACTGAACCTCGGCAGCAGAGAGCCATTTGCCCTGCCACATGTCCTGCGCAAACTGGAAGCGCTGCGAGACTTCCAGCTGGTCCGCCGCCAGCCCAACCGCAGGGTCCACTTTCTCGAGGGACTCACCCCCTAACCCAGCAGAACTAATCAGACGTTCCCAGCGATTCAGCGATGAATGCTCTAGGTCCGCCAAGATTTGCTCCACCCCGGGAGCTCCCTTATAGAGCACCGCCAGACGCCCCTTCTCGTCAATAAGCAGGCTCAGAGGGATTACCAGATCGAGCTCCATCGGCGTCAAGCGAACATGCAGTCGCTCGAGAATCGTAAGTATCTTTTCGTTCGCCATTCCAGCCGTAAAGGGAAGAGCCATTTGCGCAGCTCGCTTTTTCGCATCAGAGGGATCTCCGGCATCCTTCCCAACTCCATCGAGGGCAAGAGCAACAATGTCCACGCCGGCCTCCTTCAAATCCTCAAAGCTCTCTTTAAACTCCTCTAACTCGGAGAGGCAAGGAGCACACCAACTCGCCCATAAATTCAGGAGCGTAAACCGCCCAGTCTTCGGCACCTTTGCGGAACGCCCGCTCATCTCCTGATACTCCATCGAGGGAACCTTCAAAAGCGTCACCATCGGAACTCTTACTGTATCCGAGGGAAGACCGGGGCTCAGCGCACCTGGCTCGAGGACTAAGTCAGAAGCAGGACGCTCCCATCGTAATGGCCTGCTACCTTCAATAAGCTGGTAATGGGCATCCGCAGACAAACTTGGGATCTCTTGTATTGCGCCACCCGACCACCGGACAGTCACCGCAACTTCTCCGGTAAATTCTCCCAACCCGAAAACCAGCGCCTTGCTCGATTGGGCAAGATAGCCATCACCAGCACGCACCGTTTTTGCGATGGCATTCCGTCTTCCGGGAACTACTACCTCGACCCGAGCACCAATAGCATCGCGGTTTCCCTTTCGCCCCTCCAAACGAAGGCTAAGAAAGCGTCCGGCACGAGGGGCATCATTTCGAAGGAATCGCAATTGGGGAGCAGTGCGATTCGAAATCCAGAAATCAAGGTCTCCATCATGATCCCAGTCAACCAGACACAAGGACCGACCGTCTTCCGGATAGTCCATACCAGAAATAGCTGACACATTGGCGAATCGTTTCACCCCTCCCTCGTCGTCAGCTCCAAGGTGCAGATACATGCAATGGCGCTCTCGACCACTCCATGAACGTCCCCTTTTCATCATCGTCGACAGATCAATATGAGCAGAGGAAGGATCCCTGGAGGTAGCTTGATGAGACCGCGACACGACCTGTCGCCAGAAAAAACTTCATAAGTCTCCCGTATCAGGAGTGGTGATATATCCGTTGGCCACAAGAAGATCATCCCACCCATCATTATTGATATCCGCGAACATGGAACTCCAAGCCCAACGCCCCATTGTCACACCTAGCTCCTCGCTCGCATCATGAAATCTACCCTCTTTCTGTAGAAGGAGAGTATTACCACGCGCGAAGCGAAGGAGAGCCCCCCTGGTCTCCTCCGAGGACCCGGGACTGAAATCTGCCTGAGGCGCAATCCGGTTGCCTGCCGCTGAGAACATATTGGCGACGTAAAGATCCATTACTCCGTCCCGGTCGGCATCACCCCATGAAACAGACATTCCGGAAGCCCGATCCTCTCCCTGAACCTCGGGCGCGATGTCGACAAACTTTCCGTTGTCATTTCGGTAGAGATTATTACGGCCAAAATCATTTGCCACGTAGAGGTCCTGATCTCCGTCGTTGTCAAAATCCTCCCAGCCAGCAGCAAGGCTGAACCGCCGATTGTTAGCGTCCAAGCCCACCTCCACAGTCACATCCCGAAAGGCCCAGGATCCAGACTGGCTTTCATTACGGTACAGGTAATTGCGCCCCGCATTGTTCGCATCATGGTAAACGAATCGCCCCCCTGACCCTATAACCGTGGCTCCGGCCTCAAGGTCGAGGTCTCCCTTGCTGTAATGACAGACGTAAAGATCAAGGTCCCCATCATTATCGTAATCTGCCGCTGAAACGCCCATTGCTCCGATGCCAAGTTCCATGATCCTCGCTATCGAGAACCGCCCTGTTCCGTCATTGCGAGAGACTACCATCCGGGCATAGGAGGCGACCACAAGGTCCTGGTCGCCGTCATTATCGAGATCCACCAGAAGGGCGCTTCGGCAGGACTCAACCCAGCCCGTTCCAGATTCTTCGGTAAAGTCCTTTAGACTTCCATTGGCCTGCTGGACATAAAGACGGTTAGGGAGCCCTCCCGGCTGACAGAGATAGAGATCCTCCAAGCCGTCACCATTCACGTCACCAACGGCAGTTCCCGGAGTCCCCAGCAAAGTCATTTGCCGAGTGTCCTGAATTCTCTGAAGCCAATAGGGGTATCCCAACTGAAGCTGGCGTCGATAGGACTCGTTAGCTTTGAGAATCGACTCCGTGCAATCCGCAAAGAGCTTCTGCTCACCCTCACTCTGCTCAAATCGCTGCAGCAAAACCTCAGAGAGCCTCAATTGGTTTTCGGATTCACTGCTCTTCCATGTCGTATTCCAGTCCGCATGCTGCTCCACCACCCCTGTTTGATCTACCCTCGCGCACTCGATCAGAACCTTGGCACGCACTAGTTCCTGCTCTACCTTCAGCGAGACAACCTTAAAGTTGCAGCGCCGTGATTCAGCCTCACCTCCGAGAGCGTTAGGAATGCTCTGCAGGGCCAAAGTGAGGCCATCCAGATTCGCGTAAGCCAACTGCTCCGGGATTTCTTTACGCTTCACCGCAATACCACCTCCCCTCCAAGATTCCTCCGCGATCACAGGGACAAGCACCGACCCCTCAACATTTTGTAACGCAATCTCGCTGAGCAAGCTCCGATCCACCTGACCACTCGTCACCAACCCGGATATGATCGCCAACTTTTTCTTAATCAGCTCGTGCAGGGCCTCGGATGCCCAGCCATCCTGAATTGGGTCGTCCAGCTCTTTCCAGTCTCTCAGACCAGCAATAGACGATACGCTTGCAGAGCTCTGTAGCCCGGAAAGGCCTACTCCCTTCCCCTGATCAGACCCCGCCTTTACCACCTCACCCTCCGGCCCAAGCCGCCAGATCACAAACCCTACGATCAGGAGAACCACAAGTCCCGCGAGCAGCAGAAGATTCCGGTTCATTTTCATGCAGAGGAGAGCGTATTAAGGAATGCCCAAAAGAACCCTGAGGGGAACTTTAAATGCCACAAGCGTTTTTAACTACACTCCCGTGTCTCTCCACTCACGACCTCGCCTATGACGCGGAATGAAGATAACCTCTAGCGGAGCGGAGAGGATGGACTTCCATCTGGACGAGACGCTATGGATTCACCATTGCTGTTCCAATAACTCGCACCGAGGATTTTCCCTCCTTCATACCGGATTGCACTCTGCCGCTCTCCATTCTCATGCCAGGCTTCCCAGTCACCATCCTGGTTTCCCCCTACATAATTTCCCTCCATCATCGTCTGCCCGTTGGGCCATGATTGACTGAAGCCCCCATCCAGAACTCCATCTACGTAATTCCGCTCCCCCGCCAGTTCGCCATTCTGGTGCCAGGCCAGCCAAACGTTGTGGTAATTGTTATCATTATATTTCCCCTCCATGGCCCTCTGGCCATTCTGATGCCAATTCATTGCCATTCCGTTTTTCTTGCCATTCCGCACCATTTCCAAGGCTGTCACCTTTCCATCCGGACTCACTTGCTTAACCCATCCTTCAAAAGCACTCTCATCTCCTTTTCCGTAATAGAGCCCGTCCTCCCGCAACTCAAGATTCTCGCGACCGTCCACGGCAACCTCGAGGGCCTCTGCCACATCCTCTTTGGTAAACGTAGAACCCTTGGGAGTTCCGTCAGAAACGGCCTCTGGCTCCGGCTCAGGAGCGGGTTCCGGCTCAGGAGCGGGTTCCGGCTCAGGAGCGGGTTCCGGCTCAGGAGCGGGTTCCGGCTCAGGA
>Ga0115011_10001803_pt1 | contig 15207 bp, 10 predicted proteins | sample TroAtlMetagenome_2_FD_88705 | JGI IMG/M metagenome (GOLD analysis project Ga0115011, IMG submission 88705) | Marine eukaryotic phytoplankton communities from Atlantic Ocean - Tropical Atlantic ANT8 Metagenome | ecosystem: Environmental > Aquatic > Marine > Oceanic | place: Tropical Atlantic...
CACCGGTTAAATCTAAACCTGCTAAAGAATTTTGGATAGCGCTCCCCATATTCCAATTAATAATAGACATCTTAGCATCATGCTCAGCCTTTTTCATTGCCCTATCCTGCAATAATCTTCTCTCTGCAAAAGCCTTGTCAATAGCGTTGCCGGTTAGCTGCTGGTCTTTCATACCCCCACCTTTCCATTCATTCTCTTTTGCCCAAAAATCGTAATTATAATTTGCCATTAATTAAATATTTATTTAGTTATAGTACTATTTAGGTCCCTTTACCAATAATTCCCGCAGGACCTCCGAAAGCAGAAACAGCAGCATCAGCCAGCCCAGCTATACCGCCTATAAGATCAGATTTAGCTTGTGCTCTTGCAGCATCAGCAGCATTTTTTCTTGCCATTGCTCTACCAGTTTTATCTTGTATTTTATTCCATTTAAATTGTTGTTGTTGATCCTGAGCAGCTCTTGCCATTTGTTCAGCTTTGAATTGTGAGTCGGCCATATCTCTTGCTGCTTGATTTTGTGCATTCATGCCAGCCATAGCAAAAGAATTATCTGCTCCCCATTGTGCTTGTTGGAAAGCATTTTGAGAACCCACATTAAATTGACTTAATTGATTTTCCGCGCCAAATTGAGATAATGCAAATTGATTTTGGGCTTGAGCGCCAAACATAGCGGCTTGATTTTGAGCTTGAGCGCCAAACCGAGCGGCCTGATTTTGTGCATCAACATTGAATTGTTGTTGACCTAAATCAAATTTAGATGCCATATTTTCTTGAGCTAATTGAGATCGTTGTAATTCAGATTCCCCTTGAGCTCTTAATAATTCATTTTTTTTAACTTGTTTATCAATATCAGCCGCAATACCAGCTTTTGATTTTGCAGCAGCAGCCGCTAAAGCTGTTGCCCCACCAGCCCCTGTTCCTGCTTGTGCTGCTAGATCTTGAGAAGCTGCTAAAGACTGATCAGCCTCTCTAGCCGCCATTTCCGCACCTGCGGTAGAAACCTGGAGATTGTTCATTGTATTAGTAAGCCCGGTATCTGCACCTCTCATTAAACCTGCTACATTAGTACCAGCTGCATTATAACCTTGAGCTTGATAACCCTGTGCGTCGGCTAATTGACCTAATTTTGCTTGACCCGCTTGGCCTAAAGTTCCTGCTTGAGCTCGTTCAACATCATATTGCATCCCTTTCATTCCTTCCCAATTATTCGCCCAATTAAACGCGTCTTGAGTAGCCAATGCAGCATCTAATCCTTGTCCAGCCTTTTTTTGTTCTCGGCGCCTTGCTTTGCCTCCAAAAAGTGATGCAACGCCTTTTACTACTGATCCCATATTAATATTTCATTATTAATTCATATGACGGGGTTTCATCTTGATAATACCCCTTTTCTTTATATTTTTCTAATAACATCCCGGGTTTAGCCCATGCAAAAGCATATTTATAACCCATATCTTCCGCGAAGTCTGTTGTAAAATTTATTAAAAGTTGCAATGCATCACTTCTGTCCGTATCGCGATAAGATTTATCACTTATTATTACAGCTGGAATTGCAGTTTTACTATTGGTCATCCAAAGCCACATAGCTGCAATAGGATCTTCCCCTTTACATACCATGAAACCTCCTAACCCTTTTCTTTTATCTTCTTGATCTTTTCCAACCCCAAAGGCGCCAGGTAAAAAATCTTTTGGCCACACTGGGGTATTGTATGCTTCCCACCAACTAGGTAAAAATTCCCAATCAGATTCAAGCAACTTTCTTACTTGTAATTTCATATAATTTAATTTGATGAGTTGACAGCTTCCGCATTTAAAGCAAAAAGCTCTTTTTTAGTGCTAGCGTTTGCTAGAGGTAAAGTTAATTTAATTATTGCAAAGGCACCTTTAATTCCGCTTACAATTTTATTACCGTTAGCTTGTGCAGCACCATTAACTACAATATAGTCTGGTTCTTCCGAAGCAATTGGAGCAAAAAACTTACCTTCTGTCTTTTGAAAAGGAAAATCAACTAAATTTGGCATATTAATTTTGGTTTATTGTTATTACATGATTAGCTAACGCAGGTGTAATTCTTGTATTAGCACAAGAAACTGTTACAGTTGCGGATCTACTAGAACCTGTTGTATTGTCCTCTGCACTAATTGTAAATTGCCCATTTGGCTCTATTGCTGCCGACCCAGCCGCACTATTAATTAATATCCAGCTTTGTCCAGATTGTGGGCTTACAGTAATATCTACATTGGATTTTTCTGCGGCATCGTCCCCTAATACTAATGGGGTAGCCCCAGTTGTAGCAAAGGCAGGCGGATTAGATGGTAAAGTACCTAAAGCAGCCGTTTCTTCAGCATTAGTTGTTGGATTTAATGTAGTAGTAGCTATAGTATTTGCAGAAATAGCCGGTAAGATGATTGTGGCTGTTAATATACCATCTTGATTAGATAAAGCCTTATTAATTGTGGTACTACCCACACTAGATGTGACTGCATAGCTATCTAAAAATAAAACTTTAGTATCGTTGGTAACAGTCCATGTAATAGTAGCAGTTCTTCTAGCTTCTGCATCGTAAGGATACGTATCATAAGCTGTACCAGGTGTTGTGCCTGACGGTGTTGCTAAAACCCCTAAAGTGGTGCCTGTTAAAGCAGCCCATGTTAATGTAGGTTTTACTATAGCTGTTCCCGTGGCAGTAATATTTCCAGATGTAGCAGTACTAGGGACTACACATGTAATAGAGTAATTTAAATTTTCATTACTTCTAGTTGAAGTAGTTACAAATCCCCCAGTTGGTTCTGTAGAAGATGGCATACCACTAGTGCCAATAATCATATTACTAGTTGTATCATTAATATAATAACCATTTTGAGCTACAGTGGCAAAAGCAATATTATTATTTCCTGCAGTAGTAAAAGTATTTACAGCAGGAGTAATTGCTGCATTTGAAACAGTATCAAAAATATTAACCGTTAATAACGCAACAGTAAATGCTAATGATGCTCCTGACCCTCCAATATCTAATGTTTGTATACTATTAGCACTCCCAACAGTATGACTCACTAAAAATACTAATTGATTATCATTAGTAATAGCAGTAGGGGATGTTATAGTTAATGTACTTCCCGCTGCTTGTGTTAACGTTACATCTGTTGCCGCAGTAAATTGATAAGTTGAACTAATAGGGGTTACAAAAATAACCCACTGCGCTATATCCCCAGTTTTACCAATAAATGTATTAGTGCCTGTAAATGTTGAATTAGCTGCATTAGGAGGGTTTGTTGGTCTATTTAATTGTAAAGTAGTACTATAGTTGGTTGATAACGTAGGCACCGTTCCTATAGCGTTTAGATCAGTCTTAACAAATGTTAAATCCCAACCCTCATCACCCTCATAACTTAAACTGTTAAATTGTTTAACGGCAGATGCGGCATCATTAAAAATCGGCACTACATAAGAATCGGTAGTTCCTGTATTATAAAAGTTATTATATGTAACATTAGGGCTATTATGTTCCCATAATTTTCCATTACTAAAAGTATAATAAACATTATTAAGAGATAACCCATTCTCTTGCTTAAAAGAAGTAAAACTAGTCCATCCATTAGAACGATCATCAAATGTTATAGTAATATAACCCTCGTTCGCTGTAGAAACATTTGTATCTTCTAAACCAGTGTAACCTTCTCCTATAATAGTTAAAGTATATAATCTACTAAATTCATCATAAGAACCAACAATTTCAGTTGCTGTTTTTAAAACATCTCTAAAGAAATCACCCATTCCCGCTTGAGATATTTCTTGAATACCATTATTAGATAATCGTAGAACTGCCCCTCTATTTCTATCGGTAAAATACCGAGAAAACCCATAAGAGGCAAAAGATAATGGGTTATCTGCTATTCCGAATTGTCCAGCATATGGCGCAATAGTACCTAAATATTGTGTATTACTAGTTACAGGCACAGCACCGCCTTCTGCTGAATAAATAAAATCTTTATCAATTGGAGATCTAGAAACTTTATCTTCTTGAAAAATTATTACTTGTGTGTCGTCGGCAAATAACTTTTGAACTGATCCGTTTTGTGGATCCAATGAAACAGTTAAGCCTCCTTCAGCTTCATTAAATTGATTAATATAATTTATGCCTACTCGAGAATTAAATAATCCACTTGAATGAATAAGTGTATTAAACCTTCTTTCTTCAGCAAAATTTTCTTGGACTACGTAAGCCCTAACCCCAATATCAAAGTAAGGTTCATTATAACCAGCCCTAATTCTATTTAATTCTAAATGGTCATCGCCTACTCCCCCTGGATCAAAAGTAATTAAATAACAATTAAAAAAATCTATATCTATAGCAGTTGCAGGTATTTGATTAGTAGAATCATTAATCCAAGCTAATCCACCAGTAGAAGTTTCATAAAATATATCTAAATCTGACTCTACAGGTTCAGTTTCATAAACGCATAAACCTGCTGATATTGCTGTTCCGCTATTATCAATAGTAGTTACATTACCTGTCCCTGAAGGATTATTGATAGATTGAACCGATGTAAGATTACTATTAGGTGCAGTATATACATTTCCCCCATTTACATATTTTGGATATACAGATACATTACAAGGCGAAATTGTAGCTGCCGTACTTGGTGGTATTACCGCTGTTTGATCCCTAGGAATTTTATTAATACTATCTCCTAATCTAGCGATTTGATTAGCACTAGAAATAACAGATATCCAATTATAATATTCTTGTTCTCTTTGCTTAACTACTACTCTATAAGAATATGCCCATTTAGGCACTTGAGTAGGATCATTAAAAGTTACTCTTAATGCATTAAATGCTGTAGTAGTATCTGCATTACCATAACCTGGATCAATATATACTGTATCTAAACCTGTGCTAGATAAAATTACAGGAGATTGACGCCCAAATTTATCTGCCAATACAATACCCACTTGATAAGTTCTACGAGATTTTAAAGACATATACTCTAACTGTGGATGTCTTGCATCTGAATCACCAGTGTTTGTTACTGTAAAACTAATATTTGGTATATTATAATTTTGTAAAAAGTTTCCATAAACTAATCTACCTCCAGCTACTTCCTGTGATAATGCTACCCTAGGAACAGCATCATACACTCTAGTTAATTGATCAGGGGGTAAAGTTCTAAATGGATCTTGTGATTCATAAAAAAAGTTTACAAATGCCTCTGTAGTAACTTCTTTATCATCAACGACATACAAAGTAGATGAATTAGATTCTTTATAGACTAGTTCTACATTAGTAATACCAAAACCCGTAGGGGTAGGCACTTGCAGTTGTGCAGCTTTAATAGCATTGACAAAAGTTTCAATTTCTCCAAAATCACTTAATCCAACACTAATTGTGTCTACTTCCGATAATCTAGAAAAAATTATAGGGGTAAAAGGAGCTAAAACACTATATTCTCCGTCTTCAAATTTCCAACGATATGAAAATCTAATAAGTTTATTTTGTAAAAAATTAGAAGTAATAGTATTTCCCGCTTGATCTGTAGTACCTATATTAACTACTGTTGCCGCTTCATATGGTGTAAATTTACAAACTGAAAGTAAGTTATCTATATCTGCCGAACTTGTATAATAAGTATTATCACTTCTGGCTTTTTCAACATTAATTTTTCGCGGAGCATTTCTATTATCTGTCCAAAATAATAAATCATCAACAAAATTTATTCCCGAAATAGGGTAATTTTGATGAAAATTTAATTGATTAGTATAAACTAAAGTGGTTAATTGCTTAGATTTTTGATCATATTCATATATTCCATGTCTCCTATTTGTAGGGTTAGTTTCATCATAAATTTTATTATCTGTTACAAAAAAATAAATACATTCTGTACCATTATCTTTATGAGCGCCTATACATTTTGCATCTGCTAACCCAGCAAATTGTGAAGGAGAAGCTACAGACTCATTACCTAATAGATTTTCAATAGCCCCAACATCCGATCCTTCTGACTGACCGATATTAATATTTAAAGCCTCTCTATATTGTCCAGGAGGTACTAATCTATCATCTAAATCTCGGTTCATTTTACCGACATTAAATGCTCTTTTTATTTCTGGCATAAAATCTTATTAATGTTTAATCCACTTAGCTTTATTACGGAATATCTGAGCCATTTCTTCAACTTTCATATTAGAAATTCTAATTTTAGCATTACGCATTTTAGCAAAAGCTTCTTTTTTATACAAAGCAGATGCCCCAGCGGCAGAGGGTCTAATTTTAGATAAATTATAAAGTATGGTAGCCATTACAGCTTCTTCTGCCATTTTAGGAACATATACATTATCAAAATTTCCATTATCTCCTAATCCATCAGATATATAATTTAATGTAATATAGGTATCTTTTTTAATAGTTGCATCAAAATATATTTGGCCAGCATTTAAATCTATTAAGCATGTACCATTAACATTTTGAAATTGTGGCGTTAGCCCATATCGTCTTCCATAATATCCAAAATCATCTTCATAAAAATAGCCATAATAATAACTATTAGCCCTTTCTGTTTCTGCTTTACTTCCTTGTTTTTGAAATTTATCTATAGTATCAGATGTTTCTGCATAAATCAAATTACCTTCCTGATCGTAAAGATATTTATAATTATCATCTTGAGCAATGCCTTTATTAGCGTGAGATACTGTACTAGGTAAAATTGTACGCTGAACACCTCCACTATCAGTATATTGCACACTAATATAATTTACATAATCAGAAGGTAAAGACATTTGCCTTAATGAGCTAAGTTGAATTTCTATTGAATTTTCAGAGTGAAATATATCATAACTAAATTCTTGTACCGCACGTTGAGCCCAAAATGCTACTTCATAACGAGGAACTTTAGTTAAAACCTTACCATCTCCAATATAAGCAACAATAAAATTATTTATTACATCGTTAAGATTTGTTCTTCTATAATATCCTGGTACAGCTAATCCTGTGCCTCCATCTAATGCGGAGTAATTATCTACGTCTAAAGGTTTTCTTGATATTGCCATTATTGTTCAGTTGCTGCGTTTTGTTGTTCTTTAGTTTGTGAGAATCCTGTTACGTCTCCTTGTTTTATTACAACACCTGCATATGTTAATATTCTTATAACTAAATTATTTTCTTCTGAAGGGTGTAATTCAAAATTATAAGATTTTGCAGGGGTATCATAACTATCAGTTGCAGGATCAAATACAGTAGGATCATAATAAGGTACAGTACCTTGTAATACATAACCCCATTTTGGCCTAATAGGCTTTTTTAAATAATCAGCTTTAACATCTGTAGTTATTGTATCAGGATATACTTTTATACCTAAATCTCCTAATGTATATACAGGTTGTGTTTTAACTGGGTAAGTTAAAGGTGATAGATTTATATATTTAATTTCTTCATGAGAAGCTCTATCAGCTACTTTACCATCTACAGAAATAACCCCTACTCTATATAAATCATCAGGATAAGTAAATATCCCATTAGCTAATGTTAAATCACTGGATTTATAAAATACATTTATTTTTTCAGCTAAATATGTAGTAGGATCTGAAAAATCACTTGAAACAAAAGCATTTAATTCGTAGTTAACATCTTTTGCAAAATAACTAGCAAAAATTTCATTTTGAGCTTGCTCTGCTAGTCTATTAAATTCATCAGGCGTTATATATCCCCTGTTATCTTTATTGGTTATAACGAGTACTGTTTGATATACATTATTTATATTAACCATTTATTTATTTTTACGTTTATTTTGATGGTATAAGGTTAATTTCTCACCTTATACCCAGTAGTTAAGCAAGCTTTTTTGATAAAGATTTCATTAAATCAACGCCATCATCTGTTTTAAAATATTGGGCTAAAGCCCCATATGGGTGTTGATCAAAAGGAACAGTTAATAATTTTTTACCGTTTGCAAATTTAAATACAGTATTATCATCAGTCAGCATTAATATACCTTGTTCTACTGCTCTATTTGCCAAATTCCTTAATCTAATATCCTCGTCTTTAGTAAGTTCTATAAACAATCTTGGATCTTTTTTAGCGAATCTATAAGCATCTCTTTTTAATTCCTTAGAACTTAAAGTGCTTACACTAGAGCCTAATTCTGTTCTCATAATAGCTTCTAAATGTTCAATTTCAAGCTCTTGAACTAATACTAATGCATCTAATTCAAATTCTAATTTATCTACTTCATCCTCAGCTCTTTTTTCCATATCTATTTCTTCCCAAAGATTATCTTTCATAGGGTGATAAATAGATAATAATTTTTGAGTTAATACATTAGTTCTAGGCACATTTAAAATACCATCTTGGAACATTACATGAGTTAAAGAAGTATACCCTTTTTGTTCATCTACAAATAAAGATTTTTGATTAATGGATAATCTAATTTCTCTATTTAATTTTAAATTCTCATCAAACCATAATAATGGTTTTCTGTCAGTATGTTTAGTCTGAATACTATATGAAACTGGAGCATAATTATTTTTAAGAACATAGGTCCTGTCTTTATAAACCCAATCTTTTTCTATCGCAATAGTACTACTTTTTCTTTCTTTTGTTTGTGTTGTCATAATAAAATAATATAAAATAAGAACACGAGGCCCCGAAGGGCCCGTATCCTATAGTTAAAAATTAAGCTTTAAATAATACAAAGTTATTAGCAGCTTGTGTGATAAGACATCTTTCACTTAAATAGTTAATTTTCATCTCATCAATATCAGAAGTTGGAGAACCAGTTCCAACAGATCCTGTAACCCAAGATTTGTTTTTTCTATTCTCAGTTTCTGATGATCTGTATCTAACATGTAAGAATGGTCTCTTAATGTTTTGACCAAGTTGTTGATCATAAACAGTTGAAGTACCTGCAGGAATTAATGCTCCTTCGATATCTCCGAAACCACCTCTTGTTGACCAGTCGTTTAGATATTTCCAGTCAGTTTTGTAGAAGTCATAAGAACCTCTTCTATAACCAGTAAATCCTAAAGTAAGAGCCATATCCTCGCTATTGTTAAATACTCCATAAGAAGTACCTTTAGTAACACCACCACCAGCACCAGGATAGGTACCGTTTTGCATTGCAAGAATATCATCAATTTCTAAAGAAAGTTCTCTATTAAGGAAAAGCATGTTTTCTTCAATAGCACCTTGTTTATCTAATTGTTTAAGTACAGCATCAAAGTCAGTAAGAGCGCCATTACCAGCTCCAGCAGCAGCTTGGCCACCGAATCCAGTATAAACGTTTCCTCTTGCTTCAAGAGCCGCAAAGAACCCTTCAGTACCCCTAGCATTTTGTGCTGCTAAGCTACCTCCAAATGTTCCTAGTGCGATTGGAACAGGAACACCATTAGTTCCCATTTTCACACCTTCTACCATAGACATTTCAAGATAATCTTCCCAACGAAGTCTTGTTTCATGTTCAGATTTTACATACCACAAATACCCATTTGCTCCATTCTCAGAAGTTACTTCAATCCAACCAATCTGAGCTGTGTCAGATCCGCTGATTTGATAATTTTCTTTAAGAATGATAGGCGCATTAGTAAATGTAGCATACCCTGGATCTAATTTCTCAGTAAAGTTTCCTGTACCTTTAGCGAATTCAGAGCCATAAGCAATAGCTGTAACCTCTTGTGCAGCAGTAACGCCACCATGAGATTTGTAAGATTTAATTTGGAATTGTTGTCCTGATACGTTAGTACAAACTCCTTTAATTACTTCTCCAGTTCCACCTACAGCTGTATTAACTGCAGTTTGAACTTGTACCATGATAGTCTGACCTACTCTAAAGTCACATGCTGTGGTAGCTTGAGAACTAACCCCTAAACTAGAAGGTTGATTAGCTGCAGGTACATTAAAGTTAAGTACCCCGCCTGGGTTTGCATTTGCTACAATTGCAGCAGCAGCACCAGCTCCTGGCATAACACCAGCACTTCCTTGTGGAAGACAGTTAGCATATCGTGTGTGTAATCTTCCTTGCTCAGTCCAGATTATTTGATCTGAAGTGGAAGGTAACTCAGCAGATACCATACGAAGGAAAGAACCGATAGATCTGTTTCCATATCTTTCAACTTCTTTTTCGTATACATCTGGTAAGAATTGTTGCGTCCATTGACTAAAGCCTGCGGCTGTAAAGTCAATATAATTTCCGGCGTATAATGCCTTAGTCTGCGATGGTTGTAAAGCAGCTGGCACGCCCGATGTAAAAGCCATATTGTTTTGATTTTAAGTATTAATAATTTATTTCCATTTAATTCGCAACTTGTCTGAAGACGTTCCAGATACAACTCTAATTTTCTCTCCACCTGATGTTACAATAGATGAAGCATCTTGTCGTGGATCCATATTAATATTTTTAGACTTTTTAGCAGCATCACGGATAGCATCGGCACGGCCTTGCTCGTAAAAGTGATTAGCAATTTTATCTGCATTTTGTGCAGTATAGATAGCCTTATGATACCCTCTAGCATCATTAACAGCACCTCCTTTGTCTAAAAATTGGTTTACAAAATTTGAGAGATCTGATTGGAATTCTTTTATTTTTTTTGAATCGTCTACTTTAACTCTATATTTATTTTCTCCGACCTTAAAATCAAAACCTTTGAAATCATCATTGAAAACTTGATTAGTTTTTTCTTTAAACGTTTTTTTTAAATTTTCAGTTTCTCCTTGTTGCTCTTGAAAAACTTTATAATATTCCATTGCTTTAATATACTCTGGATCAATATCTTGGCTTTTTCTTAACTTAAGATCAGCATAATATTGTTCTTTTGCTTTATTAAAATAGTTTTGGGCATTAAAAAGTTCTTCTTTAAAAGCTAATTGTTTAGCTTTTATCTCTGACGGATCATCCGCCTCCTCATCGTAGGCAAAGTTTTTAGTAAATAAAAAATCTACATCATCTGTATCTAGATGAGGTTTTGTTGTTCTGTAGTATTCTCTAAGTAAAGTAGTATTATCCATTTTAGATAGATCTTTATTAAGATTAACATAATCTTCAACAGATCCACCTGTGTCTTCCATAAACTTTACTAGTTTATCTACATTTTCAGGAAGTACTTGTTTAGGTTCTTCCTGTATATTTTCTTGTATTTCTGCTGCAGGAGTTTCTGCAACTTTTTCTACTTTTTTAGTAGATTCTTCATCATCAGTAATTAATTCTAATGGTGAATCCGAAGTGCTATCTTTAGTTTTTTCTAATATTTCTTCCTTGTTTTCAGGGGTTTTTTCTTCCTTATTGGATTCGTCCCGCAATGCCACTTCGGTTTTCTCCCTGCTTTCAGATCCTTTTTCTCCTGTATCTTGCACGCTATCAGTTGTTTCCCCTTGTATGGCATCTTTATTAGACTTAGATTCTTCTTTAGATTTAACTTCTTTTTCTTTAGCTTGAGATGGAGGTTTATCAAGATTAACCTTGTACACCCCATCTTCTTCTTTTATTTTAAACTCCTCAGCTACTTCGCCTTTATCAACTGCATCATTAATTACTGCAGCTTCTTTTTCTTGGGGAGTGTCAATATCAGGATTTATTTCTCCGATATCCTTTACTTCTATTTTTTCTTCTTCCATAATTGTATATAATAAAATAGTTTAAATAATAATTATTTAGGTTCAAATCTTGAAAGATCAAAACCACCTAATACATCATTTCCTTTTGATTCAAATGATTTCATAGGCTTTCCGCTAGTGGGAGGACCCGCTAAGCTTTTAGTAGCCCCTTTAACTTCAGCTGCTTCAATATCTGCTTCATTTTGTTGAGATGCTAATTCTTTTTGGGCTTGTAATTCCATCTCTTTCAATTGTTTATTTAATTCAAATTCAAATTGCATAAGCTCTTTTTTTGTTAAAGCTTCAACTTCTAATTTTTTAATTTCAAACTCGATATCTGCTTGTCTATATTGAATTTTAGATTCTGTTTTAACTTGTTCCGCTTGTGCTTTAGCCTCTTCTATTTGTATTTGAGCTTGCCCTTGAGCCTCAGCTTGAGCAACACTTGCTGCCTCTGCTTGAGCTTGATCAGCTTTTTGTTTAGCCCCTCTTCTGTATTTTAATACTTGATTAGCTAATTTAATATTATTTATTTCTCTAACATCAATAGCATCTTCTAAATTTATACTTCCTTGACTTAAAGCAGTTTGGATATTATTTTCCAGCATTGTTTTTTCCTCTTCATCAGGTTCTAATTCAAGAAATATTCCAAAATCATGTAAATTAAGATTTTTAACCTCTTCTAACGACCCTACTGAAAAAGGGCCTAGAGCACCTATAAAAGCTTCTTTAGAAGGATGAAAATTTAATGCATCTTTAAATCTTAAAGCAATACACTCAGCTAATGTAGCAGTAATAAACATACTTGATTGTAATATATGCCTAGTTGCTACATTACTATTTGCTGCTGCTAATTTTTGAACTCCGACTAAAGAGTTTGGATCTGGATCACTGCCATCACGCGCTTCGTTTAACCCAGTAACATCCCGCATCATCTGAATATACTGATTATATGCTCCAATTAATACTTGTATTTGGCCACCACCACCACCGGGTAATTCTTGAATTGGTACTTTTCCAGGATTAGGATCACCCTCTACTGTCATAGATCTTCCTATAATAGATCCTGTTTGGAAATACATGTTAAGTGCTTCTTGGGGATTATAGCTAGTCCCATTGCCTAAATCAATTTCTGCTAAGCCATCAGCATCTAAATAAACACCTGAGGGTGTCATTCTTTGAATAGCTTGCTGAAGTTTTAAATGAGTTAATTGAATTAAATCTGCATATGGAGTTATTTTAGAAACTAAAGAAGTAATATTCCCTTTATATAATCTTGGGGCACTTACTACATAATTCATTAAAACTTTATTAGTATTAGATTGAGGCCGAACCATATTTTGTGCCTTTTCCCACTTTAATAAAGTATTAGTACCTAACACAAACGCACCTTCATATAACACCTCCCGAGATTGGGCTACTCTTTCAAAACGTGTTCTTTTATCTTTAGGAGGATCAAAAGAATCATCTTTTTCAATAGCTTTTGCAGCGCCAGAGGAGGTTTCTTTTATTTTATATACGTTATGCTCCCATGTTTTCCAATTAAAGTATAAAATAGTAATAGTATTATTATTATCCAGCTCACTCCTATTATTACCCCATCCTACTGTGTTATAATCAGTCCAATTAGATCCTTTTTTAGTTAATTCTTTAATTTCTTTATCATCAAGATTTGGGAATTGTTTTTTTAATTCATTTAATTGGAGTCTTTTTATTTCTCCAAAATAATAACAATCTTGAAAATTAGGGTCTTCAGTGTAAGACCAAATTAGATTAGCAGGATCTACATAATCTAATTTTATACCATCTGTATTGTTAAAAGTATGCTTAACAGCTCCTATACCTAATATTGCAATATCTCTATCTACTCTAGGTTTTAATTCTAAATATCTATTAGTATCTAAAACATTATTAATAGCTTGCTCCTCTGCTATTTCAATACCTTGTTTATAATTTAATTGCATAAACAGTTCTAATTCTTCTGTATTTGCTGGTAACTCTTCTTTAGGTACATTACGAGGGCTTACACCTAATTCTGTTTCAATATCAGCTAAAATTTTTTGGGCATTAAGATCACGTTTTACATTTTCTACAAATTTTGTTCTTTTGCCAGAAGCAATAGGGTCTTGTGCAAAAGCCTTAATAGTAAATAATCTATCTTGCATACCATTGACTATAATATCCACAAATTTAGGGATTATAGGAACAGGTTTCCAATCTAAATTTAAATAAGATAAATCTCCATTTATTGCAAATTCATCTTTATATTTTCTTATTGATTGTTCCCCTCTTGCATATAGTCGTAATCTATGGTAACTTTCTCTAGTCTGCCAAAATCTACCTACACTATTATCCCTATTAAACCATTCTTGCTCAATAGCTCGCGCAACGGATAAACCGTACTTTTCAGATCTTTTAGTAGCATCTGAAACTGCTTGACTTGGAAATTCCGTTGGAATTTGCCCTAATTTTTCTGCCATATTTATTTTATTATCTGACTTCTTGATCCTTTATTAGTGTATTTAGAAAACATAAAATCAAGTTTTTTAACTGTTCTTTTATTATAAGGTTGATACATATGTTTGCGACACGCCATTATAGCTAATCCGCTACTTATAGATGCATCATGTGCCGTTCTACGGGAGATATCAAATCTAGCCCAATCTTCTAAAGTTCTTTGAAAATACATATTTCCATGATTATCCCCAATTCTTCCTACATATTCCTCAATATAAGATTCAATTGCAGATGCATGCGCTTGTTTAATATCTTCTGAACTATTAGGGATTCCCCCTAATTCTAATTCTGTTTTAGATAAATTTGCTCTAGCGCGGTCAGGTCTATTCATTGAATAACCTCTATAACCCCTACGTTTTAAATGATATAATAACCTAGGTTTATTATTTTCTGCAAGTATAGGCATTCCATAAAATATTAATGCCATTAACACATCTTCAAAAAATACTTCAGCAGTTTGAGGGCGTGCTATGTATTCTAAAAAGAATTTAGTGTTAGGTACATCTGGAACCATAGAAAATGTTGTTAGCCCATGCAAAGAGCCATTTGATCCTCCTCCTCCAACAGTACCAGAAATATCATAAGGATCACATCCAAAAGCGCCCAGCGCTTCATTAGCAGGATATTTTATCCCATTTTTTTCTATTATATGATTTTGTAATTCTTTTGGAGGCAACCAAGATACTCTAAATCTTCCATTTTGTGAAGGAGACCAGATAACCTCTGAATCTTTTAAACCTTTTCTCCAAGAAAAATTACCTTTACTTACATGCCCAGCCATAGCCATTTCTTCATTAAAATCTATCTGTTCATATATTTTTGTTAAATTAAATAAAGAATTTAAAGTTTCGTCTCTAAATGCATGTTTTTCAGACCTTGGAAATTGTCTATAATATTCATTTAAAGCATCACTATCTTTTTTTAATCCATCAACCTCATTTTCCCAGTGCGTAATAACCCCGGTGTAAATGGTGCTGCCGTCAATTCCTTCAACCGGTTCTGATGGTGTATCGAATACAGGATACCCATACTTATTGATAAATCCTTCGAACCCCCATTCCATAGGTATGAACAAAGCATATAATCCACTTGTAGTCTGGCCATTGCGATTTCTA
>Ga0115011_10001805_pt1 | contig 15190 bp, 13 predicted proteins | sample TroAtlMetagenome_2_FD_88705 | JGI IMG/M metagenome (GOLD analysis project Ga0115011, IMG submission 88705) | Marine eukaryotic phytoplankton communities from Atlantic Ocean - Tropical Atlantic ANT8 Metagenome | ecosystem: Environmental > Aquatic > Marine > Oceanic | place: Tropical Atlantic...
CAGGCTGGCAGAAAAGATGCAGGCAAACATTTCTTCAGAGTTTGATAACATGAGCGCTAAAAAGGCCATGGCGATGGAAATACAAGCACATTTAGGTAAAATATCAAAGCTGCGCGATTTTTCTTTTGATCTGAAAACTTTGAATTCTGAGGATCTCTCCGAATGTATTAATGTGATAAACCAATTTCTAGACCAATCCCGGACGAATGGCCGCAAATTAAAGTCAATCAACAAGAAAATAGGAATTGAGATGGGACTCGGCGCCTCTGTTGAGTCTCTCGAAGGTCTAAATGAAAATTTAAACGAAAACAATTCAGGCGACATTCATGAGAAATGGAACAAAATAATTTCAGATTTTTATAGTGTTGATCTTGATGATGTTAACATCTTGTCTAGAGCTAGAAGCATTCGAGATAGCCAATCCGGACACAGGGGCCTTGATGGCGCGAAAAAGGCGCTTAGTAACGCGGTGGCTAGACAGAATCAGCAAGCAAAGAGTTTTGAAGATTGGTGGGAACCCTTGGCTGCAGCAGAAGGAGAAATTAAAACAAATCCAAATGAAACTTCAGAATTTACAATTCTGCATCGTTCCTGGGTAAATAACCCAAACGGATTAAAAAGTGAGAATGTTTATAAATTAGGAGAATCAAACGAAAGTTTATTCACGCGGGCGTCTGGCGCCTTTGCGATCTGCGCCATTGGATTAGGACACTCTCTGGTGAACACTTCTTTTTATTACGGCAATTCAAGTAATTCTAGTAATTTATGGAAACATCTCTATGAGAGATCTAAGGTTAAAATCAGTGGAGATTCGGTAGAATTAATAGATAAAGGAAGTCAAATTCAAAGAATCAAAAAAATCTTGAATAACAGTTACATCGCTAGCATGAAAGGAAAGATGGCAGAAATACACCAATATGTAAACTGGATTACTGAGAGAATCAGTTCAGATACTGAAATAGAGACGAAAGGGCAAGAAAAACAAAAGCTTCAGGCAATTAATCTATTAATGCACGACTATTATAAGAAAGAATTAAAGAAGAGTTTAGCTCTAATACAATTGATAATCTCTAAAGACGAAGAGTTTAGTGATGAAATGGAGAGCCTTTCTAGATCTTTATCTGCATTGTCCCCTGAAGAACAAAACACAAATGAACACGCGGGGCTCCAAAGCAAATTAAGAGTACTGGGTGCCAAAAAAATAATGCTATTTGAAGCATTAGCAAAGTTAAGATAATGGAGAAAACAACTTGAAAAATAAAAATCTGAAATTGGAATTTAGAGACCCTTTTAGGCAGAACAATACGGGTTTTAAAGCTACTACAAGAAGACCCCGCGGGGGAAACAGTATTTCAAATAGTACTTCTGTTAATTTCGAACCGGTCAACACCGAAGTCCCGGAAATTGCATCAGATCAAGATGTAGTCGCGTTTATGGATTTTGAACCGGGGAACATAGACTGCATGCAGGATTTTTTAAATAATTGGAAAACGTATCTTGCATTGTCTTCTTTTTTAGCATATTCCTTCAAATCTGTTCTCCCTTCTTTTATAAAACTAGGTTCTCAGACTATTAAAATGGGTGTCAAGACACTAACAAGCTTAAGTATTAAGCCAATGTTAGCCGCGATGGCTGATTTTGTTAAAAATGTACCCAAAAACTTAAAAATTAGTGCCAAGGGTGGTTTCGGAGCCGGCGGAGCAGTAGACGATCTAGCTAAAATTTGGAATAATGCAAATTGGGGATCATCATCGAATTGGAGTAAAGCAAAGAGTGGTTTTAAGTTGAGCGCTCGAACCGGAATGATTGGCGTAAATGCCTTGAAAAATGTTCTTGTTTTTGCGGCCGTAGTGGCCGGGATCTATTACTTTGCAGGCGGGAAGGCTTTGCTGGCCTGGGCACAAAAGAATAGCGATGAAGGTGGTGTCCTTAACAACCTTTGGTATAGTATCGACGTAGCAGTAAGATTTTTCGTGGAGACCGAAGGGGCCCTGGAGTTTGTTTTACTTCAAATGAACCAAGACTTAGATAAAGAATGTAAACTTTCAAACGTTATAGCCGGAGCATTTCTTGTAACCATATTAACGGGTAGGTTACCAAGTGGAGCAAAGGGAATGCCCACTCAGGAAGAATTGGCAAAAATGAATCCTGATCAAATTAAGAAGCTGTTACTTGAACAAAAGGCAGCCAGGATCTCAGACTTCAGCGCTGATATATCTGAAAACCTCGGAACTAGGGCTCAAAAACTTGGAGTAGAGCCAAAAGTTCTGACAAACTACATAAATGACATGCTAACAGGGAAACAAAAGCAGGCGTTGCAGAGCTTGTTAGAATCCGGGGTGGATCCAAAGAAAGCTAGCAAATTTCACAATAAGGCCGCTGAATACGTCGACCTTCGGCGCGTTGAATTTTTGAAGAAACTAGAAAGTGAAAGAAAAGCTAACGTAGCCGCAATAAGACAATACGGAGACAACAACATCAGCGAACCCAGAGCTGCTTTCGCGGAATGGTCTAAAAGAGCGTTAGAAGTGACCCGCAAAATGAATTTAGATCCTCAGAACGCCGCGCGGATAGAAGTTGGCGCTTCCCGCGCAGCGCTGAGTGCAGACGAGATGAGTGAATTGTCAAGATTAGTTGTGAACTTGCCAGGCCAAGAAAAGATTTTTAAAATCACTACAATTGAAGAACTTGCTGCCTCAACTAAAATTGTTGAAGATCTTTTAAGAGGCGGCCAAATTGGGCTAGGTGAGAGTGTAAAATTATATAGAAGAGTTTTTATGCCTCAAATAGAAAAATTAGCCACGAACCTTTTGAATAGTACATCTCACGGTGGCACCCTAACAAACTCAGCAACAGCAGTGCAGAAAATTGAAGCTCTCAACAAAACTCTGCTGGAATTTGGGAAAAATGAAAAATTAATAGCGGACATGTTGAAAAATTTATCTCCGGGCCAAGAAGCCATGCCGAGTGTGTTGAATAAAATCTTAAAAAGAAATAAACCAAGTAAGACAGGTCAGGCAAAAAATCTAAATGAAGCCAAATGGGCGCTGGATTTAGCAAAGAGAGAAATAATAAAACTAAATTTTAAAATTAAACCTGAAAATCTTGTTGTTTTAGACAAAACCATTGATGCGACATATAAAGCAGTCAAGAAGGTCTCTGGAGTCGACTCTACTAGCAAGATGGGCGCCCTCGGACAAAACATCATGATGGGAGGGATCTTCGTGGGGGTTGTTTCTGTTTTTGCAAAAAAGATACTAGCAGAAGATACAGACGATCTTGAAACTTGGCAGCGCGCTGACTTGGCTAGGCATTTAGCGTGGGAAGGATGGCTTGGCCCAATGAAAGTAGTTGGCTCTGAGTTTACTTCCGCCTCAAGATCAGATTCCTATCGAATTAATCTAAATAAGTTAGTTAATAGGATGGATTCTGATAATGGCATAAGCGCTTTGAATAGTATTTATAAAAACTACATCTTTAAAGAAAATGGACCTTTTGTTAAAATGGTAGTTAGTAAATCAAAAGAAGATTTCAGTAGCCGCGACGTTGTAAATGAGTTTAGAATTAAAAAGAAGAAAAACACAAAGATTCGTGACGCGTTGGTTCGCGGGTTTGGTGCTGATCTTCGAGGTTTTGGACTTTCAGGCCTGGGTTCCACATCGTCGGCGAAAGAGTTTCATGCAATTTGGCATCCAATCTTAATTAGTATAATGATTGCTAATTCTGGACTAGTGGGTAGATTCGAGACTGAAGTTCGTAAAAATGAAAAGTTTTGGAGCCTCAATGAAACAGCCCGAAAAGAATTTATTAATACTAAAGTGTTAAAATATGATCGCGATGAAATTGAAGATTCCTTAGAACAATGGATTAAATTATATAAGAGAGAATGGAAATCACAAAAAAACACTGGAGACAAACAAATGAAAGAAAATAAAGAACTTGACATCAACAAACTATCACTTCTAGTAAAAGAAGTAATATCAGAAAGTAGAGGACAAGGCTACAATACTTACCCTTATCATTCTTATTCAGGCGAGGACGAAGAGCCGGCTGAGGATTTTATTGAAGATTGGAAAGCTTTTGAGCTTTCATTAATGAGAGATGAGTCGCGAAACACTGCTATAGAGGTTGCGAAGATTTTAGTTAAAGACCTTGAATTGTTTGGAGATGTGATTGATTTAGTTGGCAAAAATCAATCAGTTGCCACAGAGATTTTAAAAGCACTAAGAGAAAAAGAAACCAAGAAAGCGTAAACTTATTTTGTGAAACACATAACTGAAAAAAATTGGATTTCTGGTTCTGGTATTTCTTTTGATTTTTACCAAATTTTAAAATTGATTAAAGAACATACAATCAAGGGATCTAGAATCTTCATAGGGACAGATTCTTTCGTATCAGATAAAAAAGTCTGTTTTGCAAGTGCGATTTGCCTACACAGTGAAGCCTTGGGTGGTAGATATTTCTTTTTTAGAGATTATCTTCCTGAAAAGTCTTTTTTGGCTCTCGTTGCGAGGATTACTGAAGAAGCCAAGAGATCTGTGGAAATAGGCTGCTTGTTAATGGACGAATACAACTTTGATCCCTCAGTTATAGAACTTCATCTAGATGTTTCTCCGTTTAACGCAGGAAACGCCACCTCAAAATTTTCAGACATGTTAAAGGGTTATGTTCAAGGTTATGGGTTTGATTACAGATTAAAACCGGATGCATGGGCATCGCAATCAATAGCGGATAAGCATTCAAAATGAAATGGCAAGATAAAAATTTTTACCAAAGCGCATATTCTCTTTCCATGGATGATTTAATGGAGATTTGGGTTGAAACTTTTCACCCTTTTGGTTCTCTATTGGTTATTTGGGACGCAGCTACACACTTTGATGTTCTCAACAGTTGTGGAATTATTGTTAAACCTATTGAGGCTTATAACAATAAAGTCGTGACTGTTGAGCTTCCAAGCGTGTTAGATGCTTATGAAGTTATGGATTCTATAGAAAAAGAAGGAGCGAAACCGTTCATGCAAGTCTATGATAAGGGAAAACTTCTTTCGGACAATGTTGGGCCGATTTACTAGTTATTAAGTGTCGGAGGCTATAGATGATTAAAGTAAAAATTGTTCAAGACGATATAGATACTGTTGCAAAGGTTATTTTAATTGACCAAAAAAAGAGAGTTTTATTTTTAAAGAGATCTCTCTATGTTAATAAGTTTTCAGGAGAGTGGGATTTACCAGGAGGCCATTTAAAGGCCGATGAAGCGCTTCTTGATGGGCTTAATAGGGAAGTTAAGGAAGAGACGTCTCTTGACGTTAGACAGCCGGTATTCATCACCAAAATAGATAACCTACACTTTTTTAGGGCTAACTATGACTCTCAACCCGTAAAACTAAGCCATGAACATACAGATTATCGCTTTTTTGAGAGAGATGAATTAGATCCGAACGAGAAATTCCAAAAAGTAGCACTACAAGCATTGGAGTCTATAGATGATTGATTTAACAATAAAAAAGAAAGATTTAGACTTCGGTCCGGATTTTAATACTAATCTTTTAAAGCCAAAAGACAGCTTATTTCCTAAATTTTGGAAATCAGGAGGTCTTAACCCTATTGTATCAAGAAAATTGATAGAGATAGCTGAAGGAGTTGTAAAATCCTTGGATTTAGACCATGAACCTGAAGATTTAACAATAACTGGGTCTATTGCTTCTTATAATTGGCATAGCTTATCTGATATCGATCTTCATATTATGCTTGACTTCTCTGAGATTAATGAAGACATGAATTTGGTTAAAAGGATGTTAGATCAGACGCGGATTAATTGGAATAAGAAACACAACATAAAAATAGCAGAAAAAGAAGTTGAAATTTATTTTCAACATTATACAGAACCTCACGAGGCAAATGGAATCTGGTCTCTCACTTTAGATAAGTGGTTAGCTATGCCAGTAAAATTGGACCCAGAGATAGATCTTAAAAACACAGAAAAGAAAGCAGAGGCTGTCGCCCAATCCATTGAGCACCTATTCGAGATCTTTAAAAAAGAAAAATTTAAAGAAGCCTATAAATACGCGGGATTTATAAAGGACAAGATAGCAAGAATGAGGTCATCAGGGTTGTCCGATGAAGGTATTTATTCTCCGGAAAATTTGGCATTTAAAATGTTGCGCAACGCTGGGTATCTGGAAAAGCTTTCCTCTTTGAAAATTGAAGCTTATGATAAAATGATGTCTGTCAAATTAGAGCACAATAAAAACATTGATCACAATAAGGCCTGGAAAAACTATTTATCTTAGGAGAACAAAAATGAGGAAATTAAATTCAAATTTAATGAAAGAAATAAAAGATTATTTTAGAAAACAGAAGGACGAGGATTATATGTTATATAACGGACACCCTTTATCTAACATTGAAGACTTAATGGACCCTACTAAACCTGCCCCGTGGGATCATCTCACAAATACCTTTGATGATGAAGATGTAGACATAGAAATAGAGGAAATTGAAAGATGACACTTATGGAATGGTTAAACATGAACATGGCCGTTGACATTGTGTGCCTAGTCTTCTTTTGTGCAATTGTTTGGAAGTTCAGAAAATTAGAAAAACAGATTGCAGAAGCAAGACAAGACATTAAAATAATATCACGCAACCCGTCGGGCGCGCGAAGACTTTTAAAAGAAAAATATAAAGAATAGTCAAAAAAAAATACTAATCACTGAAAGGACAAATAATGATTGCTGACGTTGTCGTAGATCTCCAATACGGGGATTGCGGAAAAGGAAAAATTGCGCATGCATTGTGCAGAGAAAATAATTACACACACATAATAAGATATAATGGAGGCTGCAACGCTGGTCACACAATCTATCACAATGGAGAAAAATTCGTTACACACCACATTCCTTGTGGTGTTTTTTTTGGAATCAAATCCATTATTGGACCAGGATGTGTTATCCATGTGGAAACTTTTTTAGAAGAAATAAAAAATTTGGAAGAGAAAGGTATTGACGCCAGGAAGTTAGTCCACGTTTCAGCTAACGCTCATTTGATTACTGATTTTCACAGAGTTGAAGACAAAAAGGATGAGAAAATTGGAACCACAAAAAGAGGCAATGGTCCAGCATATCGTGACAAGTACGGCAGAAAAGGAATAAGAGCAGTTGAAGATCCTAGATTACAGCCTTTTTTGATAGATTTATATCAGGAACTTTACGAGAATGAAGAATTTGGCGAGGTTGAGATTTTATTTGAGGGGGCTCAGGGATTTGGATTAGACGTCGATTGGGGTGATTATCCTTATGTCACATCATCTCATTGCACTGTTGGTAGTGCTCTTTTAAACGGTGTTCCCCCTGGTGCTGTACGTGATGTTTGGGGTGTCGCTAAGATTTATGAAACCTATGTTGGAGCTAAGGACTTTGAAGGGCCCGATGAAATTTTTGAACAAATTAGAGAAATTGGACAAGAATATGGTGCAACAACTGGGAGGCCGCGGCAGATCAATTGGTTAGATTATGACATGTTGAAAATGGCTGCTAGAATCAACGGAGTCAACAATTTAGTATTCAACAAAATGGACATTTTAGAGGAAGTAGACTCTTGGTGTCTTTATGATGGCCCCAACCTTTATCAGTTTAAAACTAGGAGTGATATTGAGATGTGGCTGACGAGTAAACTGCAAATAGAGGTCATGAGAGACATGGAGATCATGTTTTCAGGTGATAAAGAATACATTTAGCCTATTTATTTTATGAAATCTATCGACGAAGATTATACAATCAACTTTTATGCATCTGCAAGCGCAGAATTTATAACTACATACACATCCTCATCTGTAGCAGACACAATTGTGTCTCAATCTGTTACAGAATCCGTAGTGAATAATTATAATTGGACCCAAGGTACGGGATCTATTTATGCCGAATGGGCTATAATTTCCGGCACCAGTGCGATTGGGACAATGAATCCTAATAACGCGGATGGAACTATGAATACCGCGGATATTGGGAAACGGATTGAAATACGCGGTGATGAGATTTACACCAACATGTACGCCGGCTCTGGAACTGACAGAAATAGGGGTATTGTAATTTACAAATCATCATCTGTTGGCTATGTGCTCCATGATTATGTTAATATACCAACATCGTCTGTTTTACACGCTACCAGCAGAACATACATAGCTAGAGAGTTCAGTCTAGACAAAGAACATTTTATTGTACCACTTGAGAAAGCTAGCGCCGACAGTGCTGATGGAGAACTGCAGATTTATAAATCTTCATCTTCTGGTTGGGCTCTTGCACAAACTTTAAATAAAGCAAGTTACAATGACAACGCGGCAGTAATAGCTGACACCGGCGAGTACTTAAACTACTGGAATTCTATCATAAAAAATGATCTAATTTTCGCGAACGGATTTGCAAAAGTAATAAGTGGTGGAAACGGTCCAGCGCGTTATGTTGCGCTTTTTAGAAGTTCAAGCTCTGGATTTCAGTATGAAGATCAAGTACAAATTACCGGTTTTGAAGTTAACAACGAACCTGGTAACAACAACGAAAATGGAGGCCGCATTGGAAATTCTAGACTAAATTTTGATTTTGATGGCACCACAGGTGTTGTTGGTAGCAAGCATGCAAATGGCAGCTGGTCTGGGTATTTAGCGGACAATGGCGATGATTCCTCAGGTAGAGTTCGTGTTATCAAGTCAGGTTCTTCAGGTTGGTATAGTGATGCTAATTTAGGATTAGAAAGCCTAGGGAAAACTGGAAGTGTTGATGCGAGTTGGAACATACCTACGGCCAGTGGAGGTCAAACGTACCCAGATTGGTACACATTCCAACGCTTCGGTCTTCAATCCTGCGCTGTAAGTGGTAGTTTTATTGCAGCTACAGCAATAGCAAAAGGATTTTATGCTGCGGCGGATGGAAAGAGACATTGGCGAAAAGATACTGTTTTTATTATGCAATCGGGCTCCACCGGCTGGTCTATTGTTGCCGAACTTGAAGACCCTGACACTTTGAATTTTACAGGTGAAGGAAGCAGCGTTCCGATTCATTCAGACTCAGGGTTTGGTCATGGTTTAGTTTTTGGCACAAATTCTTTGATGGTTTGCGCATCGACGTACGCTCCAAATCCATCTGGAAAAGCTTCATTGAACGCAGGAAGAGTTTACATTTATAATTCGGCTTCGGCAGGAGGTTGGACCCTTGGGCAGATTATTGATAGTCCATATAGCGGATCACAATTTCATTCTGTAACGCAAGAAAAGAATGAATATTTCGGAGGTGTGTCAAGCCCCGCGGGCTCTGGCGCCTCTCATTTTGGAGCGAAACCTGCTATGAAAGGGAACATCATAGCAGTGGGCGCGCCGATGTGGGACAGGCACCAAGACTCTGGTAGTTCAGGCACATTGAGCGGAGCAGATCCGACAATAAATACTTCAGGCATTTATGGTGCTGTTGTTGTTCTATCTGGCTCTGAAGTAAGAGTCAATCAAACTTCTCTCGTCTACTCAACTCAGTCAGTTACAACAGTACACCATCTTGAGAGGCCGGGTGGCCCTGTACCTTTTAGGTTCGGTGGAACGAAAGGTGGGTCCAACTTGAGAGGTCAAGATGCCAATTGTTATTACAAAACTTTTAAGCCTTAAGTTAGAAGTTAGATCATCCTGTAACTACTTACCATTAGAGGTTTTTATGTACAATGATTGAAGATTTAAAGCCATTATTGGGTAAACTAGCTATTTTTGCCAAAGATAGACTGGATTTTAAGTATCCTCCTAGGCTCTTCTTAAAACAAGATAAAGAAAACGGCGGATGTGCATTAGGTAAGACTGCGCACTATGACCCTTTTGAAAAAGCGATCACTATCTTCGTATCTAACCGGCACCCAAAAGACATCCTTCGTTCATTTGCTCACGAACTGGTGCACCACTGTCAAAACCTCCGTGGAGACTTAACTCCAGAGAAAATGAAAACCATGAGCAAAAACTATGCTCAAGAAAATGACCACATGCGTAAAATGGAAAAAGAAGCCTATTTAGAGGGCAACATGTGTTTTCGAGACTGGGAAGATAGTTTAGAAGACAAACTACAATATAAAATAACTATAGCTATAGCAGAACAAAAATTCTTAAAGGAGAACAAACAAATGACTGTTAAGATTAATAAGCAATTCTTAAAGGGGTTGATAACAAAACTATTAGAAGAAAAAGAATCAGAGGAAATCATAAGCGAGGAATCCGCATGCTCGGAAGGTTGCGATTGTGATGAATGTCTGGCGAAGGCGGAATTAAAAGAAGATCAGGACACTAGTGAAGAAGATCAGGATACTAGTGAAGAAGATCAGGAACCTAAAGACACTTCTGAAGTACCAAGAGAGACTAAATCCGAAAAAGTAGGTGATCTTCCAGACACTTCTGAAGAACCAAAAGAGACTACATCTAAGACCATTCAAGAATCTAAGATTCAAACACCAGAACAGGAGAACACTCTTTACGAGCAAAGATTTACTCCAAAAAATACTAGATTGTACGAAAAATTACTTAAAGAATGGACTAAATAGCTGTTATAATTGAGGATAAACATGAAAAAAGAACTCCTACAAGAAGGTGCTGTTGCTGGGCACATGAACCACATTTATGATAATGGCGAGATGACCTTCGGGGAGTTGAAGCAATTATTGCAAGCTGCAGTGGATGGGAAGTTGAGAGGGACCGAAAAGACAGATGGGCAGAACGTTTATTTATCTTTCGATGTGGCCACTCAAAAAGCCCGGGCAATTCGAAATAAAACACACATTTTGGCCGGTGGTCTAGATGTTGAACAGTTTGATGAGTTTTTCTCCACTCATCCAAACCAAGCTTTACGTTATAGTTTTGTAGAAGCACTGCAGGCGTTCGAAGATGTTATAGTAGAACTAGATAAAGAAACTCAGCTAAAGATTTTTGGAAAGAAAGAAGACAACATCTATTTTAATACAGAGGTTATGAACCCAGGCACTCCGGGCTTAGAAGAGAATGATCCAAGAGGAAAAGGTACCACCAACGTTATTCCTTACGACAAAAAGACTCTTCTGATACATGCCGTTGGTCATGATAAATTTCACCCCAAGACTGCGCTTTCTCTCACCTCTAACCATTTGGGGGTCGACGCATTTGATTTATCATCCAATTACGAAACTTTAGAAAGGGCTCTTATGGGTAAAAACACAGACGAACCAGGCGTTTTCTCTGTAGAAACCCACCCGCAAAGAAAACTAGAGCCTGCAGGTCGAAAGAGGGCAGCAGGAGTTTTACAATCTTCTATAGATTCTATCAATAATCTTGTACGGGATTTTAATTTAAATGACGATAACACAATCCAAGATTTGGTGATGGTCCAAATAAAACCTATAATTGATAGCTTTGGCTTGACAGAAGATAGAAATAAGCTATTAGTTCAAAGACTGATGAAACTATGCAGAAGCCTGAAAGATAGAACTCAATTTATACCTTGTGGACTAAAAGACCCGGTTACAAAAAAACCACTTCACGAACCTAGGCCTACTATGAGAGACATTACTGCTGGTATACCTCAAGAACTTAAAGATGATATAAAGAAGTTTGATAATGAGTTCAAGTATCAAGATTATACTGCAGCATTGAGTAATTCACTTTATGATTTTACTAACGCTGTCTTGCAAGATTTTCATTCCGCTTTTATTTCTGATAACGAAGCAATAATTAAAAAACTTCAAAATGATATATCAGATTCTGTCAAAAAAATACAAAGTTCTTCAAATGAAGCGGCTAAAGAAGACCTCAAAAAACAATTTGCAAAACTTAAAGATGTCCAAAACATAAACACCCCATCAGAGGGTTTTGTGTTTGATTTTAACGGAACTACCTACAAGTTTACCGGATGGTTCGCTCCAAGCAACCAAATCTTAGGCACAGAGCGTTACGGACGGTTTGGACCAATAGAACCAGCAGTGAAAGAAAAGGAGGCCATAGAGAGCCAAACTGAGCCTCTAACCATAGCTTTATTTCCTGGGTCTTTTAAACCTCCTCACAAGGGCCATGTTTTAGCAGCAACTGCTCTGGCAGAGGATGCAGACGTTATTTACATTTTAATATCAGCTCCGCAGTTGTCTGGACGAGCCCTAAAGAGCGGAAACCCAATAACAGCAGAGCAAGCCATCCAGTGCTGGAATGCTTTTATTGATAAATCACCTCTTAAGAATAAAGCAAAAATAATGGTTGGACCACAAGGGGTTGCTTCTCCAATGATGACAGCGATAGATTTTATACAACACCCTGCAGATCCTAACAACATTTACGCCGCGCCGAAAAACGCTACAGTTATTCTGGGTGTGGGAGCCAAAGGAAGCGACGCTGACCGTTATGGTCCAAGAATAATGCAAAAGAGCAAAGAAAACAGGCCCGATTTGACCATTAAAAAGATGGCCGTTGGACCTTATGAACATTCTAAGGAATATTTGGAACTTCTCAAACAGCATCCTAGCGTTGCTGGGATGTTAAACAAAGGGAAAGGTAGAGTAGGTCCAGACGAAATTTCGGAAGAAGAAAGACTAGAAGGCAAAATAGCAGATAAGCAGATATATCACGCTTCGGATATGAGAGACTTTATTGACTTAGCTGTAGAGGATCCTATAGGTTTAGAATTTTTAAAGGATTTTGTACCTTTACCTGAAGACGTTTTTGCCTTGATGGGTATTTTGGGCCTTAATCCTGCGGACCGAGAGAGTACCGAATCTGATCAGGTGAAAGAACCAGAATTAGATCAGATTGAAGATACTGAATTGGATCCTTTATCTGAGATTGTAAGAAGTGAAGTTTTTTCTTTTTACGAAGGTTTTCGCAAACAAGTTGCACCGAAAAGCAAGCCTGATTCTGGAAAATTTCAAAGAAACATGAAGAATAGACTTTCTAAGGCTCATTCATTCTATTTAGATATGGGAAGAAAAGATTTAACTAAATTTGGAGGCGGTTTTCATCTAGATCGTCCAAAGAACAATTCCAATGCGTTTTTAGCAGAGGAGGAGATAGATGAAATGACTACAATGGGCTCAGGTGCCGTAGTTGGGGCCGCGGCCAAAATACCAAATCAAAAGAGGGAAGACACAATGACAAAACCAGAAAAAGAGAAAAAGCTGAGAATGCAAGTAAGAAACAGTATAAAAAAGTTTCTCAAAATAAAGGCGGAATCTCATCAGAACGACGTAGCTAGCGTCTTAGAAGAACATGCTCTACGAATGAGGCTTCGAACGATTATTTTAGATGAATCCTTAAATGAAGTGGAAGACCCCACAGTAGATGTGCATGATAATACTGGAATTAACACACTTAAAGACCTTCTTAAAAACACTAACGTTTTAACCACGTTAAGAGACACTTACAAGACACTAACTACTAGTGAAGAGCAGAAGTTATCATTCCGGGCTCACATCGTAAAATGGGTGCAAGATACTCTTGCACCGGTAAAATTAAATGACACTGAGAGTGGAACTCAAATTTCAGAAGAAATAGGCATAGATGTGGAAGGTGTTGATGTTAGCAAGTTTATTGATGCTTCGGATGGATCTGAAAAAGAAAATAAAGATTCGGAACAAGAGGAGGAAGAAGGTCTAAGTAAATTACAAGGCCAAGACACAACTGGTCGAAACAAAGCTGAAAGAATTTATCCTTCTATAGAAAAATCAGTAGTTGATTATTATGGGGAATTAGATAACCCAGAAGATCAAGAAATGTTTTTTGATTATTTAATAGCTAACCTTAAGTTATATTTTGATAAATGGGACGGCGAAATGGTCACAACACCAGATGAACCAAGCAATGCGGAATATGACCAAGCTAAAGATACAGAGACCTCTCCTGGCCTCAGCGCAATATAAAGCTTGAAATTTTAAAATTTCTGTGATACCCTTGGTAGGATGGTTGGCAAAACAGCGATAAAAGATAATTCATTAAAACAAAGTAAAAACTTGTCTTCTAATAAAAATTACAATTTAAAAAATAAATTATTAAAAGAAGAAAAGATAGATAAAGAGTTTTTAGAAAAGCTTAAATTTATTAAACTTGAAGAACTTATTACTTTAAAATTATTAGTATCTACTTCATTATTAAAAGGTAAGCTTTTCAATTTCCCCTTTTTAAAATATACAACTGAGATTTGTAAAGAGTCTGTTTTGCGCTTTGCTTTATCTCAAGCAAATTCTAGAAAAGAAGCTCAAATCATCTTGGGAATTAAAAAAGCGGATTTAGTTCATTATCTTAAGGCTTATGAATTAGAGAAAGATTTCAACTACAATAAACATACAAAATAAACTAATTAAGATAGGAGGTGAGTATTATGAGTGATACACAGACATGTAAATGTTGCAAGTGTTGTCAGTGCACAAAGGAATGTTGTGCAGAGGGCAGCTGCAAGTAAAAACAACCTTATACCGCCTCTTCGGGGGCGGTATACTATTTATAACAAGGAGATAAACAATGCCAAAATTTTATGGACAAAACAAAAAGAGAATAGACCCTCGTTATTTTTTAAACGAGACAGCAAATAGAGGAGACATGGACAACGACGGTGATGTAGATTCACAAGATGTTGTAGATGTCGCTAAGAAAGTAGCTCAAAAACAAGGCGACTCTGGTGGCAGAACAGATTTTGACCAGCTAGAGTATGATTTAGAAGCCTTGTTTGATACCGGAGAAGTTCAAAACGATAAAAAAGCTATTGATAACGTTAACGCGATGATCGCCAAAGTTGGAAAAGCATCAGGAGGAAGGTCAGCGGCACTTCATCCAGAAGATGTGGTACCAGCGACAGAGTATGAGATTGAAGAACTTGTAAAAGCATCTAAAGAGGGCAGATTATATCCTGAAGTTGCTCGGCTCCTTGACAAGACACGCAGAGGACAACTTGAAGTTCCACCAAATATGCCAGGAGACGATGTGGCCATAAACCGACAAATGTATGGGTCTGATTATCACCCAAACGACCCACGTTCACCCGGGTATAGCCGTAATGCTTAAAATTTAGGGGGTGACCAGGTATCGACAGGGTAAGGATAATAATACGTGCAAGGCTGTGTGAGTGAGGTCACAGTAAAAACACTCAAAACTATAAATGCCAATGATGACATTGAAATTTTCGAGGACTTTGCGCTTGCCGCATAGTTCTTGAGGAGGTTTCCAG
>Ga0115011_10001806_pt1 | contig 15190 bp, 9 predicted proteins | sample TroAtlMetagenome_2_FD_88705 | JGI IMG/M metagenome (GOLD analysis project Ga0115011, IMG submission 88705) | Marine eukaryotic phytoplankton communities from Atlantic Ocean - Tropical Atlantic ANT8 Metagenome | ecosystem: Environmental > Aquatic > Marine > Oceanic | place: Tropical Atlantic...
AAGGCGGCGACGGCGAAGAAGGCGGCGACGGCGAAGAAGGCGGCGACGGCGAAGAAGGCGGCGACGAGGAAGGCGATGAAGCTGGAGACGAGGAAGGCGATGAAGCTGGAGACGAGGAAGGCGATGAAGCTGGAGACGATGAGGTTCCAAGCCTTGAGGATGCTCTGGCTGACGAAGCTGGTTGCTCGACTACAGGAAACGGAGTTCCATTCGGATTGGCAATGCTCGCTATGGGGCTTGTACTTTTCGGACTTCGACGTCGGGGAAGTGCTCTCTAAGCTGAGAGTCGCTTAAGCGAATTGAGAGGCGCATGGGTGATGCCCATGCGCCTTTTTTTTTGTTCCAAAATCGGTTCTGGTGGGCTGTATAGGAGAAGTCTATGGACTTACCTTGCATCATTTGCCCTTCGAGGGAGGTCCTGAACCTGTAGGATATGTGTATAAAGCAGGGTTGCCTTTTGGGTGGCTTGTGGGCTAGAGGCCAACAGGGTCTTGGATAAAGAATCGGAGAAACCAGTGTTTCAATCTTCCGGGAGTAGAAAATGAGAACCCCCCAGTACATTTTGATGGTGTTGGTGCCACTCATGCTGATGTCCCCTGTGGCCTTTGCGGGTATTTGTGAGGGAGCGTGTGGCGAACAGAGCCCCGTCAATAGCTGTTATTGCGATGATTTGTGTGTGGAATATGACGACTGCTGTCCAGGACTTTGTGGGGATTGCCCCCAGCTAAATCAGTGTATGGGGAGTGACGGAGGCGGCTCGGAAGGGGGCGGAGATAAATTTACCTGTAACAATGGTGAAAAAATTCCGGCCAGTTATGAATGTGATGGAATCAAGGATTGTGAGGACAATTCAGATGAAACGAATTGCGGGGATGAGGAAGGTTCAGAAGAAGAGGGCTCCGGAGAGGAAGGGGGCGAGGAGTTCTTCATCTGCAATAATGGCGTGAGCATCTATGAGGATTGGGTGTGCGACGGCGAGCCCGATTGTATTGATGGTGAAGACGAGTTGGGATGCGCTGAAGAAGGTGGCGAAGTCTCTGAAGAAGAAGGTGGCGAAGTCCCGGAAGAAGAGGGTGGCGAAGTCCCGGAAGAAGAGGGTGGCGAAGTCCCTGAAGAAGAGGGTGGCGAAGTCCCTGAAGAAGAGGGTGGCGAAGTCTCTGTAGAAGAAGGTGGCGAAGTCTCTGTAGAAGAAGGTGGCGAAGCCTCTGTAGAAGAAGGTGGCGAAGCCTCTGTAGAAGAAGGTGGCGAAGCCTCTGTAGAAGAAGGTGGCGAAGCCTCTGTAGAAGAAGGTGGCCAAGCCTCTGAAGAAGAAGGTGGCCAAGCCTCTGAAGAAGAAGGTGGCCAAGCCTCTGAAGAAGAGGGTGGAAGCCAGGGCAGATCCAACGCCCAAAATGACGGAGGAGACACTGGAGGCATCACCACCATAGAAGACTGGGATGATGATTCATCGTCAGAGGTTCAGGGAATTGCACCGTTGGGCGGGGGTTCTGAGTGGACTCCCGTGACCAATGAGACCCAGGTTGAATCTGGGTGTAGAGCCCATCCAGGCCATGGGGGCTGGGTGATTGGATTGTTGATGGCTCTGGCACTTCAGCTTCTCATCTTCCGTCCACGGGCTTCTGATACTTCTGGAAATGGACTCTAAAGAGGGGCGGCAACAGCAGGTTCCATTCTTATAAGCCAGGCCGCAATCTTCGGCCGGCATTTCCGGCTCGCAAGGTAATCTTTTTAGCATCAAAGAATTCAGCCAGAGGGATGGCATACTTTCGGGAAACCCCTGTCATCTCTTTAAACTCCAGGGTGGAGATTTCTTCATTTTCCTTCAGGAAGGAAATGAGTTGGGTCTGAAGAGAGTCCACGGCATTTTTTGAAAAATACAGGGGGCCTTTGACATGAACCAGTTGTTGATTCCTCACGAGGATGTCAGCAGCTTCCTTGAGTTCTTGCTGGCCTGCATTGAGGGTGGCTCCACAATCGGAGAGGGTGGGAGGTTCGAGCTTTTTATTCCTGTAGAGCGTTCCCATTTCCTCCACTAACGTGGCCATTCGACCATCCACTTTTGGGCTGAAACCATGTTGTGCGAAGGTGTCAGCATTCACTTGAATCTTTTGATCTGCTACCAGGGGAGCCAGGAGATCATTCATGGCATCGGCTTCCAACCCATATCGAAGGCGACTTCTCACTTCTTCTCGAGGCATACCGACCCGAGTGGGGTGTTCCTGGTGGAAGGCTGTCAGGAGGAGTAACGCCTTGTCCTGAAGGGCTGTGGCAGACTCCTGATGCATCCAGCCTTCTCCCACTTTAATCAGCTCTCCCTGGCTCGATAATGCCTCGAGAGTCTCTTTCAGAAGGGATTGAGATGCGTGTACACGGGTCCACAGTTGAGAAAGCGTCATCTCTTGATCACCTGACAGGCGCGTGAGTTCCTGGATGGTTGTGCGTACGTCCCCTTCCGCAATTCTCTGGAGGGATTCTACGACTCGTGTATCTCCATTTTTGTGCTTTCGGGGGGCTGGATCCAGCACTCGCCCTCCGGCAAAGGTCTTTCCGTAATTGGCCAGGACTTCAAAACCGCGGAGTACCACTCGTTCATCGGGAAGAATCACAGTGGGCTTCTCAAGCCGGAGTTGAGCGAGAACTTCATCTCCGCCTCGGGCCTCCTGGACCCCCAAAAGGACCAAGGTCGCTACAAGTTGAGTGGTTCCCACATGCAACAACGTTTTCGAACGAACTTGAACTGGTTTTTCAAGAGACGAGACGAAGGAGAGTTGAACATCGATCATGGACGTGGGATGCAATTCCCCTTCACGGATGAGGGTGTCCCCCCGTTTCAGATCTGATTTCTCAACGCCCTGAAGATTGATGGCTGTTCGAGAGCCTGCCTGGACGGAATCTTTGCTTTCTCCGTGAACCTGGATGCCACGAACTTTTGCGGTCACGGCCCCTTGTACTGCTTCCAGGCTGTCACTGTCATGAACTTCACCGCTGGTGACTGTTCCCGTGACAACGGTTCCAAAACCCTTCATGGAAAAGACCCTGTCCATGGACATCTTGAAAGGTCGGGACAGTTCGGGATCAGGTCGCCTGCTCAGGAAGTCTTCCACCCATGAATTGAGTTGTGTGCGAATTCCCGAGACCAATTCTGGTACATGGGGTGAGAAATGCCATATGGGCTTTCCTTCCAAAAACGTTCCTTGAGAGATTTCCCGAATTTCTTCTTCCACCAACTCAAGCCATTCCGGGTCCACCAAATCTACTTTGGTGAGAACCACCACCCCTTCCTGAATTCCCAAAAGGCGACAGATATCAAGGTGCTCACGGGTTTGAGGCATGATGCCTTCATCAGCAGCGATGACCACCAGGACCAAATCGACCCCCATGGCACCCGCGATCATTTGGCGAACGAATTTTTCGTGACCCGGCACATCGATGAGTCCACAGCGTTGCCCATTGTCCAATGTCCAATGGGCAAATCCGAGCTCAATGGAGATGCCTCTGGCTTGTTCTTCTTTGAGTCGATCCGTGGCCACGCCCGTCAATGTGGTCGAGAGCGTGGTTTTTCCATGATCAATATGCCCAGCGGTTCCAACAATAATCAACGGTTCGACCTCCAAAAACTAGGGATGTCATTTCTTGACCCCCCATATCCCCAATGATAGCGTACAGGGAAGGAAGAGCGAGTATAGGAAGGCCCGACGCACACTATCGATGCAGATGAGCGTGTGTCAAGCTGTTCGGCGACTTTGGCGTCATCTCGCTAAAGGCCTCAAATGATCGATGTTCCGCTATGAAGAAGGGGTAGGACATAGATGAGTGATCAGGATCCGAAAGACCCAACATTGGGTGACGCTGAAGAGAGTACGAGCACGGCAGCTCCTGCTGAATCAGGTATGGATATGGCATCTGGGGAGATGGATGCAACCGATGGTTTTGAAGATCCTTTCGGGGACTCAAATGATCCATTCGGTAGTGCAGACCCCTTTGGTTTATCCAATGGTCCATCCTCAGGAGGGGACTCCCTGGACATGACGTTTGAAGAGAGCGGAAGTGTCGACCCCCCTGGTGAGGAAGCTACCCCTACAGACAGCCCGATCGATGAGTTTGAGGTGATGTTTGAGGAGAGCGCAGAGCCCATTCAGAAGGATGCGATTGCCCCCCCGTCAGCCCCTCCATCAACCCCTCCATCAACCCCTGTTGCCCCTCCTGCGGAAGAAGCCGAAGCCTCGGATATGACAGACAACGATTTGTCAGCGATTTCCAGTTTCCGGTCTCGGAGCAGGAGCGTAATTTTCCAATCAGATGATGTGTTTGGGGGAGGAGGTTCTTCAAGTACGGGTACACAGAAACCTCGACAGGACACCCCTTCTGCCGGGGAGACATTCGAACCCCTTGGCAATGATAATCCATTTGGAGAGGGGAGCAGTGACGCGGATACCATTCGCACAAGTGATTTGGATTTAGGACGCCCAGCGGAACAGCCCCCAAAAGCGGACGACTTTGGAGATGACCCTTTTGCTTCCCTTGGAAATCCCATTCAGCCAGAGGCTCCAGCTTCTGGATCAACCACATCCGACCCGGGAGGAAGTAATTTCTCCTCTTTGCTCAGTGATTCCAATGACGAGGGAGGAGACGATCCTTTCTCACAGGATTTTGCCGGAGGGGGCGGCGGAGATGATCCGTTTGCCGGGGGTGATAATGATGTCTTTGGCGGCGCCTTTGAAGAAGGCGGAGACCCCTTTGCTGTCGGAGGGGATGACGATACGTTCTTCGTTGAATCCGCAGGAGTTGGAGGGGATGGAGAGTCCGCTAGTGTGGAGGGCGGAGAGTTTAATGAACGAGTAACCTCCAGCTTCAAGATTGGAAAGGAAACCAAGAAGCCCGTTGTCGGAGCCGCCACAAAAATTGGAGTGGGTTCTCTCCTGGTGGTGACACTTGTCGGTGGGTTAATGGGCTTGTTTACGGAGTGGGGATACTTCGGTATCAACTTGTTGTTCCCGCCCCGGCATGAAGTGGTTGTTCAAGCCCCAGTGGTTCAGCCTGCCCCAGCCCCTGTGAAGGAAGGGGAAGTTTCCGATACAGCAGATGCCTTCATCGAAGAGATTAAAGGCAAAGAGAAAGATTTGGCTGCAAAGCCCCAAGACATCAGCTTGAAAGAAGCGGTGTTGTCAGCTCATCTAAATTACCGGGCCCGTTTCCCCACCTCTTATTCAATCAATCAGAAGCAGTTTCAGTACAAGGTAGAGCAGTTGAAACGAGAGGTTGGTCTGAAGGCCGCTCCTCGATTGGCAGCCCTGGACTTGATTCATGAAGGGAAGTTTGATGAGGCCAAGTCAGCCCTTGAGACAGCTCTGGCAGCAGAATCCAGCAATGCTCCTATTCAATTCCTGTACGGGCGAATCGCTCAACAGGAAGGTCGATTGGACGAGGCATTGGAATGGTACAAAAAGGCTGTGGCCAATGACCCATCCATGTTGAAGGCTTTGTTTTATCAAGGGCAGATCTTTGAAACGAAACGTCAGTTTGATGAGGCCAGTACGCGCTATACAGAAGTGTTGCGGAACAACCCGTCTCACAACACAGCCCGTTTGGGGCTGGTGCGGGTTCGAATTGCAACGGGAGACCTTGCGGGTGCAGAACAACTGGCCAATCAGGCCTTGGCAGAAGCCTCTGCTCAAAAAGACCGTGAAGATCAATTCCTGGCCCATAAAGTACTGGCTTTGCTGAACAAGCAGATGAATCGAAATGACCATCGATTGAGCCATTTGAAAGCTGCGGTGGGATTCAAGCCAACGGATACGGAAAGTGTTGTGGAGTTGGTGGACCATTATCTTTACGAGGAAGATGCAGTAAACGCAGAGGCCGCATTGCTGAATGCGGCCAATAGTGGTTGTGCGGGGCCGCCCTTTTATGACCGACTGGTGCGGTTTTTCATTCAGAAAGACGTGGCACAAGCTGAGATCTTCGCTACATATGCGCTGGAAAGCCATCCAGATAGCGCTCTCGTCTACATTTTACGGGGAGAAGTCGCAGAGAAAATGGGCCATGCGAAGAATGCACGTTCTTTCTACAGCAAGGCCATCGAGGTAGAGCCAAGCCTGTCGGCGGGATACCTGTCCCTTGCCAGTATTCAGCAGAAGTCAGGACGCCTCAGTGCAGCTGTGAAGACCCTGCTTGAGGGAGAAGAGAAGGTATCTGCCTCCACAGACATCTTGCTGGCTCTCGCGGATATGTATCGGGAGAGCGCCCAGGTCATTAAGGCGAAGGGAATCTATGAGAAGATTCTCGACCAAAGCCCTACCAATACCCGTGTGCGTTTGAGCTATGCCATGTTGTTGACTGAGATTGGGTATGCTGAAGAGGCCATTAACCAGTTCAAGACCTTGTTCAGTCAGGGACTTACGGACAATGAAGCCACCGTGGGCTACGCCACAGCACTGACCCGTGCCCAGCGTCCCAGAGAGGCCATTGCTCAATTGAATGGATTGCTTCGTATTCAGCCTCAAAATGTGGTGGCCAATACTCAAATGGGAGCTCTCAACATCGAGTTGCAGAGCTACAAGACGGCAGAAAACTACTTGAGAGCCGCCCTTCGTGTAGAGCCCAATCACGCGCCTGCTTACTACCACCTCGGTCGTTTGAGAGATGCTACTGGAGAGCAGAAAGAGGCCATTCGGGAGTTGGAGCGAGCCGTAGAGTTGACGCCAGGTGACCTGGGATATCGATTTGAGTTGGCTACAGCTCAGTCCAAGGAAAAGGATTCCAGGGTTCATGCACGGCGAAATCTGGATCAGATCATCACTCGCTACAAGGACATGGAAGGGGCTGAATTGGCCACACGAAATCCCAATGTCTATCGTTTGAGGGGAGATATTTTCTTTAAGTCTGGTGATTATAAGAAGGCTCTCCAGGATTTCGAGCAAGCCATGTTGATCGATACCTCAAATCTGGATGCCATCGCAGGTCTTGCCGTGACGTTGTACAAATTGAATAGGGTCAAAGAAGCGGAAGCGTATTTCCAGGAGATCCTGAGTAAGGACCGGGAAAACTCCCAGGCCCATTACTTCCTGGGTCGTATTGCCCACAGTCGGGGAGACACCCGGAAGTCGGAGGATCACCTATTGGCGGCCGTTCGACGGGGTGAAGAAGCCTTTGCGGATGCCCACAAGACCCTCGGTCTTATGTTCCGGGAGCGAAAAATGAGTGCTCCTGCGCGACGACATCTTCAACTGTATCTCGAGCAGGGAGACCCCACCACAGAGGACCGCTCCGAAGTGGAACGGATTCTTCGACGTATTCGTTAATCTGACCAGGGAGCTCCACCGGATATCTACTGGCAGCTCCAGACCTGATCCTCACAATAGCTAAAGTCTGACACCACTTCATACGTGCTTTCGTACGCGCTGAGACATCCTTCATAACAGGCGTTGGGGTCTTGGCAGTCCACGAGTTCTGGCTCACAGGCTCCATTAACGCAACTGTAGTCATAGACCCAGCTATCCACGCAGTCTGCATTCGTGTCACATGCGGCCAAAGGCTGACAGCTTTTGGGACCGCTATCGCAACCATTGGAGGATTGACACTGCCAGATCTGATCTTCGCAGTAGGAAAACCCTCCAGAAGCATACGCATCCGCATAGGTTTCCAGACACCATGAGTAGCAGTCATTCTCGCTCTCGCAGTATCGGGGATCTGTGTCGCATTTCTGGCCGTCGCAGGTGGATGAAACGGCCCAGGAGCCCACACAATCGGATTGAGTGGAACAGGGAGCTTTTGCAACGCACATATTCGTTGCACCCGGGCAATCGCTGGCCTTTTCGCATGTCCAGAATTGGTCTTCGCAATAGGAGAAACCAGCTACCTGACTGTAGGTGTCTGCGTAGGTTTCCAGGCACCAGTTGTAGCAGTCATTATCCGCTTGGCAATTGCGCATTTCCTGGACGCATACCCCGTCTTCACAGGTGGAGTCCATGACCCAGTTTCCCAAACAATCTGCATCTGAAGCGCAGAGGGGATTGCCCACACAATATTCGGGAATGCTGTCTTGTGGAGGTATGGCGCAGGGGTCATCTGTACAGGGGTTATAGGCGCATTGACCGCCTTCACATTCGTAACCTGCTTCACAGGTTCCACACGTTCCGCCACATCCATCTCCACCGCAGGTGACTCCATCGCAGGAAGGCTGACAGGCGCTGGTGATACATTGGCCCTCCACACAGACAGCGTCGGAATCGCAGACACCGCACAGTGCGCCACATCCATCATCTCCACAGGACTGACCCTGGCAATTGGCCTCACACTCCCCTTCCTGACATTGACCTTGTTGGCAGAAAAATCCGGTGGGACAGCTTCCACATAACCCACCACACCCATCATCTCCGCAGGTAGCTGAATCACATGAGGGGATGCATTCTACCAGAGAGGTAGAGCTCCCTTCAGTCCCTTCTCTTCCCTGGTTTTCTTCCCCAGTCCATGGTTCGCTGGTGTTGTTACCGGCGGAAGAACTCCCTTCCCAAGAGCGGGACGGTATCTCCAGGGCGAGTGAACCGCTGGCTTCATCCGACGACGAATCATCACAGCCCAGGGTGAAGATGCAGGATAGAACAATAGAAAGGATCAGGCCTTTGCCAAGATTCATAGAGACTCCAATATGTGGTCCGAGTGCGCGTTGAATTCTCCCGGCCGGACCCTACCACACTTTTTTCAGGAGGCAATGACCCTGGGTGAGCCCCGGGATGGAAATATCGGAAGAATTACCCCGTAAAGGCTTTATTTTCGGTAGTTTTCGCGACATGTCCCCACTTCGTTGGTACCCTGTGGCGCGGATGAAAAACCAGCAAAAGGAAGGGTCATGTCATCAAATATTCCAGGACGGTTAATCGAGGGGTCTTCCCCAACACTCTATAACGAGGACTTGGCGCCGACCACGGCGGAAGGCCGCACGTGGGGCTGGACCAATATTGCCGCTTTATGGGTGGGAATGGTGGTGTGTGTCCCCACTTATATGTTGTGTGGGGGAATGATTCAGGCGGGAATGAACTGGTACCAGGCTGTTGCCACTGTATTCCTCGGAAACCTCATTGTGCTGGTTCCCATGATTCTGATTGGACATGCGGGCACCAAACATGGAGTCCCCTTCCCTGTGTTGCTTCGCTCCTCTTTTGGAACGGTTGGGGCCAATGTTCCTGCCATTCTTCGGGGTCTTGTGGCCTGCGGGTGGTTTGGGATTCAGACATGGATTGGAGGGTTTGCCATCTACACCCTGTTGAATGTGGCCACGGACAATGGTTTTGTCTCAGATCCACTCCCCATTCTGGATATTAACCTGGCTCAGCTCGCATGCTTCCTGGCCTTTTGGGCCATTCACGTGTGGTTTATCGCCAAGGGAACCGAGTCCATTCGCTGGTTGGAAACTTATGCCGCTCCCTTCCTCATTGGAATGGGACTGTTGCTCCTGGGTTGGGCGTATGTGAAGGCTGATGGGTTTGGAAACATGCTTTCAGCGCCTTCGCAATTTGAAGAAGGGGGACTGAAAGAAGGGCAGTTCTGGTCGGTCTTTATTCCTCAATTGACTGCTATGGTTGGGTTCTGGGCCACCCTGGCATTGAACATTCCCGACTTCACCCGGTACGCGGCGACTCAAAAGGATCAATTTAAAGGGCAGGCGCTGGGCCTTCCTCCCACCATGGCTCTCTTTGCTTTTATTGGTGTAGCCGTGACCTCTGCGACTGTCGTGATTTATGGAGAGCCCATTTCCGACCCGGTTACTCTGATGGGCAAAATGGGAGGAATGTCGGTGATTGTGGCGTTGTTTGCACTTGCTGTGGCGACCCTGACCACCAACCTGGCAGCCAATGTGGTGGCACCGGCCAATGGATTCGCGAACCTCAATCCCCAGAAGATCTCTTTCAAGATGGGAGGCTACATTACGGCCGGGCTGGGTGTGGCTATTTTTCCATGGAAATTGCTGAGCGGCGGGGCGTATGTGTTCACCTGGCTTATTGGATATTCTGCCCTCTTGGGACCCATTGCAGGAATTTTGATTGCGGATTACTTCCTGGTTCGCAAGACCGAACTCGATGTGGATGACCTCTTTCGAGCAGATGGGAAATACTCGTTTTCCGGAGGGTGGAACCCCATTGCACTTCTGGCTCTTGGGTTGGCGGTGTTGCCCAATGTTCCGGGTTTCCTTGCTCAGGTGGAATTGGTGGAATCGGTTCCTGAAATCTTTAACACCATCTATAGCCAGGCATGGTTCGTAGGTCTCTTTATTGCCATCGGGGTATATACTCCCCTCATGAAGCGAAAGCTGGCTATGAACGAAATACTGGCTTCCTAAAGGGGTCCAGAAAAGGAACAACATGAAGATATTCGGACAGAATCGTTGGGTCGTGTTGGCGGGAGCCTTGGGTATTGTGGGGTGTGGATTTCTCTCTGAGTCTGCCACATCCCTTCTCGTGCCTCCTTCCGATGAAGTGAAGTTGGGCCTTGAGTTGGCTGCTGAGGTGGAACAGGAGCTGGTGCTACACCCAGATGCAAAGGTTCAGGCGGACTTTCAGGCCATGGGAGACCAATTGGTTGCCGTTTTGGGTTCCGATGTCCCCGAGGAGTATGCCTTCGAGTTCAAAGTGGTTCAGGATGACGGAATGATCAACGCATTTGCGGCCCCTGGTGGGCAGATCTATTTCTACACAGGGTTGTTTTTGGCTGCGGGAAATCAGGCAGCGGTCATGGGGGTATTGGCCCACGAGATCGCTCATGTGACCGAGCGTCATGGTGCCAAGCAAATGGTTGCCCAGTATGGGGTGGAGACGGTCTTGCAGATGGCCTTGGGCACAGATGAGGGGAGTTGGACTTCTCTTCTGGCCGACCTGGGAACCACAGGAGCCCTTCTGAGTTATAGCCGGGATGACGAGACGGAAGCGGACATCGTGGGCCTCGATATTCTCGTGGATGCCGGGTATGACCCCAATCCTTTTGCCGATTTTTTCGCGGTACTTGGTGCAGAAGAAGGGGAAGAGGACTTTTTGTCTTTTCTCTCAACTCACCCCGCTGCCGGGGAGCGAGCTGAGGAGCTCAAAGATAGAATTGCAGCCATGACAAATCTCCCGACCTACCAAGGGGATACAGCCGCATGGGATGCCTTTCTCGGCTCCCTGTAGGACCCCCTCTATTCTCAGTTTGCTTCCCATTTGAATCTCAAGTGATGTGGAACTGGAGTTGCACTGATGATGTGCAAATCCCTATTCTAAAGGGGTCGAGCTAAGGAGACGCGCTTGAGATTCACCACAACCACATGCCTCCTCTCACTGATTGTCCTTTCCATGGGTGGCTGTGTGGGGCCCACTTCGTCCTTGCGAACATCTTCTGGCAATGAAGTTGCTGGAGAAGCCATCCAGCAGGTGTCCGAGGCCCTGGAGCCCGCCCTGTTCTTGATTCGGGCCGGAACAGGAACAGGTTCCGGATTTTTGTTTGGGCAGTTGGATACAGTAGTGACCAATCGACATGTGGTGGAAGGGGTGGCCCTGGGTGAGACCATTTATGTGAGGCCCGTTCAAAAGCGACAAGATGGGTTCACAGATTTGGGTCCAGAGCAACCGGCCATACTTGCTCTCAAGCATCCCGATCTGGACCTCGCCATTATTCGTCTCCAGTATTCTGCAGATGGGGAGCCCATTCAATTGGCTTCAGGGGACGAGAGTACTTATGCAAAGAGGGGCATGAAGGTCCTTGCTCATGGATTTCCAAGTACCCTGTCTCCCATTGTTTCCGATGGAATTGTTTCCGGCCACTATCGGGACCCCCGATCCGGGGCCATCTTTTACCTGACGGATGCGGCGTTGGCATCGGGCTCGTCTGGAGGTCCTGTCACGGATTATCAAGGCAAATTGGTGGGTATGACCACAGCTCTTTACCACTATGACAAAGGCGAAACAGGCTTTCATTGGGGGTTTGTTCTGCCCGCGGATGCCATTGCCCAGGTGGTAAATGATTATCAACGAGGGGATGTAGCTCCCCTGAACGTGGGTGAATTGGTGGAACGAATTCGCTCCACTCAGGGGACCTCTGGACAGATAGCCGGTCTGAGAAAAGCATTTGAGCGTGTGGTGAATGGGTCTGGAACCCATCGTGAGTTGCTGGAAAACCTCTCTCAGTTGATGGCTGAAACTCATCCGGCCATTCGAATTCGCTCTTCGGAAGACTTTGAGGAGGGACTAAGGGCTGTTCTGCATATGGCAGAAGTGAGTATGCGCAGAAGTTTTGACTTGGCCCGTCGGGATGTTCCGGGAAGTGATCAGAAGGTCTTGTCGGGTCTTCGGACGTTCATCGAGTTGCTCACCCGTTGGCACCTGGAGGTGACCGATGACGTGGGTCTTCAGTCTCCTGAGGATTTGGAGAACCTGCTCTCCACTGTGATCAACATCTATTCCGAATCTTTTCGGGAGTATGCCTATCGGGCTCGGAATGCCTGTATCGAGTTTTCCGGATATGAGCGTTCAGACCCCACCACGAAAAGGACCTATGAATATTGGAGTGCCTTCACGGAGACAGAAATGATGAGGCGTCTCATCGTCATGAGTGGAGGGATGTCCGAGCAAGCGGTACAAGCAGCCAACAAGGTACGAGGGGAAGCACAGTTCTATCGATTGAGGGGCGCTCTCGTTGAGCTGAGGAGGGCCCAGGCTGAGGTGGGTCGTGTTTTTGAGAGGGAATGCGCCTTTGTTCTTCAGGCTCAACAGAGGAACGAGGAAGCTGGACCAACAAGCACCCCATCACCAGAACGGCCTTAAGGGAGCTCGTCCAGAAACTCTACAGCCCCGAATCTCCATGAGTTCACTCCATGATTTCGAAAATGAAAGGTGAGAGATGTCCCCGCCTCCACCAAGGCTGTAATGGGAATGATGACCTCTTCGAAATCTGCTGGCCCTGGTATGATGTATTGGCTTTCGTGGACCTGTTCATCCCCGACGTAGAATTCCACATATCCCATGGCCTCTTCCTCTGCCCACAGGTTCAGGTGCCAATGTTGCCAACGAAGAGAAGTGCCAGGCTCCAGATCCCGGGGCAGTTCTGAACTGAATGTGGCAAATGAACAGTAAGTGCTATTCACCTCCAGCGCGATTCCCTCGATTTGAATCGAGCCGGGGGGACAGTCCATCCATCCCTTATTTGCCAATGGGGCAAAGCTCTCTGCGGGTTGCCAGTCTTCAAGGTGAATCAAAGGGCTCCAGGAAGGCTCGACTTCCGATGGTTGTGGAGGAGGGGGTTCGCAGGCAATGAGGCATAGGGAGAGGAGGACTCCGAAAAAGAAGGGAAGGAGGGAGTTCTGATGGAGAGAACGTGGTTTCATGGCGTGGACTGCTCTCTATTCCGCCGGATAAGAGATGAAGAGAATCCCGAGGCACATTTCATCCAGACCCAGGTCGCCCCAATAGACATCCATGGGGTCCATGCCTGAAACGGGTTGTTTGTTCGGGGTATTGTCGAACGTGCAGCTGATTTGAAGGTTGTCTCCCGACTGAAATTCCACGGCCTCTTCGAAAACATGATTAAACTGCCACTCTTCCTTCCAGTCGGAGATACTCAGAAGGCATTGCTCTGTTCCGTCCGATCGATCGAGAGACAGGCTGCCACTGACACCCCTTGAATGCATGTGCATGGCGGCACCATGCAGGAGGATGGGGCGCTCTTCTGCTATTCCCCAGAGATCTCCCCCATAGCTGTGGGTGATGCCCACAGCATTGGCGGGAATGAGCATCTGGTCTGAGCCAACCCATCCAGTATCCAACCAGGGAATCACCCTGGCCTCTCGTTCCACCTGGTCAGCGAGACTGACCCGAAACCCGGACTTTCCCTCGCCTGCTACCTGAAATAGCTCGTGATGGATCAGAGCGGTAACAACTGACCCTGGCTCCACCCGAATCCCGGTGTTATGGGGGTAATTCCCAAAGGTGCCCACCTTTCCCGGGGACCAGGTCCCAAGCCATGACGAGGCTGGGTCATAGAGGAACTGTCCTCCTTCGCATTCATATCCCGGTTCAGGGTCTGCCGCATCGAGAGCCCGATAGTGATCAGCCTGTTCCCCGGGAGGGCTTACGAAGTACACAATATGATGGACGGCTTTGTCATATCCCGGTTCTCCTTCAAATCCCGTAACGAACTGGGTCTTTGTTTCGGGCCATTCCAGGGTGTGGCATCGGTAGGTTTCAGGCCAGCCCTTGAAGACGGGGATATAGGGCTCTTTCATGAGGACTTCCAGGTCCACCCTCTCGAGGGGAGCGTTGAATTGTCTGGAAGACGGGGAAGTCTCCATCATCTCTCCCTCTGGCATTCCATTGGTAAACCAGTTGGCAAAGGTCTGTTTTTCCGCTTCTAGCAGTCGGGCGTCATTTACGTATGGAGTACAGTCTGCATCGGCGATCCATGGGGGCATTGAACCCGCCGCAATGGTTTGGTCAATAAGAGGACCAACGGAGGTCACCAATTCATAGGTCTCAAAGGAAAATGACCCCACACTGTCCTCTTTATGACAGCCCAGGCAAGCTCGGTCGATCATGGGCGCAATGTCCTGATGGTAGGTTGGATTTTCAAGAACTGAGGACAAGCGACAGATGCCCTGGTGACACTTGGAATATCCTGGCTGACAGTCCTCATCATCCAGACATTGACCGTCCAATGAATAGACTGGCTCTGGAAGGGATGAGTTTCTTTCCCCATCAGAGGGGCCAATATGACAACCCCCTACCAGTAGGGCCATCCAGACTACATTCGAAAACCGAGACCCCATGACTCTCCTTTGCGGTCGTTTTGGTCGATATTATCATGGTGGATTCGGTTGGGAAAGGTTAATTCGACTGTCTTGAAAAAAATGAGGTTCATGGGGCTGGGGTGTCTCGGCAAGGGAGTTCGAGACTTTCTAATGGGATTTCATGCATAGTGGTTTTCGAGAGAGTCAATTGGGCTAGAGGAGTCGGTTTTGTCGAATCATGGATGGACAACGGGTTGGCCGTGGGCAGTGGAGAACCTTCGTGAGGAACAGGTTTCGGAACCTGTGCTCCGACCAGGGTGGGTTGTGGTTGAATTGGCTGGGATGGGATTGAATCCTGTTGATTATCGTTTGGCCAAGTCTATACCGCGGGGTATCTGGGGTCGAAAGCTTCTGGGCTCCGACTTTTCGGGCCGTGTGGTGAAG
>Ga0115011_10001807_pt1 | contig 15185 bp, 12 predicted proteins | sample TroAtlMetagenome_2_FD_88705 | JGI IMG/M metagenome (GOLD analysis project Ga0115011, IMG submission 88705) | Marine eukaryotic phytoplankton communities from Atlantic Ocean - Tropical Atlantic ANT8 Metagenome | ecosystem: Environmental > Aquatic > Marine > Oceanic | place: Tropical Atlantic...
AATCAGCGGGTGTTCGTAGAAATATTTTTTATCAGGGTATTGCTGCCGCAATCGTTGGTTTAGCAATATTCAAACCTTTCCATAAATGTGCTTAAAATATTTATACTAGAGGATGAGATGGTTGAGTTGCAATACCACAGTTATTCTCACGATTTCTAGCCATATAAATATAACCTTTATCTCCCCACGATTCGCCCCAACTGTTTTTCACAATCCAATAGTCTGTTCCATTAGTTGTTGTTCCATAACCAACAACTAGTACTCCATGGTCTAGCATTGTACTAGAACAATCTGGATCATAGAAAACACCCTTTTTATAAAACTGGAATTTAGGGCTTGATGCATCAATACCAACTGATATAGGACCGACCGCAGCCACAGCTTCTTTTAACCCCGTTTCGCCACCTTCAACATCTTTAAATCCCGAAAATTTTGCTACTACCCTACTATGATTAAATTTACAAGGATCATCTTCAGGCGCATAAGGATACTCTTTTTCACTCTCAATTCCTCCAGCATCAATTACGTACTTAAATGCACCATCCATCAATCCCCCACTACATCCTTGATCTGTGCCATTTACGTCACAATCCACAATTTGCGATTCACTTAAAGCTACTAACTTACCGGTTTTAATAGCATGCTGTCCTTCCATCGAACCTGTTGCTGAAAAAGTCCAACAAGACCCGCACTGTTGTTGATTTTTAATAGGGGTTACAACGCCTTTATCGCGCCAGTCTACCGATTTCGGTACACCCAGTAGTGCCTTTTTTTCAGTTGGTGCGAGATACTCTCTCTTTGCTAATTCATAATTTAAATCTTTTCTTATCACCCACTCAGTCCAGTGTTTATCGGCAAATTGGTTTAATTCAAGTTCAAAGCCATGATTACCCTTATTATGTTTATTTACAAGATCACGATTGTCTAACCAATTTGTAAATGTTTTTGTAATATTATGTCCATCACTCCAACTATTAGTTTTATTATAATTTAAAGCCCAATGATTGAACTGAGATAAGTCAGTAGAAATATGCGGGTTATTGGTATGATAACACTGTCTTCCTCCGAGGGACGCGATCAAAAAACAAAATGTATAGAATATATTCATTATGTTGTTTAATGAGTATAATCCTTTAGATAGGTTTAGTAAATCTTTAACGTCTGCGTGTTTTACGTTTGCGTCTTTTCTTTTTTCTTTTTCTTGTTTTTCTTCTTCGCTTTCGTTTTCTTGTTTTGCGTTTTTTGCGCTTGCCGCCATCTAAGAAACCCAATCTTCTAGCTTCTTCATTAACCTCCTCTAAATCAGCCTCCGTTAATCCAAAGTCTAAACCATAGGGATCAAAAGCAGCTGATATATTAGCTTGTTCTGCCTTCAGGGTTTTGGCCTGTGTTTTTGCCAGCTTAAGCGCCTTCTGGTCTTCCTGATATTCCCTTTCTAATTCAGCAAGTATACGTTGTGACTCCGGAGAAAGCGTGGGGCTTCTAGGAGGTGTTTTTTTAGTTTTTCTTCTTCTTCTTCTTCTTTTTGATTTCGCTTTTTGTGGTGGACTTGAAGACTTATGTTCTTTTTCAATGGCGGATGTAGGAGGCGTGTTATCTGGCGTTGGGTAAGCAGCAAGCTCTGCTTCTAAATCGCTTTCTCTAACATCAGGGAACATTCTTTGAAACTCGGTGACAACATCATCGTCTTCTAACTGACCTGGAGATACCATACCATATTCTTCTATAATTCTAGGAGGGCTTGATACATAAGACTGATTTTCCTCTCGTATAGTATTTAATGGATCCTTTATCTTTCCGATTAAATTAACTAGTTTATCACTAGCTCTAGTAGTTCTAATTGATAAATCATTAATTTGATTTGAATGTTCGAGTGTTGATGCTGCTTTTCTAAGAGCACTTAGTGATGCTGCTGCGCCTAATAAATCTTCATGTGCTACATTCAAATCTGATCTGGCCTTAACAAAATCTGTTATTAAGTTTTGTTCCATTATATATGGCTGTTCTTTTGACGCGCTTGTTCCTTGTCTTTTTTTACGCGTCCCACGACTTGCCGCTTCTCCAGCTTTTTCTAATACGCGCTGGGTTCTTTTAAGTTGTTTCGCTCTTCGCTTTTGATACCTATCATGGTCGCTTTTTTGTTTTTTATTTTGTGATAATGTTTTTTTTATATTTTTGTCAATACCACGTAATGTCATTTCAACCTGTTGTAATTGTTGAATCGCTCCATTTGGATTAAATGCCATTTATATATTACTGCGAATTTATTTTATTTTCTCCTATTTCTGTTAATTCTAGTGTCTTGATATTATCCATACTATCTACATTTTTTAACGATACGATGCTACCTATCCTTTCTTTCTGATGCTGTTTAAATCGTGTATTTTCTTTTTTAATGCACCCTTTTAGAATCTTTAACATGCAACGTCCTATACTATTATTAATTACCTGGAAAATCTTAATAATACCTCCTGTTACTCCAATTATTTCTAAATAATTTTTAACATCTGATGTTTTATACAGCCAATAATCTGATAATACTCCTACTAATATGCTATTTGTTACAATTAAAACCCAAATCAATATATTTTGAAATTTTTCCTTAATATTTGGATCTACATCATAATTAGGTAGTTTTTTTTCATCAATAAATAAATCTTCATAATATAGTGGTTTTGATGCCGTCACATAAACTAAAAGAGGAAAATTCCAGAAAATTATAAAAAACGCACCAGAAATAATAAAGGGAAAATAGTAGAACTCTCTAAATTGTTCAAAAAATGCTAAAGCAATAATTCCGACAAAAGGTAAAAAATATCTTTTACATTTTATCTTTTTACATTCTTCTTTTGTACACCTTATTTTTCTAGTTTCATTTACGCATATACAGCACCATGATAAACACATTTCTTAATTTAAGATTAAAAAATGAGTTTAAATAGTTTACTATTATTCATAGTCTTACTGGTCTCGATAATATATTAATAATTGATATCCTTTGTTAAAATTAAAATAAGTTTCATATTGTTCTGCGAACCGCCATTGTGTATTTTTATTTAATTTACTTTTCCAGTTAAATTTTTCTAATCTACTATAACTTTCTCCATCAAAACCATAATCAATACCATTAAGAGTAATATATGCTGAAAAATGAACCTTGCTAGTATTTCTTAAAACTGCCGCATCTAATTTATATGAGTATTTCTTTCCTGGTTTGATGAATTTTTCGGAATATTTTGATATGAATTGACGATCAACACTAAATTCTAGTTTTTTTGGTGTATCAAATAATCTTGACGGACCATCTTGCACCTCCAAAAATATTACTTTTGGAATAAAATCACCTATTATTGATGCATTTCTAATTAGTTCATTTAGTTCTTTACCGGTCGGAGGGTAATCTGATGACAAATAGAAATTTAACCAACTCATGGGTCCCTTTGTATATGATATATCTCCCTTTTGCCAACCTATATGACGATCTCCTATATCTAGCATTTTTCTATAAATAGTGGAGTAAAAGGTTAACGGGTTTGATGCTTTTTTAGTTTTTACAATTCTACTACCTGGTATAGCTCTATGAAATTGTCGAATTATGTCATTTGTATCCATTAATTCTGCATATCTTGCTGGATCACCCTCCGTTTTACTTCTTAACGAAGCATCTATCATTTTATTTAATAAAAATGCAGGTTTTTTTAGTTTATTTGGTATACTTTTCTTACTATTCGGAAGTATACCCGTAATACTTGTTTGTCTAAACCATCTATTAAATTTACGACCCGAATCACTCAAAAACCATGAAACAAAAAATGAATTCATCCAACAATTGGCTTGATGTTGAGCTGGAGCTATTATTAACTTAGCTGAAACTGGTTTAGTTGTATTTAAATTTTTTAACATAACCTCTTTAGCTTTTTTTGTTTTCCATGAATAACATTTTGATCCTCGTGCAGTAGTAACTAATACCCCGCCTTCTGGACAATCATAAATATTTCCTCTAGGTGTTACACTTTTTAAAGTCATAAGTTGTCTATTAATACTAGGGGAAAATTCAATGTTACCTTTTTTTTGGGCTTTTTTTAGTTCTTTTGCTAGTTTTGGTGTGTTATTATCAATAACCGTTCCCTCTTTCTTAGATGTAGATGTTTTTTTCTTATTTACACCAGTTTTGGGAACACATTTTCCTGTAAGAGGATCTTTTTTAGTTCCATTTGGACATCGTTTTCTTTTTGTTTGTTTTTTTGTTTGTTTTTTTGTTTGTTTTTTTGTCTTTGAGGAAGGACTTTTTTTCAGTGTTTTTCTTTTCTTAGGTGTTGTTTTTTTAACCTTAGCTGTTTTTACTTTTTCCTTTTCTTCTTTTTTTAAATATTTTAAATCTGCCTTTAGATCTACTATAGTACTCTGAAGCATCTTATTTAAAAGAAACTCAGGGGGATATTGCCATTTCTTAGGATGTAATACTGTTTTATCTAATTTTTTAATTTTTTTATGCAATTCATATACTTCATCAATTCTATTTCGTCTAATTTTTAATTGCTTTTCATTGGGCACTCGTAAAGCATATTTACCTGGTTCTAATGCCCATTTTTCTTGATATTTGTCTTTTAGTTTTTTCTTTTTAACTGTAATTTTAAGATTGGTTTTTGCTTTTTTAACAACCTTAATTTTAACTGTTTTTTTTGTACTTTTTTTACATTGGCATCGTGATTTAACTAATTTATCTGTATCGTTGCATTTTGGTGAGTAGTACTGTGCCATTTTATATATATATTCTAAATATTTAATATTGCTATTTTGTATATGGACGACATAATAACCGGAACACCAAATTCATTAAGCGCGGCTAGTTTAAGACCAACCGCTACCCCATCTGTAAAACCGCCATTGGTTTCTAATGATGGTGAATGGAGTACATGGAATATTATAACCATTGTGCTAATCGTCGTGGTTTTAGCACTATTGGGCTTAAATATATTTTCCTATTTAGCAAAAGGCACCGATGTAATAGGTGATTTTCTTGCAAGGTTTTCATCCCATGTACCAGAAACTGCTGCTAAAGTTATAGATACAAGCGTAGTAGGAACACAAGTAGCTGCTGATGTGGCTGCTGGTACGGTTAAAGATGCTGGAGATGTTTTATCCAGAGAACTAAATTTAAAACGGAGAGATTTGTGGGAATCAAGAGACCAGGGAGTAAAGAAATCTATTGAAAATAGAGATATGCCAGGCATTAACAAGTTCCCAGAACATGAACCTGATAAATCTTATAAAGAAAGTCCTGAGGATAATAACATTCTGGAAAAACATAAACCCGGATACTGTTATATCGGTACAGATAGAGGATATAGATCTTGTATTAAAGTAAATAGTACAGATCAATGCGAATCTAAAAAAATATTCCCTTCAATGGATATTTGTATTAATCCATCTTTAAGACAATAAGTTGATATAGTATTTAATATTCTATCAACTAACTATTTATTGAGTAGGCCAAATCGCAGATGTAGGGGTTTCGCCTTGCTCAAAATACCATTGCAATGATAAGTATGGAGGTGTAGCAGTTTTGGTAACCTTAGTAGAAAGATCAGGTCCATCTCTAACAATTTGCATAACTTCTGTTCCACTTAAAGCATAATCGTGATACCATAAATCGGACAGGTTTCCAGAAAATCCCCCATTCAAGTTAACAAATACATCCCCGTAATTTTGTTTTGGAACACTATCAAATACGTGACGCAATGCCACATCACCATTAATAAAGACATCCATAATATTTCCTTTTACTCTTATAGCTACATTTACCCATTTATGCAATGGCAAATCTGTAACCTCTACCTCTTCAAGGATATTCTTAAAGGTGTTCATAACAACAATAAGCGAGTTCCTTGTTGGGTGAATGTAAAGTCCTGGTCCATTATTTGGGAAGGCCGTCTGGTCCCCATTTAATCTCTCCGTGCCTTTGTGGAAAATGTGTTTTCTTTGACCATTTTTATATACTAAATCATCTACATAAATCCAGACGGTCCATGTAAATTCCAAACCATTTCTTTGATTAATAGAACGCATTACTGGGATGGAGTTAGGATTATTAGGATCCTGCGGAATAACTAAAAGTTTTTTAGCATCTTTCATTCCGGATGTTAAATGCGGAGATGATGCAGGTTCAAACAACCACGTCATAAGACTAACACCCGCTCGCAAAAGGAGGATAAAGACAATAATGACTAAAATTAAAAAAACAACCTTCGATACAAGCGTGTTCGAGTTTAAAAAATCCCTTATACCGGACACGGCCCTTCGACCTGTTCCTAAAAGTTCGTTTCCTGCTTGTTGTGCTTGATTCATAGCTATATATAATAGCAAATAAATTATATATCGAATTTGTTCATTACTTTATTGTCTTTTAAAAATTCAACTCTAATTCTATATTTGTTAATTAAGCCTGTTAACCAGTTACTTCCGCCGGGACCTTCTCTGTAAATAGCATATGCCTCACGTGGATTTACAGCTCTTGAAAAATATTGGAAGTTTGAAAGGTAACCTTCAAAGCCGCCGCCAGGGGATACTACTAAAGGACTTCCGGATGACATTCTAGGTACACCAGGTAATACACACGTCCTGACTAATTTACCGTCTAAGTACAAATCTAAAGCACGGTTATTTAATGTTACAATAATATTTGCCCATGCTTGAAGTGGTACATTTTCTAAAGTACAAGTATGATTGACGGCTTGTACAGACTCTTTATTTGCGTATGTTCCTAAAGTAACATCTATATTATTCATCATTGCTCCTAAACTAATCTCAGGAGCTGGAACATTTCCATCTTGTCCACGTCCAAAAATGATTTTCTTTTCACCAATACGGTAATTCCAGTTTGATATGTACACCCATATGGAGTATGTGTAATCAGCAGATGCACCGTGTGGCATATTATCTCCGGTTAGGATAAGCGTTTTGCGTGCATCATGCATACCTAAAAGGTAAGTTCTGGAACTATCTCCAAAAATCCATAGGTAAAGTAAGTAAATTACAAGGATGATAACGACACCTATTACAATGTTTCTAACGTTCATAATATAATATAGGCGAAGAAATTATCTAAATAATTGGTGGATTTTTATACTTTAAACTTTTATATAGACTTTTGATTTTTGATAAAGTTAATGGTTTTGGAAAGTAAACTACACTACAAACTCCACCGCTTAATCCCTCATTTTCACCCGCGGTTATTTCATCATATGACATTATTGGAACAATATTATTTGTGGAAGATACTAAAGTGCCATTTATAAAAATATCTAAAGTTCCACCATCATAATTTATGACTATGTTATTCCATCTTTGTAAATTAAAATCAGTGGTTTCATAAACAACATTGTCTTGATCTAAACCATTGCTCATTATGATTCTTAATGTATTTATAGAAGGGTTAAATTGGATTTTGGGTTTGTTAGCATAATCAATTATATTTGTAAATTTGTTACTAGATTTCCTTAAACTAGGAGGCTGTTCATGTATAAAAGTCCACGCAGATATAGAATAATTATAATTAAACGCTCCAACTCCTGATCCTATATCCTCATAATTACCAATTACCTTTTTCTTACTTAAATATACAGGTTCTTTTAATAAAATCTTTGTTTTGAGCATATTATCTCTAATTTTTCTATTTTTTCCTAGATCTTCGGATTCAGCTGTTTGCATTTGGACTTGATTCCTTAAATTTATTATTATTGGAGCATTTATCTGTACATACGTTACTGCTGCTTCTAGAGATATTGATTTTGAAAACATTTTTTGGAAAAATCCTAATTGTTTTTTATTCTTACTAGACTGGTAACCGCGTGATTCAAGATAAGTTGTCAGGTTTCTTACCATATCAGGCTCATAAAGATTATTTGAAAAAACAAAATCCCAATCCACCGAAACACCGTCCATTAATCCCGACATTTGATTTTCGTTTCTTATTATTGATTTATCGTGTGCTTCGCTTTCTTGTTGTATCATTAAATCATCTGTTTTTGTTACTGAATGCAGAAATATGTAGTTTTTAATAATTGGTATCAAAAAATAAAGACCTACAAATACTATTTCAGCTATTAAAATAATCCATGATACATATGGTGTTTCTTTAATTTGATTCCATAAGTAATTTGTCAAATATAAAACTGTACATGGTATAATAAATATAATATGATATAAAAGTTTGAAAAATGTATTGCTCATTATCTTAGCAAGCAGTTCTGTATTTTTTGTGATAGCCGAAAATATGGCAAAAATTAAACCTATTACTACTGCAATTTCAATTATGACAGTTAAAGAAAGAGATAAAAATGAAAACGTTTTGATTAAATATAAAGCTAAACAAGTAAGGCCTAATACAACTGCGATACTAAGCACGGATTTATATAAAGGCACGGTTTCCTTAAATGTCCAGCTAATTTGGTTCATTGTACTTTTATCATATGGATAAGGCGACGAATCATTGTTTTCTTTTATAAATAAAGATATAACGCCTAGAGAAATAAAAGCAGCTCCTAGTATTAAAATAATATTAGTATAACTAGACCATGATTTTAAAACAGAATTATCTTTGTAAAGAAAAGTAAAGGTGTAAGATAATAGTAGATACACTACTAAAATGGTTATAGACAAGGTTTTAAAATCAGTCATCCACGACCAAAGTAGACCTGAAAATGTTGCCAAAAATCCAAATATTTTACGAAATACCAGCATTAAACTATTAGACAGATTGTATCTTAAATCAAATGCTTGTTCTGATATATTTTTACCTTCCATAGCGGGATATATAAAGTCATAAAGCTTCATACCACTAGCAATAAAAGCTATTATTAATGGAACATATAGTGTTATTGCTAATAAATTCTTAATAACTTTATCTTGATAACCGGATTTAGTCATATTATATTATTATCTTATTAAAAAAATGTTAAATATTATATAATTAAAAATTTATTAATCAATAGAAAATTAATTATTATTTATAAATTGCTTTGCATTGTTTTGGTAGCGTGACATTCAGTGCATAGTGCAACTAAATTTGAAACATGATTAGATCCCCCATATCTTAAATCTACTTTATGATCTACTTGAAATGTTGCTTTAAGTTGATCATTACAGTGTTTGCACCGCCAATCTTGTTGCGCCGCTACATATTTTTTTTTAGTTTCACTAACCGATCTTTTTGATGAATTACCTCCAGAATTTAACATTCTTTTCATTTGCGGCGTTACGGCATTATTGAAAGATGCATTTCTATTTAATTCGTCCATATCGCTTTTAACACTCGCAAAATCAAAAATGGGAGTCAACATATCAGTTGTGTTTCGATCTATTGGCATATATTTTATAATACTATTAGCGTGTTTAAACATGCCTTTTGATCCCTCGGGATTTTTCTTAATAAATAAATACAACGAAAGTCCAACAAAAGCATACGTTGCCATTTGAATATACTTTTTATCTATATGAAATATCTTAGTATATTTTCCATCATAATACGTATTTACTACTAAAAATGTAGTTATTGCAATAATAATCAATCCTATTCTCATTATATTTTATCTAGATTATTATTTGTTTCACTTCTTAAGAAGATATAAAATAAGTAAAATAATAAATAATACAGTTCCGATCATAATGTATTGCTTCCGCGATTTATATTTTTCTTTATTTATAACTTCTTTGGGTTTATAACTATCATAGTATTTTTCTAAACTATCAAAAAAGTCCATTTGATCCCATTCCATTTTTTCATGTAATTTATTAATAATAAAGTGAACCCATTTCATAAATGATTCTCTTGACCCTAAATATGGCGTTACTGGATATTTATCTAACATTTTTGCAAACTCATTTCCAATTGGTTTTTGAGGTAAGAAAAGTGGTATATTTTGAATCGTATCATAGTATTTCTTTTTGGTTACATCATTCGGATGTTGCGGATACATGACCGATATTGTCTGTAATGTAAATTCGAAATGCGGCATCCATATTTCTGGGTCTAATGGCATTTATATATGAAATAGACATAAAAACTACTATGTATAAACATATAACATTATGCAAAGAGGAAGAACATCATATCAATTCTGTAATAATTGTGCAAAACAAGGACATTTATTTAATCAATGTAAAATGCCTATTACTAGTATAGGTATAGTGGCTTTCATAAAAATACCCAATGGAACAAGAAAATACTTAATGATATGTAGAAAAGACAGTCTAGGATATATTGAATTTTTAAGGGGAAAATATCCACTTTATAACAAAGAATATATACAAGCATTAATTGATGAAATGACTGTATATGAAAAGGAAAAAATATTGAACGATGATTTTAAAGATTTATGGACAAATTTATGGGGAGACTTTGTAGGTATTCAATATCGTGGAGAAGAAAAGCATGCAAGGGAAAAGTTTACACAAATACAAAGAGGTATACAAATATTTACTGAGGGATCTTATGATCTTAAAAGTTTAGTTAATGATAGCAAAACAAGTTGGCAAACTCCAGAATGGGGATTTCCAAAAGGGCGTAGAAATTATCAAGAAACAGATATTACTTGTGCGTATAGAGAATTCAATGAAGAAACAGGGTATGTAAAGGAAGATTTAAATATGATCACAAATATTCAACCTTTTGAAGAGATCTTTATTGGCTCCAATTATAAGTCTTACAAACATAAATATTATATTTCGGAACTAATTTCTGAAGATCCGACTACAAATAATTTTCAAAGAAGTGAAGTAAGCGATATGAAATGGTTGAGTTTAGAAGAGTGTTTAACCTATATAAGACCGTATAATTTAGAAAAATTACAATTAATTAAAGATATTGATAAAGTTTTAGTTAAATATAGATTAATCTCATAATATATTAACTGATGGAAAAGGAAACGAAAGGCAGACAAAAACCTGTTAGAGTAAAAAAAAGAAAAGGTAAAATTAAAATTAAAAAGAAGGCCGTTGTTAAAAAGAGTTGTGACCAGTTAAAAGCAGAATACGGAGATTTAAAGAATATTGATTTAGAAAATAAAGAACAGGTTGAATTTTTGAAGTGCATATCTACAGAAAATAGGGAACAATTAGGTAGGGAGTCAGCTAAGTATCCATATTTGTATCCTTCATTGGATGATCCTAATTTTAATGTTAAGATAGCAACTAAAAAGGAGTTCTATGATAATCGGTATGAAGAAAAAAGCCGAGAAGATTTTGATAATATTAAGGAAGTGGCTCAGCGACTATGTGATAATACAGAATTTGAATTAGATCCGCATCAAATGTTTGTTAGAAATTATATGTCATTTCAAACCCCATATAATGGACTTCTTTTATTTCATGGGTTAGGTACTGGTAAAACATGCTCTTCTATTTCTGTTTGTGAAGAAATGAGAACTTATTTAAAACAATTGGGAATTACTAAACGAATAATTATTGTAGCTTCACCCGCTGTTCAAGAAAATTTCAAAATTCAACTCTTTGATGAACGAAAATTAAAAGAAGTCAATGGATTATGGAATATTAAAGCATGTACTGGAAATAAGTTTATTAAGGAGATTAATCCTATGAATATGAAAGGTTTATCAAGAAATAGAGTTGTTCGTCAAGTAAAACGAATTATATCACAATCTTATCATTTTCAAGGATATATAGAGTTTTCTAACTATATTAGTCGGGTGATGCAAAAAACCGTGGGTAGAGACGATACTCCGGATATAATTAAAAGAAAACAACGTAGGGCATTACAAAAAGAATTCTCAAATAGAATGCTTGTTATTGATGAAGTTCATAACTTAAGAATTACCGACGATGGTTCGGTAAAACCCAGTTCAGAAAAATTATTAGCTCTGGTAACAAATGCGACTAATTTAAAATTATTATTACTGTCCGCTACGCCCATGTTTAACGATTATCAGGAAATAATATGGCTTTTGAATTTATTAAATTTAAATGATAAAAGATATCCCGTGACCACAAAAGAAATTTTTGATTCAAAAGGTGCGTTTGTTCAAAATACTGAAGGGGAAGAAATTGGAAGGGAATTATTAATACAAAAAATGATGGGATATGTTTCATACGTACGTGGAAATAATCCATTTACGTTTCCATACAGTATATATCCTTTAGAAGCAGGGAATCCACAGTCCTATTTAGGAATGTTGGAAAGCGGTGAATGGGAATACCCCAATGTTCAATTAAATGGAGGCGCTATTATTGATCCAATTAAAGTACTTGATTTAACAATAACAGATATTGGAAGTTATCAAGGAAGAGGGTATAATTTTATATTAGATTCTCTCCGCAGAGATCCTAGATTGGCATCAATCCTAACCGATCCCGATAAAGGACTACCTTATACTGTACTTGAATCTCCTTTACAAGCTTTGAACATGGTTTACCCACATTATGAATTAGGAAGCGACGATGCGGAGGACGATTTATATACTTATTTGTATGGAAAACGTGGATTGGATAGAACAATGTTATATGATGAATCAACAAAGTCGGAATTTAGATATAAAGATGTTACTCTTGAAAATTTTGGAAGAATTTTTTCCCCAGGAGAGATTGGTAAATATAGTGCCAAAATAGCTTCTATATGCGAGTCTATCCGTAATTCTAAGGGAATTGTATTTATTTATTCGCAATATATTGATGGTGGTGGAGTTCCAATAGCATTATCTCTAGAAGAAATGGGTATTACGCGTTATGGAGGACGATCATTATTTAAAACTCCTCCTACTGCTCAAATAGATGCGCTTACGCTAAAATCCAACGAGGTTAGATATCCCGCAAAATATATAATGATCACGGGTGATAAAAATTTGACACCCGATGTTAAAACAGAGTTAAAGGCGATAACAAGTGCTAATAATATCAATGGCGAAGTAATTAAAGTAGTTATTGTTTCCAGAGCTGGATCAGAAGGATTGGATTTTAAAAATATTAGACAAACGCACATTTTAGATCCATGGTATAATTTAAATCGTCAAGAACAAATTGTTGGGAGATCAGTTAGGAATTTTTCTCATTGTGCATTACCATTTGAAGATAGAAACGTTGAAATTTATTTATATGGTACGAGATTGGAAACAGATGTAGAAGCTGCTGATATGTATATTTATAGATTGGCGGAGAGAAAGGCAAAGAAAATCGCACAGATTGTGCGGTTATTGAAAGAAAATGCAGTAGATTGTTTGTTGAATAGAAAGGGGCAAGATTTTTCTGAAGAAAAGGTTAATAAAGTAATTGAACAAGAATTATCCAGTGGAGGTAAAATTAATTTAAGATTGGGAGACAAGAGAGGTAGTTTCATTTGCGATTTTACAGATTGCGAATATCAATGCAATACAGCAGTTCAAACTATAGATGAAGTAGATACTACAACATATAATGAAAATTTTATAATCATGAACATGGATAAGATTTTGCAGCGTATAAGACTATTATTTAAGGAATACTATATTTTTGATAGACAATCGTTAGTAGCTCTATTAACTCAAATTAAAAGCTATCCTTTAGATCAAATATACACAGCATTAAATTATTTAGTCACGGAAAAAAATGAATACTTAACAGATATGTTGGGAAGGTTAGGACATTTAGTGAATATTGGTAACTATTATATGTTCCAGCCCATAGAGCTAGGTACAAAACCAATTACTAGATTTGATAGGGTACAGCCACTTGATTATAAACGGGAAAAAATTATATTTAAACTACCTGACAATATCCCTTCATATGTTAAAGTTGAAGAAGAAGGTAAAGTAATGGAAGAAGATAATCAAATTATGGTCGTAATGGAAACTATTTTTCAAGAATTGCAAAATCCTGGATTTATAAGTAGTATTGATAAAGAAAATTGGGTAAAAGCCGCTGCATGGACTATTCTTAATTTGAATAGGTACAATAATATTGAAATGAATATACTGCTACAGCTTTCGATGAATCATATTCTAGACACTTTAAAATTCAAAGACAAATTGCAATTATTAAATTTAGTCTACACGAAAGAAGATAAATCGCCTTTGGAAAATATTATTTTTTCATATTTTGAGAATTTAATTATCAGAAATGATCGATTTACAGGAATAGTTTTAGCAGATTTTTCTAAGCCTAGTGGCCATGAAACCTATACAATTCTTGCATTTATAGATGGAATATGGAAGTCAAGTAAAGAAGCTATAAGTGGAGGTTTGGCATTAGCAATGTTCAATAAATTTCAAGTAAAGGATATATCCAGAATAAATGATATTATAGGCTTTATGACAATTTTTAAAAGACAACAAATTGTGTTTAAAACAAAAGATATTAACCTGAGTAGTAAAGGGAGAACTAATAAAGGACAACGTTGTGATAGAGGAGAAGGTAAGAGTACGATTATTGCAAGAATTAATTCATTGTTATCAACAGGAGTTATGCCTATTAAATATGTAATGACGAAAAGTACAGTTACATCTATTTATGGAAATGAAGCTATTTCTCAAACAATTCGTGTTAAAAAACGAAATAAGGAGGTTAAAATTAGTTCATTGCAACTTTGTATTGAATCAGAATTAATATTACGGTATTACGATCAAACTCAAAAAGATGGTAAAAGATGGTTTTTTAATACTGTAGATACAGTTATTAATAATATAATTGAACTAGGTAAATAAATTGAAATAACAGTTAAAGATATTATATATGTAGTATATAATGTCGGATAATCCACCCCCAGCAAAAGCTACATCTGTTAAATCCTCAAATGTAAAAGTTGTTCATAATAGAAAGAGACGAGGAGTAGGTATTTATATGCAAAATATACTTACTAGAAAAGTAAAACTTCCCTTTAACTCCGTTGGTAGTAATTTAGTGGAGAATATTTCATTAGATTTATCAAATCGCATTGAAGGAAAATGTGTACCTGAGGGTTTTATTAAACCGAAATCTATCCGGATTGTTAATTATTCTGCTGGTACTGTAAATGGCAAATTTGTAACCTTTACAGTGGTGTTTGAATGTTTGATCTGTCATCCTGTTGAAGGCATGAAATTTAAGGCCATTGTAAAGAATATTACAAAAGCAGGTGTTCGATGCGAAACACAAGAGGATCCGTCGCCAGTAGTGGTATTTATAGCTAGAGACCACCATTTTAAATCAAAGGAATTTTCACA
>Ga0115011_10001810_pt1 | contig 15162 bp, 9 predicted proteins | sample TroAtlMetagenome_2_FD_88705 | JGI IMG/M metagenome (GOLD analysis project Ga0115011, IMG submission 88705) | Marine eukaryotic phytoplankton communities from Atlantic Ocean - Tropical Atlantic ANT8 Metagenome | ecosystem: Environmental > Aquatic > Marine > Oceanic | place: Tropical Atlantic...
AGGCGAGTGTCCGCCTCCATGCGCTGCGGGACATTGCCCCCGGTCAGGTGAAACCCCTTGGCCTTGCCCTTAGCAGGCACAATCATGCGCACAGGGACCCGATATTCCCTTCCGGGAAGCAGCTCACCGACCCGGATCGTGACCAACTTCTGCCGGGTCGCGATCGCTCCATCAACCAAATGCCAGTCACTGAGCACCTCCACATCTAGGGTAGAGGCATCATGCATTTCCTCCATATCAAAGAGCGGCTGACCAGCGTCAAGGTCTGGTCCCGGAAGGGAGTAAGCGCAGGGCAACTGAAGACAGATAGCCCCTACTAATAAAGGGATGATTTTCTGCATATTCAAAAACTAGGCCATGAGCGGCTTGATGACCTCACCGCCGGTCTGGGAGAGCTGCTTGAAGCGGCCGCCATGAAAGTAGGTGAGCTTGTTGTCATCAAGACCGAGTAGACGCAGGATCGTCACGTGCAAGTCCCGGATCGGATGAACGACCTCAGTCGCATGCTCACCAATCTCATCGGTCGCCCCAATCACGTGGCCCGCATTGACTCCGCCCCCTGCCATCCAGACCGCCATGGCGTTCTTGTTGTGATCACGCCCCAGACGCTCACCACCACCACGTTTGCCGTTGTCAGGCGTTCGCCCGAATTCACCGCACCAGACAACCAACGTCTCATCCAGTAAGCCGCGCTCTTTCAAGTCCTTGATCAGAGCCGCAATGGGCTTATCGACCGAGCGGATCCGCTCGGAATGTGATCGATTGATATAGTCGTGCGAATCCCAACCCGCCGTGTAGGCCTGCACGAAACGCACACCGCGCTCAAGCAACCTGCGAGCCATGAGCAACCTGCGCCCGAAGTCGCCGGTGCGCCGATCATCCAGCCCGTATGCCTCACGCGTGGACTGCTTCTCACTGCCCAGGTCCAGAATTTCTGGAACCTCCATCTGCATGCGATAGGCCAACTCGTAGCTCTCCATACGCGCAGCCAATTCCTCATGGCCCGGGTAACGCTTCGCATGCAAGGAATTGAGTCCGGCCAATAGATCAAGGTTGCCTCGCTGCGCCTTGCGGGTCACTCCCTCGGGCGGGTGGAGATCAAGGATAGGGGAACCTTTTGCGCGGAACGTTGTTCCCTGGTAGTGGGGCGGTAAAAATCCACTCGACCAGTTCGCCGCCCCTCCCTGCGGGTAAGCAACCTCGGGCAGAACCACAAATCCCGGCAGGTCCTGGTTCTCGCTGCCCAGTCCATAAGTCACCCAGGAACCGATGGCCGGATCCCCGCCGAAACGGTTGCCCGTATTCATATGGTAGTTGGCAGTGGGATGATTGATTGACTCCGCCTTGCATCCCCGGTAGACACACAGCTCATCAGCGACTCCTGCCAGGTGCTGCCAGTGCTCACACATTTCAATGCCACTCTTGCCTGCCCGGATGAATTCAAATGGGCTCTGCACGTAGTAACGCTCGCCGGAACCCATCGCGGAAAGGAACTTGCTCTGGCGGGTGAATTTCTTCAGGTGCAGCTCCCTGAGCTTGGGCTTGGGGTCAAAGGTATCGATGTGACTGGGACCACCGGCCATGTAGAGAAAGATACAGCGCTTGGCCTTGGCCTTTGGGAAATGCGGCACCTTGGTTGCAAGAGGGCCGCCCGCCTCCTCAGCCTGTAACATGGAATGAAAGGCGAGAGCTCCCAACCCCCCATTGACTCCATAGAAAAATTCGCGGCGCTTCATTATTTTACCTCGTTGCGTTACTGAAGATTCTACAGGCCGGCAGCGCATTTCTCAATTCGGAAACCTGTGCCCTCGTAAGGCCGGGATTGTCCATTAGGTTAAGCTCCTTCAATCTGGTCAGTCTGCCCAGCATCCTGATATTGGTCAACTGATTACCGTCTAGGTTCAACTGAACCAACCCCCTGAGTTTCTCCAGTCCACGAACATCACTGATTTGATTATCATCAAGCCAGAGGTGGGTCAACCGGGTAAGATTCTCAAGCCCTCTCACATTAGTGAGTTGATTGCCATCAAGGGAAAGGTTCCTTAATTGTGCGATATTCTCCAACCCCTTTGCACTGATCAATTCGTTATTGCTCAGGTGCAACTGTGTTAATTTCTTGAGACTATCCAGTCCCCTCACCCTGGACACCCTGTTTTTCTCAAGCCAGAGGTGGGTCAACTCCGAAAGCGTTCCAAGCGGAGCCACATCAGTGACCCGGTTATCCTCAAGCCACAGGTGAGTCAATTGCGTGAGATTTCCAATCGGGCTCACGTCAGTCAGCTGGTTGCCAGCAATATTCAGGTTGGCCAACTGCGTTAAGCCAGCGATTTTCTTAACTTCCGTGAGCTGATTGCCCCCGAGATTCAATCCAAACAACTGCCTAAGTGGCCTAATTTGCTCTGGCAGGGCAGTGAGCTGATTCTCTCCGGCATTAAGAATTGTAAGCTGGGTGAGCTGCTCAAGCCCCTTCATGTCGGTGATTCGGTTCCCTCCAACCCGCAACGCCTTCAGCTGCTTCAGCTGCTCGATTCCCTCCAGATTGGTCAATCGGTTACTGTCGAGGGAGAGCACCCTTAATTTTTTAAGGCCGACTAAAAGCTTCACATCGGAGAGCTGATTATTATGCAGAAAAAGACGCTGGAGATTGGCCAACTTTTCCACTCCCTTCACGTCAATGAGCTGCTCGTAAACACAATGTAGCTCCGTCACCTTTTCTAGATCTTCCCCAACCAGCTCACCTGAAGGCTTATTAACGATCTTGCGAATCGCCTCCTCAATGAACTGCGCAGACTGATCTTCACTCAGAGGCTCCTTGCCCGCTGCCATGACCGGCACCGATAGACTGAAAACCAAAGCTGTGAAAATTCCTTTCAATTACTCAATAGATATAGACGAACTCGTTACTGTTAAACAAGACCAGGCAAAGATCAGCCAGAGCACGCGTTTCCGGCCCTACATCCCATGGCTTCAAGTCAGAAACAAAGTCATTACCGGCATAGATATCCAGGTCCTCAACCCACCAGAAATTAAGTCCCGTCATTTCTTCCACCATCTGACGCACCACATATCTTGGCGGCTTGACCTTGACCGGTTCAGTGGACCGATGCTCTGCCAGTGACCGTGCAATGTGCTCATGGCACATCCTGACCTCCTCTTTGGAGGGGGCACGCTGATGAGCTAAGCGAAAAGCACGCCGGATCTGCTCATTCAAATTTCCCAATCTCTCCTTCTCAAGCCTGGCCGCAAAGGCAAGAGCGCGAGCCCTCATGATAGGACTATTGAGCATGGTAAAGGCCTGCGGAGCAATGGTTGCATTCTCACGGCGCTCACAGGAAAGGTCGGGGCCAGGCTTATTGAACACCTCGAGCATCGGGTCAGGCAGTGTCCGTGTGCGCTCTGCGTAAAGAGTGCGGCGGTTGCGCTGCTCCGGCCTGGGGTCGGATTGGTAGGCCGGACCTACTGAACCCATGATATGGCGCGGTCGCATGGCAACCTCCTCATTGATCTCGGGGCGACATGGAATCCCGCCAAGCATACGGTTCAGCTCACCAGAAACCGCCAGCATAGAGTCACGCAGTTCTTCGGCGCTGAGCCTGCGTGGCTTGAATGCTGCGTAACGGTTACCATTAGGATCAAGCTTGGCAAGCAACACTGGGTCCGGATGCTTGACCGAGCGCTTATAGGCAAATGAAGTCAGTATGTGCCGGTGCAGCTTCTTCAGAGACCACCCTTCGCTCACAAAGGTTGCCGCCAGCCAGTCAAGCAATTCAGGATGGGTCGGTAATTTCCCTGTCCCTCCAAAGTTGTTCGGGTTGCCGGCAATAGCCTGGCCAAAGTGCCATTGCCAGACACGATTGACGATGACGCGTGCCGTGAGCGGATTGTCCTTGGCTGCAATCCATTTTGCCAATTCCGTGCGCCGCCCAGCCATATCCTCAGTGACTGCAGATTTTTCCACTGACCCGGAAAACAAGCTAAGGACCCCTGGCGATACTCTCTGCCCCGGGGACTCAATGGAACCGCCCTTGAGAATATGAATCGGTTCCGGGGCTTCGTTCATGACCGAGAACACCAGACCATTTCCACGCTTCACCTGATACTTGAGTTGCTGGCGACGCTTGTTGTTTACCTTTGCATGTCCGATTTTTTCCGATTCTGCGTCAAACTCCTTAACCGGGCGCTCGCCTTCCGGCAAGGTCGTGATGCTGCGAATTCCTGCGCTTTTAAGTAATCCCTGATAGCGCGTGTGGTCTTCCTGGATGCCCTGCTTGTTCTCATAAGGTTGCCATGGCAATTTGTCCTCAGTAAATGAGACCGGCGCAAAGATGGCCTGCATCCGGTAATAGTCCCTCGCAGGGACAGGGTCAAACTTGTGATCGTGACACTTGGCACAACGCAACTCGTTGGCAAGGAAGGTAACTCCTACGGAGTTGACCACGTCATCCAGATACTGCTGGCGGGTGACTGCCTTGACACTCATGGCCGTGTGTTCCCATGGCCCCATGCGCAGAAATCCCGTGGCGATTAGGTGCTCCGGGGCATTGGGATTCATTTCATCACCGGCAATCTGCTCGCGCACAAACCGGTCATAAGGCTTGTCACTATTAAATGCCCGAACCACGTAGTCCCGATAGCGCCAGGCATGTGGGCGCGGATAATCATTGGAAAAACCCGCTGAATCAGCATAACGCACCACATCAAGCCAGTGCCGCGCCATCTGCTCCCCGTAGTGCGGAGATGCAAGGAGACGCTCAATCAATTCCCCCCAGGCTAATGCCTCATCCTTTTTCCACGCCAAGAGAAATTCCTGAACCTGTTGCGATGAAGGCGGAAGCCCCGTCAATCCATAGGTCACTCGCCGAATCAATGTCAGGGGATCAGCCCGTGGGGCACTCACCAGTCCATCCGGTAAGGCATCATCAATAAAGTAATCAATTGAGTGCTTCCCGGCCGGCACATTCGGCTTCTGGATTGGCCGGTAAGCCCAAATCTTTTCAGGATCATAGCGCCGGTTGGTCCATCCCTCATCAAGGCCGCCACTGGTCTTAATGAGAACACCTTCTGACTCTCCCCAGGGATTGACCTCCTTGAGAATCTCTGCAATACGCTCTTGACCCGGCCACGTAGCTCCTCCCTTAATCCACTGCCTCACATATCCGACCTGTTGATCAGAAAGCTTGTCATTCTCTTTCGGTGGCATTGCCTCCCAGTCATCCTGATACATTCTGGTCACAGCAAGATAGAGTGGGCTTTGCAATGGCTTGCCAGGCACAATGGAAGACTCCCCACTGTCCCCCCCACGCAGCAAGCCCTCGACATCTCTCATGTCCAGCCCCCCCTTAAGCTTCTGCCCAGGACCTTTCCCGTGGCAGGCAAGGCACTTTGACTGAAAAAGCGGCTGAACCTTGCGGACAAAGAGCACATCGGACTTTATCTCCTGCCCTTGCAGTAAAGAAACAGCAGAAAGCAGGAGCAGGAAGCCCAAATGCAAAGCAAGAAATTTCATTTCTGTGGGTAATAATTGATATGTAATACCACTCCCGACGATGCAGAATCTGGACGGATCATTTTGACCTTATTTGCTCATCTAAGCTAAGCCAACACTTCTTTGACCACATGGCCATGCACATTGGTCAAACGGCGTTCGAGGCCATTATGATAATAAGTCAGTCGCTCATGATCCAGTCCCATGAGATGTAGGATCGTGGCATTAAAGTCATAGACGCTGGTCCGGTTCTCAACAGACTTGAAGCCAAACTCATCACTCGCACCATAACTCATACCAGCCTTCACCCCTGCCCCGGCCATGAAACAGGTAAAGGCATCCGGATTATGATCTCGGCCTGTACCATTGCCCTGTAAAAAAGGCATACGCCCAAATTCCGTGGCCCATACCACCAGGGTATGGTCCAATAGTCCACGGCGTTTCATGTCACGAATCAAGGCCGCAGTGGGCTGATCCATGATTTCCGCCTGCATCGCGTGCGACTTTAGAATGTTGGCGTGGGAATCCCAGTTGGTAATGCCGTTGCCACCGGAAGGGTCGCTGCCATTGAAAAGCTGAACAACTCTCACACCTTTCTCAACAAGGCGCCTGGCCAAGATACAGTTCTTGGCATATTCCCGCTTCAGGTCTGTTCCACTGTCGGTTCCGTATTCCCGGTGAATGTATCCGGGCTCATTGGACAGGTCCATCACCTCGGGCACTGAAGTCTGCATTTTCCCGGCCAGTTCATAACTGGCAATTCGCGCAGCAAGGTCGGCGTCGCCCGGGAACTGTTCAAGGTGACGGTTATTTAGCTGCTTAAGCAGGTCCACTGTCGCCCTGTCGTCAAGGGCCTCGAATGCGTCAGGCCGCCTCAGGTTATCAGGCGGTTTTTTCGCCGTAAATCCGGTGCCCTGAAAGGAAGCCGGAAGGAAGCCACTACCAAAATTATTTTTTCCGGAACGCGCCAAGCCACGTGGATCATTAATGGCTACAAATCCAGGCAGTTCGGAATTCTCGGAACCAAGAGCATAAGTCACCCAAGCACCAAATGAAGGGAATCCTTCCATCGTGAACCCAGTATTGAAAAAGTTTTCTCCCTGAGGGTGAGCGGCTGTCTCCGTGTGCAACGCATGAAAAAAACAAAAGTCATCCACCATTCCAGCCAGGTTCGGCAGTAGGTCACTTGCCATTTTCCCGGTCTGTCCTCGGGGTTTAAACTCCCAGAAAGACTTGGCCACATTTCCCGGCGGTCCCTCAAAGGTTACCTCCGGAATATAATCGGGCTTCTGGCCGTGCTGTTTCTCAAGGGCTGGCTTGTAGTCAAATGTGTCAACATGACTGACCGCACCTGGGCAATAAATCACAAGGACCTGCCTTGCTGGCACGTTGGCATGGGGCGAACGCGGCGCATAGGGGTTATCCGGGTCAATTTTCGGCCTAATCGGGGCCTTGCCACTGAAATTTGCCGGATCATCTTCGGCAAGGAGACTCGTCAGGCCCAGCCCGCCGAGACTGAACCCTGCCGTTTTCATGAAGTGGCGGCGTTCAAGCAACCCACGACCTATCGTTGAGATGTTCTCGGCTTCATTCATGGCATAAAAGCAAATTCGTTGGAGTTGATCAGCGCCCGGGCAACAAAGTTTAAGCCATGCTTGTTGGCCACGGTCAGGCAGGATTTCAATTCATCAACCAGTGGCTGACGGCCCAGCAAGAGCTCAAAGCAACGCCTCACCGCTGGTTCCCCCTTTCCAGACTCCTGCTCGGCTCGCTTAGCAATGAAAGTGGATTGCTCGACTACAAAGGGACTGTTCATGAGATTCAATGCCTGTAACGGCGTCGTAGAAACCGGTCGTTTCGCCCGAACCTGTCCACAATCAGGAAAATCAAAGGCCGTAAAAATCTGGTCATCAACCCGGCGCATCCTTTCCTGATAAAGCATCCGCCGCCAGGTTTGCGGACCGTGATTATCGGTCACCTCCCACTGCGCATAGGTTTTCTTTACGTTATGGATTCGGTAACTACGGCCACCTATTCTCGGATCCAGCTTGCCCGAGGCCTGGAGAATACCATCACGGATCACCTCCGCCTCAACACGACGTGGTGGAAAACGCCAAAGTAATTCCTCACCAGCCCGGTGTTCAGCCGGTCTACTGGAACGCTTGAACGCATCCGAGTTAACCAGCAGGCGAATAGTGTCCTTAACCGACCATGGCTTTGCACCCGCTCGCCTTGGCTTGATAAATTCACTCGCCAACCAATCCAATAATTCAGGGTGACTTGGCTTCGCACCTGCACGACCGAAATCACTACCTGTCGGCACAATGCCAAGGCCAAAAATGTGTTGCCAGATACGGTTAACCATCACCCGGGCCAGCAACGGGTTATCAGACCGTGTCACCCACCGGGCAAAGCTCGCACGCCGTTCATCATCCGGCGCCCCAGCACCGAGCTCCAAGTCACCGTAAAGAAGCTCTGGCGCAGCAGGCATCACTTCCTCCTTCAGGTTTTCCGGACTCCCCCGGTGCATCACTCGAGTCACAACCGGCTCCACAAAGCGTCCGACAAAACTCGGTTGCGGAGCCTGCTCGGCATACTCAGCAATCAGTGACTGGATTTTTTTCAACGGCTCAATCCGGGCGACTCTCTCCTTATTGATTTTCTCAATAAAATGCGTATCGGCCAATGTGCGCCATTGGCCATTCATCCCCTGCCCTTCAATCTTCATGTGACTGAAGTCCAGCTTAGGTTTGATGGTCAAGTAATCGACCTCATAGTAATACTCCCTGTTCGTGCTCACCCGGATATGATTAACCACCTGCGGACGGGGAAACTCCAGCAGCACCCATGGCTTTTCCTTGGAGCCCTTTGGTGCGCGCGCACGCCAAGCCATTGTGCCGTATTCTCCGTCATTGACACGACTGACCGTCGTACGACCGCGCTGAGCCATGTGATCCGGTCCACTGACCTTAGTACCTCGCGAAGCTAGGGCAAGATTTCCTTGCCCTGCATCAGGTCCAAACAATTCCAGTTCATCAATGCCCACGTAAGGCGTCTTGAACTGAATACGGATCGCCTTGAACTCTGCTGCCCCAAAATGAATCTCCCGGTAACCACCCCAGTCCTCCTGCCAGGGACCCGTGCCGCGCAAATTCTTGCGACCTGCATCAATCTCACGCATCAGGGATTCCCCTCGCTTTCGCCGGGGATGATCGGCACCAAACTCCGGGGAACGGCTGCCAAACTCAACCCCCTGAAAGATGGCTGCCATGGAGTAGTAATCATTGATGGAAACCGGGTCAAACTTATGATCATGGCACCGGGCACAATTCATAGTAAGTCCCAGCAGGGACGAGGTGACTGTCTGAATGATTTCATCCATACGGTCTGCACGCGCCTGACGAATCGCCTCTGGGATCTGTCCCACAGTTGCTGCAGGCACGTGGGGACCACTGACCAGAAAACCAGTCGCTTCACCACGGCCCAGGGTATCTCCTGCGAGTTGCTCACGTACAAATCGATCATAGGGAACATCCTGATTGAAAGCACTGACCACGTAATCACGATAAACCCAGGCCATCTTGCGGTAGAGATTGGCTTCGGATCCATTGGTCTCCGCCCAGCGAATCACATCCAGCCAGTGCTGAGCCCAGCGCTCTCCGAAGTGTTTGGATTCCAATAATGAATCAACAAGCTGACTGTATGCCTTAGCCTGATTAGCAGCAAAGTCGCGCTCGAAGGCCCTGACTCGTGAGGGTTCCGGAGGCAGTCCAGTCAATACCACCGAGAGACGACGGATCAGGGAGCGAGCGTCCGCTGGCCCGTTAAACGGGATGCTCTCATGCCGAAGGCGCTTCTCTAGGAACATGTCCACCGGGTTGGCCGTTCCATCTGGCAAATCAGGACGCTTGATCGGTTCGAATGACCAGTGACCAACTGCCTTCTGCTCATTAGCAGAAAGGCTCGCCGACCCACCCACTATCAATAGGCATAATAATAAAAACCGAGGCATTCTTGTTGCTTGCTTAAACCTTAATTTTGCATTTCAGGAATGACAACCAATAAGGGAGATTCTATGACCAAATATACTCGGCAAGCAGGAGACATTAGCGAGGATAGTCACAGAAAAATTCCACCACTCCTCGGGCCTTATCCAAGCCTTAAGAGCATGCTGGCGGCCTTTGACCGGGGATACCTCAGGGCAATGGCTCAAGGATCTCAACGCCTGGAAAGGTAAGCCTCCGCTATCTGTTCCCCTATCCTGACAATACCCTCGGTAGTGATCACAATCTTTTTCTCCTGCGGAGGCAGCTCAAATACCTTGACGTGTATTATGTTCGGGTCAGCTGCTGCGAGAGCACTCACGTCGGCCACCACGTCAACATTGTTCACCCGCTTGTCATCAGTGGGTGGCTGCTGGCTGACATACCACTTAAGATCAGGCTGCCCAAGGTCTTCACGGCTCTTAGCAATGATGGTCTTCAGGCGCTCTGCGGCCTGCCTGCGGTAGGGATGAAAGGACATGTCATTTTCTCCCAAATGGTAAAAAATACCTGCCAGCTCCACCTTGTTGCCCTTGCCCTCAAGCTCCATGATGGCCTCCCTGATAAACCCGACAAACTTCGGGTAAATATGCCGACTCTTTGCCATGCTGCCCTCAGGGGTCCAGTCAATGATCTGCGAACCACTGTGGGTAAACTTGGCAACCGCAAATCCCTCGCCCAACTTGTCAGCAAGCACATTGGAAAAGCTCAGCTCCGGCCCGAACGTATCATAATAACCGGTAAGCCCCATCGGCTCCCATTCATTAGAAACATGGTAAGCTCCGCCGAGGCTGTATTTGAAAGCGATTTCCGGGTTATCCTTGAGCAGGCCTATGCTGCCCTTAAGTTCCTTGAGCTCCTGTATAAAGGCGCGCTCTCCCTCCATGTTGCGGTGCCCGGCTAGTATAAAGAGTTTTACCTTATTGCCTTTCTTGTAAGGCCATTTTTTTAACGATCGCGGCTTATTTATTTGGACTCCGGAAGCACGCAGGTAGGCAGTTGCGTAATTCTCGCCATGCTGCAGCTGACCGAGCGTACCATAGTGGTAATGCAGGCCCACCCCTCCCCCGATCTCGACACCGACATGGGCAGTGGGAATATACTCGGCTAAGGGATCATTACCTGTCACCTCCTTTTGCCCGAGGCTGATGGCATACATGCGAGGGCGAAGATCCATCCCCCAAATGGTCTTTGTGCAAAGCTCCCCAATGTAGAACTTAAGCCTGGGCAGCTTGAGGTCCCGTCGCCAGCTTGCAAGGAAGTTCTTTAGGTTCTTGCCATAATTTTTCATGTAGTCCTCATTGAACATGTCGTTCTCTCCCTGATGCCACATGAAACCCTCAATACGGTATTTCATTCCACGCTTGTCCAAGTCAGCCAGTGATTTTCTGACCACATCCAAAGCCAAGGGATACATCTTGAAGCCGATCGGCTCATCAGGATTCCAGTCTCCTCCAAGATGCGTCCCGCCAGCGGCAACCTTGATAATGGCAATAGGGGCTTTGGTGTGAGAAGTCACCTTGCGAGCAAAGCTTAACTCCGGCCCCACCACGTTGTTGACCGCCTGCAACTCCACCCAACCCTTGCTCTCCATCTTGTTTTCACGGCCAATGGAATAGGAAAAGAGCACCTTCTCCTGAGGAGTCTCAAGACCGGCAAATGGCGGGAAGCGCTTGATATCCTGTACCTTTGAGTCCGAACCAACCATGTTCGACTGACCGGCAAAGATAAATACCCTCACTGTTTTTTCGTCCTGATTCGCCCCGGCCTTGAGGGGCGTAGACATCGTGAAGACACAAAGAAGCGTCAGGTACAGCAGAACGAAAAGGCGATTAAATATTTCTTTCATGGGAAAAATGATCAGGATGATTCAGTTCACCGGAAAATACGTGTTCTTGGCAAGAACAAACCAACAGCACAATCACCATTTCCCCACCCTTATCAAACTGACCAGAGGTTTTCTCACTCATTAGCGAGCCAAGCTCGAAGCCTGAATAGAAGAGATATCAAAGCATCTTATTAATTTTTTCCCGGAAGCGGTTGTAGACAAACCCAAGCCCAACAAACACCATCCCCAGCACGAAGAAACTGGCAATCTTCCACTCCGTTGAGAAGCCCCAGATAATTGGCACCAGAGAAAGCAGGGCAATTCCCAGAACCGTCAATCCGGTTAACCGGTAAACGCGTTCCTTGAAGAGCAATCCAAAAAGAAACGATATCAATCCTACTCCAGTCCATGAAATGGAACGCATCCCATCAAGGTTCTCACCCCCAATACTCGCTATCCAAGTCGTCACCCAGAAAAACAACGCCACACCAACAGATACAATCAAGCCATTATGAACTAGGCTCCCAAAATACAGCCGATCATTACCAATTCGCGCGATGCGTTGCACAGCGATCACAATGCAAATCGCCATTAGGGTCTGCCACTGAGCATCTCCTTCCCCAAAATGCGCAATCATGGATAGCAACGCACAAGACAACATAATAAGCCCGGACCATCCATACCCGCGCTCCCTGAAACACATTCCAAGGACAAAGAAAAGCAATCCAACGCCAGTCCATAAAAGAGATAATAGCGCATCCGTATTCTGAATGGTCATATGCCCTATCCAGATCGTCAGCCAAACAAACAGGGCAGAAGAACCGGAAGCAATGAGCACATTATGAACGGCATTTGAAAGGACCGATTGTGTCTCCCGCTTGCGCATCCACAGCTGCAGAATAATAACAACCGCGATCACAACGAGGCTCTGCCAATAGTAAGCCCCATTGGCAAACTGTACAATCAGAAAACAACCAGCAGTCACTGCATAAGCACAAGCAAAATACAATATCTGGGTCTTCTTCCCCTTGCCTGATCGGCGTTGCAAACAGCTCAATAGAAACAAAAAGGCCACAGCAAAGCTCACTATCACCTGATAGGCTTCAGGGATTGAATGTTGAATCCAGAGAACGCCAAGCCCGACAGCCACCCATCGGTAAGCTGTCTTGGAAAATAAGGCGAACTTCTCCAACTTTGGAACCAGATCAGCCGTCACCACCATTCTCTTAATTGCAAGACTACTAAGAATGAATCCTACTATCGGCACCAGTAAAGGCCACGGATCCTCTATACGCCAACTAGTGAATGAATGATAACTCTCTAGAGAGAAGAACAATCCCATCCACAAGAAAACCTGACCGAATGCGGCAAGAAACGGTGCCCGAGTCAGGGCTCCATAAACAAGAATCACCACCGCCACTAAAGGCCCAATCCACACCCACTGCTGCTGCAAGTCACGGCCATCTACAAGCCACTTAAGTATGTGCAGAATGAACCCCGCCGATAAGACCCCCTCAATGCACAGCGGTATTGCACGCCCAGCAACCTCGCTCTCCCACCCCTCAGTGATAAGGTGCCGCTGCCAGCGCCACCAGTGCAAAAGCACAAGAGCGACCGCCATCATTAGCAACAGTGGAGTGCTGATTGACGCAGTGGGCGCCAGATATAATAATGAATATACCAGCGCAACCATGACAGGAACCTGACCAAAGAGGACAAACTCCCTGACCCGTAACAGGTAAATGGACGCGGTAAAAAGCAGGGTAGCACCAGCGAGGATCAGCATTTCCATCGGACTTATTTGACCTGCAGATATTGCATACAAATAAGCAATGAGGCTAAGCAGGACCGCCAACCCCGAGAAGTAACTAACCACAGGACGAAGGGTAGCAGAACTTCCCTTCTCTAGACGATAGTGAGATAACCACCCGGCAAACAACAGGAAAGAGGTGATGACAAGGCAACCTCCAAAGAAATCTACACTGTCTTTGCCAATGTCATAAATGCCAAACCCACAGGCAATCGCAGCCACTGCGATGGATGCCCACTTCAGTATTTTATTCTCCTGTCGAATAGCCAGGAAAAAGAGCACCACGGTTTCCGCAGCAAGGATGGGTCCCTTAATCGATTCGGAAAGCTGGGTAGTCATTAGTCCCAAAGTCATCAGGACAAGGCCCTGGGTCAGAAAAGCCTTGCCCGAGAGCACCTGGTCGGCAATCAGTCGCCTAGATGACAAGGCGGCACCAAGGAGCACGATTCCGAAAGTCAGGGGCAAAATCCAGAAATGCTGAGAAGCTTCACGCAACAGGTCCCAGGTCAAGAAACCAAAGAACGCCGCATTGTTGGCGCTGAGGAAAGCCGCACGTCTTCGGTCATTAAATGCATCATGCCGTGACAGAAATACCGCAGCGCTGTAAATAACCCACAGAGAAGCAGCAAAAAGCAATACAAGTAATAGCGGTGCCGGTTCCTCTACCCGCACACGCCATAGGACAAATCCCGCGTAGGCTGCCGACATGCTCAAAAGCGGCATCTTGAACCAGCGATTGCGCAGCATGAAGGCAACGGCAGTGATCGCCAGGATGACATTTGATGCCAGCATGACCCAATGCGAAATTCCGCCGCTATCGACATGGATCAATGGCACATAGGTTGCGTAATAAGCAGCACCAACAGCAAAAAGAGCCACCGTTTCAGACCTTAATCGGTTGGCTACCCACGCCATGAAACCTCCCCAGGAAAGCAACAGAAGCAGGGTGACTGTTGGGTCTGAGATTACCTTGACCGGATCAAAGATATGCGCGGCATAAGTGGTGAAATAAACTCCGGAAAAACCACCAGCGACCAGCACCTGCCCATAATTGCGCAAAGTCTCTCTGGTATGTTGCAACCAGAAACCAATTCCACCCAGCAAACCGCTAAACAGATAAAGGCAGCTGACCTTGGCCGCAGGCGGCAGATCAATGAAAAACTGTCGCTTGTAGAAAGCCAGAATTCCCGCACCCGTCAAGAGTAGCATGACACCAATGCGCACAAACCAGTAGGTTCCCAACTTCATCTCTATGGACTCGGCGGGAGGTTGATCGGGACCTGACTGCTTACTTTCCGGTGGAATTGCCTCTGACTTCAATTTATTAGTCGAAGTGCTTTGTTTCTCCTGAGAATCATCTTCAACCGAGATGATCTCCTGACCCTTCGGGTTCGGATCGCCGAGAGCTTTTCCTTCCGCATCATTCCTTGCTGAGAATGGATTCCTCTGCGACTGCATCACCAATTGATCAGTATCCCTGGCCCATAGCGTAAAGGCCATGGACTCCGGCAAGGCAATCATCTCTCGGACAGATATAACTTCTGCTATAGGCACAGACTCCGCAGTCATTAAAGAACCAATGGGAATGCCGGGCTCCAACTTCCGCGCAGTTGAATCGATTTCTTTTGCTTCTGCAGTCCTGCGCAATGCTTCCTCGGCCTTATGAAGCGCTTCCTCAGAATCGCGCTTCGCCTCCTCGGCCTTTTTCACTGCCTCTTTTGACTGATTCAACGCAATAGCTGGAGCAACCAGAGCAAAAATGATGATGAGAATAATAATTATTAAAACCATATCCATGATATCAATTGGGAAAAATTTTTCTTAAATCCTGATAGGACAATATCAGGGTAACCAGATTCATTAGATCTATTAAATAGATTATTTTAATAGTAACATTCATTATATCGATGTAATATTACATACGAAAGCAAGCTCATGCGTACTCATCTTCGCGCTGTGCCTGTATCCCTCTCCGGGAAGACAGCGCACGGATCGG
>Ga0115011_10001812_pt1 | contig 15159 bp, 11 predicted proteins | sample TroAtlMetagenome_2_FD_88705 | JGI IMG/M metagenome (GOLD analysis project Ga0115011, IMG submission 88705) | Marine eukaryotic phytoplankton communities from Atlantic Ocean - Tropical Atlantic ANT8 Metagenome | ecosystem: Environmental > Aquatic > Marine > Oceanic | place: Tropical Atlantic...
GCTGAGATCCATCACGATCAGCGTCTTGTTGTTGAGTGACTCCGGGACGTCGCCGCTGACGATGCGCCGTGCCAGGCCCTCTGCGATGGCTGTCTTGCCGACGCCCGGCTCGCCGATGAGCACCGGATTGTTCTTCGTTCGACGGCTTAGTACCTGCATAACACGCCGAATCTCCTCGTCGCGGCCTATGATCGGATCGATTTTGCCCTGCTTGGCCAGGGCTGTCAGGTCGCGGCCGTATTTTTCCAGCGCCTGATACTTGTCCTCGGGCTTGGCATCGGTGACGCGCTGGTTGCCCCGCACGTGGACAAGCGCATCGAGTAGGGTGTCGCGCTGGAAGTTGTGTTTTTTGAACACGCGGCCAAGCGCCGAACCACCCTTGGCCAGCAGGCCAAGTAGCAGGTGCTCGGTGCTGACATACTCGTCTTCCAGCTGCGTTGCCTCCTCCTGCGCTGCGTCGAGCGCCTGCTTCAACTCAGTGCTGAGGTACAGGTCAGCGGTGCTGGCGCCCTGTACCTTGGCGCGTTGGGCTAGCTCGCCCTTGAGATCGACCTGCAGCTTGGCCAGGTCCACCTCGATTCGCTTGAGCAGAGTGGGAATGATGCCGTCCTGCTGCTGTGTCAGGGCCAGGGCGAGGTGCTCGCCATCGACCTCCTGCTGCGTGTGTTTATGCGCCAGTTTCTGCGCTGCCTCAAGTGCTTCCTGTGATTTGATTGTCAGTTTGTCCAGTCTCATAGTGTCTGTTGTTGCGAACCGAACGCGGTCCGCATTACTTAATCAGATATAGTTTATACCACAAGTGGAGCTGGTGGGGAACACAAAAAAACCGGGCAGAAGCCCGGCAGGGGAAGGCTGTTTTTCTTGAAATCAGCGGCGTTCCGAAATACTTCCCGGGATGCCGTGTTCCCAGGGTCGGGGCGTGTTCCAGGGTCGGGCGGACTTGTTTTCAGGGTCCGGCCCGATGCACCCCGAGGTCAGACCCAATGCCAGGCTCGCGAAGAGAATCGCGAAAAAGGAGAGGATGGCCCTGGCAAATGAACGCATAAAGTTGCTAACGAAACAGGTCACCAGTCAGCACTGCAATAGCCATACTAAAACAAAAGAGAATGACAGGCTCTTGATTGATAACATTCTTGTTTCTGTATGCCATGAGTTAGTAGACTTCAAATAAAAGTGCCGGTTTAGTTGCCGACGATGACGAGGTCGCCGGTCTGTATTTCATCCTGTTTCCAGTCGGGGAGGATGTTGGCGATGCTGTGATCATTTTTGACGTCAAGAATGCGTAGTTTGCCGATGAGTTTTTCGCCTCGGCTAACGAGCAACTCGCCGTGTTCCCGAGCGCCTTGGCTTTCGCCGATGTCCAGCACGACGAAATCGAACTGTGCATCCACTGCGGTGACAGTACCGTGGAGGTTTTGTGGCAGGGTGACTTTCACTGAAGTGCCGGTGTAACGGGACAACTCAACCCCGGTTTTCTCGATTTGACTCAGAAGAATTTCGTTTTCTGCTTTAAAATTATCCCGTTGGTTGTTGACTTCGGCGAAGTTAGCCAGCTTTTGCCTGATTTGTTCCTGTGTGCCATTGGCCTGCTGGAATAGTCGCCAAGACTCACTGAACTTTCTTGCCTCAACAAGTTCGGCATTGAGCCTGTTCGCGTTGGCTTCGTGCCCGTCGGCACGCTGCCTTTGAGCGACGAGATTTTTTTCCGCTGTGCCTAATCTTTCCTTGGCGTTATTGGCTTCGGATTGAGCGTTGGTCATTAAACGTTTTGCTTCTACCTCCGCATCTTTTGCTTTAACCAATTGATTTTCGGTATTTCTAAGATCATCTTCGGCCTTCTCCAAGTCGGTGCCCAGTTCGACAATCTTGCTCTTTACATTGCTTACGGCAATGAACCCTCCCCCGAGTAATGCCAAAATTGTTAAAACTAAAAATATTCGAACCATGCGATTTTATTTCCTAAAAGGACCTGCAAAATAGCGACCAGGCGGTCTGGTGTCAACGGTCTGTTTTGAACTATTTTTGGCTGAAATACCGTTACAACCAAAGAAACTCTGAGCTGACCTTGTTTTGGAGCCTATCATTCCCGGCAACCATGCGGTCAGCCATGATTTGGCCTAGCGCAAACAGCACGGGCGAGGCCAGCTTTGGCTGGGTTTGCATCATGCCCCGGAACGCCTCGGTGGACATGAAGAGCAGTTGGCACCGGGTCAGGGCCAATATATCTGCTGAGCGCTGGGTTTGGCTGAACATGGCCACTTCGCCGATGAAGCTGCCAGCCTTGACCGTGGCGAGGGTGGTGTCCTGCCCCGCGGCAATAATCCGGACGCGGGTTTCACCGGAGAGGATCATGAACAGGCCGTCGCCGGGGCTGCCTTTTTTCATGATGATGCCGCCTTCCTCGATCTCCATCACAGAGCAGTGGCTGATGAACTGCTCGAGCTCCGCTTGTCCAAGTCCAGCTAGTTGGTCAAATTGCCGGAGTTGCTCAACGGTGATAGAGTCGCTGGCTTGTCCAAGTTTGGTTGGCTTGAGAAGTGGTGCCTGGCTGGCGTGGTAGCTGGCCAATGCGTCGCCGAGGGGCGGCAGTGTCTTGGCCGGTTTCCAACTGTTTACTTCCTCGCTGAACACCCAGGTATCCGGCGTTACACGACCGTCGGCAACCCACTCGAGCAGGGTAACGAGCAGCACCGGCCCGTAAACGACGTTGTCGCTGGCCCATACCTTGTAATTAATCTCTTCATTGTCTAGCGTCATAAATCTATTATACCCTTCGCCGGGCTCGGCAGCGAGAGAAAAAACGGCTCAACGCTTGGCCGGTTTTGAGTGGAGCGTGTTGTACAGGATCATCACCGGTGGACCGCTGCGCTCCCAGGTTTTCATGAGGAAGTCCGGCACAAAGATTGCCTTATCCGGCCCATAGGTGTAGTTGCCCAGAGCAAGGTCGATATCGCCGTCACCGTCCACGTCACCGGCATCCATCGTGAGCCATCGACCGCTGATGCAGGTGCGGAAGGTGTTGGCGGTGTACTTGCCGTCCTTATTTTCGAAATAAACAAAGCTCTCCCGCGGCGACTTGTTGTAGTTGGGGAAATAGGAGACGGCAGCGATGTCGGTGTCGCCGTCCGCGTCGTAGTCGCGAGCCAGCGCGCGGAAGGCACCGTTGAGTGGCAGGAAGAGTGACTTCTCATAATTCATGCCGCCACGATTCAGGTACACGCGAATGCCGTGGTACGACTTTGGCGGAGAGGGATACTCGCCGTTGTCACCGTTGGTAACGACGAAGTCCGGCTGGCCGTCGCCATTGAAGTCGGTTAACTCAAACGACGAGTGCCCATAAAGCGGATGACTTTGAAATACCATTTTCTGGGTGAACACGCCCTTGCCGTCGTTGAGGAACAAGTACATTGCCTCCACCTCCTGTGCCACCAGCGCGGCGATGTCCGGATGTCCGTCGCCGTTGAAATCGTGCACCGCCGTGCTGAGCGTGCCGGAGCGGGGCAGGAGGATATTCTCGGTATAGTCACCGTTCTCCTTTTTCTCGAACCACGAGAGTCGGCCGATGTTGTTGCCGTACATAGAGACGATCAGGTCATTGCGGCCGTCACCGTTCAGATCGGCGAAGTTGGTGTGCGTGGGGCGCGGGATCTTGGGCAGCAAGTTTTTCTTTCGGACGAACGCGCCGTTCTCGTGACGTAAGAGGGCGAGTTCGCCGAGTGGGATGTCCGACGGTGTGAAGGTGCCGATCATCGTGAGGAAAAAGTCGCCGTCGTTTTCAGCGAACCCCACCGGCACGTTGCCGACCTGCATCGACTCCACCCAGTTGCCGTCTGAGTCAAGCACGTCGAGAAACTTGTTGATCCCGTCCGAGTGGTAAATCCGCCGGCGCACTTCGTCGATGCGCACCATGTTCACGGCGCCAACCGAGCGGCGGAACCGGCTTGGCCGTGCGGTGAACTGCATGAAATCGAGCCCGATCGGCGCGACCGGTTTTTGCGCGACTGCCTCTTCCGGCGCCTTGGCCTTGTAATATTCAACGATGGCGAAGTAGTCCGCCTTGGTGATTAGCGGTTCTCTCAGGAACCGGCCGCTCTTCCACAGCGCATCCGCCTCGGGATGCTGGTTTACACTCTCGGGAGATAGGCCCATGCGGATGGCCATCCGGGGCATCACCTGGCTGGCCCATGTTTTTTTATCTAGCAGGTTGGGCTCGGGAAAAAGGTGACACGTGATGCAGTACTGGCGGGCCAACGTCTCCGCCCTGGCAAGATCAACCGGCTCGGCCGTCTGGCCCAGCGCGAGCCACCCTAACCAAGCGAGGGCGGCGGGCAGAGTGATTCGACGTTGGAGCCAGGCAAGCACGCCGCCATTAAGCCTGTTTAGCCAAGGTAAGAGCAAGCTACTTGAGTTTTTTTGAACAGCGCAGCTCGTGATGGTGGGGAGTTTGCCCTTGGTCACCTTCCACTTATAAAGCATCGACGTCTATCGGCGCCAGAATGATGAACCGGCCTTACCCTAATTTCTTGGAAAACTTACCGCCAATGCTGTCGCCGCACTTGGGCAAGTCCTAGGAGTATTGAGCTTGGCTAAACATTTGGCTCTGAAATACTTGACCCCTATGATAGCAAAAACGTGTCGAACAGTGGGCAATTCTGGAAACCAAAATTTATTGCATGAAAAAATTAAATAACCTAGTAAAAGAGGACTCTTGTTCAGGTGTTTAACAGGTTCTCAGAAGTGCCCAGTGCCCTAGAGGTAAAAATAAATTAAAATCATAGAAAATCCTTGCCTGCCTCGTGGTTTTCGGAGATTTCTCAGTGAGTACATTTTATGAAAAAGACACGACACGTGTTCCGTGCAGTCAAGGCATTCACGCTGATTGAGTTGCTGGTTGTGATCGCCATCATCGCCATTTTGGCGGGTATGCTGTTGCCGGCACTGGCCAAGGCCAAGGCCAAGGGCGTCCAGACCGTTTGCTTGAGTAACCTCAAGCAGTGGGGGCTGGTGTGGCAATATTACACCGACGACAATGAAGGCTACTTCAGCCAAGGGATCGACGTGAAGAACATGAGCGGCTGGTGGCGTGGCGAGTGGGTGGCTTCGCTGGAAAAATTCTGGCGCAAACAGGATATTCTGCTTTGCCCCTCCGCCAAGTTGGCCCGCAGCAACCGAGGCCAAAACTATACATTAAAACCGGTTGACAAGTACAAAAGGGATTCTTGGGATGCAGTCGGCAGCTGGAATGCCTCCTTTAAGCACGGTGGTATCTCAGGCCAGTCCATACCCACGCGGGCGAGTTACGGAAACAACAACTGGCTTTACAACGCACCGCGAGATATACAGGGCCGAAGTAAAGATTGGCATTGGCGCACGATCACCCCGTCCGGCCATGACCTGAACCAAATCCCGATGTTCATGGACATGATGTGGCGCGGCGGTGGCCCGATGAAAAGCAGAATGGCTCCGCCACAATACAACGGTGAGTGGAGCGGGTACGGGGAGGAGATGAAACATTTCGCTATGGATCGGCATAACGGCGGTATTCAGGGGGTATTCATGGACCACTCGGCAAGGCATGTGCCGATTAAGAAACTATGGAAACTGCAGTGGCACCGAAATTGGCAGCGTGATTATGGCGGCTACAAACCGGCGTGGCCAAGGTGGATGGCGGGTTTCCCTGAGCATTGATTTTAACCACACCAACCAAACCAATGAGATTAAGCCCGGGCGGAATGTCCGGGCTTTTTTGCGCTTGGCCAAGCGCTTGCCATGTGCCGCCAAGTGCGGTTGAATTCGCCGCAGTAAGCCGTTTTATCAATGAGCACCAATCAAATTTCCCGCCGAGGCATCATCAAGGCCGCCGCCGGTGCGGCCCTCGCGACCGCCGCTGCTCCTGCGCAGGCACAGTTGACCCGCGCCTCAGCAACCCGAGATTACAAAATCAAAAACAAACGCATCCGCCAGTCGATCATGGGTTGGACCTTCAACCCGATGCCGACCGACAAGCTCATCGCCACCTGCGTTGACATTGGCCTAACTGGCATCGAGGGCATCAGCCGCAAGTTTTATCCGGCCGCTCGCAAGGCAGGACTGGAAATCTCGCTCGTCGGCAGCCACGGCTTTGGCAAGGGGCCAAACGACCAGGCCAATCACCCGATGTGCATCGAGAAATTGATTGATGGCATCGATGTCGCCAAGCAGTTCAGGGCCAAGCGTGTGATCACATTTGTCGGTATGGAGACTCCCGGCATCGATCGTGAGCAGGCTATTGGCAATTGCGTCAAGGCGTGGAAACAGGTCATTGGTCATGCCGAGAAAAACGGCATCACGATCTGCCTCGAGCACCTCAACTCCGTGGACGACAGCCACCCAATGAAGGGTCACCCCGGCTATCAGGGCGACGATATCGAGCTTTGCATCGAGGCCATCAAGCAAGTTGGCTCGCCGAACCTCAAGCTGTTGTTCGACATTTATCACGTGCAAATCATGCACGGCGACATCATTCGCAACATCGGCAAATACAAGGAATACATCGGCCACTACCACACCGCCGGCAACCCCGGCCGCGGTGAACTCGACGGCACGCAGGAAGTTAACTACCCCGCCGTAATGCGCGCAATTCTCTCCACCGGCTTCGACGGTTTCGTCGCGCAGGAGTTCATCCCCAACTGGGGCGACAAGGCCGCCGCCCTCCGGCACGCCGCCGAAGTGTGCGATGTGTAAGCCAAGCGCCCGCAAACCGGAGTTACATCTTTCACGGCGCGGCGGTTTTCTCTAGGCTGTCGTGCATGCGGTACATCCGTGACATCCACGCCGACAAACAGGTCACCGGCCAGCCCACGATCTCTTTCGAGTTTTTTCCGTTCAAGACTCCCCAGGGCGAAGCGACTTTTTTTGGCAAGACTCTCCCGGCATTGATGACGGCCAAGCCGGACTACGCCTCCGTCACTTACGGCGCGGGCGGCAGCACCCGCGAGAAAACACTCGAGATCGTTGAGCGTATCCAAAACGACTTTGGCCTCACCACGATGGCGCATCTCACCTGTATTAAACACACGCGGGCAGAGATCGGCGGCATCCTCGACGAGGCGGCAAATCGCGGCATTCAAAACATCCTCGCCTTGCGTGGTGACCCGCCTCCTGGCGAAAATTGGGCACAGACCGAGGGCGGCTTCGAGTACGCCTCCGAGTTGATTGCGTTCCTCCGCGAGCGTGGTGGCTTCGGTATCGGTGCCGCCGGTTTTCCGGAGGGCCACATCGATTGCGTCGAGGGCCGCGAAACCGATTGGCGTCATCTCGTCGGCAAGATCAACAGCGGCGCCGACTTCGTCATCACGCAGATGTTCTTCGACAACGCCGACTACTTTCGGTTTGCCGATTTCCTGAAAGGGCAGGGCGTCGCCGCGCCGCTCTTCCCCGGCATCATCCCTGTGGCCAACGCCGGGCAGATCAAGAAATTCAGCGCCATGTGCGGCGCGAAACTGCCGGAGTCGTTCGCCTCGCGGCTCGACGAACTGGGCGACGATGCGGAGGCTGTTCGCGAATACGGCATCGAGTACGCCACGGCGCAGTGCCGCGAACTGCTCGATCGCGGAGCACCCGGACTGCACTTTTACACCCTCAACAAAAGCAAGGCCGTGTTGCAAATCCTCGGCAATCTCGACCTCGCCTGAAGAACGGCGCGGGATGAACTTTCGGTTTCTGCCAATACTTATCGCGGCGCTCGTTTGGCCAAGCGCTTGGCCAAGCGCTGAGGACACTCCGGCATTGGAGGACGGGTTGGCCGTCACCTTCAAGTTGGCAGCCGGCGGCGCGGCGGATCACACCGTGCGGCCGCATTTCATGTTGTACGTCTCGGCCGGCGAGGAACCGAGTCCATTCATTGCGCCCGGGCCGTTCACGGCCGAGTGGGAAGGGGTGATCCATCTCGACCTGCGCGACCGGTTTATTTTTCAGGCCGAACTTAACGGGAGCCTCAAGCTGGAACTCAACGGCAACCCGGTGATGGAGGTATCAGGTACGGGAGGGATGACCGATCCGACCAAGCGCATCCGGCTTAACTCCCGCAGCAACACGCTCAAGGCGACCTTCACGTCGCCGGAAAAAGGGGACGCCTTTTTTCGACTGTACTGGTCGACGCCCGACTACGGCAACGAACCGATCCCACCGAAGTACCTCAAGCATATGCCCAACGAGGCCTTGGCCGAGCGTGTGTCGCTGCGGCGAGGTCGGCAGTTGGCGGCGGAGCATCGGTGTTTCAAGTGCCACGCCACCAATGCGCCGGGGAGTGGTATGCCGGAGTTGGCGATGGACGCGCCCGCGTTTGAAGGGGTCGGCTCGCGGCGAGGAGTCGACTGGATGGCCGACTGGGTGCTGAACCCGAAGAAGCTGAGGCCAAGCGCGAAAATGCCGGCTATGCTGCACGGCTCGGCAGCCGAGGCGGATGCACGGGCGATCGCCGCCTATCTCGGTTCGCTGAAAAGCGGGCAGCCGATCAGGTCGGTTCCAGTGGATGCGGGCGGTATCTCAGCAGGGCAGGCGTTGTACAAGCAATTGAACTGCGCCGCCTGTCACACGCTGGAAAAAGAGCCGGTCGCACCGGATAAGATGGCGCTTGGCCAGGCGCAGCGGAAATTTAGCCAAGCGGGGGCACTGTCGGCGTTCCTGCAAAATCCGCAGGCGCACTACAAATGGATTCGTATGCCGAATTTCGCGCTGGCGGAAAAAGAGGCCAACGCGCTCGCAGCATTTTTGTTTTCAAAATCGACTCCAACCAAGGCGGGTTCACCGGCCTCCGATGACTCGAGGATTGCCGCCGGGAAAAAGTTGGTCAGCTCAACCGGCTGCTTAAATTGCCATTCGATGAAGTTGGAAAACTCGTTCTCTGTGGCGGCGATCTCGGACTTGGCCAAGGGCTGCCTCGCGGATTCGCCGTCGGGATCGTCTTTGCAATTTGGTTTCGCGGAGGAGGAGCGCTTGGCGTTACGCCTGTTTATGAAAAAGGGTAGGGCATCGCTTGGCCAGGCGAGCCTCGCGGAGTTCGCCCTGCGGCAGACCGCCGACTCAAACTGCCGCAACTGTCACGGCCAGATGGAAAGCGTGCCTCCGTTTGAAGTGCTCGGCGGCAAGCTCAAGCCGGGCTGGGCGGAGAAACTGCTGCTCGGCACGCTGGGTGAACGGCCGAGGCCGTGGCTGCACGCACGGATGCCAGCCTTCCCGGCGCGCGCCAGCGACTTGGCCAAGGGCTTGGCCTTGCTGAACGGGTATTCGCCGGTGACTCCGCAGGAACCACCAGTGGACCCGGAGAAGGCGAAGGTCGGTCGCAAGCTGGTCTCGGCGAACGGTGGTTTTTTCTGTTTCAGTTGCCACGCCATCGGTTCGCTCAAGCCGGCGCAGGTGTTCGACGCGCAGGGGATCAATCTTGCCAATGTCGGTGAACGGTTATTGCCGGAGTATTTTCGGCGCTGGATGCGTAACCCGCTGCGGATCGATCCGCAAACCAAGATGCCGGCCTATTTTAACCAGGGCCAAAGCGCCCTTTTCGACGTGCTGGACGGCGATGCGGAGCAGCAGATCGAGGCGCTATACCACTATATTTTGCAGGGCAACAAGATGAATCCGCCCGAGGTGCCGGGGCAGTAGTTTTTTTAAAGAAACGGCTAGTGATACCGAGTTTAATCTCGGAACGAATCGAATGGATTTAGATTTATGTTCCGCTGATTTTTTAAAGACAGATTAACTGTTTGTCATCAATTGATTGCATTTTTCCTACACACGGAGGTCTCAGGCCTTTTATCGCGAATTAGTGAGCCTAAAGAAATGGGTGTGTCTAACGGGAATTATAGTGATGATGATCAGTTGGGTGTCAGTTGGCATTCATCTCGGCTTACGAGAGTGGACCGGGCGAAGGCCGAGGCTGAGTTTTTCGCCCAACGCGTCCGGTTGATACACCGTCTTCGTGATCGCGAATATCCTTATCCTGAAGAGATCAAGTAACTCGCTGTTTGGTGGTTGGGAATTTCAGTTGATCTTCCGTCTTTCCTGCCGTATTCCCTGCGGCGCTTCATATGAGTTTACATGGAAAAACTGCTTTGGTGACCGGCGGCGCCCGGGGAATTGGCTTCGCCACGGTGCAGCGTCTTTTACGGGAGGGTGCGTGCTGCGTGATTTGGGACCGCGACCCGGCGGCGATCGACGAGGCCACCGTAAACCTCGCCGACGCGGGAGAAGTGACTAGCGACACGGTCGAGCTTGCCAAGCCGGAATCGGTCGAGGCTGCGGCTGCCCAGGCGCTTGGCCGTCATGGGCAAATCGACATTCTCGTCAACAACGCCGGCATCGCTGGCATCAACAAGACACTTTGGGAATGCACGCCGCAAGAGTGGCGCGATGTGATGGAGATCGACCTGTTCGGCGTGTTCCTCTGCTGTCGCGCTTTCGTGCCGGGTATGATTGAGGCGGGTTGGGGCCGGATCGTCAACGTCGCCTCGATTGCCGGCAAGGAGGGCAACCCGACGGCGTCGCATTACAGCGCGGCCAAGGCCGGGGTCATCGGCTTGACCAAGTCGCTGGGTAAAGAGTTGGCCGACACAAACATCCGGGTGAATTGCATCACGCCGGCCGTGATCGAGACAGAGATTCTCGAGCAATGCACGCAGGCGCATATAGATTACATGGTGTCAAAAATCCCGATGGGCCGTGTTGGCCAGCCGGCCGAAGTGGCGGCTATGATTGCCTGGCTATCGTCGGATGAAGTGTCTTTCAGCACAGGTGCCGTGTTCGACATTTCCGGCGGCCGAGCATCGTATTAAAGACGAAATCAGGCTCTATGATTTCTTATTTTTATAGCTGGCAACCACCTGCTCGCTCAGCGCGGAGTCGGGATTTTCTGCAAAAGACTCGTCCAGCTCAAACTCTGTTCTACCGCTGTTTTTGGATATCAGTTTCAAGCCGAAGTGCAGATCCCTGAAGTGTTCCTTGCAGAACTCGTAAACGGAGAGCGATGAGGCCTTGGCCAGGCGAGTGAGTTGCTTGCGGGCTTTGTCGGTGAACTTGATCGACAGGCTATGCTGGCTGGAGAACGCCTCAGCAAACTGTTTCAGAGTGTTGTCCACTTCGTTGTCTTCCTGTTCCGGCGCGTTTGACAGCAGCGTTTCCAGCGCGGTGCCGGGATTATCGATCAGTGCGGCATCGACGGCGAACTCCTTCACGCGGGAGGAGGGCAACTCGAACTTCAGGTCGCGTAACACCTTTTCGCAGACAGTCATCAGGCCGCGAGCGCCGGTTTCTTCATCGATCGCCAACTCGGCGATTCGCCGCAGTCCGTCATCCTCGAACCGGGTGTTGATGCCGTACGCGGCGAATGACTGTTTGTACTGGCGGATGATGCTGCCTTCGCTGCTCTTGAGAATCTGCTCGAGGTCATCGACTGAAAGCGGATGGCAGACTACACGCACTGGCAGGCGGCCGATGAACTCCGGCTCGAAGCCGAACTTGATGAAGTCGGGTGTTCTCGCGTGTTCGAGAACCCGTTCGCCCTCCACCTCTTCCTGTGTCCCTGCGGCGAACCCGATGGAGGATTCCTTCAGTCGACGGCCGACAATTTTGTCGAGATGTGCAAACGCCCCGCTTACGACAAAGAGGATATGGCGTGTGTTGATGGTGTCGCCCTCTTTTTTGCCACCGCGCATGCCCTGCATCATTGCCTGGATTTGCCCGGCCATGTCGTGCTGCGACCGCGCCGGCACCTCGGTTTCCTCCATCAGCTTGAGCAATGTGGTCTGTACCCCCTGGCCGCTCACGTCACGGCCGCCCTGTTGCTCGGAGGATGAGGCAATCTTGTCGATCTCGTCGATGTAAATGATGCCGTAACGAGCACGGTCGACGTCGCCGTCTGCCTGCCGGACGAGGTCTCGGACGAGGTCCTCGACATCGCCGCCGACGTAGCCTGTCTCGGAGAACTTGGTCGCGTCGGCCTTGACGAACGGAACGCCGATTAACTCAGCGATGCTGCGGATGAGGTAGGTTTTGCCGACGCCGGTCGGGCCAATGAGCATGACGTTCTGCTTAGTGTAATGGCCCTGCTCCTCACCGTCGAACGCTTGGCGCACGGCGTTGTAATGGTCACACAACGCCACGCTCAGCACTTTTTTGGCCTCCTCCTGCTTGATGACGTAGCGGTCGAGGTGCGTCTTGACGTCGCGCGGTTTGTAGTCGAAATCGAAATCGGCCCGGGTGGGCTCTGGCTCGGGCTGAGTGACGGTGTCGGTCGGCTCAGCACCGGCGAAGCCGGGTGTGCCGAACGTCTTGAATTGTTTCTGCAGGAAATCCTGCATCTGTTTCTGGAATTCTTCGGGTGATGTAGGGCCGCTCATGTTCGTTTCCTCCGGGAATGTATCAAGTACCTCCAAAAATGTATCATACAAGCGGCTTTTTTGAAGGAAAATGACAAACCACCGGGAAGCCGCTAAAGTGGCTCAGCCAAAGCTTGGTCAAGCGATGCCGGAATTTTACGACACACACGCCCACTTGGACTTCCCTGATTTCCGCGAGGAGTTGGATGAGGTTGTGCAGCGAGCCGCTGAGGTGGGCATCTCGCGTATTGTCACCATCGGCACGGATTTGGAAAGCAGTCGTCGCGCGATCGATTTGGCCAAGCGCTTCGACGGCGTGTTCGCCGCAGTGGGTTGGCATCCCAACGACTGCCTCTCAGCTCCGGACGATGTGCGCGGTGAACTCGAGGGCTTGGCCAAGGCGGCGAAAGTGGTCGCCATCGGTGAGATCGGCATTGACCACTATCGGCTGCCAAGCACGCGCGGCGGATCAGCCGTAGATGACGAGGTGTTCAAGGCCCGGCAGATTACCCTATTTCAACAGCAGCTCGAGGTTGCGGCCAAGCTAGGGCTGAATGTGGTGATTCACCAGCGGGCGGCGTTCGAGGCGTGCATCGAAGTTTTCGAATCATTCGCAGATCGGGTGCGGGGGGTGTTTCATTGTTTCGTGAATGAACCGGCTGCGGCCCGGCGGGTGATTGACTTGGGCTCGCTGGTTAGCTTTACCGGTGTTTGCACCTTCAAGAATGCGGGCGACGTGAGAGAGTCGCTGGCCTCGGTGCCACTGGACAAATTGATGCTGGAAACCGACGCGCCGTTCCTAGCGCCGGTGCCGTATCGGGGCAAACGCTGCGAACCGGCCTATGTGCAGGAAATCAGCCAAGTGGTCGCCGAGACGAGGGGGATCGGGCTGGAGGAACTGGCCGAGGCCACTGGCACGACGGCCCGGGGATTTTTCAAGGGGCTGGAATAGCTGATTTTTTCCGCAAAAATCGCGTGATTTTTTTGGGAACGAGGTATAGCTTCCAACGCCATGTGGATTTATCTGCTTATCGTTCTGTTATTACTGATCCTCGCATCGGAAAGTTATTTCAAGGGAGGAGTCAATGCCTTGCTCACATTGCTTGGCGTGGTTTTGGCAGTGAATGTCGCCGATTCTTTCGGCCCGATGGCGTTTCAGTGGATGGGCGACAAGTGGTGGCCGATCGATGGACACCCGTTTTGGAACCGCGCCGTGCCGGTCGTGGCCGGCTTCATCACCCTGGTGGTGGTTTTTTCCATCCTCGGTACGGTGGCCAGCATCATGGTGCGCAAACGGCTGGAGTCCCAGTGGGAGGATTACAAGCTGGAAAACTACAAGACCATGAATCGGAAGTTCGGGCTCTGCGTTGGCCTGATTACTGCGAGCGTTTACTCGGTGATGGGGCTGACGCTCATTTACCAGTTGGGCAACTTCACCGGGCCGCTCAGTCACGACACGGATCCCTGGCCGTTGAAGACGCTGAACGAAGCTCGCGAGCAACTTGACAGCACACCGTTCATTAAGTTGGCGGCCGCGTATGACAAGACGCCGGAACTGGATTATGAGGTTCGCGACACCTTGGCCCTGTTGTTGAAGAATCGCGCCAGTACGATCGAGAATCATATGCGCGCCTATCCGGGTTTCTTCGCTTTAGGGGAAACGGAGGAGATCAAGGGTCTGCTGGGAGACGAGGAAGAGGAGGAGGAAGAGGAGGAAGAATACGGGGGCTATGGCACTGAGGATGAGGATGAGAATGATGATTCGCTGTATGCCATGTGGAAAAGCGGATCCCTCTCACTGACCAACCTGTTGAGCAACAGCGAGGTAGTTTCCACCGTCAACGAACGGTATGAGGAGTTGAAAGCTATCGAGCCGAATTCGGCAGAGGAGAAGAAGCTAATGGCATTCATGGATGATATTCGGCATTTCTTTAAAACCGGCGAGTCGGAGCTTTACACTAAGGATGCCATTGTCGGCCGATGGAGATTTGCGCCGAACGTTTCGCTGCGTGAAAACAAAAAGACAAGAACATCCATTTCGGTGGAGGAGATGAGGGAAATCCAGTCCACAGTCGGGAAAATGCGCCGGGTGACGTTGCAGGTTTGGCCGGGGGCGGATCAAAAACAAATTCGCGTCAACGGCCTCTCCGTTGGTGGTGCCTTCGATGACGTTCTCAAGAAGTTGCGTACGCTTTACCAAAAGGCCGTTGATGACGGAGATATCGATGATGACGCGTTCGGCTACGGAGGAGGGTACAGCCAGCCGGCTGGTTTTGAGCAGGCATACGGCACACAAGGGGAAGGAGAAGAGAGCCAAGGCAAAGTTGATGAGGTGAAACGGATGTTGACCTGGATTCAAGCCAAGGATCCCAACTGGGTGCGAATACAACTCACCCAAAGCATGCTTGAAGGTGACATCATGCGGATTGGCTCCGGTAAATGGGAAGGCTCCGGGATCCGTTTTCAAGTCAATGTCAAGCCGGACAAGTTGAACTTGAGCAAGGAAGCTGAGTTCCTTGCTGGGAGTTTGAAAGCCGGATGGCCTCTTCGCTCTGGCAAGCTAAACACAAGCATCGTGAAAGGCCGCCTTCATGTCCGATCCGGGATGGACGTGTTTGTCTTCACGCGCTACTAGCGGAGCGCCACGACATTTTCACTGAAAGCAGCCAAGAAATTGGCTGCTTTTTATTTGGGTGTGTGGACGGTATTTGAAGCGGATTTGTCCTGGTAAAAGGAGGAATCGATCTTGGCCGGGAGTGGTGTCAGTCCGGTTCCTGGGTTCATGAGGATGCGCGGTGGCTGTGCC